>Ga0247727_10000403_pt1 | contig 105356 bp, 85 predicted proteins | sample WisWelCaveWW1625_FD_202498 | JGI IMG/M metagenome (GOLD analysis project Ga0247727, IMG submission 202498) | Biofilm microbial communities from Wishing Well Cave, Virginia, United States - WW16-25 | ecosystem: Environmental > Aquatic > Deep subsurface > Groundwater > Cave microbial mat... | reverse complement strand
CGCCGCCCACTTCGGCCTGGGCGAGCGCACCCGCATCGACCAGCTCGAGATCACCTGGCCCGACGGCCAGCGCGAGACCCTGCGCGAACTCCCCGCCGATGAGCGACTGCGGATCGAGCGTAGCGCCGGGGGAGCGCGCATCCTCCCGCTCGCCCGGACCGAGGGAGGCCGGTAGCCGACGAGGCGGTATCCTTCCCCCCCCGCGATCCCGCGCCCAATGAGCCGCGTTCCCCGTTCCCTGCCCGCCACGCCGGACCCGCGGCCCAGGAGTCGCGTCGCGCGGAGCCCCGCGTGGCCCCTCCTCCTGGCGGGCTTCTCCGGCGCTCTCTCTGGCGGCGCTTGCGACTCGGGAGAGCCTACGCGCACGCCCACGCCCTCAGAGGCCCCGGCGCAGGTCGAGGGTGCGCGCGCGTCCCACGCGGCCGGTGTCGAGGCAGCTTCCCTGGGGAGGATGGAGGAGGCCTTGGCGGCCTATCGCAAGGCGCTCGAACTCGACCCCGAATTCGCCCGCGCGCATTTCGCCCTCGGGTGCGCCCTCATCCCCTCGGCGTCCCTCGCGGTCGGCGCCACGACCGAGGATCCCGATCCCGCGCGGCGTGCCGTCAAGATCGGAATGAACCGCTCGGTGCTCGAGGAGGGGATCGCCCACCTGCGGCGCGCCACCGAACTCGAGCCCGAGAACGCGGAGTTCCTCTACTGGCTCGGGCGGGCCCTGCACGTCGACGACCGCGACGCGCAGGCGATCGCCGCGCTCGAACGCGCACTCGCGCTCGATCCCGAACACGGTCAAGCGGAGAAACGGCTCGGCCTGATCTACCTCGATCAGGGCGAGACCCAAGGCGCGGAACGGCACCTGACGGCTGCGCTCGCGCTCCTGCCGGAGGACGCGGGCGTTCCCTTCCAGCTCGGCAACCTGCTCCTCGAGGCGGATCCGGCCGGCGCCCGCGTTCACTTCGAGCGCGCGATCGCGATCGACCCGACCTTGCCTTGGGCCCACCACAACCTTTCTCTCGCGCTCGCGCGTCTGGGAGACGAGGCGGGATCGGCGCACGAGAAGGAGGCCTACGAGAACTGGAAGCGCTTCGACGCCGAGCTCGCCGCCCTGGTGGAGCGAGCAAACAAGCGCGCAGAAGACCCCGCGGCGCAGATCGAGGCTGGCGAGCACCTGTATGCCGCCGGGCGTATGGAAGGCGCGCTCAAGCTCTTCCGCCGCGCGCTGCTGCTCGCTCCCGAAGACCCGCTCGCGCACCTCTACTGCGGAATCGTCCTGCGCAAGCTCGGCGATCCAGGCAGCGCGCGGGCCCATCTCGAACGGAGCGCCGCCCTCGATCCCAGCGCCGTCCAGCCCCAGATCGAGCTCGCGCGAGCGAGCGCGGATCTGGGCGACGAGGCCCGCGTGGCCGAGATCCTGGCACGGCTGCGAAGCCTCGTGAAACCGGAGGACCCCGACGGCGAGTTCCTCTTCGCGCAGTGGCTCCTCGAACGTGGCCTGTTCGCGGAGGCCGGTCGACATTTCGAGGCCGTGCTCGCCGTCGCGCCCGAGAACGCGGAGGCGCGCGAGGGGCTCTCCCGCTCGCGCGGCGGAGAGCGACCATGAGGAGCGCGCGCGTGGGCGTCCTCCTCTTCGTCCTGCTCGGATCGGCCTGCGGCGAGGGTCCGGAGGGCGACCCCGCTCCTCCCGGGGCTCCGCTGCCCTACGCCTTCGTCGATGCCTCCTGCGAGGCGGGCCTGGACCGCTTCCGTCACGAGGGCGGGAACCGCGAGAAGCCCTTCATCGTAGAGTCGATCGGCGGCGGCCTGGCGCTCTTCGACGCGGAGGGGGACGGCGACCTCGACCTCTACCTCACGAACGGCGGATCCTTCGAGGGCTTTCCCCCGGGCGAGGAGCCGCGCGACGCGCTCTTCGCCAACGACGGGCGCGGCCGTTTCACGGACGTCAGCGCGCGCGCGGGCCTGGGCGACGCGAACTGGACCATGGGCGTGCGCGCGGTCGATCTCGAGGGCGACGGCGATCAGGACCTCTACCTCACGAACTTCGGACCGAACGTGCTCTACGAGAACCGCGGCGACGGGACCTTCGAGGACGTCACGGCGCGGGCCGGGGTGGGGGACCCGCGCTGGAGCACCGGCGCGTGCTTCCTCGACTTCGACCAGGACGGCGACCTCGACCTCTACGTCGCGAACTACGTCGACTTCGAGCGCGAGACGATGCTGCGCGAGCGCCCCACCGTCTCCTACAAGGGCGTCACCGTCATGAAGGGGCCGCGCGGGCTTCCCGAGGACCAGCATCGCTTTTACGTGAACCAGGGCGACGAGACCTTCCGCGACGCCTCGAGCGAGGTCGGGATCGCCGAGCTGCGCGCCTTCGGGTTCCAGTGCGTGGCCTTCGACGCCGACCTCGACGGCTGGATCGACGTCTACGTGGCCAACGACTCGGTGCCGAACTTCCTGTGGCGCAACGAGCGCGGACAGCGCTTCGTCGAGCGCGCCTTCCAGAGCGGGACCGCCGTTTCGGTCTCGGGCAAGCCCCAGGCGGGCATGGGCGTCGCGGTGGGGGACGGCGACGGCGACCTCGTGACCGACCTCTACGTCACGAACTTCTCCGACGACTACTCGACCTTCTATCGCGGGGACGGCCAGGGCTTCTTCGTGGACGTCACCCAGCGCCTGCGGCTCGCCGCGCCCACGATGGACAGGCTCTCCTGGGGCTGCGGCTTCGAGGACTTCGACTCGGACGGGGACGTGGAGATCTACGCCGTGAACGGCCACGTCTACCCGCAGGTCGATCTCTTCGACGTCGGCACGACCTACGCCCAGGCGAACCAGCTCTTCGAGTTCGACGGCAACGCCTTCCGCGTGCCCGCGGGCGGCGGGGGGAGCGGCTTCGACGCGAAGCGCGTCGGGCGCGGCGCCGCCGTGGGCGACGTCGACCAGGACGGCGACCTCGACCTCTTGGTCGGGAACCTCGACGACCGGCCGACCTTGCTACGCAACGAGGGCCGGCAGGGACACTGGTGCGAGATCGAGCTCGCCGACGGCGGCAAGAACCGCGACGCGATCGGGGCCCGGCTCGTCCTCTCCGCCGGGGGCAAGCGCTCCCTGCGCCTGATCGGCACGAGCTCGGGCTTCCTCTCCACCTCCGACCGCGCCGCCCACTTCGGCCTGGGCGAGCGCACCCGCATCGACCAGCTCGAGATCACCTGGCCCGACGGCCAGCGCGAGACCCTGCGCGAACTCCCCGCCGACCGACGCCTCTGCATCCAGCGCAGGAGCGGGACCTCGGCGCGCGTCGAGGTCCGGGGTTCCAACTGAGGACGGACCGGACCTCCTCCGCTCACCTCGCTATCCTTCCCGGACATGACGTCGGACGCCCCGTCCCGCGTGGACCCGCTCCTCTCCGCGCCGCGGGCGAGGCGGCCGGCCTCCCGGATCGCGGGCGTGCTCGGATTCGCGCTCGGATTCGCGGGCGCGATCTCCCTGGTGCAGACGGCGCTCGGCGCGCTTCCCGCATGGACCTCCGAGGAGGAGGGCGTCGCGCGCATCAAGGCGCGCCACCTCGCGGAGCATGGATCGGACTACGACACCCTCTTCGTGGGCTCGAGCCAGGTCTATCGCCAGATCGACGTGGCCCTGTTCGATCGCGAGCTCGCGCGCGAAGGGATCCGCACGCGCTCCTACAACCTCGGCCTCCCGGGAATGCGTTTCTTCGAGACCCTCGCGCGCCTGGCCGAGCTGCTCGAAGCGGAATCCTCGCCCTGGAGGACGCTCGTGATCGAGCTCCAGGACGCCGACCCCGACCTGCGCCCGGAGAACGAGCGCAGCCGCCGGGACCTGGGATGGCACACGCCCGCGGTCACCTGGATCGCCTGTCGCACGGTGTGGGACTCGCCCCGGAGTCTCCTGGAGAAGCTCGCGCTCGTGCGCCGTCACCTGCTGGAGGGCGCCCTGCACGTCACTTCGCAGGGCGAGGGGCTGCCGGCCGCGCTCGCGCTCCTCGACCGCGTGCGGGCCCCGGAGGACGGAACGCCCGGCGGCTTCTTGCCGCTCGAGCTCGACCCGAGTCCGGGCACCGTCGAACGCCGCCGTGAGTTCCTGGAGGAGCTCACGCGCAACCGCGCCTGGCTCGACGAGCGCTGGCGGGACCTGTGCGCGTCCGATGCGCTGCCGACGGAGGCCGACCTCCCCTCGCCAGCGGCGCAGGAAGCCCTGCGCAACCTGGTGACGAACGCGCGGGCGCGAGGCGTGGAACCCGTGTTCGTGCTCCTCCCGCCCTCGGACCGGCGCCGCCGCGAGATGCTCGCCGCCCGGGAACGGGGGATCCTGCCGAACCTGATCGACCTCGAGTCGCCCGAGTCCTACCCCGAGTTCCATCGCCAGCTCTCCCTGCGCTACGACGAGCATCACCTGAACCAGGCCGGCGCGGCGCGCCTGACTTCGCTCCTCGCGCGCTCCTTCCGCGAACTCCCCGGAGGGGATTCGTGAGTCGCACCGGGCGCTTTGGCCTCAACGTCGCGGTCTTCCTGCTGGCGCTCTGCGCCGCTGCGCTCGGCGTGCGGCGCGCGCTCGCGCGCCTGGGAGCGGACGAGCTCCAGGAAGCCGGCGTGACGCGCTTCAAGCTGGACACCTACGCCCGCCACGCCGCGGACTACGAGCTCGTCTTCATCGGATCGAGCCGCATGTACAGGCAGGTGGATCCCGAGGTGTTCGACGACGCGCTCGCGAGGCGCGGGTTCTCCACGAGCTCCTACAACCTCGGTCTCCCCGGCATGTGGTTCTACGAGGTGCTCTATCGCGCGAACCGGATCGCCGTGCGTGCCCCAGCGGCGCTACGCTGGATGGTGATCGAGCTCCAGGACCCCGATCCGGGCGACGAGCCGCTGAACCAGAACAGCCAGCGCACGATCGCCTGGCACACGCCGCGCTATACCTGGATCGCCTGTCGCACGGAGCTCGCCTCGGAGCGCTCCCTTCTCGAGCGGCTCTCCTCCGCCGGCGGCCACCTGGTGCAGGGGTTCATGAACGCGTTGAACCTCGGGCTCCTGACCTCGGCGCTGGATCGGGGCACGGTCCCGCTCGAGTTCCGCGAGCACGCGGAACTCGGGCGCACCGGGTACATGCCGCTCGACCTCGAACCCGCGGAGCGCGTTCGCCGTGGGAGACTCGTGCGTGCCCTGTTGAAGGAACCCCGGTACCTCGAGCGGCAGGTCGAACTCCATCGCGCGGCAGGCGCCGTCGCGGCGCCGTCTGGGCTCTTCACGAACCTCGCCCGTCTGGTGGGGGAGCTGCGCCAGCACGGCATCGAGCCGATCTTCGTGCTCCTGCCGCCCTCCTCGCGCACCCGCACGGAGATCGTCGCCGCCCACGAGAACGGCGTGCTCCCCAACCTGATCGACCTCGAGGATCCCGGGCGCTTCCCCGAGTTCTACCTGGAGCCGGCCCTGCGCTTCGACAAGCACCACCTGAACCAGCGCGGGGCGGAGCGCTTGACGCGCCTCCTCGCGGCGGCCTGCTTCCCGATCCTCTCCACGCCCCGCGATCGCCCCCGACGACCATGATCTTCACGGAGTGGCGCTTCTTCCCCTTCTTCCTGCTGGTGTTCGCCGTGCACTGGGCGCTGCGGCGGGAGGGCGCGCGGCGCCTGTGGCTGCTCGGCACGAGCTACGTCTTCTACGGCGCCTGGGACTGGCGCTTCCTGGGGCTGATCTGGCTCACGACCGTGATGGACTACCTCTTCGGCGCGCAGCTCGCGCGCGTGGAGAGACGGCGCGTGGCCTGGATGTGGGCCAGCGTGGTGATGAACCTGGGGATTCTGGGGGCCTTCAAGTACTTCGACTTCTTCGTGGGGTCGGGCACGCAGGTCCTGCACTGGCTGGGGCTGGACGTGCGCGCCACCGCGCTCGAGATCGTGCTGCCGGCGGGGATCAGTTTCTACACGTTCCAGTCCATGAGCTACACGCTGGACGTGTACCGCCGCGAGCTCTTGCCGGCGAAGAGCCTGCTCGACTTCGCCTTTTTCGTGGCCTTCTTCCCGCAGCTCGTCGCCGGTCCGATCGTGCGCGCGGCGGACTTCCTGCCGCAGCTCGCGGAGCCCCGCTCGCTCGCGCGCATCGACTTCCGCGCCTGCCTGGTGCTCTTCCTCTCGGGCTTCGTCAAGAAGGCCTGCGTCTCGGACAACCTGGCTCCGCTCGTGGAGCGCTACTTCGAAGCGCCGGCCCTGTACGGCTCCGCCTCGGCCTGGCTCGCGACCCTGTCCTACGCGACCCAGATCTACTGCGATTTCTCGGGCTACTCCGACATGGCCATCGCCTGCGCGGCACTCCTCGGCTACCGGCTGCGCCTGAACTTCGACTTTCCCTACCTCGCCCGCAGCATCACCGAGTTCTGGCGGCGCTGGCACATGAGCCTCTCGACCTGGCTGCGCGACTACCTCTACATCCCGCTCGGCGGCAGCCGGGGTTCGAGACTCTTCGTCTTCCGCAACCTGATGCTGACCATGTTGCTCGGGGGGCTGTGGCACGGAGCGGCCTGGCACTTCGTCGTCTGGGGCGGACTCCACGGTCTCGCGCTCGCGTGGCATCGGGCCTGGCGTGGCTGGTTCTCGGAGGCCTCCCGCGTGCGCAGGCTCCTGGCTCCCCTGGGATTGCCGCTGACCCTCTCCTTCGTCTGCCTGGGCTGGATCTTCTTCCGGGCCAGGACGCTTCCCGACGCCTGGACCGCGACGCGCGCCTTCCTCTTCCTGGGCACGCCCGGCACCCAGGAGCTCGACCCCCTGGTCTTCGCCCCGCTCTTCCTCCTCGCGCTGGCCCACGTCGTCACGCGACGTCGCTGGCTCGCGGGATGGTGGGAGAAGCTCCCCGCCTGGGGATTCGCCGTCGCCTACGGCTCCCTGGTGGGGCTCGTCCTGCCCTTCGTCTCGGTCGACTTCACGCCCTTCATCTACTTCCAGTTCTAGGGCGCTCGCGGGCAGCCTCGCGGGCCGAAGGACGGCGGCCCATGGCGAGGCTACCTCGCCATGGGCCGCCCGATGTGCGAACGAGCCCTGTTCGAACGGAGCGAGCGAGCGGCGGTTTTCCCGCCGCGCGCCCCCCCGAACCGGCCGCCTACTTGAGTTTCTCCCAGTACTCGGCCGGCATGTCGTGCGCGATCTTGAGTGCGCCGTTCGCGCCGCCGTAGACCGGCTCCTCGATGCGCAGGACCTTGCCACCGCCCAGACGCCGATGCATCTCGCGCTGGATGGCGTTGTCGAGCCCCTTGATCTGGCTGCCGCCGCCGGCGAGCAGCACGCGGTTCTTCAGCCGTACCTGGAACTCGGGGTCGAAGGTCGCGATCAGCTTGTGGAGCCCTTCGACGATCGGCGCCACGATCCCGCGGCAGGACTCGCGCAGGAGGTCGGTGACGTCGAACTCGGTGGGCTTGCCGTTGACTGGCAGGTTCACGACCGCGCGCTCCGCCTCCTCGGCGACCGAGGAGAAGCGCTCCTTGATCTCCTTGATCATCTGGATCGTGAACTGCGCCTCCGGATGGGCCTCGGACAGGAGCTCGGCGAACTTGGTGTCGACCCAGTCGCCGGCGTGGTAGATCGTGGTCTGGTCGGAATCCTCGGGCATCGTCCCGTGCATCCGGCACAGGTCGGTCGTCCCGGCGCCGATGTCGATCACGAGCACGTCGTCGAGCATGTCGAGGCCGTAGGCCACGGAGAAGGGCTCCGAGCACAGCATCACGGAGTCGACGCACTGCTTGGCGGTGGAGACGATCGCGTCCTTGCTGTGGATCGAGGCCTGGGCGGGCACGCCGATCACGGCGTAGACGAGCTCGTCCTTGCGCGGCTTGGCGAGGCGGATGATCTCCTGCAGGAGGTCCTGGGCCGCCTTGAGGTTGTGGTCGAAGTCCTTCTTGTCGGGCTTCTCCTTCTTGAGGACTTCCAGCGGACGGAAGAAGCTCAGCGCGAGGCGGTTCTTCAGCGCGTCGTCGCCGAAGAGCACGTCCTTCTTCAGCATCTTCCTGGACACGACGTCCCTGGGATAGCCAACGAAAGAGGACACGGTCTCGCGCACGCCGTTGGAGGCCGAGACCGAGGAGCGCGAAGTCCCGAAGTCGACGCCGAGGTACAGCACGCCTTCGGTCTTCTTGGGTGATTCGTGGGTGGGTTCTTGTGTCTTGCTCATCGGTTTGGTGTGAAGTGTGCCGGCGGTTCCTCCGGCGTGGTTAGGACTCGTTCATGACGCCTTCGAGGACAGCGCGGCCCGCAGGGCCACGTTCGCCTCGAAGATGTTCTTCAGCATCTCGCGTTTCGCCTCGTACAGCGCGTCCTCGAGCGTCAGGCCCTGGACGTTGCGGAAGATCGAGGCGACCCCGAGGTCGATGTTCTTGGCGGCCGCGATCTGCTTCAGAGCGCTCTCGGTCGCGCTCAGGCTCTCCGTGAGCTTGGCGACGCGGCGTTCGAGGTTCTCGATCTGCTTCTGACTCGCGAGCAGCTTAGAAGCCGAGGAGGTCTGGCTCCAGGCCGCGAGCTCGGTCTTGAGCAGCGCGATGACCTCCTTCTCCAGGCGTACGACCGCCTCGGAGTGGTCCGACTCGTCCTGGAAGAGGGTCAGGACCTTCGTGACGAGGTTCCGGCCAAAGAGGTCCTCTTCTTCCTTCTGGTCGCCGAAGATCTTGTCCTGGACCTCGGCGATCTCCTTGAGCTGGTGCTCGAGCTCGACCTTGAGCTTTTCGAGCTCGGTCTCGACCGCGCGCCATTCCCCGATCCGGTCGCCGCCGGCGGTGCGGGCGAGGCCCATGCCCCCCTCGGCTTCCTCGACCATCGAGGCGAAGCTGACCTCGCCCGGGTGGAGGTTGTGGCTGATCCCGATCGAGATCGAGATCGGGACGGACGCCGGCAGGGTCTCGTGCCTGACGGACCGCGCGCGCTCGAGGAGCGCCTGGGCGAGCTCCTGGAGATCCTCGGGGGCGACGTGCGGGAAGACGGCGAGCTCGAAGCCCTCGGTCCAGATGCCGAGGCCGCGGATATCGCGCTCGAAGGTCACCGCCTTGAGCTCCTGGAAGAAGAGCGGCATCAGGACCTTGCGGTGGAGCAGGAGCTCCGAATCGACGAAACCGTCTAGCCCGAACATGAGACAGCTGATCGGGTAGCGCTGGCGCAGCGCGCGCTCGACCTCGAGCCGCATGAGGTGCAGCATCTGCGGCGTCGAGAGACGCGGCGTCGGCCGGGATTCGGTGGCGGTCTCGCTCATGGGGGATCGAAGCGGATGCGGCGCGCGGGCGCATCCGGAGCGAACTCGTCGGCAACGCACGACGGCGGTCTTGAGGCGGCCTGCTGCTTTGCGACCGACTCACGGAAGCGTGCGGGGTCGCGCAGCCACGCGTTGGTTTTGGTCCTTTTCTTCCTGGCCATCGCCGGCAGAGGTCTCTACAACACCAGGGATCGGGGGGGGGCGCGAACCGAGGATCGCTGTCCCCATGGGCTGGTTCGACTACTTCGTGTATGCAGGCGGCCTCTCGATGGCGGGCGCCGCCGCCTGGTGGCTTCGTGGCCGTTCGCACCTGATCGAACGCCGGGTGCTGAACGAGCTCTACATGCGCAAGGTGAAGCTCGCCGAGGACGAGGCCTCGAACGCCATCCGGACGTTGAACGACGGATTGGTCGAGGTCAACGCGATCCGCGGGCGCTTCGAGGGGCTCGAGGCCGAGGTCGCGCGGCTCTCCTCCGAGCTCGCGGCCTCGCGGACGGAGTCCGCCGCCCTGGGCGAGGCCCTGGCGGGCGCCCGGGCCGAGGGCACGGAACTCCGCGCCGCACGCGGGCGGGACCTGGAGCTCCTGGCTTCCGCCGAGGCGCTCAGGCAGGAACTCGCGCGCGAGACGGAGGCAGGGGAGCGCCAGCTCGTCGAGATCGCCGAGCTCGGCCAGCGGACCTCCGAGCTCGATCGGCGCAACGCCGAGCTCCTCGAACGCATCGAGTGGCTCGAGGGCGAGGAACGCCGCGCCACTGCGGAGCTCGAGGCGCGCGCAGAGCGCATCCACGGCCTCGCGCGGGAGCTCGCCGAACGCGCCGCGCGCGTGCGCGAGCTCGAACCCTTCGAGGAGGCCCTCGGAGAGGCCCGTGCGGCCCTCTCCGCGACCCAGGAGCGCCTGGCAGCCGCGGAGGAGCGCTCCGATGCCTTCGAGCGCACCGCCGCCGAGCTCGGCGAGCGGAGCCTCCTGCTCCAGCAGCGCGTCGAGGAACTCGAGAACGCAGGACGTCGAGCCACGGAAGAGCTCGCCTCGACCGAGGAGCGGCTGGCGGCCGAGCGGGAGAGGCGCGAGGCCGCCCAACGCCGCGGGACGGAGCTCGAACTCCGGATCGCCGACCTCGCGCAGGAGGTCGAACGGCTCGCGGACGAGGGACGCCGTTCGGCCGCAGAGCTCGAGACCCGCGCGCGCCGGATCCAGGGGCTCGCGGGGGAACTCGAGAGCCATCGTGCGCGCGTGTGCGAGCTCGAACCCCTCGAGGGGGCCCTGGCCGCGACCGAGCAGCGACTGGGGGACGAGGAGGGGCGCTCGACCGCCTTCGAAGCCCGGGTCGCCGAGGTCGAGGGTCGGAACGTGGGGCTCGCGGGAGAGGTCGCGCGACTCCTCGACGAGGGGCGGCGAGTCGGCGAAGAACGCGCGGGCCTCGCGCAGCGCCTCGCCGTACGCGAGAAGGAACTCGCCGCGGCGCGCGAGAAGCTCGACGCTTCCAAGGCGGCCGAGGCCGAGCGCGCCCGGGAGCTCAGCGCCCGGCGCGAGGAGCTCGCGCGCCTGGGCGCCGGCCACCGAGCGCTGCAGCTCAAGCTCGACCGCGAGGCCAAGCGCAGAGAGGAGCTCGAAGCACGCCTCGCCGCGGAGAAGGAGCGCGCGAGCTCCTTCGCGGAGGACGCGCGCGAGCGCTCGACGGAGCTGCGCGCGCTCGAGCTGCGCCTCGAGCGAGCGGAGAAGGGCGCAGCGCGTCCGAAAGGCCGCAAGGAGACGGGATCGAACGGCCGCGCGCCGCAGAGCAAGCGCAAGGCCGCGAGGCGCGGCTGAGGGACAGGTCTACTTGGGTTCGTCCTCGCCGACGTACCCGAGGTCTCTCAGGATCTTCCACTCGTCCGGGTCGAATCCCTGCGTGCGGATCGGACGGGCGTCCTTGCGAGCCTCCTCGATCCTCGCCTGCTCTTCCTGGAGCAGGCCCTTCAAGCGCTCGACGTCCTCCGGTCGCTCCTGGGAGAGGTCGTGCAGCTCGCCGGGATCCTCCTTCAGGTCGTAGAGCTCGTAGTAAGGTCCCCGGACGAGCGCCTGGAGCTCCTGGAACTTGCGCTCGAAGTCCGGGCGGCGCCGGATCGCCTCCAGGAGCTCCGCGGTGAGCACCTCCGTGAGCTCGGGGACGTTCTCCTCGAGCCAGGCGCGCGGCACGCGCGGATGGGTCAGGAGCTGGGGCCCGCCGGCGCCCACCCCCGGCTCGAGCTCCAGCAGCTTGAGCCCGCCCTCCTCGATCATGGCCTGCACGATGTGTCCTCCCTCGCTGTAGGTCGGGCGCGGAGACAGCGCGGGGTCCGCGAGGAGGCCGAGGAGCGAGCGGCCGTGCAGCCAGGGACGCCGCGGATTCGCCCCGGCGAGCTCGAGCAGGGTCGGATAGACGTCGACGAGCTGCACGGAGGTCGCGACGCGAGTCCCGCCGTGGGCCTGCCGGGGGAGCTTCACGATCAGCGGGACGTGGACGATGTCCTCCCACAGGCACCCGTGGCTGTAGAGGCCGTGGGCGAAGGACTCGCCGTGGTCGCCCGTGACGACGATCACCGCCTCGTCGTAGAGCCCGCGCTCGCGCAGGAGGTCGAAGAACCGGCCGAGGTTCGCGTCGGTCTTGAGGATCGCCTCGTCGTAGCGCTCGATGATCTCCTCGAGCGGCAGCTCGCTCGGGATCGGTGCGCGCAGGTCGGGCACCATGGTGCGCGCCATCCAGTCCGGGATCGCACCGTAGGTCATGGGCATCGAGCCCGCCGGCGTCGGACGCCGATCGGCGGGCAGATCGCGCGCGAAGGCGTCGCGGTAGGGCTCCTCGGGCAGGTAAGGACCGTGCGCGTCGAGGGCGTGCACGAAGGCGAAGAACGGCCCGCTGGGATCGCGCGGACCGTCGAGCCACCCCCGGAACTGATCGACGAAGTACTCGATCCCGTAGTACGGGTTCGTGAAGTCGAAGTGCGCCGCCGAGAGGTCGTAGAGGTCGAAGCCCTGGTCGACCCGGAAGCGCGGCGAGAGCCACAGGGTGTCCACCGCGGCGGCGGTCTGGTAGCCGCGCGAGCGCATGGCCTCCGCGAGCGTCCAGCGGCTCGGCGCAACCTGCCAGTAGTCGTAGTTGTCGAGCTCGGCGTCCGGGCTCTGGGCGAGATCCACCTGCTGGTGCGAGCCCGGGTAGAGCCCGGTCATGACCGAGAGGTAGCTCGGCATGGTCCAGGGGGCGTTCGCGACGCAGCGCTCGAAGACGACGGCGTCCCGTGCGAGTTCCTCCAGCTGTGGCGTGGTGCGGCGCTCGTAGCCGTACACCGACATGTGGCGCGCGGCGAACGTGTCGATGCTGAGGAACACGATCGGAGGGCGCGCCGGCGTGCGAGGCTCCTCGACCCACAGCCCCGAGAGCTCGAAGTCCGCGCCGCCTTCCGAACGCCAGAGGAGCTCGATCGAGAGCAACTGGTCCTGCGGATCGGGAAGGACGAGCGCGCGCTCGAACGCCCCATCGGCGGAGAAACGCAGGGGCTCGCCGGCTGGAAGCGCGTCCTCGTTGCGCGGATCGACGCGCGAGAGCTCCAGGGTGAGCTCGCCCGGGCCGGCGCTCCGGCCGTGGAGGAAGAGCCGCGCGCCCCCGGGCACCTCGACCCGGTACCTGAGCCCCGTGCCGGAGGGCAGGGTGATGCGCTTCGCTCCGCGATCGAAGCTCGTCCGGCGCGGGGTCCCGTAGGTCACGCGCGCGAGGGCGAGCGTGTCCCAGCGCGGGGGACCGGTCGTGGGAGCGCCGTCCACGCTCGCCGGCCCTCGTTCCACGGCGGGCGGAGCCTCGAGCTCGAGCACGTTGTCGCCCTTGTGCCACAGGATGGCGGGGGTCTCGATCGAATGCGGCGCCGGCGAGTCGGTGAGCTCGATCTCGCGCAGATCCACCCCGTTGAGTCTCACCAGCGCCGTTCCCTTCGTGTCGGGCGCTGACTTCGTCCGCCAAAGGGAGAGGGTGAGCTTCCGCTCCCCGGGCCCGGTCGCGGGCAGGCGCAGGCTCGCGATCGGCTGATTCGTCTCGACGTAGAGGGCGCCGTCGGCGGTGTGTGGCGGCTCATCCGTCTCGAGCCAGCCCGCGCCCCCGAAGGAGCCCCATTCGGCATTGGGAACGGGCAGGAGATCGCCCGGTTCCTCGATCACGAGATCGGGCCCGCGCAGGAGCAGGTTCAGGGCGCCGGCCGTCGGGGCCGCTCCCCGCTCGTTCCCTCCGCCTTCCTCGCTGCGCGAGCAGCTGCACGAACATCCGGGAGACAGGACCAGGCAGGCGAGCCCGAAGAGCATGCAGCACGCTCGCGCTAGTGAGGGGATCGGACGCACCGTGCGGTTCTCCCCATCGAGGATACCTCTTCCGCGCCTTTCGAAGGCCCGGCGAGACCTCTACCCTGCAGCGCGCCTTGCCTCCCGTCCTCTACGAGGTCTGCGTCGAGTCCGCCGACGACGCGCGTGCCGCCGCCCGGGGCGGAGCAGCTCGCGTCGAACTCTGCGCCGGGATCCTCGAAGGCGGCACGACGCCGAGCCTCGGCGCGATGCAGACCGCGCGCGCCGTGGTCGCGATCCCGATCGTGGCCCTGATCCGCCCGCGGCCGGGGGACTTCGTCTACACGGACGAGGAGACCCTCGCGATGGAGCGCGACGTGGACGCGGCCAAGGCGGCGAAGCTCGACGGCGTCGCGCTCGGGAGCCTCGACCGCGCCGGCGCCGTGGACGTCGAGCGCATGGGAGCCTTGATCGAGCGCGCCCGCCCCCTCACGGTCACGTTCCACCGCGCCTTCGATCGGGCCCGGGACCTTCGCGAAGCCCTCGCGGCGGTCGTCGCGCTGGGCGTCGATCGCGTCCTGTCGTCGGGCGGAGCGGCGGATGCCCTGGCGGGCGCGAGTCGCCTGCGCGAGATCGTCGAGCTCGCGCGGGGCCGTGTCACGGTGATCGCGGCCGGCGGCGTTCGTCCCGAGAACGTGCGGCGCATCGTCGAGACGAGCCAGGTGGGGGAGGTCCACGGTTCCGCGAGTGCCACGCGGATTCCACTCGGCTTCGATGGCCGACGGACGACCGACGAGGCTCGGGTGCGAGACCTCGTCGGCGCGCTCGCTTCCCTCGGCCGTTAGGAGCGCGTCCGCGGACGCGCTCCGGCGAGAAGCTCCCGGTTCCGTCCCTCCGCGCAGAGCGCAACGAGCGGCGGTTCTCGTAGCGGCCCTGCGGGCCGCTAGCGCGGGCAAGCGGGGGCGAGGGCCACGTCGCCGGCGAGATCCCGCGCCGCCTGCTCGAGGGCCCGGCCCAGGGCTTCCCCCTGGACGCCTTGGACGTCCTCGGGAAGGACCGCGCTCCCCGAATAGGTGCGCGACAGGAGCACTTCGCCGTGCTCCGTGCAGCGCAGGAGCGCGTGGAAGGAGACGCGCGCCTCCGTCACGAAACGCTCCGAGGCGAAGGCTTCGCGTACACGACCCTCGAGGCAGAGGGGAGCGCCTGGGGAGGCCTCGCGCGCCACGCTCTCGATGCCCGCGCGCGCGAGCTCGTATTCGATCCCGCGCCGCAGCCAGAGGCCCACCGGCTCCTTCGTCTCGATCAGGGCGGTCTGCCGATCCGAACGATCGCGGGTCTCGGCCACTGGGTGGAGGCGCCGCCCGTCGACGAAGAGGTCGACCTCCACGAGCCGCGAGCTCTGGAGCGGCGCGCTGGCGGCCGCGGGAACGACGCCCTGGGCGTCCGTGCCCACGGGCCCCGCGGGATACGGGAGCGCGATCTCGCGCAGGCGGGGCGCGCAGCCGTAGAACAGCACGAAGAGGACGAGGGAGGATCGCGGGGGCATGCGACCGTCTCAAGGTATCACCCGCTCGGGGCCGGGGCGCAGAGGAGATTCCCCGGCTGCGCTGTCAGGAAAAAATGGGGCGCCAGCGATGACGCTCGAGGTCCACCCGCCCGTGTCGATCGAAGGAAACCCCTTCGCGGACGAGGCGTGCCCGCTGGCGTTCCTCGCCCCCGCCCGCACGCCGCGGGATCTTCCCGGTCCCGGAGAGGACCCGGTGCCAGGGAAGCGGCGATCCGTCGCGCAGCCCGGACAGCACGCGGCCCACGTGGCGAGCGTGCCGGGGAAAGCCCGCCTCGCGCGCGACGTCCCCGTAGGTCGTCAGCGCTCCCCGGGGGATCGAATCGACCAGGGAGAGCACGCGCTCGGCGAATCGATGGCGGTCGAGGAACCTTTGGATCCGTCGCGTCTCCTGGCGGGCCATGGCTACTCCGCGCTCGGACCGGCGGGGCCCCCGGCGCGGGTGAGATCCCCGACCTTCGTCTTCGAGGCGTCGAAGCGGCGCGCCGCCGTGATCATCTTCTCCAGGGTGGCGTCGAAGTCGGCGCGCTTCCCGCGCTGGAAGCGCAGGGGATTGACGCGCGCCACGACGAAGTTCTTGAGGTACGGGCTCTCGAAGCCGCGCGCCTTGAGGGCGGCGGCGGCCGCGCCCACCGCCGTCTCGAGCTCGAGGAGCTTCTCGGCGCGCGCCGAACGGATCGCGAGGGCCTTCCCGAGCTTCACCGGGAGGAAGCCGTCGACGCGCTTCAACACCGGATGGTAGAGACTGCCCGGGAAACGGCCGTTCTGCTCGTAGCAGATCCCCAGCGTGACGAAGGCGGCCTCCTCGAAGATCGTCCCGTAGTCCTCTTCCTCCGTCTCGTCGAGGAGCGCGAGGTCGCGCGCCATGCGGATCACCTCCAGGGAGCGTTCGCGCAGGTTGTGCGCCTTCTCCGTGTTCAGCGCCAGGATCTCGTAGGCGAGGCTCTCCTCGGGGACGAGCAGCGCCGCGATCGCCCGCGCCCCGAGGGCGCGCATCGCGGCCAGGCGGTGGTTGCCGTTGGGCGTCCAGTACGTTCCCCCGGAGCGGCGCACGCACAGGATCGGGTCGAGGAAGCGCTCCAGCTTGGTGAGGGTCGCCGCCAGACGCTCGACGTGGCTCTCGGAGAGGTCGCGCTGGAAGGGCGTCGGTTCCACGCGGTCGATGGGCAGGACCACGAGCGCCTGCCAGTTCCCCCCGAGGGGATCCCGATATGCGCCCACGACGGCGCCGCCGTCTCCCTCGACGGCCGCCAGGAGCTCGCGAACCCTGGAGGGCGGTGTCCGGTCGGCGGCCTGCAAGGGGGAGAGCCCCCGCGCGGCCGGCTCCGTTCCGCGGCGCTTGCGCTTCGCCACGACCCAGGATCCCAGCACGACGACGCGGTCCCTGTCCAGGCGCCGAGCGCGGATCCCGACCGCCCGACTTCGCCGGGAGGGGGCTGGAGCTCGGGCGCGCCGGCTGCATAATTCCCGCCTCGCTTCTCTCTCCGCCTGGAACGAGCCTCCTTCCGTCAGAGGAATCCATGACCTACGTCGTCGCCGAACCCTGCATCAAGTGCAAGTACACGGACTGCGTGGACGTGTGCCCGGTCGATTGCTTCTACGAGGGCGAGAACTTCCTCGTCATCCACCCCGACGAGTGCATCGATTGCGGCGCCTGCGTGCCGGAGTGTCCCACCGAGGCGATCTTCAGCGAGGACGACCTGCCCGAGAAGTGGTCCGCGTACACGGACCTCAACGCGCGTCTGGCGAAGAGTTGGCCGAACATCGACGGGAAGAAGGACGCGCTCCCGGATGCCGAGGAGTGGAAGGGCGTCGAGGACAAGCGCGCTCACCTCTCCGAGAAGCCCTTCCAAGGCTAGGAGCCAAGGCACGGACTCCGGGCCTACCTCGCTCCCTCCGACGAGCAGCGGACAAGAGCCCCGAAAGGGAGCCTCCGCCGACTACGAGAGCACGCCGCTCTCGCGGCAGGAGTACATCTCCGCCCTGGTGCACCTGTACCGGGGAGAGCTCTACCGCGCGACCACCTGGCGCATCCGGCTCGACAACACGACCAACTGGGCCGTGCTCACGACGGCGGGTCTGCTCTCGCTCTCCTTCGGTTCGGGCGCGCCCTCCGACGTGGTGCCCTTCGTGGGCGTCCCGCTCGTCACGGTCTTCTGGGCCTTCGAGGCCCGGCGCTATCGCATCGCCGACATCTGGTACTCGCGCCTGCGCAAGATCGAGGAGAACTTCTACGGTCCGATCCTGCGCCGCGATCCCACCAGCCCCGAGAAACGCTGGGGAGATCTGGTGGCCGAGGACCTGTTCCACCCGCGCTTCAAGATCACGCGCCTCGAGGCCCTGCGCTCGCGCTTCCTGCGCAACTACTGGCCGATCTATACCGTCCTGCTCCTCGCCTGGTGCTTCCGCATCCTGGCCGAAGCGAAGACCTGGGAGGACGTCCGTGCGAACCTCGAGCTCGGACCTTTCTCCTGGTGGCTGCCCTTCGCCGTGCTGGGGGGCTTCCTCGGGGCGGTCCTCTTCCTGCTCGTCGCCACGCGCCACACGCGCGCGGAAGAAGATCACTGGAACATCTCGCCCTAGCCTCCGGGGTCCTCGCGCACGCGCCAGGTCGAGCTCAGTCGCGCTGCAAGCGCGCGAGCACCTGCAGGCGATCGACTTCCTCCTCGCGCCAGAGGAGCCGGCCTTCCATGCCGCCCGCCAAGGTGATCACTTGGCCCGTCACGTGGGAGGCGAGGGTCGGGCTCGCGAGAAAGAGGCAGGCGCCCACCAGGCCCGCCTTGGAGGCGGCGTAGTCCGCGTGACCGCGTTCTCCGAAACGGCCGGCCGTCGATCCGATGAGCACGAGCGACGCCCCCTGGCCATCCTTGCGCGGCCCCGTGCGCCGCAGGACGTGGAAGAAGGCCCGTGCGGTGAAGAGCGAGCCGAGGAGGTTCGTCTCGACCGTCGAGCGCAGGCGCTCCTCGGGAACTCGGTCGAGCGCGAGGTCCTCCGGCGGCCAGACAGGCCCGCGCCCCGCCCGATGCCGCCCGAGGCACCCGTGATCCACGTGATCTTGTCGCGAAGCGCGGAGTCCATGCCCTCGCCCCTCAGCGATCTCGTTCGCGGTGCGCCGGCCTCGGGGACCGCGGGACGTAGGCCTGGCACGGGGCCCCCGAGGTCCGCAGGACCTCGATCATCGGCAGCACGCGCGTCTTCATCTCGAACGCGCGGCAACCGTAGGGCAGGCGAGCTTCGTGCGTGACGAAGAACATCGTGCAGCTCCAGCAGTCGGGCGGTTCCACCGAGGTCACGCGTCTCGCCCGAAGAAGGCCGTGAGCGCACGCACGAGGTAACCCGGATCCAGGGCCCCGCACAGTTCGCGTACCGAGTGCATGGCGAGCTGTGGCGAGCCCACGTCGACCGTGCGCATCCCCAGGTTCGCCGCGGTGAGCGGGCCGATCGTGCTCCCACAGGCGAGGTCGTTGCGATGGGAGTACTTCTGGAAGGGGACGCCGGCGCGTTCGCAGGCATCCTGGAAGATCGCCTCGGTCTCGGCCTCGCTCGCGTAACGCTGGTTCGTGTTGACCTTGATCACCGGCCCGCCGTTGACCTGGATCCAGTGCTCCGGATCGTGCTTCTCGCGATAATTGGGATGCGTGGCGTGGGCCATATCGGCGGAAACGCACACCGAAGCCGCGATGGAACGGTGCAGCTCCTCGCGCCCGCCCCCCAGACCCGCTTGGATCCGTTCCAGGCACGCCGCGAGGAACGGGCTCTCCGCTCCCCGGCTCGTTCCGCTCCCGACCTCTTCGTGATCGAAGAGGACCAGCGCCGAGACGGCGCGCGCCGAGCCTCCTTTCCGCCCGTGCAAGGCGAGTGCGCGCAGGCCCGCGAAGCAGCAGGCGAGGTCGTCGAGGCGCGGCGCGGACAGGAACTCCTCACGCGCTCCGACGAGTCCCGAGGGCGCCGTGTCGTGGCACATCGCGTCCCAGGACAGCACGTCGCTCGGCTCCGTACCGAGCGCCTGCGCCACGAGGTCCCGGAAGCCGGAGGCCGAGCCCCAGCCCTCGAGCCCGTAGATCGGCGCGAGGTGCTCCTGGGGGTTCAGGTGCAGCCCCTCGGTCGTGATCTCGCGGTTCAGGTGGATCGCGAGCTGGGGGATGCGCAGGATCGGCCGATCGATGCGGAAGAGGCGCTCCTCGATCCCCTGCGCAACGCGCACGAAGGCGCGTCCCGAGAGGCCCAGGTCGCGGTCGAGCCAGGAGTTCAAGAGCACGCCCCCGTAGACCTCGACGCCGAGCTGCCGGTACCCCGCGCGCGAGACCTCCGGCCGGGGCTTGATGCGCAGGTTCGGGCTGTCCGTGTGGGCGCCGACGACGTGGAAGGGGAGAGAGGCCGAAGCGCCCTCGGGCACGCTCCAGGCCATCAAGCTGCCCGAGCGCCGCACGAAGAACGAGCCCGGGCCCTTCGGCCACGCCTGCGCCTCGAACAGGCGCCGGAAGCCTGCGGCCTCGAGCTCGTTCGACAGCGCTTCGCATGCGTGGAAGGGCGAGGGGGAGCGGTCGATGAAGGCGGCGAGCGCTCGGGTCTCGTCCTTGGCGTCCGTTGCCATGGGCGAATTGTGCCAAGCCGAGGGATCGAGCTCCACCGCGCCGCGCCGGGGCGGCGTCGAGCAAGGAGGTCTTCAGGGCTTGGGAATCGCCAACGGCACGAGGTAGAGCGCCGGGTCGTCCCGGACGACGATCGTCCCCTCGGCGTCCAAGGAGAGCGTGGTCGGATCCGCGTTCCACCTCCAGACGAGGTAGTCCAGGGCCTCGCTGGAGAGGTAGACGCGCTCGTAGCTCGGAGACATCCGCCGCGCGACCTCGCGCACGAGGGCGATCACGTCCTTCTTCCCGTCGGGACGGGTGGGGGCGGAGTGGATCTCGTTCGGCAGCGCCACGCAGGGGACCTCGGTGAACCAGAGAACGTGGTGTGCCGTGGGGCCAGCGAGGAGCAGGCTCCCCTTGGGAAGTCCGCCGGCCATCAGCGTGGCGGACTCCTGCAAGGTGTCGGGCGTCACGGCTCGGTCGTAGGCCCGCACCAGGCCGAAGCCGACCTGGAAGGCGAGGACCGCCGAGGCGAGGAGCTCTCCGACGAGGGCAAGCGGTCTCCGGCGCTCGAAGCTCGCGAACGCCTCCCCGGCGACGAGACCGAGCGAGACGCTCACGGGCAAGAGGAGCCCGACCTTGGGAGCGCCGAGAAAGAGGAACGCCAGGCCGTAGGGCAGGCCGAGCACGAGGCCTCTCGGGAAGCGCTTGCGTGCCGCGGAGAGCACGATCCCGAGCCCTCCGAGGACGAGCAAGACCGGGAAGCCGTGGACGAGGATCGTCCAACCCTCGGCGCGGTTCTCCACCAGCGTCTCGGAGGAGAAGGGAGGCAGGAAGCCCGTCCAGTAGCCGAAGAGGGTCGCGAGCACGGAGAGCTTCCGCGCGAGCGTGAGAACGAGAGCCAGGGCGAGCGTCAGGCTCGCCGGGACGAGGAGATGACGCAGGGGTGGCCGGGGTCGGCTCCACGCCAAGTGGACGAGCCAGGGCAGGGCGAGGACGGAGACGACGTGGTACCCGAAGGTGATGGAGCAAAAGAGGACGAGGGCGATCGCGCGGCCGAGCGTCCGCGCCTCTCCATAGCGCTCCGCGGCGCGCGCGGCGAGGAGCAGGAACGCGAGCGTCGGCGTGGTCGGCTCGACGATCCCCGTTTGACGCCAGAAGAAGGGCGTCGTCCCGACCAGGGCGGAGAGCGCGATGGCGCTCGTCGTCGCGAGCCCCGTCCGCTCCAGGCGCTTCCACAGCAGCACGAAGACGAACGCGGCGAAGATCGACGAGAGCATCTTCGCCGCGTACTCCTCGGTCGTGAAGTCGAAGAGCGACAGGAACGCGCGCCACCCGCGCAGCGTGGGGACGTAGAGCGCGTGGCCGTAGTCGAGCTGGATCGGATCGCGCGCCCGCTCGAGGAATCCGAGGTCGTCCCAGTACAGGAACTGGGGCGGCATCGCGGCGACGACCACGAAGAACAGCACGAAGCCCAGGAAGGCTCCGGGAAGCTCGCGCCATCGAGGAACAGCGAAAGACATTCGATGCGGGGGGGCGGTCCGGTGACGGCCGCGGTCCCCCGGATCCGATCGTACTCCTGGCGGAAGTCCCTTGAACGCTTCTTGAGCGGCGCATCGGGGCCGGCCGAAGGGAGGGACCCGGGCGCGCTTTCGATCCGCCCCCTTCCGTGACAGGATGAGCCCCGCTCCCGCGCCCCGGAGGACCGCCGTGTCGTCCCTCGAGAACCCCGCCCTCGATCCCGTTTTCGTCTCGGTCCACCGCCTGGACGGCGGGGAACGGCTCGCCGCCCCGGTGCGCAGCGGCGTGGTGGACCTGTCGGAGACCGTTCACCTTCCCGGCCTCGGTGGCGAGCTCCTCGCGAGACACGGCGCCGAGCTCGACCGGGAGGTCCTGGCGCGCGAGCTCCGCGCGGCCGGAGCTCCCTCCGACGATGCGGCCGAGCGGGACGCGGCGCGCTTCCTCGCCGAACTCACCGATTCCGGACTTCGCGCCGGGCGACCCGGCCCGCGCGCGCACCCTCCGCGGGGCGCCGATCCGGGGATCGAGATCGGGGCGAAGGACCTCGAGCGACTCGCGCGGGAGGTGCTCGCCCGCGGCCTGCGACTGCGTTACCGAGCTTCCGGCAAGAGCATGCGGCCCGGGATCCCCCACGGGTCCTGGCTCGAGGCCGAGCCCTACCCCTTCGAGAGCGTCCGGCGCGGCGACGTGGCGCTCTACTGCGCCGGCGAGCATCGGCTCGTCGCGCATCGGGTCATCGCGCGCAAGAGGGAAAAGCTCCTCGCCCGCGGGGATTCGAGTCTCCGGCTCGACGAGGTGGGCGCGGCGGAGTACCTCGGGCTCGTACGGGCGCGCTCCGATCCGGAGGGACGACGCGTCGACCTGACGCGCTCGTGGAGGCACTGGCTGGCCCTCGCCCTCGGTCCGTTCTGGCGCGCCGCCGCGTTCCTCGCGCGCCATCTCCTCGTCGGGCCCCTGCGCAGGAGCTACGGCGGGCCCTCGGTCGCGCGCGCGCTCCTGCGCGGGCTCCTGCGGGTCGCGAGCGGATCCCTGCTCGCCCTCGAACGAACCGCGCGGAGACTCCGCGCGCCCCTGGACGTCGCGCGCGCGGCGCTCCTCTCTGCGTGCGAGAAGGACCGAGGGCGGCGCGCCCTGTACCGGCGCCGGACGGTCCAGGGGTTCACCTCCCTCGAGGAGAACGTCGACGCGGGACTCACCCTGATCGAGGAGGTCTGCCTCACGCGCCACGGGCTCGCGCCGGGAAGAGCCCTCGTTCTCGGCTGCGGTCCGGGGCGGGAGTGCCTGGCGCTCGCGCGCCGCGGATTCACGGTCACCGGCATCGATCGCGAGGAGGGCATGCTCGCCCGGGCGCGCGAGCTCGCGCGCGAGGCGCGCCTGGCGATCGACTACTTCCAGCAAGAAGTCCTCGATTTTCGGGTCGAGGGCGCGCCCTTCGACTACGTGGTCATCTTCTCGGGCCTCTACAACATGATCCTTCCGCGCGCGCGCCGCGTGGCGATGCTCGCGCGCTGTCGGGACCACCTCGCGGGCGGCGGACGCGTCCTCGTGACGTTCCTGTCCGCCTACCGTTTTCCGCTCCAGCCTCCGCCGCCCCGGGCCCGCGGCTTCTGGGAGGCGGCGAATCCCGAACACGAGAAGGGCGACCTCTTCCTCCTGAACGAGACCGTGCACGTCCTCCCGACGGGTGACGGGCTCTGGGACGAGGCGCACGCAGCCGGTCTCGACGTCGAACATCTGTTCCGCGACCAGCGCGCCTACGATCGAGCCGAGGGGCGCGTGCGCGGCTACGCGATCCTGCGCCGGCCGGGATGAAGAGCCTCGTGCGGGGGTTCCGCTTCCTCGGTCATCTCGCCCTGAGCGCGCTGAGCCTCGCCTGGTTCGCTGGCGCGCGGCGCGGAGCGGCGCTCGTGTTCTCCCACGAGCCCGACCTCGAACCCGACGGGGCCGATCCGCAGATGGGTCCCCTCGTCGAGGGCCTGCTCGCGCGCGGGCGGTGCGTGACCGAGGTCACCTTCGTCTCCCTCGATGGGGGACTCTGGCGCAACCTCCGCGCGAAGCGCCGGCCCTTCGTGTCGTACGCGGTCCTCGTCGCGGGGGCCGAGCTCCTCCGCGCGCTCGGACTCCGAAGGGAAGAGGCGCGCCGGGCGATGGGTCGCGCGCTCCTCGGCTCCCTCGGCACGAAGTGCTTGTACGCGATCGACGAGTCCGGCTCCGGCCAGCTCCTCGTCCAGGCCGCACGGCGCCGGGGGATCCGCACGATCGGGATCCAGCACGGGGACTTCCAGCCGACCAATCCCCAGTATTCCCGGACCGCGCTGGCCGAGAAGACGATCGAGCCCGTGGACGTCCTCTGCCTCTGGAGCCCCTGGTTCCGGGAGCGACTCCTCCAGGTCTCTCCGATCTACGACGCCACGAACACGTGCGTCACCGGGAGGCTGCGATTCTTCCTGCAGGGGAGGCCGGCTGCCGCCGCTCGCTCGGATCGACCGAAGGTGCTCCTGATGTCGGAAGCTCGCGTCGGGTTCCTGGAGGACGTCCGCCCGTTCGTCGAGGCCCTCTCGGAGACGGGCGACTTCGACGTCCTCTCCCGGCCGCACCCCGCGGATCCTCCCGGGCGTTGGGGCTCGATGCCGCTCGCTTCTGGACGACTCCAGGAGGTGCTCCAGGGCGTCGACGTGGTCGTCGGGATCGGCTCCTCGGCGCTCCTGGAAGCCCTCTGGGCAGAGCGCCCGATCGTGGTCCTCGTCCACGGGCCCGATCCCGATCCATCGGGGTACGCAAGGGAGGGGATCGGGATCGCATGCTCGGCTCCCTCCGAGCTCCCGCGGATCTGCCGAGAGTGCCTGCGCCCCCCCGGCGAGGAATTTCGTAGGGCCCGTGAGCGGGTCTGGGGTGGGTCCCCCCCCTTCGTGTTCGAATCCGTCCTCGCTTGTGAGCGTGACCCCTCAACGTCCGGGAGCTAGGAATCCGAAATTGGGCAGCAGCCTCTCTCTTCGTCGTGCATACTTTCGCGAGGGAGAGGGTTCACCACCCCTCCGAAAGGAAAGCCATGGCCGAGAAGAATCAGCGCGAGACGAAGGAGGTCTCCGACCCGGTGAGCGAGAAGCGCACCTACGAGCCGCCCAAGGTCGAGTCCGTGCAACTCACCCGGGAGGCCGCGGAAGCCCTGACCTGAAACCTCGTCTCCACCTCCTAGGTTCTAGGAGGAAAACGCGCCGGGAGCTCGGAGGCTCCCAGCTCCGGTGACCCAACGAACCGGAATCGATGAGGGCCGCGGGCTCCGGCCCCGGGCCTTCACCCTTGAGCTGACCAAGGGCTGCAATCTTCGCTGCGGCTATTGTTACTACGCCGATCGCGAAGACGCCTACGACCCGCGGACGCGAATGACGCCCGAGGTCTCGCAAGCCTCGGTGGACATGCTCTTGAGGGAGGGGCCGAGCGACGAGCCCGCACACGTCCATTTCTTCGGTGGAGAGCCCCTGCTCAGCTTCCCTCTGCTGAAGGAGACCGTGCTCTACGCGGAAAAGAACGCGGCCGCGCTCGGGAAGACGGTGACCTTCGAGGTCACCACCAACGGCACCCGGCTCACGGAAGAAGTGATCTCCTTCTTGGACGAGCACTCGATCCATGTGGGAGTCTCCTTCGATGGCCAGAAGGAGATCCAGGACGACGCACGCCCGGCCCCGAAGGGTAGCTCCTACGACCAGGCGGTCCCCGGAATCCGGCGGCTGCTCGAGTCCAGGAGGGGCACCCCACTCGCAGCGAAGACCCACTGCAGCGTCGTCCTGACCCGCCGTTCGCTCGACGTCCGCGGCATCGTTCGACACTTGGAGGAACTCGGATTCGAGAAGATCCTCCTGACCCCGGCGACGGACCTCGACGGGCGAACGAACGGCTTCCGCGACGAGGACCTGCCCGCGCTCTATTCCGCCTTCGACGAGCTCGCGCAGGATTACGAGCAGGCCGCGCTGAAGAAGGAACCTGTGGCGTCCAACTGGTTCCCCATGCTCATGGGCCGACTCCTCTCGGGCGAGAGGAAGACCCACTTCTGCCAAGGAGGCCTCGATTACCTGGGCGTCGCCGCCGACGGCAAGGTGAGCCTGTGCTACCGCTTCTACGAGAACCCGGAGTTCTCCATGGGGAGCGTCCAAGAGGGCATCGATCGCGGCGTGACGGAACGCCTGCTCGCGCACGATCTCGACTCGCGCACGGCCTGTTCCCGTTGCTGGGCGCGTTGGTTCTGCGGCGGGGGATGCCATCACGAGAACGTGACCACCGGCGGCGGGCTCGGTGATCCCAATCCGATCACCTGTGACCTCTTCCGCCACAGCATGGGGCGCACGCTCGAGATCTGGGGCCGACTCTCGCGACAGGGCGTGCTGCCGCGCCGCGCGGCCCCGTCCCAGGAAGTTCCTGCCATGAACGGAAGTCAAGCCACGTCCCTCCCGAACGGTTCGCCGGCGGAGAAGCCGCGTCGTTCTCCGGGCTGCCATGTGCGCGATCTCGCCGGAGAGAAGGTGGTCTACGAGCCGAGCTCCCACGAGGTCGTGGTGCTGAACGCCACGGCCGCGTTGATCTTCGAGCTGTGCGACGGAGAACGGACGGTGCACGACATCGTCGCCCGGCTCTCCCAGGAGTTCGCGGCGCCCGAGGCGGTCCTGCGCTCCGACCTCGATGCGACCTTGACCGAGCTCCGGGCAAGACGTCTGCTTACCGGATGACCCCGCTGGGGGAATCGGACGTCGCCGCCAATCTCGTCCTCACGCTGATCGGCGTGGGGGTCCGGGTGCGGACGAACGACGCCGACCTCGCCGCGCGCCTCGCGATCTGCTACGGAGCCTCCCTGGGGAACGCGGAGGAAGCGAAGGACGGGCTCGACGCCGAACTGGAGCGCTCCGGCGAGCGTTGGCGGGTCCGGGTGGAAGGGCGCGCGGAAACCGAGGCCTCCGACCCCGTCGCGGCGCTACGCACGTTCAATCACGAGCTCATGCACGGCGTGATGCTCGGGGCGCGCGAGCTCTATTTCGTCCACGCCGCCGTGGTCGAGATCGCCGGACGCGGGGTCGTCCTCCCGGGGCTCTCCCAGGCCGGCAAGTCCACCCTGGCCCTCGCGCTCCTGGAGCGGGGAGCGCGCTACCTCTCGGACGAACTCCTCGCCTACGATCCCGTGCACGAGCGTGCCCTGGGGTTTCCACGGGCGCTGAAGATCCGAGACGAGTGCGTAGGCTACTTCCCCGATCTCGCCGCGGATTTCGTGGGACACGGGGAAGGACGGTTCCTGCCCTTCCGAGCGCATCCGACCGCCCTGTCCGCGTCGACCCGCATCGCGGCCATCGTGCTCCCGCGCTGGTCGGGCATCGGCTGCACCACGGAGCTCACGCCCCTCTCCGCGGGCGAGGCGTTGCTCGCGCTCGCATCCTCGAGCCTCAACTTCGGTGCGCACCGCACGCGGAGCCTCGACTGCCTCACCTCCTTGGTGCGCACGGCCCGAGCTTGGCGCCTCCTGTGGAGCGATCCCCACGACTCGGCGGCACGCATCGAGGAGGCCCTGCGCGCGGTGCCATGAACGATCCCTCCGCGACGCGGGGTCTCGACGAGGCGAGCGCGGAGTTCGGCCTCGCCGGTCTCTTCCTCGCCCCGAGTCCCCAACGCGTCGCGCGGTTCGTGGGGGCCTCCCGCACCGAGCTCGATTGGGGGCGACTCCTCGCGCACCTGGAGAGCCACGGGGTCCTGGGCCTCTTCCGGCGCAACCTGGCTCTCGCCGGGCTCGCTCCGCCCCCGGGCGCCCAGGCTCGCCTGGCGGAACGAACGCAGGCCCTCCTCCAGGATACGGAGCGCTTCCGCTTCACCCTGCAGCGCTTCCTCGCCGAAGCCACCGCTCGCAACGTCCTGCCGATCCTGCTGAAGGGTTCTTCGCTCGCGCTCGACCTCTACCCCGATCCTTCCCTGCGCACCCAGGGCGACATCGATCTCCTGCTGGACCCTTCCGAACTCGAGCGCGCGCTTCGCGCCGGGTGCGCGGCGGGACTGATCGAAGGGCCCGAAGCGTTGCCTGGGTGGTGGTATCGCTGGGTTCACTTCCATCGAAAGCTGCTCCCTTCCGCGGCCCTGCTGCGCGAGGTCGAGGTCCACTGGGCCCTTCACCACCCGTCGCTCCTCCATACGGTCCGAGGTCGGGCCCTCTCGTCGCGCTCGCAGGCCGTGCGCGTGTTCGGTTTCCCTGCGCGCACGCTCGAACCGATGGATCGATTCCTGCACCTCGTCACCCACCTTGGGAGCCACGCCCGCGGCACCGTAGGTCCTCCGGAACGCACGACCCTGCGAGCGGTCCTGTCCGCTCTCGGTTCGCCGTTGCGCTTCAAGTGGATCGTGGACGTGCACGGGGAGTGGGAGCAGCGTAGCGATGCTTGGTCGGCGCGAGCGCTCGTCGAACGCATCCGGGAATGGAACGCCGAACGCCAGGTCGCCGAGGTGCTTGCGCTCGTCCGCGGGGGCCTGGGATTCGAGGGAACGGCCGACGGGCTCTGCAGCGACGTGCTGAGGGAACTCGGGCCGCCGAGGAACGTCCGGTCCCGGGTGAGAGGGCGAGGTGAACTCCTCGAGGGGCTCGATCTCCGGCCGAGCGCCCTGGCGCGCATCGGACCTTGGATGTTCCCTCCCGCGGAATTCCTGGCCCGCCGCTACGGCGCCCGGGGAGCGCTGCACCGCAACCTCTCCCGCGTCGTCCATGCCGGAGGGGTCGCGGGCCACCTCGGGATGGCCTTCTTGGCATTCCCCGTCGCGCTCGCGGGTCGCGCCTGGTTGCGCCCGGAGCGAAGGCGAGGCCTCGCGGCGGCGAGTTCGCCCGAGAAGACCCTGGATCTCGCCGTGGCGTGGCGGCGGTTCGTGGCCGCGGAAGCCGGCGTTCGCACGGCGCTGGGGGCCGTCGGCGAAGCCCGGGGTCACTCGTAGTTGCTGATCACGAGGTCGATCGCGTTCAAGAGCAAGGTACCCGTGGGCTCGAAGATCGCCGCCTGGGTGTAGACCTCCGCACCCAGCAGCGAGAGGTCGTAGGGGATGGGGAGCGAGTGCGTTGCGATCCCGACGTTCGTGCAGGCATTGCTGCGGAAGAGCGTTTGGCCTCCGAGCCCCGTGAGGGCGATCAGGAGCTCGCCAAACACGGTGGGGAGACCGGGATCCAGGGGAGCGCTCGCCGCGTAGATCGTCGTCAGCATCGGCGGTCCCAAGTTGTTTCCGACGTACGCGGTCCAAGTGCCGCCGATCAGGGGCGCGGCAAGGGTCGCGTAGCACAAGCCGCAGTTCACGCCCGAGCCGTTGCGGACGGTGAAGCTCGCCGGGGGGATGCCCGCGAGGATCGCGGTCAAGACGTCACGGTCCAAGTTCGTGACCGTGCCGTCGGAGTCCATGTCGAAGGTCTCCTCGGCACCCCGCGACGTGAATCCTTGCAACTGATAGGCATCGAAAGCCGCCAGGTCCAACCCGTCGAGGAGGCCGTTCGCGTCGTAGTCGCCGCGCAGCAGCGGAACGACCTTGATGCAACCGCGGTTGCGCATCACGGCTCGGATGGCGTCCTGCTCGCGCTCGTGGAAGCGCATCCCCACGCCGCCCACGCCGTAGGTCAGGTGGCAGTAGCTCATGATCGTGCCGCAGTCGGGCCCGGATCCGTCCTTGCAGGCGATCGGCGGGACGTACTCGAACGAGTGGAAGGACCCGTAGAGGTGCCCGAACTCGTGGGAGAGCACGAAGAGGTCCCAGTTCGCGGCGGAGGTGTGCTGGATCGGGTAGGGAAAGGACCCGTAGACGCTGCTGATCGCGTAGCTCGAGACCTTCGTGCAGACGACGGCCACGGACTGCGCGACTCCACCGAAGACCGGACGGGTCAGCAGCTGGACGGCCGCGCGCTTCACGCCCTTGCTAGGATTGGCGGAACTGTTCCACCACGAGACGAACTTGCCGAGATCGCCGAAGGTCGTGGTGACGCCCCAGGGCGGTGTCGCGGTCCAGAGACGGATGTACCCGGAGGGAACATCGAGCGTCACCCCGAGGTCGCGCCGATAGATCTCGCTCGCGGCGCTGACGAGGAGCGCGCAGTAGTCGACCGCCGACTGGTCCGTGGAGAAAAGCGCGCGATACGTGCTATCGCACTCCAGGAACACCTTGGAAGAACGCAGAACGGTGGTCGACAAGGGTTGGATCCCGGGACTCGATTCGCGCGTTTCCGGTTCCTCGAAGAGAGTTCCGCACCATTCGGCCAAGGACGGAGCGCCGAAGAGCGACCCGTGGGATACGGCCGCCTCGCTCCCGCCGCCCTTCCCCGAGGAGACGAAGAAGTTCTCGCCGTCCAGGGAAGCGTAGCCGTGCAGCAGTTCGGGCGAGATCGCGAGGAAGACGAGGCTCTGGCGACCCGGAACCGACCCACTGAAGGCGCGCACCTGCGGGGCCACCCGATCCTCTCGGCCGTCCGGCCGAACGACGATCGCCGTACCGCCCGGCTCCATGACCTCGCGCGGGCGAAGCAGAAGATCCACCGTTTCCCCTCCGGGAAGCGGGAACGAGAGCAGGTGCAGGAGTTGGCCAGTCCGGTGCGCGGCGTCGAAGGCGCCATAAGCCCCCGGTTCGATCTCGAACCGTACGAACCCACGTGCTCCCGTGTCCTCGAGAACGTCGAAGGGGGCGGACAGGAAGTTCTCTTCTCGGGGGATCCGCGCCCCCTCTCCGGCCGCGGAGGATCCGCAGAGAACGCACAGGAACGAAACGACCGTCGATGGGTGAGCGCTGCCCAGCATGGGGGCGATCCTGCAAGGGGTGAAGGCGGGCGTCCTCTCGTCGGGGGGGCCCGGGGAGACGATGCGGAGAGTGTAGGGGAATCCACCGTCGCGTGGGGGGCCGGAGGGCGATTCCGTCCGGAGGATGGCACCCTCTGGGAAGTTCTTCCAACCCCTCGGGATGTGGACGGGGGAAAACAAGGACGGCCCTCCCCAGGGGGAATCCTGGGGCAGACTTGTACGAGGAGCCTGCTGGAGAGAGGGAAACCCGGGAACCAGGATGCCGAGGACCAGGATGATGGGCCGCAAGTTCGGAGATGCCGAGGAGCCGGTGACCCCGCCGACGGCCACGCCGACGGCTCCGCCGATCCGGGAGGGAGCCTCGATCCGCTGGAGTCTGGAAGACGCCCTCGATGCTGGGGTGCTCGCCGCACTCGAGCGGATGTTCGGGAGCTACGAAGGCGATCTCTCCGGTGTGCAGCGCGTCCTGCGTCTCGAGTTCCAAGCCATGCTGCGCACTTCGGGCCGCTCGATCCGGAGCCTGCTGCGCCGCAGTTTCCTGACCGAGCTGCACCGCAGCCACATCGAACTCGTGCTCGCGCGCGAGCACGCGAAAGAGGAGCTGGCGCGGCTCGAGACACGTAGAGCGGAGTTCGGGACCGCCCCGCCGGCCGCCGCCGAGTCTTCGGACGACGCCGCTCGAAGCGCGGCCCTCCAGGCCCTCCGGGGTCCGGAGGTCGACCGCGCCGGCCTGGAGGAGCGCTTCCGCCAAGTCTTGGCGCGCGCGCCACTCTCCCCGGAGGAGAATCGCGCACTCGCCGCCGACCTGGGGAAAGAAGCCCTCTCCGTCCTCGAGGAAGCGCTCGAATCCTTCCGACTGCGGCGGGATCGGGCCACGCAGGAGGAGATCGACCGCTACGAACGGCGGATCACGAAACTCAAGGAGTCCCTCGCTCGAACGGAGCATCTGCTCTCCGGGCTCGCCAGCACCCGCAGGGTCGATGCGGGGGTGGCCTCGATCTATCGGACCGTCCAGGGCCTCCAGGACGACGCCGCCCAACACGAGAAGAAGGCGGCGCTGCTGGCCGACATCTTCGAGGCCAACTTGGCCCTGCGGACCGAGATCGAGGGGCTCGGAACCGGGCTGCGCTGATCTATTCGAAGTAACCCAAGGCCCGGAGTCTCTCGAGGGTTTGCGCGTCGGGCTTCTCGAAGCGCTTCGGATACTCGATGCCAGCCGTCGAGGCCGCCTGCTCGAGCAGATCGGATGCAGGCCCCGCTGCGGGGGACAGCGTGAGCGCCTCCCGCGGGTCCGCGGCGAGGTCGAAGGCCACCCGTCCGGTCTCCACGCCCGTGCTCGGATCGAATTGCCGCATGAGTTTCTTCGACCCGACCACGATGCAGTCGTTCGAACGGTTGAAAGCGGACATCTTGGAGTAGATCGGCCTGTGCCAATCCGCGGGCTGGGTCTCGCCCAGGATCGCCGCGCGGAGGCTCCGGCCCGAGAGGTTCGCCGGGATGGGCATTCCGATCCAGTCCAGCAGCGTGGGGACGAGGTCGACGTTGGAGCAGGGGATCTCCACGACCTCTCCAACCGGCACGGAACGACCCGGCAGGAGGAAGAGCGGGATGCGGGTGTTGAAATCGTGCACGGTCGACTTTCGCTTGCGCAGCGGCTCACCTTCGCCGATCGCGAGGTCGTCGCCCAGCTCCTGGCCGTGGTCGCTCGTGACCAGGAAGAGGAACTCCCTGGCGTAGCGTCGCGAGAAGTAGTCGTAGAGCTCCGCGATCTTGCGATCGACGTAGCGCGCGCCCGCTTCGTAGGCGCGTTCGTTGAGCGCCTCCGGCGGGGTCGGCGGTCCCACGTCAAAGGGCGCCCCGTCCCAGGGACCGTGGACGTCGACGTAGTGCACGTACACGAACTCGGGCTCGTTCCGCGTCCGCGCGTCGAAGTGCTCCCGGATCACGCGGTTGACCGAATCCGCGAACATGTCGCGCGTCCACGCCAATCTGGGGTAGCCGCGCAGGTTGCCCATGCTCCCGACGAACTCGTCGATCGCATAGTGATCGAAGGCGACGGCGAAGGGATTCCAGCGTTGCAGGAAGGGGTTCGTGACGAACGCGGCGCTGTAGTAGCGCTCCCCGAGCAAATCCGGCAGGAGCGGCAAGCTCGGGTCGAAGGTGGAGAGCCTCTTGCCTCCCGTCGGTTCCCCGTCCGCCCCGTGCTGCTGGGGATAGAGCCCTGAGAAGAGGCTGATCACCGAAGGATAGGTCCAGGGGGCGGCCGCGCGCATGTTCTCGAAGACCACACCGCGCCCGGCGAGTTCGCGCACCTCGGGCATCCAGCGATCGGCGGCGTCCTTGCGCAGCTGATCGACGAGTACGACCACGATGTTCGGAAGGGGTGGGGGCGCAGAATGCGCGTCGCAGGAGACAGTCAGGCCCGCGAAGAGCCCGGCTGTGAAGAACAGGCCGATTCGACGGCGGCCTGCGGGCTCGCGCGCACGCTCCATGGGGCGATGTTGCTCTACGCCGGCCCGGGACACAAGTTGGCGCCCCAACGCGCCGAGCGCGCGCGCGTAGGCCGCAGGTCTCCGGCCGCCGAGAGCGTTGTTCGGGCCCGCCCGCCACGACTAGACTCTCGTCACGCTCCCGTCGGAACGGGAGACAAGCGTTCATGCCGACCGGCGCATCCTCCGCACTCGCAACCCGAACGGTCGGTTTGCGCTCGCTCGCCATCTTCGCCTTCTTCCTCGTGGCGGCGGTCGTGCTCACCTGGCCCCTCGCCGTTTCCCTCGATCGAGCCACGGGCCTGCGCGGCGACTACTTCAACAACCTGTGGAACTTCTGGTGGCTGCGGCACTCGTTCGGCGAGGGAACCTCGCCCTTCAGCACGGACTACCTCTACTACCCGATCGGCCTGTCGCTGAAGCGCCACACGCTCTCCCCGATGAACGCCCTGCCGGGCGCGCTCCTGTCGTCCTTCCTGAGCCTTCACGCGGCCTTCAACGTGCTCCTGATCCTGAAGTTCGCGCTGGCGGGATGGGCCTTCGCCCTCTTCGCCCGGTACGTAACCGGAAGCCTCGCCGGCGGGTTGCTCGGCGGCCTCGTATACGCCTTCAACCCGTTCCACTACTACTACCTGTGCCAGATCAACGTCTTCACGCTGGAGTTCCTGCCGCTGGCGTTGCTCTTCTACGCCAAGAGCTATCGCGAGGGCGGCCCCGGGAATGCGTTCCTCGCGATGCTCGCGACTTTTTCGATCGCGGCCACCCACGAGTACTACGTGGTCTATGCCGCGATCGTCGGAGGCCTGATGCTCCTCGGCGGGAAGGTGTTCGACCCCGAGCAACCCTGGCAAAGGGGCGCGCCGCGCCTCTTCGGTACGCTGGTCGGGTCAGGGCTCGCTTCGGCGGTCGCCTCGTTGCCGCTGCTCATCGGCATTCTCGGGCCCGAGGGCCGCATCGAGGGCGCCGGCCAGATCGCAATCCAGGAGCAGCGCACGAACGACCTCCTGGGCTACAACTGGCTCGGCGGTCCCGAGGACGTGACCGTGTCCTGGCCGACGATGCTCGGGTTCGCTCCACTCTTGCTGGTGCTCGCCTTCGCCTGGCGCCGGTGGAGGACACTCGCCTTCTGGTGGCTCGTGGGGGGAGTGTTCTTCGTCCTGGGCCTGGGGGAGAAGCTCGTCGTCGCGGGCCGGGACACGGGGATCGCCCTGCCCTATGCCTTCCTGCAGGACGTCCCGCTGCTGTCGATGCTGCGCAAGCCGGATCGCTGCTTCGCGATCGTCGAGCTCGTCTTTGCGTTGTGCGTGGCCCAGGCCTGGACCGGACTCGCGCAACACTTCCGGTGCGCATCGGGGCGGCACGCCGCGTGGGGAGCGTGCGCGCTCCTCTTCGCCGGGGAGCTCACGGCGGCGCCCTTCGCGCGCTTCGACTACCAACCACCGGCTTACTTCGCCGAGCTCGCGCGCAACGAGGACGTGCGCTCGATCTTCATGATGCCGCCGATGGACATCGACGTCATGAACGCGCGCTACCTGCTCGACCAGACCGTGCACGAGAAGAAGATGTCGATCGGCTACTGCACGGCCCTCGCGACCGACGCACGACACCAGCACCAGATGGTCCTGATGGCCAATGGGTACGCCTGGCTGCTACTCGGAAAGCGGAAGATCCGGGCCGAGTTCTTCCGCGAGGACGCAAAACAGAAGATCCCGGCCGAGTTCTTCCGCGAGGACGGATTCGACCTGGTCGAGTGGGTGAAGAAGAGCGGTTTCGACCGTGTCGTGCATTTCAAGACCTGGCCGACGAAGCGCGAGCCGGACGCGCGCTACCACAAGAAGACGGTTTGGCAGCCCTTCGTGTTCGCACGTCGGGGCCTGGTATGGATGCGGCAGGTGGGGCAGTATCTCGACGAGCCCATGAGAGCCCAGGACGTCATGGGAGTCCGCGGGCTGATGATCAGCGCCTACGGAGCTCCCGAGTACGAGGACGACGACGTGATGGTCTTCCGAGTGGCGAGGTGAGATGCCCCCGACCCCGACGATCTCGATCGTGCTCCCGTGCCTCAACGAGGCGTCGCACATCGCCCAGTCCGTGGACGCGATCGCGCGCGCGATCGCCGGATGCGGCGTGGAGCACGAGTTCGTGCTGGTCGACGACGGGTCGACGGACGAAACCTGGCGCGTCTTCGAGACCCTCGCCGCTGCCTCGCCGCGCATCCAGGCACTGCGCCTGTCGCGCCGGTTCGGCAAGGAGCACGCGCTCTGTGCCGGCCTCGAGATCGCCCGGGGCGACGCGGTTCTCGTGATGGACGCCGATCTCCAGCACCCCCCGACCCTGATTCCCGACATGCTCCGCGCCTGGCGCGAGGAGGGGTGCGAGGTCGTGGAGGCCGTGAAGGAAGAACGCGGCGAAGAATCGATCGTCGCCCGCCTGGAAGCCGGTTTCTTCTACGGCCTACTGCGCCGTCTCTCCGGCGTCGACCTGTCGGGGGCTTCCGACTTCAAGCTGCTCGACCGCAGGGTGCTCGAAGCCTGGCGCTCGATGCCCGAGCGTAATCTCTTCTTCCGCGGCATGTCGGCCTGGCTCGGTTTCCGACGCCGGGAGATTCCCTTCAAGGTCGCCCCGCGAGCGGGCGGAGAATCGGGCTGGACCACGGGCGGTCTCGTGCGACTGGCGCTGACCGGGATCACCTCGTTCTCATCCGTCCCGATCCACGTCGTGACCGGGATGGGGGTGCTCTTCCTGTTCTTCGCGGTCCTGCTCGGGGCCCAGACGCTCTACAACAAGATGCAGGGCGAGGCGTCCGGGGGATTCACGACGGTGATCCTGCTCGTCCTCATCGTCGGCAGCTTCCTGATGATCGGCCTCGGCATCATCGGGCTCTACGTGTCGCGCATCTACGACGAGGTCAAGGCCCGACCCCGATACGTCGTCTCCGAGCGCCTCCCCAAGGAACCCGGCGCGTAGGGAAAGCCCGGGCCGCGTATCCGTCCCGCGGACATCGTCGGGCGACGGACGGCGCTCAGAGAACGCCCGGCTCCCTCCCGGGTCACTGCCGCCGGGCCTCCCGATCGGCTAGGATGGGCGCTCCATGGAGCGCAACGGAGGTTCCTTCGATCGGGAGCGGCTCGTGGAGCAAAGCCCCTGGCTGCACGCATTCGCGCGGGGAATCGTGCGCGACCCCCACGGAGCCGACGACGTCGCCCAGGACACCCTGCTCGCCGCCCTGGCGACGCCGCCCCCGCGGGCCGGGAACCCGCGGCGGCTGCGCGCCTGGCTCGGGAGCGTCGCCTACAACCTGGCTCGCCTGTCGCACCGTCGCAGCAGCCGCCGTCGAGTTCGGGAGGAACACGCCGCCCGGCACGAAGCCCTGGACTCGACGTCCGACTCCGTGATCCGTGGTGCGATGCACGAACTCGTTGCGGAAGCGGTGGAGTCCCTGGAGGAGCCGCATCGTTCCATCATCGCCCTGCGCTACTTCGAGAACCTGTCGATCGCCGAGATCGCCGAGCGGACCGCGACGACTGAAGCACGAGTCCGCAAGCGCCTGTGGCGAGGGCGTGCGCTGCTCCGAGTTCGACTCGAGCGACGGTCGACGGACCGCGGTCCACGGGACGGGGAGTATTGGCTCTCCGCCCTCTCCGGATTGGGACTTCCAGGCTCGGGAAGGAACTCCGTTGTGGGTTCGATCGTCCTCGCGAAGATCGCAGCTCTCACGCTCTTCGTAGGAACCGGCGTCACGGTGGGTTGGGTTGCGTGGAGGAGTGCGGGGGCGTCCGCGGACTCGCGCACGGCTCTCGCACCGAGCGCACCCCCCGGAGTCGCCTCGGAGGTCGGCGAATCGGCCGCAGAACTGGGGCACATGGCGTCTCCCAAGGAAAGAACGCCTTTCCGCTCCGGCCCCGATTGGGAAGGTCCTCGCGTCTCCCAGGAGCCGCTTCACCAGACTTCGCAGGAGCAGACGCGGGTCCTGCACCGCGGATCCGTTGTGGATCTTTCGGGGCAGGGGGTGCCCGAGGTCGACGTGATCGACGACCAAGGGACGCTCCTGGGATCCACGGATCCTTCGGGGGGGTTCACCCTCTCCCCGGCCAGGTACCCCGTTCGCCTCCAAGCGCGCCGCAGCGACCTGGCCCTCGTGCATGGTGCATCGATCCTCGAAGAGAGCGATCCCCTCGTTCCCTGGATCGTGGTGGGGCGTTCGATCGACGTCGCAGGGCGGGTCCTTGATCCCTCAGGGAATCCTCTGCCGGATGCGACGGTGACGCTCGTCTATGGCGCGGAGGCCTTTATGGAGCTCCCCGTGCTCGTTCCGTTCGAGGACACCGAAACGTACTCCACGTCCTCGCTGGCAAACGGTCGCTTCGCCTTCTCAAGCCTCCCCAGCGGACGCGGGCTTTGGCTCGAGGCGCGCCACTCGCGCTGGGGAGCGGTCCGGGTCCCCGTCCCTCCCGTGTCGGAGGAAGGGCTCCTCGTTTCTTTCGGAGAGCTCGCAACCATGCTGCTAGCAGGGACCGTCGTCGACGAACTCGGGGTGCCCTTGGCCGGCGCCCGCGTCGGGACCCTGGGACTGGGAACCTGGACCGATATCCGTGGAGAATTCGAGCTCCAATTGCCGGAAGCGTCGAGCGGGACCTTGATCGCGACCAAGCACGCGTTCGAACCGGCGCTCTTGGATCTCAGCGGAATGGATGCCACATCGGAGGCGGCCGACAGAGGCGTGCGAAGGCTTCGCATGGTCCTGGGGGGCCGATCGCACGCGCTCAGCGGTCGAATCCTGGCCGGGGACGGGACGCCCGTGTCCCAGGGCCTCGTCTTCGCGTGTTCGGCGTCGAACCCTCCAGAGGAGCGGTTCGGGATGACGGATCCAACCCGCGCATCCACGGCCCGTGGGGAGGAGGGCGTTTTCGAGCTACGGGGCCTGTCCGATTCCGAATACACGATCGTTGCCTTCGACTTGGATTCGAAAGGCTTCGGCGCCGAGACCTTCGTTCCGGGAACCGTGGGCGAGTTCGAGATCCGGACTCGTACTCCCGGAGCTGCGCAACGGGAGGGCCATCTCCTGGACGATCGCGGCCGCCCGATCCAAAGGGCGCGCATCGAAACACGTCTGAGACTCCCCGCCGAAGCGGGTTCCTGGGCAACGACGCTCGCTTCGACGCACTCCGACGAGCGCGGGAGGTTCGCGCTCCCGGATCTACCTCGCGATTACCTCGAGCTGCAGATCTTCCACCCGCTGCTTCCTCCGCAGGGAACGATCGCCCCCTGGCCCGACCGGAACGGCTCGGCGCTCCAGATCGTTCCCATTGCGCTCGTGTCCGTGTGGGGACGAGGCGATGGGGTGGCTCGCTTCCAGGATGACGCTGGGAATACGGTTCCCGTCCTGACACCTGGCGGCCTTGCGAACGAGGTACGCCTCTTCGGCGGACGATCGGGCTGCATCGCCGTCGGTTCACTCGCGCGATCTATCGAATGCACGGATGAGCAGGGGACTCGGGTTCGCCTCCCGCTGGCGTTGGATGCCTCGACCCGACCTCCAACCCGCATCGACTTGCCCTAGAGCTGTCTCGTCCCTCCGGGAGGGATCGCCCGCCTAACATGGGCAATTCATGATGGACGCATCGCTCGGAGGAACGACCGGCGCTGGCCGCGAACGGTCTCCGCGGCGCGGTTGGATTATCGCGGCTCTCCTTGCCCTGGGGATGTTGGCGAGCCTGCGCTGGACCGTGCATCCGTGGTATGACGCCGAGAACGACGCCTCGATGTACATCCTCACAGCGCGATCCCTCGCAGCAGGGGAGGGCTACAGCATGCTCGACCAGCCCTTCACGATCCGGCCGCCGGGGTTCTCGGTGCTGATCGCACCCCTGATCCGCTGGCGCGGAACCGACTTTCAAGCCCTGAACCTCTTCGTGGGTTTGTGGGGAGTCGCGGGCGTGCTGCTCCTCTTTGCCTTTGCTCGCGCCCGAATCGGCGATGTGCTGGCATTCCTCCTGGCTCTGGCCATTTGGATCAATCCCGGCTACCAGCGTCTCTGCAATCAAACGTTGTCCGACGTCCCGGGCTTCGCGCTCCTATTCGCACTCCTCTGGATGGAACGCTGGGCAGAACGAGCTCCAACTCCCAGGCGCTGCCTCATCTTGGGAATCGCCGTGGGTGCCTCCGCTTATGTTCGCTCGGGTCTACTCCTGCTCCTGCCCGCGGTAGCCCTGGCATGGCTCTGTGCCAAGCCAAGACAAAGCTGGGGCCTGTGGAACCGTGTCCTGGCCGTTCTGTGCCTAGGAGTAGGTGTCTGTCTCGTCCAGTTACCTTGGAGCTTCCGGAATCGAGCGGCGGACACAAGGAGGGCCGTGGATCAGACGCTGCTCCATTCCTACTCGACCGCCATGTGGCATGTCGACATGGGGGATCCGAACTCGCCGCGGCTCGCTGCCTCGGAAATCCTTGGCCGCTTCCTGAAGCGGGGGCCCAGCATCCTCGGAGTTCTCGGTAGCCGCATGGGAGAAGGGGCTCAAGGGTGGAAACCGCTCGTGACCGCTGTGGCGCTCCTCCTGTCCGGACTAGCGATGCTCTGGCTCCGCCGTTCGCCCAGCGAGTTCTTTGTGTGTCTCAACCTAGTCGTGATCGCGTTCTACTTCGGCTTTGCCTCGCGCTTGATCCTCCCCGTGTATGCGTTGCTCCTCCTCTCCGCGATCGAAGCGCTCGGAGTCGTCTTCAAGAGCGCGGCGCGACTGATTTCGGAACGCACGGCATCGGGTGGCGTGGTTGCGGCAGTTCTCGTCTGGATCGCCATCGACTGGGCACCGCGCCAGGACTGGGAAGGAATCGCCAACAAGCATCGCGTCTACGAGGACATCACGAACCGGTTCCAGGAGCACTTGGCGCCGGAGAACGTGCTCGCGTCCTATCGTGGCTGGCACTACAGCGTGTACCTCCATCGTCCTGTGTTCAGCTTGGAGTTCGTTGTCGAACGCGCGAAGCGGCTGGATGCGGCTGAAGCGTTCATCGACAAGCACGAGATCGATACCGTCCTGCTCGCTGCAAGCAAGGACGCGCGCCCTTATGTCGAATACTTCGAGTCCCGCTACGGTGCAGAAGCACCAGATCCCCTGGCGCGGGTCTATAGGGTCCGGTCCGGCGACTGAGAGACAGGATCGGCAGACATGCCCCCTCGGTGATGGGGGTTCAAAGGTGCGGTCTGAGGATCCGGAAGTTGGCGCCGACGGTGAGCTCCAGATTGTCGGAATCGATGTCACCAGCGATCGGCAGCTTTGGGCCTATGCCATTCACCGATTCGAAACTCGAGAATCTCCACAAGGCCTGCCCGAAGAGCGAGAACCACGGCCCAGCGTAGAGAGCGATCCCCCCGCCAAAGTCGAAGGCGACGCCATCCTCGAGCAACGCGTCCTCGGTCACGACGAGATCGGACGCCCCATTATCGATCCTGGCGCTACTAACGCCGAATCCGGCGAAAAGATACGGTTGCATGGGCTTGTCGATCCACCAGTACTGCTTGAAGACGAGATCGATGTACTGGAAGTCCGTGTCGAAACCCGGGGCTCCCAGAAAGGTTCCATCGTGCTCTGAACCTTCCCAGAGAAGTGCGATCTCGTGGCGCTTCCAGCGATAGGCTAGGGAAACGCCGTAGACGGGCCCCGCGTCGAGTTCCGGGATGAACACGAAGTTCGTGGGAGTCATGGGGTCATCGACGAGGGCCGTGTCTCCGTCGTAGTCGCCGAACAAATCGCTAGCACCTAGCTGGAATCCCAGGTAGAGACCCTCTCTTGCGAACGCTTTCTCTTCATCCCGGGGAGATCGGGAGGCCTCTTGGACCCAAGGCTCTCCCGTAGGCTCGGAAGCGCCCCTGAAGACGGGGGTCGTCGCGCAGCCTGCCGATCCGAGGAGTAGGCAGAAGGGCAACCAGGCCGCGGCGTAGATTCGAAGCAGATCCAATCCTCGAGCCATCATGGCGTTGGGGTTCCTCTGGGGTCGCGACGTCGAGGACGATGAGACGAGGACGTCCGGGACGGAGTGCGCTGTTCGGCGATGCCCGCACGTACTCGGCATTTCCTGCTTCAAACCGGAGCAGGATCTTCCGGAATCGCTCTCGCGGGCCACGAGGCAGTCGATCGCAGGGCCTCGGCATCCCTTCGCTGGGGATGCCGGACGCCTCCGCGTCCTGAAGAACAGAGCTGCCCGGAAGGGCACGAGGCTCCACCGGGCAGCAAGGAATCGGTAGGCGGGGACTCTAGAGAATGTCCAGGATTCCCGTGCCGCCTTGAGCGTCGACGAGCGTCTGGGTCGAAGCTCGGTAGTTCAGGTCGATCGCGATCTTTGTGTTCCAGGGCAGGGTTTCCTTGTCTGCCACGATCCCTAGAGCCACTGCCGCGAATCCGCGCGCCCGCTCGGTCAGGTCCTTGTTCTGGAGCATCCCAACCAAGGGGTCGATGGAACGCGCATCACCAATGAAGCCGAGAGCCGAGGAAATGGCGGCCTGGGTCGCTAGTCCTTTGGCATCGGACAGCATTTGAATCAGGTTCGGGACCAAGTCCTTGTCGCCGAGCAATCCCAAGCCGATTGCAGCTTGCTTCAGGAGTGTGGGGCGATACTTCGATTCGGCAATGATCGACTGGATGGGCTCGACCGCGGACCGGGTGTTCATTAGCCCCAGGGAAATCGCGATGTAGCCGCGCGCTTCATCGTCGGTCTCTTCGCCAAGTTTTTTCCGCAGGATTTCCTGCGATTCCACGTCACCCAGGATCCCGGCTCCGATCGCGTAGGCCGCAAGCCGCGACCTGTCCTTCTCTTCTTTGAGAGAGGCACGGAGCGCATCGGACATCTCGGTCATGGCCGGCGAGGAAACGTTCGCTTGCGCGAGCTTGTGTCCCATAACACCGATGCCGAGGCCGGCCCAAGGTCGGAGCGTGTCCTTGCCTTTCGAGATCTGCGTCAGGAGGATCTTGGAGACCTCGGTGATTCCCGCCTCCATGTCCGCCTCTCCTGGGGTGCCTCCCATCTTCGCCAAGGCGATCATGGCGAAGTTGTTGGCCTGGACGTCCTTGATCTTCTCGGACAGCGAGCTGAGTGCTTCGCGGATCTTGGCGTCTTCTTTGCCGTTCGTTCCGATCAGGCCCATGGCCAGCACACAGCTCTGGACCACCTCGGCCTGTTCCTTCTTCTTCTCGGTGATTCGGTCGGTGAGCGCACTGGCCACCTTATTACGCCAGATCTTGGCCGTGTCAGCCGGAAGGCCCGTGAGAAGCCGAGCCATGGCTGTAGGGCAATGAGCACGCACCAGATACTCGTGCTCGTCGTTGTTGAAGAAACGCAGGAGGAAGTCCAGCTCCGCAGTCCGGCTGGTTTCGGGCAACTGAGCATTGTCGCCGGCCGGCGAATCGATCGTGTCGAGAGGTACGAGTCCCAAAGCAATGATGCCGGACACTTTGAGGTCTCGCGACTTGGTGTCGTCGGACTCAATGGCCTCGCGCAGGATCTTTACGATGATTTTTCGCGTTGCTTCGTCCGCGACCCTGGCTCCGATCAGCCCAAGTCCGTAAGCGGCGAACGAACGTGTGCGATAGAGAACCTCGCTGCGTTTTGCGAGTTTGCGTCCTTCGGCCGTGTCGCGGAGGAGGTTTTCGAGGGTGGGGATCGAAGCTGGGTTCGACAGAATCCCGAGGGCAACGGCAGCCGTTTCGCTGATCTCCTGGTTCGAGTCGGTTAAGAACTTCTTGATCTCCTCTTCGAATGCCGACTTGCCATTCTCGCTCTTCGCATCTCCAATCTTCGCCAGTGCCACGAGGCATCCCGTGACGATGTCGTTGTTCTTCTCGGTCCTGAGGGCATTGAGGAGTGCAGGAACGACTTTGTCGCGGATCTGCTGGTCCGTTGGCTTGAGGCTCTCCTTCGACTTCGCCTTGTCCCCGCGCCCCGTGAAGAAGGTATCGCTCCCCGTCTCGGCGACGGCCTGGGTGTGGAGGTGGGACTTTAGATTCAGGTAGGGTTCTTTGTTGAACTCCCACCAGAAGCTCCACAGAGTCAGGTCCGCACTGACTGGTTGTGCGACCCCCGTCGCTGCCCCGCCCGAAGTGGGGTTTGACCCCGGTGTTCCGGGAGCTGTGGGGCCTGCCGGGGTGGGCCCACCTCCTGGCGTAGAGGGGCCCGTCGGGCCCGAGGGACCGCCTGCGCCGCCACCTCCGCTACCTCCGCCGCCCGGAGGCACGGTATCACCGGGTCCCCGATACTGACCTCCGTGGGCAAAGCCAACATTCGAGAAGCCGACGCCGCTGGCAAGGATCGCCGCGGTTAGAACGAATCTCTTCATAGGGTGTTCTTGGAAGACGAGGAATGGGTGAATCCGTCGGACTGGCGCCCGAGTTCGCCACGGCCTGGCAAATCCCGTTCCGATAGTGCCTCGAACGGGGAATAGCTGATCGAACAGCACCGCATTCTAACGAATCCACCCGAGTAGGTGACACGAATCCGCCTCGCCTTTACGGGAGGAATCGATCATGGGGGGCGAAAGGGAAAACCGCGTTCCACTTGCGTAACAGAAGGGTCCCAAGACGTGCGCTCAATCCCTAGTCGAAGCGGGTGTTCTGCGCTCGATGAGCACCGCCCGAAGGTAGTCTCGGTTCATGTGGGCGATGTTGTCCACGGAGATCCCTTTGGGACAGGCTGCCATGCACTCGTAGTGGTTGGTGCAATTACCAAACCCCTCGAGATCCATCCGGTCAACCATGGCGAGTACCCGCCTGTCACGTTCCGGCCCTCCTTGGGGGAGGAGCGCCAGATGCGACACCTTTGCTGACACGAAAAGCATGGCTGCTGCATTCGGACAGGCCGCAACACAGGCGCCACAGCCGATGCAAGCGGCAGCGTCCATTGCGCGTTCAGCCCGCTCCTTGGGAATCAAGACCGCATTCGCGTCGGGCCCTGCCCCCGTGGGAACCGAAACGAATCCGCCAGCCTCCATAATCCGATCGAAGGCACTCCGATCCACTACGAGGTCCTTGACGATTGGAAAAGCATTCGCCCGAAAAGGCTCGATGCAGATCGTGTCGCCATCGGCGTAGCGGCGCATGTGGAGCTGGCAGGTCGTCGTGTTCGATTCCGGGCCGTGCGCATGGCCGTCGATCACGAGCGAGCATGCGCCACAGATTCCTTCGCGACAGTCGTGATCGAAAGCGACCGGATCTTCCCCGATTCCGATTAGACGTTCGTTCAAGACGTCGAGCATCTCCAGGAACGACATGTCAGGTGAGACATCGGGAAGGTGGTAGGTCTCCAACCTGCCCGCCTGGGAAGGCGCCTCTTGACGCCACACCTTAAGGGTGAGGCGCATGCCTTTCGTTTGCTGATTGGAAGCGCTCACTTGTAGCTTCTCTGGGCAGGGTGGACGTACTCGAACGAGAGCGGCTCCTTGTGGAGCGTCGGGGCCGATCCCTCGGGATGGTGCTCCCAGGCCGCAGCATAAGAAAAACGCGCGTCGTCGCGCATGGCTTCTCCTTCTTCGGTTTGGCTTTCTTCGCGGAAGTGGCCGCCACATGATTCAGTCCGATGCAGCGCATCGCTGGCAAGGAGTTCAGCGAACTCAAAGAAGTCTGCGACGCGCCCCGCATGCTCAAGGCTCTGGTTCAACCGAGCCCCGTTCCCAGGAACGCGAAGGTCTTCCCAGAATGCCGCGCGCAACGCGCGGACCCGGTCGATGGCATTCCGAAGGCCCTTCTCGTTTCGCGCCATACCGCAGTAATCCCACAGCACTTGCCCGAGCTCACGATGGAAGGCATCGGCTGTGCGTCGTCCCTGCACGGAAAGGAGCTTGTCCGTCCGCGCGCGTACGACACGCTCGGATTCGTCGAACTCAGGAGCTTCCGTGGAGACGGCGGGCAACTTACGTCCGGCGAAATGTCCGCCGATCGTGTAGGGCAGGATGAAAAAGCCATCGGACAGCCCTTGCATCAGCGCGCTGGCCCCCAGCCTGTTCGCGCCGTGATCGGAGAAGTTCGCCTCTCCCAGTACGAATAGCCCAGGGAGGGTCGATTCCAGATTGTAGTCGACCCACAGCCCTCCCATGGTGTAGTGCATGGCGGGGTAGATCCTCATGGGCGTGGAATAGGGATTCTCGGCCGTGATCTTCTGGTACATCTCGAACAAGTTGCCGTACTTTTGCTGGATGACGGTCTTGCCGTCACGGCGGATCGGATCCCTGAAATCGAGATATGCAGCGAGCCCGCTGGCACCGACCCCAAAGCCCGCGTCGCAGCGTTCCTTGACCGCACGCGAAGCCACGTCACGCGGAACGAGGTTCCCGAAGCTCGGGTAGCGGCGCTCGAGAAAGTAGTCACGTTCCTCCTCGGGGATCGAGCTCGGGGGACGGACGTCGCCTTGTTTCTTGGGCACCCACATTCGACCGTCGTTGCGGAGGCTTTCGCTCATCAGGGTGAGCTTCGCCTGGTGCCGACCCGATACGGGCACGCAAGTAGGATGGATTTGGGTGAAGCACGGGTTGGCGAAGAAAGCTCCGCGCTTGTGTGCACGCCATGCTGCCGTCACATTGCAGGCCTTGGCGTTGGTCGAGAGATAGAAAACGTTCCCGTACCCGCCGGTGCACAGCACGACTCCGTCCCCGGCGTATCGTTCGTATTGGCCAGTCGCGAGGTTGCGACAGACGATGCCGCGAGCGACGCCATCCACGACGACTACGTCTAGCATTTCACGACGGGCATGGAGTCTCACGCGTCCCGCTGCGACCTGGCGCATCATCGCGCTGTAGGCTCCGAGCAGGAGTTGTTGGCCGGTTTGGCCCCGCGCATAGAACGTACGGCTGACCTGTGCCCCGCCGAAAGAGCGGTTGGAAAGTACTCCACCGTATTCGCGTGCGAAAGGGACCCCGATTGCGACGCACTGATCGATGACCTGGTTAGAGACCTGCGCTAGACGATAGACGTTCGATTCGCGAGAGCGGAAATCACCGCCTTTCACTGTGTCGTAGAAGAGCCTCCACACGCTGTCGCCATCGTTGGGATAGTTTTTGGCCGCGTTGATCCCGCCCTGGGCCGCGATCGAGTGTGCCCGACGGGGGCTGTCCTGGATACAGAACACGCTCACCCCATAGCCGAGTTCCGCGAGCGATGCGGCAGCGGATGCGCCGGCGAGACCGGTCCCAACCACGAGAATGTGGAACCCGCGCTTGTTCGCTGGGTTCACTAGCTTGAGTTCGAAGCGATGCCGGTCCCAGCGCTCCTGGATCGGCCCCGACGGACACTTCGAAGCGAGGCGCGGCGAGGCTTCGATGACGGCCATCATTCGCTCCAGAAGAAGAGGAAGTAGATCGGAAACGAGGCGAATCCAAGGGCGAAGAGGATCGCCAACACCTTCCCCAACGCCTCCAGCAGCGGGGTCCATTTCGGATGCGCCACCCCGATCGACTGGAAGGCGCTCCGAAAACCATGGGATAGGTGCAACCCGACCAGGAGAGCTGCGCCGATGTACACGATGGCGTGCGCCGGATTGGAGAGAGTGCGTTTGACGATCCCCGCAGGGTCCTCGAAGAAGCGCCCATCGAAGCGGAAGTCGTACAGGTGCTTCAGCAGATAACCGAGGATTCCCACACCCGTGAGATGCATGGATAGCGACCCGAAGGAGGCCGCGCCGTGGGAGCTTCGTACGATATACGGTTCTTCGCGAGCCGACCGGTTCTCGAGGGTCAGCTGGATCGCGATTACGATGTGGCACAAGAAGAGAACTGCCAGCGTGATCTCGGCCACGGTCAGGATCCACCCGAATCCCCTGAAAAAGCGCACGTACTCGTTGAAGGCATTTCCGCTCGGATCCTCGAAGAGCTTGAAGTTGCCGAGCAGGTGCTCGACAAGGAAAGCGACCAATAGGAGCCCGGTGAGGCCCATGACGATTTTCCGGCCAACCGAGGAGGCAAGAGGGTGTCCGATCCAGCGCAACATGCCGTCGATGGGGGGTGAAGGTCGCTCGTTGCGGACGGGGAACCTATCGTGGGCCTCGAAGGAGGGCAAAGGGAACTTGGGCGGAGTCCCGTCCGCGCGCCTTACGATGGGGGGGATGATCACGCGCCTTTTCTTGATCCGCCATGGGGAGGTGGACGAACGCTGGCATGGCCGGATCTACGGAACATTGGAGGTCCCGCTCTCCCTCCGAGGCGAGCACGAATCCTGGCTCCTCGCACGCAACCTCGAGTCCGTGCCCTTTTCTGCGGTCGTTTCCTCGGGTCTCAGCCGGACCGGATTCCTTGCGCGTCTCCTTTGCCAAGAACGCAACCTGCAACACCTCGAAGATGTGGATCTCCGCGAACTCGAACGGGGAGACTGGGCAGGCCTCTCTCTCGAGGAACTTGAGCGCCGGGAACCTGGAGCCTGGCTCGATTGGCATCGCGCACCGGCCACACGACGTCCCCATGGTGGCGAGTCCCTGGCCGATCTATCCCTTCGGGTCCTTCCGGCGCTGGACCGCTGGGCGGCGCTCTTCCCGTCGGGGAGCGTCGCTCTCGTGACCCATAGTTGGGTCGTCCGCGTCAGCGTCTGTTCCGCTCTCGCTCTGGAGCAAGCCCGTGCTCCGCTCCTCCAAGTTCCTACGACGAGTCTCGTGATCCTCGACTGGCCTTCGGCGCGGGATTCGGCACATGGAGCTCCCGCCCTTCGACCGACACTCGTCGGGTTCGCGACGCGGACCATACCGCCCCCTGGAACGCATTGGTTTCGCGGTCCCCATCGGGACGTCTCGACAACCCGGAAGACCTAGCTTCCATCGGGATCAGTTCGCCGGGAACCCCTTCGGTCCCTTGGGAGGGTGAGGCCCAGAACCCGCAGAACTTCCCGGGCCGCTTCCCGGCATGTTCTCCAAGATCCTCCGCACTTCGTACAGTCCTTCTCCGAAGTGATGGGCCAACCAAATGAAGTAGCAGTCGACGTTGTCTACGGGATCGTCGACCTCGAACGCTGCCTTGCAGGTGAGGTCACAGGGGCGCTCCCGATTCAGGAAGCAGAACTTCTTCGCGCTCACGGAGCCTCCTCGACCTTCAATCCCCTTCACCGGTGCCGCAGGTTGGCCGCCGAAGGATCCGCGTATGCCACTGTCCTTCGCACACGAGCTTGCCTTCCTGGTTCATCACCGACGCCTTGAACACCACCTCGCCCGAACGTCGCGATGGATTGCTCTCCAAGGATTCCACTTCAAGCACGAGCCGGATCGTATCTCCCGGGAACACGGGGGCTCTCCAGTGGATCGTCATGTCCGACAGCGCCTGGATCGTGCCCTCGAAAATCCCCGTACGGACGGCGAGCCCCGTGGCAACGGCTTGCACGAGCATCCCGTGAGCGATCCGTCCTCGAAAGGCCGTTCTTCGCGCAAACTCCTCATCGGTGTGGAGTGCCGTGTAGTCCCCGGAAAGCCCCGCGAATTGACCGATGTCACTCTCCGTCACAGTCCGGGCCGGGGATTCCACCTGCTGGCCGCACGCGAACTCCTCGAACCAAAGTCCACGACGCCCGAGGTCCGCAGAGCGAGCAAAGGCCTCCATTGGTAGACCTCAGATTCTGCCCCGTGAGGGTGCTTTCGTCTGCGGCCCCCGTTCAAACCGTGCGTGCGGTTTTCTCGCACACGGCTTACCGATGACCTTCTCAGGCTGCATGCGTAGCTCCCGGATAGCGGATGGTGCCCAGCAGTTTGTGGAGGCCGTGTTCGCGGACGAAGCGATCGTGCGGCCACTGGGTGCGCCAGCGGATCGGCCGTCGGCCCCTCCCGCGTCCCTGGTGGCAGCGGCGGCGGCGCAGGAGGGCCCACAGTCGCTCCGTCACGTAACGGTCGATGCTTTGGAAGTGACGCGAGGCGTTGCCCGTGCGGAAGTAGTTGCCCCAGGCCACCATGCCCTCGCACGTCCCTCCGCCGCTCGTCACGGTCAAAGCAGGGCTCCTTCCCTCCGCGCGAGTTGTGGTCTCGTGCCTCATCGGTACTACGGGCCCCTCGGACTCCCTCCCGGCACCGACCCGTTTCGCTCTCGGCTTATCGGGTCCGGCTCTGCCCATCGTGGGCGGCCGGGTAGGGTCTCTCCTGTTCCGTGCACGGCTCTCGTCACGTGCCCTCGTCCGTACCCCGGGAGCGTCCTGCGCGACTCCGGATCTCACCCACGCAGTCTCTTGCCTTCGCCGCGAAATGACCGGCTCGGCCGCTCCGCCCTTTCGGGTATCTCTCTCTCGGGGCTGCAAGGTTCACGCTCGCGCGTTGGGCCCACGACGTTGCTCCCCTCCCAGAATCCCTACGGATCCCTGAGGGCTCTCGACGCACCGCTCAGCCGGCGGGATCTCTCCCGCTTGCGGCCGGTGCCTGCTACGCGGCTCTCCGGCGATTACCGCGGCGGGACTTCCACCCGCTAGTCCTGCACAGCTTTCAGGACGCGACATGCCATCCGAGCCTACCGAGTCTGAAGGCTCGAGGCTCATCCAAGTTCGATGCCTTTGCGAGGTGGCGCAAGTCACTATCCGGCATTGAAAGCAACACAATGTATATTATCAGACATTACCTTTCAGGAGACTTCTCCGATGAAACCCATACTCATGCTCCCGACGAGCCGAATCCTTCTCGCGTGTTTCCTTCCTCTCTACGTTGCCTCGCTTGCAGCTTGCGCGGGCCCTCCGGCAACGCTGCCCGATGTTCCTCGCGCGGCGACGATGGCTCCCCAGAGCGCTCCCCAGCCGACCTGGGTCTTCGAGCCCTCTTGGAAGGAACGACTCCCGCTTCGATACGTCTACCGCGAACTGCGTGGAGACTACCGCGAGTTCGGGCAGAGCATGCGCACGCTACTCCGCGAATTCGAATCCGAGAGGATCCTCCCCGAAGGGCCTCCGTTCGGCCTCTTCTTCGATGACCCTGCCTGCGTCCCTGTCGACGAACTGCGCTCACGGGCCTGCGTGCCGGTCGAGTCGCTCTTCGAGACTCTCCCGCGGGGGCTCCTGCAGGAGGAGCTCCCAGGGGGCTTGGTTGTGTACGGACGAGTACGCGGTCTCAACCCTGAAGCTTCGCGCGCCTACGGGAGGCTCCTCGAGTTCGCTGAGCGCCTCGGGTGGCTCGCCGGAGGTCCCGTCCGGGAGGTTTATCTGGCAGAGCCGTCTTCATCCCATGGCCCACTCGACTGGGTGACCGAGATCCAAATCGTGCGACGGGACGCCTGAAGACCCCGCAACGGAACTAGTCGGAGTCTCCGGTGCCGACAGCCATCTCGCGCACCTCGGCGGGGTAGACGCCACTTGCGAGGAGACGGTCTCCCTGGAGCGAGCCGCGCACGATGTCTCCGCAACGGAGCGATGCCAAGAACTCAACGTCTACGCGCCGCCCCGTCGTGCCCCCTACGAGGGGTCGGAGCTCCACGACGGGCGATTCCACGCGCAGGACCTCGAACACCTGATCCTGTTCTCCCTTCTTCACGAGCCATGGACGCACGCGGGCCAGTCGGGGAACGGAGTCCAGCAGCTTCTCCCGGAAGGGCGCCAGGGCGGTCGCCAGAGCAAGCCCGTGTCGCTCCTCGCACCACATGCAGAAGCGAGCGAAGGCCGTGATCGCCGCGCCGAGTTCTTTCGAGTCCTGCAGTCCGGATTCGTCGAGGAGCCAGCGCGCGCAGTAATCGAGCACATCGCGTGATCCGAGGTTCTCGAACACGGTGCACGCCCGGGCGAAACGACCGAAGAGCCGAACCGGAGCCAGGGACTCGGCCTCCTCCTGCCCCTCCTCGTGCTCGACGTCCCACAGGAATTCCTCGACCATCGCGGACACGACGTCGGGGAAGTCCGCGATCCCCGCGTCCTCCTCCTCGTCATCCAGGTTCCCAACGCCAAGGTCCAGCGCCAAGGTAGCAAAGAGCTCCTCCAAGTCCTTGCCTTCCGCGCGGCCCCGGTCGAAAGCGGCGAGGGCTTCACGCACGTCGCCCTCGCTCGGATGGTCCCTCCGATCTTCCGCGGCCCCCGTCGGGCGGCCCGCCCAGATGTCGACCAGGACTCTCCGCGCCGCCTCGAGCTCCACGTCCGTCGTGAACGCCAGTTCGTTCAAGACTTCCGTGACGACGGTTCCGGACGACCCGCCAAGAACCCGTTCGATCGAGCTGCGTGCCTCGTCCGCATCCAATCCTGCGCCGACGAGGCCTCGCTCGGCCTCTTCCAGGAACGAGGGGTCGAGTGCTCGGCCTCGCGCTACGGCCGTCTCCCGAGGAGTGAAGAAGAGACGCTCGAGCTCGATCTGCTGGATGCGCAGGACGCCCCTGCGCTGGAGGCGCATGCGCGATAGATCCTCTCGCATGGCCTGGGCGAGGCGTTCGTCCCGGAAGCACATCGCCGCCGGCGAGAGCCTGAACACTCCATCCCCCGCAGGAAAGAGACGTCCGACGAGGAGATCGCCTGGACGGAACTCGTTCGCCCCCTCGGGCTCGTCGACCCAATACTCCCCAAGAGCGAAGAGATCCTGGATCCACACCCCCCCGCCATCGCTGGACGTGATCTCGAACACCCCAGCGACATTGCGAAGGAAGGTGTCCGCACGCTCGGGTTCCTCTGGCCCCGCCTGCTCTCGCCAGCGTTCCCAGAGGACCTCGGCGGGAACGCCCCCCAGGTGATTCGACGGGCGCTCGAAGAGGAACCACTCCAGATGTCGGCGTAGCGCGAGGGCCCCCGCCGCTTGCCCGGGCAACGGGAGGAACACGCGTTGACTCGACTCGAACTCCTCCTCGAGTTCCGGAACCTCTCCGACGAGCTCCTGGAAGAGGACGATTCCCCGTTCGATCGCTTCTTGGCTGCCCACCGCTCCTTCGAAGAAAATCGCCGAGGAGTGTAGCCCCTCGTCCCCTGGGGAGCGAGGCTGGAGGCCCCCGAGAAGACACGTCCCCCACGACCATGGAACGACTCTCCCACGCGCTACAGGAGCTCGCGCCCGTCGACATCATCGGCCTGTGTCTCGTTGCCATCCTGATCATCCTGGGCCTGTTCCGAGGGCTGTGGTGGCAGGTGATCCGGCTCGTCGGCCTCTGTCTAGCCGTGGCGGTCGCGCGATTGGCCAGCCCCTCCTTGGCCGAATGGGTCCAGAGCTCCTGGCCCGAACTCTCCCCGCGGCTGGCGCAAGGAACCGCCTGGCTGGTGATCTTCCTGCTCGCGCTCGGCGCGGCTTCGCTCCTCGGTCTCCTCGGCCAACGCGTCCTCGACACCATGCAACTCGGGTTCGCCAATCGCCTGGCCGGCGGCCTCCTGGGCGCCCTCACCGGCGTCGTGCTGCACGTGGCCGCCCTCGTCATGCTCTGTCAGCTCGGCCCCGCCAACTTCGTGGAGAAGCACGTCGGCGGATCCCATTCCGAGCGCCTGGTTCAAGCGGTGGGAACGCGCTGGCGGGTCGCGCTCGGCGCGGAAGCTTCGGTCGAGGTCGACCGCTTGCTGCAGCGAGTCGAGCCCGCACCGCAGGTCCCGGATCAGCGCTGATCCGGGAATCCGGATGGGTCCTCCTCCCTGACGCTTCGATTCCGTAGAATTCCCCCCTGACAATTCGTGCGTGCGCGAGCGGGGAAGCAGGTGAGAATCCTGCGCGGTCCCGCCACTGTGAATCGCTGAGCTTCGCTCACACGGACATTCGAGGATCGGGTTCCGGCCACTGGGATTTGTCGTCCTGGGAAGGCTGGAGCGGAGCAGGAACGCGATGAGTCAGGAAACCCGACGCGCACGCGGGCCAGCCGACCCCGGACGAGGGATCGGGCCCCTGTGGTGGTCTCCGCCCGGCGTAGGCATTCGACGTGGTATCGAATCCGGAGGTCTCCATGCATGAACAGCGTTCAACGGTGTCTCGTACCGTCCTTCTCGGCTCCCTCTTCGCGTTCCTTCCTGCGATCGTCCGCGCGGACACGCCCCAGCTCGGCTTCGAGCTGACCGCGCTTCCCTATCCCCTGCAGTCCAAGACCGCGACGCTCTCCGACGGGCGCGTGGTCGCCTTCGACGGCACTCGGATCGACCTGTTCGACGCCGATGGGACCCTGACGGCCAACTTGGGGGTCGTTACGTTGCCGGGGTATCCGAGTTTCCTCCTGCTGGACCCCACGGAGGAGTTCGTGGTCTTCGGTGAGAGCTCGTTCGGAGCCATCTTCGAGCTCACGCTGTCCCCCGGGGCTCCGAATCCCGTGGCGAACCTGGCCTTCAACTACGACGCGGTCTTCGAGGACGGCAATCACCTGATCGTCAGCGCGGCGACCGGAGGATTCGGGGCGGGCAACCGGATCTACCGCCTCGAGCTCTCCTCGGGGACGACGACGTTGCTCGCGTCCGTGGCCGGAGCGTCCGGACCGGTCGCGCTCGACCTCGCCGGCAACCTCCTGTATGGCACCGTGTCCGCCCTCTTTCCTTCCCCGCCGGGCTCGTCGAGCGTCCTGCGCTGGCCGGCGGCGCTCCTCACCGGTGCCAGCGTGCTCAGCGAGGACGACGCGACGCTGATCGAGACGGGATTCGACGGCGCCGCCGATCTCGCCGTCGATCCCGTGAGCGGGGGAATCTATCTCGTCGAGAACAACTACGGGAACGGCGTGAACCGCATCCGACTCGTCGCGGGCAACCCGACGATCACTCCGGTCCTGGTCGAGGGAACGGTGTTCCGGACGATCTCGAATCTCGAGTTCCTCCCGGGCGACGGCGTGGCGATCTTCGCCGGGTATCAACCCCCTCGCGGAGGCACGCTCTACTACAGCAGCACGGACTTCGTCTCGGTCGCCGCGCGCATGTCGGTCACGACTCTCCGACCGATCGCGTATGCGAGCGGACCGGGAGTCACGGGCGCCGGTCCCTTCGACATCGGCGTGACATCAGCTCCACCCGGTGGGTTCGGATTCATCTTCTACGGTCCCTCCTCGTCCGTCCTCCCGAACGAGCTCGTCCTCCAACTCCGCATCCCGCTCTTCCTCGGCCTCGCTCCCATGACGGCGGCCCGTGCCCCGGGTACGCTCCTCGTCGCCGGAAACGGCCAGGGACATCTCAGCTACGTCAGCCCCGGAGGACTCCAGGGCAACTGGGCGTTCCAGGCCGTGCTCTTCGATGCGAGCGGCAGACTCGCGGGAAGCTCCGCGGCGGCCCTCTTCCAGTAGTCAAGGCACTTCTTCGAGCCACTCGTTCGGCCAACGGAATCCGCAGCGCTCGTCTTCGGCGAGCGCTGCGGATCCGGGAACCAGGGGTGCAAGGTCCGCCAGGAAGAGATCGTCCTCGATCTCCCTCTGCCTCCGAGGGAGGAAGAGGGTGACGGACTGCGAGTCGCGCTCCAGGTTCCAGCGCAGCGGTCCCGCTCCGAGCCGGCGTGAGGCGCGGAGGAAGAGGCAGCCTCCGATGAAGGGGACCTCCCAGCCGCGGCCAGGCTTCGTGGCGATTCCCGGAAGGGCGCTCGCTTCGGGTTCGATCCGGTTCCCCGATGCCCCGCACAGCCAGCGCACGACCCCGCGCAGGCCCCCGACCTCGCGCCGCGCGAGCAGCAAGTCGACTCCGCGAGCCGCGGCGATCACTCCGAGGAGGAAGCCCACATCTCGGGTCCCATCCCCCTCCTCGTCGCACGACTCCTCGAGCGCGAACCGTCCGGGCTCGAACGAGACGCGATCCCTTGCTCCCCCGACGCCCCTCTCCAGGCCTTCCGTGGCACGCCGCACGCGCTCGAAAACGAGCGGCATGACGACGCGCGCCATTTCCTCCGCCCCCTGCCGACAGGCGAGATCGCACCTCGCGCCCACGCTCGACATGTCGCTCATCTTCAGCGCAGGGCGGTGCGCGGAAGTGCCAGAGAGGGGAGTCGAACCCCTACTCCCTTAGCGGGAAATGGATTTTGAATCCATCGCGTCTGCCATTCCGCCACTCTGGCGCCGCGCACCACGCCGCGTACCTAGCATGAGGCTCCCGGGCTCCCGTCGCAAGCTCTGAACACGCCCGTCTCCTTGGCGCGCGAGTCTCCCGCCACGGAGCGCGTCGTCCCCGAGCGCCTCAGCGCCTCCGCGACGATCCAAAGACACGCGGTGCGATAGTCGATGCCGGCCACGGAGGCCGCGCGCGGCAGGAGCGAACGCGGGGTCATCCCCGGCAGAGTGTTGAGCTCGAGGAACACGGGCTCGCCTCCTTGCGCTGGAACGATGAAGTCGCTGCGTGAATAGCCGCCGCAGGAAAGCGCTCCGTGGGCCGTGAAGGCGAGTCGGCCCAGACGCTCGCACACCTTGGGCGAGAGCCCCTCGGGCGGACAGAGTTCGAGCGCTCCCTCCGCGGCGTACTTCTCCTGGTAGTCGAAGAAACGTCCAGGCCGCGGGCGGATCTCCACGATCGGAAGCGCCAACGCCCCCTCGTCCGGGGAAACCAGCACTCCTCCCGTGGCCTCCGTGCCTTCGATGAGTTCCTCGACCAGCGCTTCCTCCTCCCAGGCGAACGCTGCGGTCAGCGCATCGGAGAGCTCCTCCCCCGAACGGACGACCGAACACCCGATGGAGGACCCGCCGGAACGCGGCTTGACCACCCAGCCCGGAACCTTCCACTCCAAGAGTTCGCGCAGGACCCGCGAGCGGTCCAGGTCGAGCTCGCGCCGCCCGACGAGGCGGCCGGGGGCGATCCGGATTCCCCTTCCCGCGACGATCTCGCGCGCGAAGACCTTGTCCATCGCGACGGCGCTCGCGGCCACGGAACTGCCCGTGAAGGCTCGACCGGCGCAGCGCAGCACCCCCTGCAGGGATCCGTCTTCGCCTTCGCCGCCGTGCAGAGCCGAGAAGAACACGTCGACGCCGTCCAGAGCCTCCAGAGCTTCCCCCAGACGCAGCGCCCGCCGACCGACCTTCCAGCGCCCATCGGCGAGGATCTCGACCCCCACCGCGCGCAGCGGTCCGCGCCGGTCCGTCGGCGAGCTCGGGCGTTTCAGCGCGTCCAGGACGCGTTCCCCCGAGACGAGGGATACTTCGCGTTCGCTCGATCGACCCCCATACAGCACGCAGACGACCGACTCCTCGAGTCCGAGCGATCGTCCGGGATCGGACCGCGAACGCTCAGGAGTAGAGATGACCGGTCGGGTGGACATCCGGACGGCGCGGGCGGCGCGCCAAGAACTCATCCTGCGTTTCGGCGAAGCGCGGATCCACCTCGACGGGGTGGTTTCCCTCCGCGTCCACCTCCGGCAGCGGGAGCCTCGCGGCGCGCACCCACCCCGCGTACATCCTGCACAGGTCGCGCCGAACGCTCGTCGGCGAGTCCTCCCCGCTCCGGTTCTTCACCGGGCTGAACTCGAGCGAGCGCTCGACCTCGAGGATCACGCTGCCGCGGGCGAACGCCAGGGCGTCGAAGACGAAGGTCTCGAACTTGAACCCCAGCACTTCGCGCTCTTCGCCCTGCTCCCCCACGACCTTCATCGCCTTGCGGGCCACGTGCCAGGGCAGGGAGAGTCCGGCGCTCGTGATGCGCTCGAGGAAATCGACCTCGAGCGCGTGGACGGCGATGTTTCCGGCACGAAAGGCCAGCTCACCGGTCGCGTCCCGCGCCAGGCGCAGATCTGGAGGAAGGTCGCTGTACTCGATGCATCCGAGTTGGCCGTCGATCCTGCCGATCACCCCCACCTTCTCCGAGGCATCGCGCTTCTTGACGACCTTGGACGACATCTCCGCTCGCTCCAGGGCATGGAGCCCGAGGAACAGCGGGTCGGCGGGCCGGACGAGCGGGTTGTCCACCTGGAAGTACGAGAGCGTCTTCAGGCCGCGCGAGTGCATGTCCTCGATCGCTCCCGAGCGCTCGAGCCCGAGCATGGTTCCCCCGTGACCATTGGGGGCCAAGAAAAGGCTCGCGGGCGAAGCGAAGAGCATCCGTCCCTCCTCGTCCAGAGCGGGCAGGGTGTCCTGCGAGAAGAAGAAGACGTCTTCCGGTGGCAGGCCGAAGAAACCCTGCGCCTCGAAGAAGCGCCGCGTCTCAGGGTCGTTCTCCGGCGAGGTCATCACGTACCACGGGGTTCGCACGCCGAAACGCGCACGCAGCGCTAGCAGGCGGTGGGCGTGATAGGCGAAGAGCGACCGGCCGCTCACCGGACCGACCGGCAGGACGCCCTTGGGAGCGTCGTAGCCCAGACGCGAAGCCTGTCCACCCGCGACCAGGACGAATCCGACCTCACCCCTGCGCAGCACGGCCTCGCCGAGCCGGTTGGCCTCGTGCGCGTGCAGCTCCTCCGCGCCCGTGCGCTGGAGCGGGAAGAGCGGCGGCGGAGCGAAGGAACTGCCCACGGGGGGCTTGCGGCGCGCACAGGCGCGCAGCTCCTGGAGGAGACGCAGGTCGAGACGCGCGAGGTCGCGTTCGAGACGTGCCCGGCCGGCGGGGTCCAGGCGCTCCCAGCGCTCGAGGACGTGCCCCTGTTCGGCGCCGATCAGCGCCTCATGGAGCTCGTGCGCCAAGGCCATCGGGATCGGAGAGGATCAATGCGAGCTCGCGGTAGAGGGAACGCTCGGCTCCGAGAGCAACTCCAACATCTGCTCGAGCAAACGCTCCAGGGCGGTCACGTGCCGCTCGAGGACGACCTGGCGCTCCACCAACTTCTCCACGATCGGAGGCAGGATCGCCTCGCGCGTGTAGTTGTTGACCATGTTGATGATCTCCGCCCGGTTGGCATCCGGGAGCTCATGGAAGTGATAGCGGTACTTCTGCGCCAGGAGATCATCGCGGATGTGGAGGCACTCCTTGGTGATGCCCTCCACGTCCATCTGGTGGTGCTCGAGACGGAAGACTTCGCGCTTGTAGGTGTGGAGCAACTCTTTGAAACGGCTGTGCACGGGGGATTCCTCCAGGAACGGGCGTGAGTCTCACCCAAGTCTAGAACGGCCGCGACCGGGCGGGTAGCCGTTCCTTCGGCCGATCGGGGGATTACCCTACCTGTCCGATGCAGACCGAGAAATTGTGGCCACCGAACCCGAGCGAGTTGGAGAGGGCGTTCCGGACGCGCATCTCCCGGGCTTCATTCGGGACGTAGTCGAGATCGAGCTCCGGATCCGGGTTCTCCAGGTTCCGAGTCGGATGGACGCGCCCTTCCCGGACCGACAGGGCGGTCGCCACCAGCTCGACCGCCGAAGAGCCCCCGAGGACGTGGCCGATCATGGACTTGGTCGACGAGATCGCGAGCCGGCGCGCGTGGTCCCCGAAGGCGAGCTTGATGGCGCGCGTCTCGATCGCGTCGTTGTATGGCGTGCTCGTACCATGGGCGTTGACGTAGTCGATCGCATCCGGCGCCATGCGCGCCATCTGCAGCGCCAAGCGGAAGGCCCGCGCCGGCCCGGTCCCGTCCTCCTTGGGAGCGGTGATGTGGAAGGCGTCGTCCGTCGAACCGTAGCCCTTGACCTCGGCGTACAGCTTGGCGCCGCGCGCTCGCGCGTGCTCCAGTTCCTCGAAGATCAGGACTCCGGCGCCCTCCCCCATCACGAATCCATCCCGATCGCGATCGAAGGGGCGCGAGGCGCGTTCCGGCGCGTCGTTGCGCGTCGAGAGCGCCTTGGCCGAGGCGAAGCCGGAGATGGCGAGCTTGGTCGTTGCGGCTTCCGCACCGCCCGTCACGACCACGTCCGCCTCGTCGTTGCGAATGGCGCAGAACGCCATGCCGATCGCGTGGCCGGAGGAGGCACAGGCACTCGAGGTCGTGAACGCGGTCCCCAGGAGCCCGTACTGGATCGCGACCTGGCCGCTGATCGCGTTCGCCATGATCCGCGGAATGAAATGCGGACTCACACGCCGCGGCCCGCGCTCGAGCAGCACCCGGTGCTGCTCCTCGATGCCGCTGATGCCTCCGATCCCGGTGCCGAGGATGGTGCCGAACCGCTCGCGCACGTGTTCGGGGAGTTCGCGCGGATCGATCCCCGCGTCCGCCAGGGCCTCGGCCGCCGCCTTGAGCGCGTACATGGTGAAGGGATCGAGCTTGCGGAACTCCGGTCCGGTGAACATCTCCTCGGGGTTCCAATCCACCATGGCGGCGAATCGCACCGGGAGGTCCTGGGCGTCGAAGCGAGTGATCGGCTTGACGCCGTTCTCGCCGGCGAGGATCCTCGGCCACGAAGTGCGCACGTCGGGCCCGAGGGCATTGACGGTCCCGAGGCCCGTGATGACGACTCGACGCATCTAGGGATCTCCCGGAGCCCACTCCCGAGGACGGCCTTCCTCGCGAGCCTCCTCGGTCGCCCGCAGGCACGGAACCGAAGGGGGATGGAGGATCGGCGAAGAGCGGGTCAGCACTTGGACTGGATGTACTCGATCGCGGCACCGACCGTCTGGATCTTCTCCGCGTCCTCGTCCGGGATGGAGATCTCGAATTCGTCCTCGAACTCCATGACGAGCTCGACCGTGTCTAGGGAGTCGGCCCCGAGATCGTTCACGAACGAGGTCTCCCGCGTGATCTTGTCGGCGGAAGTGCCCATCTGATTGCAGACGATGCGTTTGACGCGCTCTTCGATCGAAGGATTCGTCATCGTTTCTTGCATGGTAGGTTTTGGACCGAAGGGCTCGCCCGAGGCGAGCGCCCGACTGCCCTCAGAGGCTGAGCCCTCCGTCGACGACCAAGGTCTGCCCGGTGATGTAGTCTCCACCGGGCCCGACCAGGAACTCGACCACTCGGGCGACCTCCTCGGGTTTTCCGATTCTCTTCAACGGAATGCTGGCTGCCAATTCCTTGGCGGCCTGTTCCTGCATGGCGGCCGTCATGTCCGTCTCGATGAATCCTGGCGCCACGACGTTGACGCACACGCCGCGCGAGGCGAGCTCCTTGGCGACCGAGCGCGAGAGCCCGAGGAGTCCGGCCTTGCTGGCGGCGTAGTTCGCTTGCCCTGCGTTCCCGATCATCCCGACCACCGACGAGATCGTCACGATCCGGCCGTGGCTCTTCATCAGGGGGCGAGCCGCGGCGCGGATGAAGTTCCAGGCCCCCTTCAGGTTGACCTGGACGACGCGGTCGAAGTCCTCCTCGGACATCCGCAGGAGGATCTGGTCGCGCGTCAGGCCGGCGTTGTTCACCAGGATGTCCAGCCCCCCGAACCCTTCCTGGACCTGGTCCACCAGACGGGCAACGGCCTGGGTGTCGGCCACGTCGACACCGAGCGCCAGGGCGCGCACCCCCGCGCGGTTGCACGCCTCGACGGTGCGCGCGCAGTTCCCCGGATCCGTCGCGACGCAGGCCACCCTCGCTCCCCGGGCAGCCAGTCGCTCCGCGATGCTCTTCCCGATCCCCCGTGAAGCGCCCGTCACGATGGCGGACCTTCCCTCCAGGAAGCGTTCGGTAGCCGCCGGAGGGGCTAGGGTGGGAGCTGTTTCGGTCACGGGTTCCTGGGGTCCAGGCGGGAAAGGAAACGGGGGGGAGGATAGCCCTGCCTCCGGGGACCTGCAACCGCGGGCACCTTCCCGGGGGTCACAGATCCTCGGGGTTCTCGACGTTCCGGACCTCCGGGGCGGCGCCCGAGTCCTTCGCGATGCGACCCAGGAGCCCGGCCAGAACGCTTCCGGGTCCCGGTTCCAGGAAGCGCGTGATCCCGTGCTCGAGCGCGTAACGCATGCTGTTCTCCCACAGGACGCTCGCGCACACCTGCCGGCCCAGCGCGGCGCGAATGGCCTCGGGATCCCGCACGGGATGGCCCGTGACGTTGCTCAGGAAGGGAATCCGCGGCGGTCGGATCTCGACCTCCGAGAGCGCCCGGGCCAGTTCTTCCGCCGCCGAACGCATGCATTCCGAGTGGAACCCACCGGCCACGGTCAGGCGCACCGCGCGCTTGACGCCCAAGTCCTTCGCGACGCGCTCGACTTCGTCGAGCGCCGCCAGCTCGCCTGAGAGCACGACCTGCCCGGGAGCGTTGAGGTTCGCCACCGCGCAGATCCCGCGTTCGCTCCCCACTTTCGCCAGGGCCTCTGCTTGCTCCAGGGTGGCCCCCATCAAGCCCGTCATCGAGCTCGGAACGCGCTCGCTCGCGCGCTGCATCGCCTCGCCGCGCAGGCGCACGAGCCGCAACGCGTCCGGGAACGACAGGGACCCCGCGAACCAGAGCGCGCTGTATTCACCGAGCGAGAGTCCGGCAGTGAGCGGTGCACGCGCGGGGTCGAGTCCGCGCTCGGCGAAGCACGTCATGATCGCCACGCTCGTCGTGAGGATTCCAGGCTGCGCGATGTCGGTTCGGTGGACCTCTTCGCCGCGATTCCAGCACGCGTCCGAGAGCGAAAAGCCCAGGATGCGGTCCGCGTCCTCGAAGACCTTGCGCGCCGCTGGGAAGCCCTCGCACCAGTTCCGTCCCATGCCCGGAAACTGGGCGCCCTGACCCGGGAAGAGGACCGCTTGCTCCATGGACGGCACGCCCGCTTCGATCACCAGCGGATCAGGGTTCCGCCCCAGGTGAGCCCGGCACCGAAGGCGACCAGGACGATCAGCTCGCCCTTCTTCACGCGTCCGGCGCGCAAGGCCTCGTCGAGCGCGACCGGAACGGTGCCGGCAGAGCTGTTGCCATAGCGCTGGATGTTGATGGCGACCTTCTCGTCCGTCATCTCCAGGCGGTCGAGCGCCGCGTCGATGATGCGCCGGTTCACCTGGTGGGGAACGATGAGCGCGAGCTCGTCGCGGTCCTGTCCCTCGAGCATCTTCTCGATCATGTCCCCCATGTACTTGACGGCGAAGCGGAAGACCTCGCGCCCGCGCATGTGGATGAAATGATCGCGCGCCTCGAGGGTCGCGACCGAGGCGGGCTTGCGCGACCCCCCGCCGGGGATGTGGATGAAGTTGTAACCGGACCCGTCCGCCCCGAGGGTGGTGCGCAGGATCTCCCCTTGGCCACATTCGTCGAAGGGAGTCAGCACGCAGGCGCCCGCCGCGTCTCCGAAGATCACGCACGAGGAGCGATCCTGGAAATCCACGAAGCGCGTCAGGGTCTCGGCGCCGATCACGAGCACCCGTCGCGCGCGCCCGGAAGCGACGAAGGCCTCCCCCGTGTGCAGGGCCGTCAGGAATCCGGTGCAGGCTGCGTTGCAATCGAAAGCGCCCGCGTTCTTGGCCCCGAGGCGGTCCTGGACCAGGCAGGCGGCCGAAGGCAAGGGGTAGTCCGCCGTCAGGGTCCCGACCACGATCAGGTCGAGGTCCTCGGGACGTACCCCGGCGGCCTCGAGCGCCCGCCGGCCCGCGTTCAAGGCGAGGTCCGAGGTGGCCTCGCCGTCGGCCGCGAAGCGCCGTTCCCGGATCCCGGTGCGCTGGACGATCCACTCGTCGGACGTGTCCAGGTACTCCTCGAAGAAGGAGTTGGGGACGATCCGCTCCGGGACGTACGAACCCGTGCCGGCGATACCTACTCGAACCCTGGAGGCCATTCCTTGGGGCGACGGCAAGCCTACGCCCCACGGCTCGATTGTGGCAATGGAGACCGGGGAAGTCGCGCCTCTTCTTCCCTGGAGCAGGATTCGCGACGCGCGCCCAGAAGGAACGGAAGGGCCCGCGATCAGCCTTCCGGGAGCGCGGCCCGGCTCGCCAGGCCCTGTTCGATGTGCTTGTTCACTTCGGCATCGACGGCGCGTACTCCGAGCGCGATCGCATTGGCGACTGCGCGCTCGTCGGACCGGCCGTGACCGATGACGACCACCCCGCTCACCCCGAGGAGCAAGGCCCCCCCGTAGGTCGAGTAGTCGATGCTCTTGCGAACCGATTGGAGCGACTTCTTCCCCCAGTCGGCGGCCCCGTGCTGTTCGAGCTCTTTCAGGACGAGCCCCAGCATGAAAGTGGAGAACTGCTCGAGCAGCTTGAGGACCACGTTGCCGGTGAAGCCATCGGTCACGATGACGTCGCAGATTCCCCGGAAGAGATCGCGGCCCTCGACGTTGCCGACGAAACGGAGTCCGCTCGTTTCGAAGAGCTCGTAGGCTTCCTTGAGCACGCCCGTGCCCTTGCCCTTCTCTTCGCCCACGTTGAGCAGACCCACCCGCGGCGATTCGATCCCCAGGCAGTCGCGCATGTAGATCGACCCCATCGCCCCGTATTGCACGTAGTGCTGGGCCTTGGGAGCGATGTTCGCCCCCATGTCCAGCAGGGTGATGGGGTGCCCGGTCAGGCCCAGGGTCACCGCGATCCCGGGACGTTTCACCCCGTGCAGGGTCCCAAGGCCCAGCGTCGCGGCCGCCACGCAGGCCCCGGTGTTCCCCATGCTCACCACCGCCCCGGCCTTCTTCTCGGCCACCATGCGCGTCGACACCGCGATCGAGGAGTCGGGCTTCGAGCGCAACGCATGGGCCGGCGAATCGCCCATCTCGATCATCTGCGAGGCGTGCGCGATCTCGAAGCCGGGGTTGCCGCCGAGTCCGCGCAGCTCGGACTCCAAGCGCGGTGCGTCGCCGACGAGCACGACCCGCGTGGGGGCAACGGGGGTGCCGCCTCCGGGCGAACAGGCGAGCAGGGCTCCGCGCAGCGTAGCGCTCGGGGCGTGGTCGCCCCCCATCACGTCGAGGGCGATCTTGGGAGCGGCCATGGAGGCTTGGCGCTAGAAGTCTTCCTTGCGCAGGATCTCGGAGCCCTTCTTGTCCCCCCCGCGCTCGAAACCGTAGAACCCACAGTTGTCGCAGACTCGGTGGGACTTCACCGGAGCCCCGCAGCGACCGCAGTGGTTGGGCGTGTAGGGTTTGAGCGCCGTTTGCGCGCGGCGCGTGGCCTGACGATGTCGGGAGTGACGGCGCTTGGGATTCGGCATGGCGGAGGGAGATTTAAGGGCGCGGATGCTAGCCAGCGTCTCCAGGCGTGTCAACGCGAGCCGCGCTAGGCCTTGCCACCGCGCAGGATCGGCACGAGCTCGCCCGCGAGGCGCCCGACCACTTCCGGCAGGGCCGCGGCCTCCTGTCCCTGCCCCTGGCAGAGCTCGCTCCGGCCTCCGCCTCCGCCCCCCAGATGTCCTTTCAAGAAAGCGACCCCGTTGCGCGCGTCGAGGCCGCGCGCGAGGCCCTGTCCCTGGACCCAGACGATCCAGGGGATCTTCTCGCCCTCCCGTCCGAGCAGGACTCCGGCGAGATCCGGGGCGAGCCCGCGCAGCCTCCCGGCGAGCTCGCGCAGCGTCTCGAGGTCGAGCTCGGTCTCGACGACTCCCACCCGGAGCCCGTCGACGTTCTGGAACGCGGATCGCGCGCGCGCGAAGACCTGGTCCAGGTCGGCCTTCGAGTGCTTCGCGGCGTCCTTGCGGGCGTCCTTGAGCTTCTTCTGGAGCAGCTCGATGCGCTCCACGAGAGTCTCGTTCGAACTATGGACCGCCTTGGTGGCCATTCGAAGGAGCGTCCGATGGCTTTGGAACCGTTTCACGGCTTCTTCGGCTGTGACGGCCTCGATGCGCCTCACGCCCGCTTGGATCGCGCTCTCGGAAACGATCATGAAAGTCCCGATGTCGCCTGCAGCCGAGACGTGGGTACCACCGCAAAGCTCGAGCGACCAGCCTCCCACGTCGAGCACGCGAACGGACTCTCCGTACTTCTCACCGAACATGGCGACCACACCGCGGGCCTTGGCCGCTTCGAGCTTCTCGACCGTGGTCCTCACCGGCGCATTGTCGAAAACGCGGGCATTGACCAGCGCCTCGACTGCCTCCAACTCGGCGGCGGTGACCGCCTTCTGGTGCGAGAAGTCGAAGCGCAGGCCGTCGGGTTCGACGTAGGAGCCTTGTTGGGCGACATGCTCGCCAAGAACGACCTTGAGCGCTTTGTGCAGGAGGTGCGTGGCGGTGTGGTTCTTGCGCGTCTTCTTGCGGCGCTCGCCGTCGACCCGCGCGATCAGGCTCACGCCGAGCGCCGCGAGGCCCTCGGCTACGCCAACGTGTGCCACGATCGGACCCACGCGCTGCGTGTCCTCGACCCTGAATCGGAAACTGCCGTCGGCGGATTCGATCACCCCCCTGTCACCGATCTGGCCCCCTCCCTCGGGATAGAAGGGGCTCTGGTCGAGGACGAGTACATCGCGTCCGACCTCGTCGCTCTGGACGAGCTTGATGAGCCTCGCCTCGGTCTCCAGCGCGCTCGTGCCCCTCTCGTGATAAGTCGAGCGCGTGGTCGACAGCCCCCCGAGCTCTTCGGGCGAGAGTAGCTGCTTGAATTTGCCTTCCGAGCGGCTCTTCTCGCGATGTTCCTCCTCTGCGGTCGCCCAACTGGAGAGATTCACGGTCATTCCATGCTCGCGAGCGATCAGCTCGACCAAGTCACGGGGGAAACCGAAGGTGGCGTAGAGCTCGAAGGCCTCTCTTCCCAGGTAGTCCTTGCCCGCCTTGCGAGCCTTCGCAAGCAGCTCCTCGCTCCGCACGAGCCCCCGGCCGAGCGTCTTCCCGAAGGCCTCCTCTTCCGCGCGCAGGAGGAGCTCGACGTGCTCCATGCGGCGCGGGATCTCGGGGAAGACCTCGCCCACCGTCTCGGCCACCGCCGGCGCGACCTCGCACAGGAACGGGTCCTCGAAGCCCAGCGCCTGGCGGCCATAGCGTGACGCGCGCCGGATCAAGCGCCGCAGCACGTAGCCCCGTCCCGTGTTCGAGGGCAGCGCGCCGTCCGCGAAGGCGGCCGTGCACGCGCGCACGTGGTCGGCGATCACGCGGAAGGCGACGTCGGCCCTCTCGTCCCCGGAGCCGTAGCGTTTGCCCGCGAGCTCGCCGATGCGCGCGAAGATCGGCGCGAAGACGTCCGTGTCGTAGTTCGAGCGCTTCCCTTGCAGCACCGAGACCACGCGCTCGAAGCCCATGCCGGTGTCGACGTGCTGCGCCGGGAGCTTGACGAGCCTCCCCCCGTCGAGCCGGTTGAACTCGATGAACACGTTGTTCCAGAGCTCGATGAAGCGTTCGTTCCCGGCGTTGACGCCGATGCGCGGGTCCGCGCCGTCGCGCGGGTTCGCGTCCGGGCCGCCACGGTCGATGTGGATCTCCGTGCAGGGCCCGCAGGGGCCGGTGTCGCCCATCTCCCAGAAGTTGTCCTTGCGCCCGAAGAAGAGCACGTGGCCCGGGTCGATGTCCGTCGCCTCGCGCCAGATGCGCGCCGAGTCCTCGTCGCGCGGCAGGCCGTCCGTCTCGTCGCCCGCGAACACGGTCACCCATAGGCGCTCCTGCGGGAGCTTCCACGCGCGCGTCAGGAGCTCCCATGCCCAGGGGATCGCCTCGGCCTTGAAGTAGTCCCCGAAGCTCCAATTGCCGAGCATCTCGAAGAAGGTGTGGTGGTACGTGTCGTGGCCCACCTCCTCGAGGTCGTTGTGCTTGCCGGAGACGCGGATGCACTTCTGCGTGTCGACCGCGCGCGTGTAGTCGCGCCGGCCCGTCCCGAGGAAGACGTCCTTGAACTGGTTCATCCCCGCGTTGGTGAAGAGCAGCGTGGGGTCGTCCTGCGGGAACACCGGCGACGAAGGCACGATGCGGTGCCCGCGCGCGGCGAAGAACTCCAGGAAGTCGCGGCGGATCTCGGCGGAAGGCTTGGGAGGCATCGAGGCGCGGCTCGGCGAACCGAGGGCCCGGACTAGTCGGTGAGGGTCACGGAGCGCTCCTCGTGCTCCGTCCCGGGTCCGCCCGCGACGGTCCCCGTCGGGACGAGCACGGGCTTCTCCTGGGCGCGCTCGAGGACGCCCTTGCGCAGCTCCTCGGCCAGGTCCGGATTGTCCACCAGGAAGTCGCGCGCCCGCTCCCGCCCCTGGCCGAGGCGGATCTCGCCGTCCTTGGGATGCTTGAAGGAGAACCACGTGCCCGACTTCAGGACGGACTTGTAGAGCAGCCCGAGGTCCAGGAGATCCCCCTCGCGGCTGATTCCGCGGTCGTAGAGGATGTCGAATTCCACCTTGCGGAAGGGCGGAGCGATCTTGTTCTTGACCACGGTGACCTTCGTGCGGTTGCCGATCACCTGCTCGCCCTCCTTGATCTGCCCGATGCGGCGGATGTCGCAGCGTATGGAGGCGTAGAACTTGAGCGCGCGCCCGCCGGTGGTCGTCTCGGGGTTGCCGAACATGACGCCTATCTTCTCGCGGATCTGGTTGATGAAGATCACCAGGGTCTGGGACTTGGCGATCGAGCCCGTCAGCTTGCGCATGGCCTGGCTCATGAGTCGCGCCTGCAGGCCGACGAAGCTGTCCCCCATCTCGCCCTCGATCTCGGCCCGCGGCACGAGCGCCGCGACCGAGTCGATGACGATCACGTCCACGGCGTCGGAGCGCACCAGGGTGTCGACGATCTCAAGTGCCTGTTCCCCGGTGTCGGGCTGGCTGACCAGGAGATCGTCGAGCTTCACGCCGACCTTGCGCGCGTAGCCGGGGTCGAGCGCGTGCTCGGCGTCCACGAAGGCGCAGATCCCGCCCTCCTTCTGGGCGTTCGCCACCACGTGCAGCGCGAGGGTGGTCTTGCCCGAGCTCTCGGGCCCGAAGATCTCGACGACCCGGCCGCGCGGGAAGCCCTTGCCCCCGAGCGCGATGTCGAGCGAGAGCGCGCCCGAGGATATGCCGCGGATCTCGCGCACCAAGGTGCCCGCGCCGAGGCGCATGATGGCGCCCTTGCCGTAGCTCTTCTCGATCTCCGACAGCGCGCCGGCGAGCGCGCGGGTCTTGTTCGGGTCGGTGCCGCGTGCGGCCTCGGAGGCCTGAGTTCCGGTCTTGGACTCCTGGGACGCAGCGGGGACTTCGCTCGGACTCGTCTTGACGGTGGTGCGGGAAACGGCCATGGGGTCACTCTTCGTTCGTTGCATCACGGGGCATCTCGGTGCGATGCCGGACTCTGGGAAGCCCCCGAGGGGATCCTAGCAAGCCCGAGCTCCGGTCAGAAGCGCGGGTCGGGGGGGCCCTTCGCGGAGTAGACGGGGAGGCGCGCGCGCGGTTGCGCGCCGTTTCCTAGACCGCCAGACGCAGGGTCTCGAGCGGCCCGTAGAGCGAGCGACCCTCGGAGGTCACGGACTCGAAGAGCACGAGTTCCGCCGCGACCCAGTCGGCCTCCAACCGGCACGCGTAGAACCGCTCGGATACCCGCCCCCGCGTCCCCCTCGGCCGCGCCACGGTGACGTGGGGATGGAAGGGCCGCGCGCGCTCTTCCCGGGTGTCGAAACCGGCGCGTTCGGCGGCCGCGAGGACCTCGCGCTCCAGCGTCTGGAGCTCGGCCGAGCGCTCGGGCTCGATCCCGAACCAGAGCACGCGCTCCCGGCCGCGTCCGGGGAACGAACCGGGGGAGCCGATCCGGAGGAGCGGAGCTCGCGCCCCCCCGAGGCCCGCCACGACCTCTTTCCACAGGGGCCCCGTGCGCGAACGCTCGACGTCCCCGAGGAAGAAGAGCGTCAGGTGCAGCCCTTCGGGGCGCGGCCAGCGGAACTCCCGCTCGACCCGCGCGCCCCCCAGGGACTCGCGCGCGAGATCGAGGAGCGCGTTCCCGAGCTCGGCCCCGAGCGGCAGCGCCAGGAAGACGCGAGCGAAGCTCCCGGTCACGGCGTCGTGAACTGCTTCAACTCTTGGAAGCGCGTCTCGACGCGCGCCCGATCGAGGTTCGCGAGCCGCTCCACCCCGAATCCCTCGACGCAGAAGGAGGCGGTCACCGTGCCGTAGAGCATCGCGCGCCGCAAGGTGGCCGCGTCCACGCTCCCCGCGGACGCCAGGGACCCCATGAAGCCGCCGGCGAAGGCATCGCCCGCGCCGGTGGGATCCACGACCTCCTCGACCGGGTACGCAGGCAGCGCGAAGCGCAGATCCTCTCCGAGGAGGAAGGCCCCGTGCTCGCCCTTCTTGAGCACCAGGAAGCGCGGCCCGAGGTCCAGGATCGCGCGCGCCGCCTGGAAGAGGTTCCGGCGGCCGGAGAGCATGCGCGCTTCCTCGTCGTTCAGGACGAGGCCGTGAACGCGCCGCAGGAGTCCCTCGAGGTCGCCGCGCTTGGAGTCGATCCAGAGGTTCATCGTGTCCGCCACCACGAGATCCGGGCTCCGGACCTGCTCCAGGGAGCGCAGCTGCACCGCGGGTTCGGCGTTGGCGAGGAAGAGGAAGGAGGCCTCGCGGTAGCCCTGGGGGAGCTTGGGATCGAAGTTCGAGAAGACGTTCAGCTGGGTGTCGAGCGTGTGGCGCGTGTTCCAGTCGGCCTCGTAGCGTCCCGCCCAGAAGAAGGACTTGCCCTCGAGCTCCTCGACGCCGCGCGTGTCGATGTTGCGGTCGCGGAAGTCCTCCATCGCTCCGCGCGGGAAGTCCTTGCCCACGACGCCGACCAGCCCGACGGCGCCGAAGTAGCGCGCGGCGTGGGCGAAGTAGGTGGCCGAGCCGCCCAGGATCCGTTCGCGGCGATCGTAGGGCGTCTCGATCGAATCGAAGGCCAGGGTTCCGACGACGACCAGGTTCATGGGAGGAGGGAGGTCACGAGCCGGGACCTTCACGGGTCTCGCGCACCTCGGCGCGCGTCCCCGGGAGCAGGAGGAACACGCCGCCGATGAGCCCCAGCCCGACGAGGGTCAGGAGACGGAAGATCACGCTCACCGCGACGCCCAGGGCCCCCGGCAGATGGATCTTCTCGAACAGCCACTTGTACGCGAACTCCCCCACGCCCCACCCGCCCGGCGCGAGCGGAACCGCCGAGATCAGGTTCGCGACGCAGGTGAGCACGATGAAATCGAGCGCGCCGGCCTTGGCGGAGTCGACCCCCACGGCGCGCGCCAGGGAGTAGACGCCCAGGCACACGATCAGATGGTTGGCGACCGAGAGGATCATCGCGATCAGGACCTCGACGGGATGCTCGAGATAGAGCAGCGCCGCGCGATCGAGGGAGCGCAGCTTGTCCGCCATCGGGAGGCGGTCGGCGAGCGCGTTCAGGCGCAGGATCTTGCGCAGGGGACGGCTCGCGTAGACGAAGACGCCGAGCAGGCACCCGCCGAGCAAGAGGAGCAAGGGACGGGTGAGCACGTCGAATCCGCTTCCGGCGAGAGGGATCACGACCAAGGCGAGCATGGCCAGGGCGAGGAGGCCGATCACGCGATCGACGATCACGCTGACCACGGCGTCGGCGCGCCGCCCCGGATTCTCCTTGGCGGCGATCACGCCCTTGATCACGTCGCCCCCGGTCATGCCCGGCATGACCAGGTTGAAGCAGAAGCCGATGTAGGTGAGGCGCAGGGCGTTGAACCAGCTCGTGTGGCAGCCCACCACGGCGAGCAGGCGCCACCAGCGCGTGGAGACCACGATCGTGGCGAGCACGAAGAGCCCCATGGCCGTGGCGAGTCCACCCCCGTCCATGTCCCCGAAGGCGCGCTGCATGCTCGGCTGCCAGTCGAAACCGGTTTCGCCCGCGCGGCGCAGCGCTTCGAAGGCCGCGCCGCCCTGGACGGCCTCGCGCGCGTCCGCGGGCCAATTCGCACCGAGCTCGCCCCCCTCGAGCACCTGGAAGTGGATCGCGTCCTTCTTCCAGTCCCCCTCGAGGATCTCGCCCACTCGGCTCTCGAAGTCGGTCTTCGCCGTGTACCAGCGCAGCTCGTCCTTCCAGGGCAAGGTCGTGGCGATCCAGCCCAGGATCGCGAGCGCCAGGAACACCCGCAGGAAGACCGAGAGACGGGCGCGCACGGACGAAGGAGAGCTCATGCGAGGAGTGTGCTCACGGACGCGGGACGGCCGATCGACCTTCGTCCTCCCACCACTCGACCCAGGCCTCCGGGTGCAGGTTCTCCGGCCTCCCGGTCCAGCGCGCGAGCGTCCGGCACAGGGCCACCGAGAGCTCTTCGTCGAAGCTCCCGCGCAAGAGCTCGATCAGCTTCTCCACCCAGTGGGCTTCGTCCCTGCCATCGGCGCCCTCCGACTCCGGGACCCCGAGCCTCCCCAGCGAGCGCACCGCCACGAGCTTGACCTCGAGCCCCTCGTCGTCGAGCCCGGCCTCGAGGCGCTTCGCCGCAGCCCGCGGCTCGAGGGCGAGCGCGGTCCGCAGCGCCGCGGCGCGCACGCGCGGGCGCGGATCGACGAGCACGTCGGCGAGCGCCAGGCCGGCGCAGCGCCGGCCGAGTTCCGCGCGCAGGAGCACGAGGTCCCGGACGGCCGGGACGGCCGCGCCCACGCGATCGAGCAGGAGATTCGCGACCGAGAGCAATCGTCGTGCGCCTTCGCGGTCGAGCGCGAGCGCCCGCACGCCCTCGCAGGCCTGCTTCAGTCCGCCGGGACGGCTCGCATCGGACGCAAGGGCGTCGACCACGCCCCGCGTCAGATCCTCGATCGCGGTCGAGACCGGCTCGACGCCGGCGGCCTCCGCCGGGGCCTCGATCGGCCCGGCGAGCCCCAGGCGCTCTCCCAGTGAGGCGAGCTCGAGCGCGCAGCGCTCCCGGGAAAGCGGGTACTCGCAGTCCTTGGCGAGCCAGGAGACGACCTCGACCATCGCGAAGAGGATCCGCGCATCGTCCCGACCGCAGTCTGCGAGTTCGATCAGGTTGTCCAGGCACTCGCCCAGGGGATCCTCGACCTTCTTCTCGGCCTCCGCCGGAGCCCCGCCGCGGAAGTTCGTGAACTCGAACATGTTGCGCAGCACGTGCTCCACGTCGCTGTGCAGGCGTCCGACGTATTTCGTCCGTCCATCCGGGCGGTGGACCTCGCGCAGGTTCCAGATCTTGGCGTCGGCGAGGCGGCAGGCGGCGAAGGAACCCGGCAGGAGGCCCAGGACGAGGCCGCAGAGCGCCGTGCGCCGCAGGGAAGGAGCCCGGGTCATCGGGGCCGCAGTGTAGCCGTGTCCCCGACCGCACTCCATCGAGAGCCTCCCCGCGAACGGGCTCGCGACTCCCCTATTCCTCGTAATGAGGCAGGCAGGCACTTCGACTGGAACCTTCCGGGTCAGAGCGGCGAGCGATGCACTCCCTCCTTCCCCAGCCCTCTCGCTGGCGCCTCTTCCTGGCGGTTTGGCTCATGCCCCTGCCTGGGGAATGCTCCTGCGCCTGGCGAGCCTCGCGACCTGCCGCGATCCGGCGCGGGCCGTCTCGAGCGTCGCGCTCCCAGCGTGAGCGGCGCGAAGCGGTTACGAGGCGAGCTCGCCGGGTGCTATCGCATCCGCACGGGCGACTACCGCGTGCAGTTCCGCCTCCGCGAGGGCAAGGTGGTGGTCGAGCGCGTCGGGCACCGGGATGGCTTCTACGAGGACTGATCCCATGGACAAGGCGGCCAAGTTCAAGCTGGCGGGGTGCGACTACGTGATCCTCGCTCGCGAGGAGTACGAGCGGCTGGCGAGGCTCGCCCGCGTGGCCGAGGCGCCCTCGCTCCCCGCGCCGGACGCGGAGGGCAACTACCCCGCCGTCGAATACCTCCGCGCCTCGATCGCCCGCGACATCGTGCGCGAGCGTGCCTAGGCGGGGCTCACCCAACGCGAGCTCGCGCGGCTCGCCGGCGTGCGCTTCGAGACGCTGAACCGGATCGAGACGGGCAAGCACACGGCGAGCACGGCGACGATCGCCAAGCTGGACCAGGCCTTGAAGCGCGCCGGCAAGGGGTCGATCGCCCCGACGCGCTCTCGCAAGGGCCCGAAGCGCCACCGAAACGCATCGTGATGACCCCGCGAGCCTTGGCGAGGCGCGAGGCGAAGTGGTGGAGGCGGCGGGAATCGAACCCGCGTCCCGGAATCGCCTGACGGCGAACCTCTACGCGCGTAGTCCGCGGTTTGGTTCTCGTCCTCGAGTCGCCCACGGACGGGCTACTTTCGGACCAGCTTCCCTTGGATCTCGCCGAGTCGCCAGGAGGCGGAACTCATCGGCCAGCCCGCTGATCGGCGTCGCCCGCGAGCCGCGGGCATTCCCGCGGGAGACGGCTGTCTATTTGACTAGGCAGCGATTGCGAAATTGTTGGCACGTAAATGCCGTCCGAGAGGATTGACGGGGACCTCGGACCCCCGGCGCGCAGTCCGGAGCAGAGCCAAACCGGTCGAGACCAGTGCGCCCCCACTGCACGGAGCATCCTAGCACGATGGACGAGTCCGTGCGCGGGTGGCCTCCGAGAGCACCCCGCAGCGGAACGGCGACCGGAGGCGCACCGATCGAGATCGCTCCCGCTAGCGCCGGCGCGAGAGCGCGCGGTCGATGTCGCGCTGCGCCGAGCGCTTCTTCTCGGTCTCGCGCTTGTCGTAGAGCTTCTTGCCCTTCACGAGGGCCATCTCGACCTTCACGAGGTGTCCGCGGAAGTAGAGGTGCAGCGGCACGATCGTGATGCCGCGCTCCTTGACCTTCTTCTCCCAGGAGAGGAGCTCGCGCCGGTGCGCGAGGAGCCTGCGCTCGCGGGTGGGCTCGTGGTTGTGGATGTTCCCGTGGCTGTACTCGGGGATCGTCGCGCCAACGAGGCGCATCTGGCCGTCCCGCATGAAGCCGTAGGCCTCCTGGATCGAAGCCTGCCCCGCGCGCAGGCTCTTCACCTCCGTCCCGCGCAGCTGGATGCCGCACTCGAGCTTCCCGAGGACCTCGAAGCGAAAGAGCGCCTTCTTGTTGCGGGCGATGGTCTTGATCGTGGTCGTGTCGCGCGCCATCGAGACAAGAGCATACGGGCTCGCGGCCCCGTTGACCGCGCGGCGTGCGCTGGCGTATTCTCCGCGCCCCTCGTCGGGTCCGCTCCGCGAGGGCCAGGCCTGGGTGGCGGAATTGGCAGACGCGCTAGGTTCAGGTCCTAGTTCCCCTCAAAGGAGTGGGGGTTCGAGTCCCCCCCCAGGCACCCGTCGCTCAGCGGCCTCCGGGCGCGCGATAGACGAGCACCGCGCGATCGCCGAGCTCGCCAGGGAGCTTGTGCTCCCAGACGGTGTCGAGCCGGAAACCCAGGCGCTCGGTCTCGCGCTCGGCCGCGCGCACCTCGCGCGACCACGAAGGCCCTTTCATCATGATCAGGTCGCGGAACGAGTGGCGCACCTTGCGCAGGAGCCGCACGTTCTCGCGCACCGAGCTCACGGCGCGGAAGACCACGAGGTCGTAGCGATGGCGCACCAGGTGTTCCTCGGCACGCCCCCCCTCGGCGAAGGCGTTGGTGACGCCGAGGGCCTGGATGCTCTCGGCGATGAAGTCGGCCTTCTTCTTGACCGAATCGATCATCACCACCCTGGCCTGCGGCTCGGCCAGAGCGAGAGGCATCCCGGGGTAGCCCGCCCCACTCCCCACGTCGAGCACCGAGCGCCCCAGGAGCGGCAGGAGCCGTGTCGTGCGCCAGGAATCGAGGTAGTGCTTGGCGGCGATCTCCCGCGGTTCGACGATCGCCGTGAGGTTCATGCGGCGGTTCGCCACCTGCACGTAGTGGGCGTGCGCCGCGCAGCGCTCGAGGAACTCCGCCGGAGCCTCTTCGCCTTGAAAGGCCCAGTCCAGCGCCGCCCGCAGATCCGCCACCGTGGGCAGCGGCAGATCGGCGAAGTCGAGCGGTTCCTCCTCCTCGCCCGCCTCGGGAGGCGGGTCTTCGGGAAGCGGTTGGGCGTCGGGTTCCTCGGCCTGCATCCAGTTTGAAGGGTTGGCAGGGCAGCGGGGGCTCGAACCCCGAACCTGCTGATTTGGAATCAGCCGCTCTACCGATTGGAGCTACTGCCCTTCGATTCGGGTCGGAGAAGGTACCTGCGCCGCGGAGGAGCGGCAAGAAACGTCGACGAACTGCGAGCCGAACGCTTGGGAAGCCGCGGACACATCGTACGATCGTGCACTTCGCGCAGCGTTCGCGCCCCTCGTTCGGAATGGAAGCGGAAGGACCGACCCTCGATCGCGCCTCGTCGGAGCATCGCATCGTGCCGGCGAGCGCGATCCTCCCCGCGGAGGTCGACCAGGATGCGTTGCGCGTCCTCTCGCGCCTGCAGCGCAACGGATTCGAGGCCTACCTCGTCGGCGGCTGCGTGCGGGACCTCATCCTCGGGCGCAAGCCCAAGGACTTCGACGTCGCCACGGCCGCCCACCCGCGTCAGATCAAGCGCCTGTTCCGCAACGGACGCATCATCGGGCGACGCTTCCGGCTCGTGCACGTCGTCTACGGCGATCACGTCATCGAGACGGCCACGTTCCGCGGCGAACCTCCCGGCGGGCGGAACGGGGACGACGAGGATCTCCTGATCGTCGAGGACAACGTCTTCGGCAGTGCCGAAGAGGACGCGCGCCGCCGGGACTTCACGATCAACGGCCTCTTCTACGACCCGACCGCGGGCGTGATCCACGACTGGGTCGAGGGTCTCGCCGATCTCGAGAGCGGGATCCTGCGCACGATCGGCGATCCGACCGTGCGGATGCCCGAGGACCCGGTGCGCATCCTGCGCGCGATCAAGTTCGCCACGCGCCTGGGATTCCGCATCGAGGAGCGCACCTGGGCTGCCATGTGCGACTCGGCCCCGGGTCTCCTGCGCTGCGCCCCCCCGCGGGTCTTCGAGGAGATCCTGCGCCTGCTCCGTTCGGGGACCGCGCTCGGAGCCCTGCGCATGTTGCGTGCCTGCGGAGCCCTGCGCGTGCTCCTGCCCTCGATCGACGTCCACCTGGGATCGCGCGACGACCCCGATCCGCGGGTCCACGACCGCGCCGACGCCTACTGGAGGCTGCTCGAGGCGCTCGACGCCGACGTCCACGCGGGCGCCGAGCCCGGTCCCGCGGTGTGTCTCGCCGTACTCTTCCTGCGCCTGGTCGAGCGCGCCGCGGAGGAAGCGGAGATGCCCGCAGATTGGGGCGACCTCGCCGAACGCGAGATCGACGCCATCGCGGGTCCGGCGCGATTGCCGCGCAAGGCGGTGGAGTTCACCAAGCGCATCCTCTCCGTCCAGCGGCGCTTCACGCAGCCCGCCACGAAGGGCTTCCATCCGCTGCTCTTCCTGCGCAGCTCCGAGTTCCCCGAGGCGCTGGAACTCTTCCGGCTCCGCTGCGCGGCCTGGGGCCAGGGTTGGGACGTCTACGAAGGCTGGCTCGAGCGCTACCGTCGAGCGCTCGAGATCCCCGACCAGGAAGTCGACCGCCAGCGCGCGCAGGGCCGACGGCGGCGCAGAGGCCGGCGGCGCAGGCGCGGACCGAAGACCGAGGGCGGCCCCATCGAGAACGAGAGCGCTGCACCGGGCTTCCCCGCCTCGTAGGAGCGCGTCCGAGCGACGCACGCGCTCCTCCGGGAGTACCCCGTTCCGTCCAGCCGCGCAAAGCCGGACAAGCGCCGGTTCTCGGGGCGGCCCTGCGGGCCTCGCCGCCGTGTTGCCGAGCTTCGACGGCCCGCGGCGCGCGGCTAGGATACGCTGCATGGGGATCGCTTCCCTCGCGCTCTTCCTCTTCGCGGCGTCGCTCCCGCGCTCCCAGGGAAGCGCGCTCGACGCGCAGGCGGTCGAAGCCGCATGGCATCGGCTCGACGCGCGCGCGCAGGAGACCGCGATCCGGCTGCTGCGGGAGCGTTGCGACGGACTCCAGACGAAGCAGATGTCCATCCTCCGCTCCCTGCTCGCGAGCGACCCGCGCGAGGAGAAGCGCCTGCCGCGCGCCTCTCCCCCGCCGTTCTACGATCCGGGCGTGCACGCGGAGGCGTTGCCGATCGCGCGCAAGGAACTCGGCCCAGAGGACGCGCAGTTGGAGGAGGCGCGCAAGCTCTTCCTCCCGCCCGAGGACGGGCGCACCTTGCGTTCGGCCTTCCACTACGATTGGGGCACGCGGACGATCCAGCGCGAGGACGAGCTCGATCTCGAATCGGTGTGCGTCAATGCCTGGAACGGGGTTCCGCCGGGTCTCGATCGCGCTTGGGTGATCGCGCTCCGCGCCCTCGATGGGGGCCACGAGGCACGCAGCCTGGCGGCCTTCGACCACGTCTACACGGACCGCGCGGGGCTCGTGTATCCGGGGATCACGCTGTACGACGCGTGGAGCTCGGGGGCGACCATGGAGATGCCCGACGTCGACGCGCTCGGGATCCTGCACGAGGTCGTGGGCGACTGGACCACATGGGTCTCCCCCGTCCCGGCCCAGGAACATCCCGCGCTCTATGCTCGGATCCAGGAGCTGTTCGAGCCGGCGCGACGCTATCGCGAGCTGCGCGAGACCCTCGCCGACCTGCTCCTCATCGCACGACCGGTGCGTCGCGGGAGCCTGGGGAAGACCTTCACGAACCTGCACGCGGCCTGGACCACCCATGATTCCGATCCCGCGCGGCTGGCGCGAACGCTCCCAGGCGCGGCGGGTTCGCGGGGCTTCGTCGAGGACTGGGTGCGCGCCTGCGTGGAGGACCCCGCGCTCTACGGCCGCGCGCGAGTCCGCGAGGCGGGACTCTCCTCCGACGCCGAAGCCGTTCGCAGCCTCCTGATCGAGACCCTGGCCGAGGTCGGAGCCTTTCCCGAAGAACGCGAGCCCGATCCCGGAGCCCCACGGGACCGCACCGAATCCCCTGGCGGAGGCGCAGACGACACCCCGGCGCCTGCGTCCAACGGAGGTGGCGAGCCCGAGCTCGATCGGGTACACCAAGCAGGGTCCACGAACCCCCGAGATCCGTACCGAGGTCCACGATGACGAAGAACGAGCTCCACGAGGTCGCCCGCGCGATGGTCGCACCGGGCAAGGGCATCCTCGCCGCCGACGAGAGCACCGGGACGATCCAGAAGCGCTTCGACTCGATCAAGCTCGAGTCGACCGAGGAGAACCGGCGCGCCTACCGCGACATGCTGTTCACGACGCCGGGCCAGGAGGAGTACATCTCGGGCGTGATCTTCTACGACGAGACGCTCCGGCAGAAATCGGCCAACGGGACGCCCTTCCCCCAGCTCCTGGCCAAGAAGGGCGTGCTCCCGGGGATCAAGGTCGACACCGGCGCGAAGGCCCTCCCCGGCTTCCCTGGCGAGAAGATCACCGAAGGGCTCGACGGGCTGCGAGAGCGGCTGATCGAGTACCGCAACCTGGGAGCCCGCTTCGCGAAGTGGCGGGCCGTGATCGACATCGGGAGCGGAATCCCCAGCGCGTACTGCATCCAGGCGAATGCGCACGCCCTCGCACGCTACGGGTCCCTGTGTCAGGAGCAGGGGATCGTCCCCATCGTCGAGCCCGAGGTGCTGATGGACGGGGCCCATGACGCGGCTCGCTGCTACGAGGTGACCTCGGCCACCCTGGCGGCGGTCTTCCGCGAGCTCCACGAGGCTAGAGTCGACCTCGAGGGGATGGTGCTCAAGCCGAACATGGTGATCGCGGGCAAGAAGTGCCCGAAGCAGGCGACGAGCGACGAGATCGCCGCGCTCACGGTGAAGTGCTTCCGCGCCCACGTCCCCGCCGCGGTGCCCGGTGTCGTGTTCCTCTCGGGCGGGCAGAGCGAAGAGGAAGCCACGCGCAACCTGAACGCGATGAACGCACTGGAGAAGCACCCCTGGGAGCTCAGCTTCTCCTACGGCCGCGCGCTGCAGCACTCGGCCCTCAACGCCTGGGGCGGGAAAACCTCCAACGTCGCCGCCGGACAGAAGGCCTACCACCACCGCGCCAAGCTCAACGGACTCGCGCGCACCGGGCGCTACAAGCCCGAGCTCGAACGCGAGCTCGTGCGCACCTAGTGTCCCTTCCCCGAAGTATCGCCAACAATCCGCCGCACTGAATCGCCGCTGGCGGCGTTGCGCCTCCTCCGAGTATTGCAGCGAATACGCGTCGTCGGCGCGCCTTGCCAGCGACGATCCATCACGGCGCCTTGTTGGCGCTACTTCGGGGAAGGAACACTAGCCTCCCGACCAGGCGCCTTCGAGGGCCTCGATCTCCTCGGGGCACTCCGCGCCGAGGATCGGCGCGTCGTCGTCGCGACGGTCGAGAAAGCCCTGCGGCAGAGCCACGCTCTGGCGCCTTCCGGCCTTGCCCCGATGGGCGCGCAGGGCGTGCACAGGGAAGGGGGTCTCGGGCGGGATGCGCGCCAGGATCGCGCGCATCTCCTGCAGGGATTCGATGCGCACGAGTTCCCCGCGGACCTGGGCCGATCCGGGGAAGCCGACGGTGTACCAGCTGCACCACTTGCGCATCTGGCACACTCCCACCCCGGGTCCGAAGAAATCCACCAGGCGCTGCGCGTGGTCCACGAGGATCGCCACGACCCGTCCGAAGTCCGGGGGCGGATCCGGTTCTCTCCCGGCGAAGACCGCCGCGAGCTCCCCGAAGAGCCACGGACGGCCGAGGCAACCGCGTCCGACGATCACGCCGCGACAGCCGGTGTGGCGCATCATCGCCAGCGCGTCCCAGCACTCCCAGATGTCCCCGTTCCCGAGCACGGGGATCGAGACCGCGCGCACCAGGGTCCCGATCGCGTCCCAGTCCGCCGTCCCCGAATAGAGCTCGGCCGCAGTGCGCGCGTGCAACCCGATCGCGGCCGCGCCCTCCTCCTCGGCGGCCCGGCCCGCATCGAGGAACGTCAGCAGCCCCTCGTCGATGCCCTTGCGCACCTTGATCGTCACCGGAACGCCGCGCGCTCCTGCCACGGCGGCGCGCACGAGTCGCGCGAGCAGCTTCGGCTTCAGCGCCACCGCCGCGCCGCCTCCGTGGCGCGTCACCTTGGGCACCGGGCAGCCGAAGTTCATGTCGACGTGCTCGACGCCCTCGTCGCACAGCGCTCGCACCATCTCCCCGATGTCCGCGGGGTCGGTCCCGTAGACCTGCACCGAGCGCGGACGTTCGTCGGGCCTCGAGCTGGCGAGCAGACGCGTCAAGCGGTTCCCGTTCAAGTAACCGCGCGCGGTGATCATCTCCGACACGTAGAGCCCCGCGCCGAACTCGCGCGCGAGACTCCGATAGGGATAGTTCGTGACTCCCGCCATCGGCGCCAGCACCACCGGCGGCGAGACCGTCAGGGCTCCGAGGCGCAGGGCCTCGAACTCGCCCGGACGAGCGGGAGTGCGTTCCAGCGTGGGCATCCTGCCGGCTCGGGCTACTCGCCCCCCGCACCGCCTTCGGGTTCGGCGGCGGGAGCTCCCGCGGGCGCTGCCCTGCGCTCCTCGACCGCCGTTCGCTTGGACCGCGGCAGGACGAGCCCGGGGCCTCCGAAGGCGTTCGACTCGAGGGAGAACACGTCGAGGCGACTCGCCCCGACGGCGTTGACGACGCGCACGAGGGCGCCGTGCTCGTCGAGACGGAAGGCCCTGCGGCCGAGGTGGGTGCGCACCTGGTGGTTCCCCTGGTCGTCCGGCTCCATGCTCCACACGACCCCTTCCGGCAGGAGGCCCTCGTGGAAGACGAGCACCGGGAATCGCTCGGCGAACGGGGCCTGGGAGAGCACGAGGTCGAGCGTGATCGAGCCCGCGTCGACCGCCACGGGACGTTCGCGCGTGGTGCGCACGTCGACCGGCTGATCGCCGAGGACGCGGCGCATGCGCCAGGTCTCGCCGCTCCAGAGACCGTCGTGGCGCAGGACGCGGTCGCCCTCGCGCAGCGCGATCGTCACGGAGACGAGCTCGCCCTGGTCGGTGACCTGGGCGACGCGCATGTCGCGCGGGGGCGCATCTCCCTGGTGCACGAAGACGACGTGCCCCAGGAAGGCGAGCTTGTCGTCCGCCAGGCGCGCGACGCGGTAGCGCTCCTCGGAGAGCCGCAGGCCCAAGGCGCGCGTTTCCACCCGTCCCTCGAGCAGGAGCAGCCCGCCCTCCGGCAGCGGCGGGGGCTCGACCTCGAGCGGAGCTTGGAGCGCCGCGCGCGTCGCGGCGTGACGGCGCGCCAGAGCCGCGAGGCCCCGTTCGATCTCGTCCTTCTCGAGCAGCTTGCCGCGCAGGATCACGCGCTCGATGTCGAGCAGGTCCTGCACGCTCGTGCGTGGATCCCCGCGCAGGACGAGCAGGTTCGCGCGCGCGCCGGGCTCGATCGACCCGTAGCGGCCCGCGACGCCGAGGATCTCGGCCGCCCCGCGCGTCGCCAGACGGAGCACTTCCGCGGGTGCGATCCCCGCCGCTTCGAGGGCCGAGAGCTCCTGTCCCAGGGAACCTCCGGGGACGAGCCAGGGCTGCGGAGCTCCCGATCCCGGGAGCAGGGGAACGCCCGCCCGGTAGAGACCCAGGAGAGCTCCGTGTTGCGCCGCGACGGCGCGCTCTCCGGCGGCCAGGGTCTCCGGGCGGAAGGAGGCGAGCCGCGACTCGAGCTCCGCCTTCCACCACACCTCGTAGGACGGCGCGAGGAGCTCGAGCAGGCGCTCGAACTCGGGGCTCTTCGACGGATCCTGGATCCGGCGCACGCTGGCGGAGAACAGGGGCACGACCGGCGTCTTCGAGCGCGCGAGTCGTGCGATCCCCTCTTCGAGCGCTGGCGCGAGGACGCTGTCCCATCCCACGCCGCTCGGCAGCAACCCGTCGAGGAAGTGCAGCCCGTCCTGGCCGCCGTCGAGGGCATCCGCGAGCGTCGCTCCGCGGAGCACGGGCCCCCAGACCTCCAATCCCTTCGCGTGCGCCACGTCCAGCACTCGCTTCCAGGTCACGCGCGAGAGCCCGGGCAAGAACGCGAGGAAGTCGACTCCGTCGTCCGTGACGATCTCGAGCAGCGCCTGGGCGGCATTGGGATCGCGCAACACGATCGCCTCGGGGGTGCTCGGAGGATCGCCGTCGAGTGCGGCCCCCGCCGTGATCAGATCGGGCCCGAGGGTCTTCGAGCGCGTCTCCTCCTCCCGTTCGGAGAGGAGCTTCATCCGGTTGCCGCCAACGTCCCGGACCAGCCCGATCCCGGAGGCGGTGTAGAGGAGATCGTGGTCGGGGTCGAAGTTGACGAAGCCGTCGATCAGCGCCGGAACGAGGTGGGTCCCGCGCAGGTCGATCCGGGGGACCTCGGGGGGCACCACGAGGTCCGTTCCGACCGCCTTCACCCACCCTCCCTCGATCCAGACCGAGGCCCCTTGGGGCTCCGCGCCGGGCAAGAGGGTGTGGACCGTGGCCCCCTCCAGGAGCCGGGAGTCCGATTGCGACGCGGCGAACGCGAAGAGGAGGCAGAGGGCGAACGGCATGCGTTCCTTGCGGCGGAAGAGAGAGAGCGGGATCCTAAGCCGCCCTTTCCTCCATCGATAGAGCGATCTTTGGTTGAGCCCGCGCGCGTCCGCCTGCATGCTAGGGGGCTCGATGTCCCCTTCGATGTCCCTCCAGCCCAACCTCTCCCGTCTCGTCCGCGAGGGGCGGTGGTCCGACCTCGAGGAGGCCTGGACCGAGCACCTGCTCGCAGGAGGCGCGAGCACTCCCGCCCTCGAGGCCGTCGCCGCCGCCGCCCAGCGCCGAGAGATCGCCCGCTGCCTGCCCCTCGTGCGCGATCACGCCGAGGTCCTGGTCGCGTCCGAACGGTCCGCCGAGGCGGCCGAGCTCCTCGGCGAAGCCATGCTCGGGGGCGGATCCCCGGGTGAGCTCGCCAAGCCCCTGTTCCAGGCAGTGCGAGCCGCGTGGGAGAGCTCGCCGTTCTTCGAGATCTACTCCGAGGTCGCGGGGCTGCGCGAGAACGCGCCCGACATGCGCGCCGCGTGGAAGTCCTTCAAGAAGCTCCTCGCGCTGGAACCCGACCGCGTGGTGCACCACGCCAAGGGCTGGGGGCTCGGTCGCATCGAAGCGCTGGACCTCGAGCGGCGCGAGATCCAAGTGTGCTTCCAGAGCGGGCTCACGGATCGCTTCCCGCTGCGCACGGCCGTCGAGATCTTCGAGGTCTTCGATCCGCGCGATCTGCGCGCGCTCGTGGTCACCCAGCCCGCCGAGCTCGAGCGCCTGCTGAAGAAGGATCCCCTGGCGGTCCTGCGCTGGATCGTGGAGAAGAACGGCGGCCGCGCGACCCAGGCCGCGATCAAGCTCGCGGCGGGTTCGCTCGGCATCGACGGTTCGCGCTACACCGCTTGGTGGAAGGCCGCGAAGAAGGAAGCCGAGGCGAGTCCGTGGTTCGAGCTCAGCGGGTCGTCGAACAAGGTCCTCGTGCGCCTGCTCCACGAGGCCTCCGATCCCTCTGAGGCCATGCGCCGCGCGCTCGCGCGCTCGCGCAGCCTGGCGGAGGCCCTGGTGCGCGTACGCGCGCTCGCCCAGGGCGCGGCGGGCGACGGCGTCGTGCTCTCCGTGGGGCTCTCTTCCCTCGAGGAGCTCGCGGCGGACGGATCCCACCCGCTCCCCGACCGCCTGGCGACGTGGATCTTCCTGCGCGAGATCCGCGGGCAGACGCCCGCGCTCCTCGCCGAGCTCTGCCGCGAGCGAGCGCGCACGCCGCGCGCGGACCCGACCCAGATTCCCCCGCTCTGGGCACTCTTCCATGCGATGCCGGGCTCCCGGGAACAGGAGCGCTGCGTCGATCTGCTCCAGGAGGTGTTCGGGGCCTCGTGGATCGAAGAGGCCGCCAGGAACTTCCTGCACTCGGCACCGGGGATGGCGCGCGGCCTGGTGGAAGCGCTCGAGAACGCCGGTCGCACGCAGGAGCTGGTGGGGCACTACACCGCGCTCCTGGCGCGACCAGCGCGCAACCCGTCGCTCCTCGTCCGGCTCGCCGAACGCATCGAGCACTCGACGCTGCCCCATCCCCTACCGAGCCCGGCCCAGCGCGCCCAGTGCCTGCTCCAGCTCGCGGTGCACCTCTTCCGCAACAGCCCGGGCGACTCGGGACTCACCCGCACGCGAATGCGGCTCTCCGAGATCCTGGTGGAAGGGAACCCGCCGCTCCTCAAACGACTCCTCGCCGAAGTCGATCTCGACGGGCTGCGCGCGCTCGCGACTCTGATCGAGGGCGCGGTGGAGCGGGACGTCGACCGGCTCTTCACGCGCATCGCGATCGAGAAGTCGCCCGACGTCTTCCGCGGCGAGGAGCGCCCGTTCTGGGAGGGCCCCACGATCTGGACCCTGCGCACCGGGCTGCGCCGGCAAGAAGAGGAGCTGCGCACCCTGCGCGAGGTCAAGATCCCGGCCAACTCCGAGGCCATCGGCAAGGCGGCTTCCTATGGGGATCTCTCCGAGAACTCGGAGTGGGAGGCGGCCATCGAGGATCAGCGCCACCTGACGAGTCGGGCCATGGAGCTCGAGACCGAGATCCGCCGCGCACAGATGATCGAGCACGCCCCCATCCCCCACGACACCGTCTCGCCGGGGACCCGCGTCCGCTACCGAGAACAGAACGGGGTGACGCACGAGATCGAGCTCGTCGGTCCCTGGGACGTCGAGCGCGAGAACCAGGTGTCCTACCGCTCCCCGCTGGGCCAGGGACTCCTCGGATTGCACCCCGGCGGGCGCGCCACGGTCGAGCTCCCGAACGGGAGGCTCGGCATCGAGGTCCTCTGGGTCGAACCGCTCTCTTTCTAGTCCGAGCCCAAAGGATCGTGGGCTCTCCCATCCACCGTGGGCACCGTAGGAAACCCACAACCCGACACTCGCCGATGACCCTCAAGGCCAAGACCAAGACGAAGAACGCCCTGGATTTCAAGGTCGCCGACCTCTCCCTCGCGAGCTGGGGACGCAAGGAGATCGAGCTCGCCGAGGTGGAGATGCCCGGGCTCATGGCGCTGCGCGAGGAGTTCAAGAAGACCCGCCCGCTGCGCGGCGCGCGCATCTCCGGTTCGCTCCACATGACGATCCAGACCGCGGTCCTGATCGAGACCCTGGTCGATCTCGGAGCCGACGTGCGCTGGGCGTCCTGCAACATCTTCTCGACCCAGGACCACGCCGCAGCGGCGGCCGTCGTCGGACGCACCGGCTCTCCCGCGGAGCCGCGCGGCGTCCCGGTGTTCGCCTGGAAGGGCGAGACGCTCGAGGAATACTGGTGGTGCACCCAGCGCGCGCTCGCCTGGGAGGACGGGCAGGGCCCGAACATGCTGCTCGACGACGGCGGCGACGCGACGCTCCTCGTCCACAAGGGACTCGAGTTCGAACGCAAGGGGTCCGTTCCCAGGCCCAGGAAGGACGATCCGGAGGACTGGCGCGGGTTCCTGGAGTGCTTGACCCGCATCCAGGTCGAGGCGCCGGGCCGCTGGCAGGCCGTCGCCGCGGGCATCCGCGGCGTCACCGAGGAGACCACGACCGGCGTCCATCGCCTCTATCAGATGCAGGAGAAGGGCGAGTTGCTCTTCCCGGCGATGAACGTGAACGACTCGGTCACGAAGTCGAAGTTCGACAACATCTACGGCTGCCGGCACTCGCTGGTCGACGGGATCATGCGCGCGACGGACGTCATGCTCTCCGGCAAGATCGCCGTGATCTGCGGCTACGGCGACGTCGGCAAGGGCTGCGCCCAGTCCCTGCGCGGACAGGGCGCGCGCGTCGTGGTGACCGAGATCGATCCGATCTGCGCGCTGCAGGCCGCCATGGAGGGCCATGCGGTGAAGCGCGTGGAGGACCTGCTCGCCGAGGCGGACCTCTTCATCACCGCCACGGGCAACGCGGGGGTGATCACCGCCGATCACATGGCGCGCATGAAGAACAACGCGATCGTCGGCAACATCGGCCACTTCGACAACGAGATCGACATGGCCGGGCTCGCCCGCATCAAGGGCGTGAAGCGCGTGAACGTGAAGCCCCAGGTCGACCGCTGGGTCTTCCCCGACGGCCACGGCGTGATCGTGCTCGCCGAGGGGCGCCTCTTGAACCTGGGCTGCGCGACCGGGCACCCGAGCTTCGTGATGTCGAACAGCTTCTCGAACCAGGTGCTGGCACAGATCGAGCTCTTCCAGAACCACGCGCGCTACGAGAAGGCCGTGTACGTCCTGCCGAAGCTCCTCGACGAGAAAGTGGCGCGCCTGCACCTCGCCAAGCTCGGCGCGCGGCTGACCGAGCTCACGAGCCAGCAGGCCTCCTACATCGGCGTTCCGCCCGGCGGGCCCTACAAGGCCAGCCACTACCGCTACTGATCGCCGGCGCGTGGCCCCGCCCCCGCCGATCCCGGTCGGACGCATCGCGCCGAGCCCGACGGGATGGCTGCACCTGGGCCATGCGCGCAGCTTCCTGATCGCCTGGTGGCACGCGCGTTCGCGCGGCGGCCGCGTCCTCCTGCGCATCGAGGATCTCGACCGCGACCGCGTGAAGCCCGGCATGACGGAAGCGTGTCTGCGCGACCTCGAGTGGCTCGGAATCGACTGGGACGGGCCGGTGCACGTCCAGTCGCGCGAGACGGAAGCGCTCCACGCGGCGCTCGCGCACCTGCTCGGCCGCGGGCTCGCCTACGCCTGCACCTGCTCGCGCCGGGATCTCGAGCTCGCGCTCTGCGCTCCCCACGCGGAGGACCGGGAGTCGCGCTATCCCGGCACCTGCCGCGGGCGCTTTGCCTCGCCCGAGGAGGCCGAACGCGCCAGCGGCCGCCCGGCCGGCATCCGCTTTCTCGTCTGCGCGGGTCCGCTCGCGCTCGCGGACGGCTTCGCGGGCCCCTTCGAGGTCGACGTGGCCGCCGAGAGCGGCGATTTCCTGATCGCCCGCCGGGACGGCGCCTTCGCCTATCAGCTCGCGGTCGTGGTCGACGACGCGCGCATGGGCGTCACGGAGGTCGTGCGCGGAGCCGACCTGCTCTCGAGCACAGGCCGCCAGTGGCTCCTGCAGGAAGCGCTCGGCCTCTCCCATTCGGCCTGGTTCCACGTGCCGCTCGTGGTCGACGAGCAGGGCCGGCGTCTCGCCAAGCGTCGCGGGAGCGCGACGCTCGCCGAGCTGCGCGCCTCCGGCGCGGACCCGCGCCGAGTCGTGGCCTGGGCGGCGAAGAGTGCCGGACAGACGAGCGCGGAACTCGTGAGCGCTCGCGAGGTCGCGCAGGACTTCGATCTCGACCGCGTCCCCCACGCTCCCGTGACGGCGCGCGCGGGTCGGCTTGACTCCCCCCCCACTCGCGATAGTCTTTCCGGCCCGCTTCCCCGATAGCTCAGTCGGTAGAGCAGCCGGCTGTTAACCGGCTTGTCGTAGGTTCGAGTCCTACTCGGGGAGCCATGCCTCCGGTCTCCGGAGTTCGCTGCGCGGCCGAGAGGAAAGACGCGCGCGATCGGGAGCTACGCCACGCGCATCGCCAGAGCGCCGAGAAGGGCCGCGATCGGGAGCGTGAGCATCCAGGCCAGCAGGATCTCGCCGATCACCTTCCCTCGGGCTCGACCGCTCACCGCTCCGATCCCGAACAGCGCGCCGCAGGAGACGTGGGTCGTCGATACCGGGAGTCCCAGGCTCGAGGCTCCCACGACGAGCAGGCTGGTGACGGCGTTGGCGGTGAACCCCTGTCCGGGATTCAAGGCCGTGATGCGCTTCGACATCGTCTCGGCGACCCGACGAGCGCCGAGCCAACCGCCGACACCCATCGCGAGCGCCACGCTCACGATGCCGGTGTTCGGCGCCAGGATCTGTCCGCCGAGGAGGAGCGCCGCGATCTTCGGCGTATCGTTCAGACCCCGCGCGAAACCGACCATGCCCGCGCTGAGATAGTGCGCCGCGTCGAGGACCGGGCGCGCGCTGATCCCGAGGACCTGCCCTGCGTATCGCACCCGGCAAGTCGTCGTGGTCCCGACGCCGAGGATCGGCGTCATCGAAGCGCTCACGACTGGCGCTGCTTGGGCCATTCCAGGCACCACGGCCACCCCCTCGTCCCCCACGCACAGGCAGGTCTCCGGCTCGATTCCCATGCGCCGGCGCGCGTACCTCAGCGTCGGGTACAAGACCAGCGTTGCGAGGATCGCGACGAAGGGACTCGAGAGGAGCGGGAGAACGAACCCGTTCACGAGCTTCCCGAGATCGATCTCCCCGCAGGGAGCGGACAGGGCCGCCCCTACGAGGCCGCCCGTGAGCGCGTGCGTCGTGGAGACAGGAAACCCGAGCCGGGTCGCGAGGAAGACCGTCGTACCGGCCGCCAGGGCGACCGCCGTGGGAAAGCGCGGATCGGCCACGAGCTCGGGAGGAACGAGCCCCTTTCCGGAGAAGGCGGCCAGAAGTCCCCGCGCCATCACGAGCGCCGTGATCGACCCCGCCGCCGTCGTGAGGGTCGCCCAGGAGAGCGAGCGACGGTAGGTCGTGGTCCCGCTGCCGAAGAGCGTGGCCACCCCCTTGAAGTTGTCGTTCGCCCCGTTCGCGCAGGCGAGCACCAGACCGACGGCAATCGCTAAGAACTCCAACTGCGCATCCGCGCGGTCCGGAGACGGGATCGCGGAGATGCCCTCACACTACGGAGGGCCGTGCTCGCGATCAAGGAAGGCCCGTACGGAGCCTGCCCTTCCTCAGGGCGGATTCACGGACATGCCGGGATCGTGTTCCCGACGCGAACGCGCAGTCCGTCGGACAGATCGATGCGCCCGAAGAGCGCGCCCCCTTCGCGGAGGAAGCTCGCGCACTGGAAGTCGACGTCCAGGCCCTCGAGCTCCGGGTCGCTGGGGATCGGGACCGGGTGGATCGCGATCCCGCTGGCGTCCGCGCGCGCGCCGGAAAAGGCCCGCGAACCCCGACCGGTCCACAGGGTGCAGCCCTCGAGGGCGAGACTCTCGTGGGCGAGCCCGTAGTAGAGCACGGTCTCCGCCCCGGCCGGGTTCCCGGCCGACTCGAGCGCGAAGGAGGCGTTGCCGAGCGTCGCCCGCGCCGGGCTGCCGGTGGCGTACAGGCTCGGCGGGGTCGACCGCGAACAACCCGCTCCGAGGAAGGCGTCGTAGAGACCGGTCGGAGCCGAGGTGGGCACCAGGAACGCGGGATTCCCCGCCCCGGGATCGAAGGCCTCGAGGGTCGCGCTCTCCGGCTCGGGAGCCGCGTCCGAGTCGAACCAGAGGTTGAAGATCGTGTTCCAGCGCAGGGGATTCGCCGTCGTCTCGAAGGCGACCTCCGTCGCGCCCACCGAAGCCGTCCAGTCGTTCGCGGGATCGCCGTCGACGTCGTGGAAGCCGAAACCCTTGAACCGCGCGCCCGGACAGGACGGGATGCGGAACGCGCGCACGCCGCGCGCGTTGTCGCGGTTCTGGAGCGCGTACTCGTAGTGGTAGAAGCCCTGCGTGGGCCCGGTCACCTCGACCGCCACGACCACGCGGCCGTCGTCCGTCCCGTTCGTGGCGGAGTCGACGAGCGCGCTCGTCCAGCGCTCGAGCACGGACCCGGATTGGAATGCCCCCACCTCCGCCAGGATCCACGCCGTCCCGTCCCACACGGCCGAGAAGCGCCGCGACCCCAGGCTGTCGCCGCGCAGGGCTTCCGGTTCGCCCGCGGTGACGAAATGGCACTGCAGGTGGAACGTGGCCCCCGTCACGTCGAGAGCGCCGTCCTCCACGTCGAGGCGGTGTTGGACCGGGCTGAAGAGCGCCACCTGGGCCTGGGTCAGGCTGCGCTGGTCGTCGCAATCGAAGGGCGGCGGAACCGGGGGCTCGCCGCGATCGAAGTGCGAGCAGGTCCGGGCCCACTCGCCGAGCCAGGGATCCACCTCGTCCGGCGGACCCAGGACGTACTGATTCGAGTTGATGACGGCGTCGTAGACGTCGCCGCACCCGACCCCCAGGAACTGACCGATCTGGCCCGGCGGCAGGGTGCAGCGCCCGCAGTTGCTCGAGTTGCCGGCGAAGACCGCGTGCTTCACGAAGCTCCGATCCGAGATCTGCTCGAAGCGGCCGTTCCACTCGCGCGCCACGAGGAAGGCGAACTTCGGATGGTCCGGATCCATCGGCGCCATCCAGGGGATCGGAACGCCGCCGGTGTTGCACACCGTGGACTCGAAGGAGAGGGCGTTCGTCCCGCCGGGATAGGTGCCTGCGCGCCCCACGACCTGGAAGTCGCGAACCTGCACGACCTGCACGTCCATGAGCGGGTTCTGATTCGACTGGGCGCCCGCGCGCACGGCCGCGAGCGCGACGGCGAGAGGGAGCAGGAACGGGACGGTCCTCATGCGCATGGGATGGCCTGGGAGGGAGGAGCCCATTGTCGCCCGGCGTGGAGATCCCGCCAGGGCTCCGCCGACGAGTCTCCTAGTCCGCGGGCTCGAGCACGATCCCCAGGCGCTCCTCGATGAGCCGCGCCTTGTCGAGCAGGGCCAGGCGCGAGCCCGCGCCCAGGTTCGCCACCGCGTAGCGCTGCGAGACGCCGTCCTCGGCCTCGGGGGCGGTGCAGAGCACCTCCCCCGCGCGACATTCGAGCCAGATGCGAGTTCCGGGGAACTCGCGCTCGAGCTCCGCGATCTCGTCCGGGCTCGGAACCGCGCGCACGCGCATGCGCTCGAAGGCGCGCAGGGGAACGCTGGCGGCGACCGCGAAGGTACCTCCCCCCGGCGTCGGCCGCGGACGCTCGCCCAGGGCGATCGCGCGCGCCCATTCGTATCCGCCGATCCCGTCCACCTTGGCGTAGAGATCGGCGAACTGACCGCACATGCGCGGATTGACCTCGACCACGGCGATGCGATCCGAGCGTCCGTCGACCATGAGCTCGACGTTGAAGAGCGTGTGGTCGAGCCCGAGCGCGCGCACCGCGCGTCCCACGACGTCCCGCATTCGCGCCTGCACGCCCTGCGGATAGGCGCAGGGGTACTCGAAACGCGCAAAGCTCTTCGTGCCGGGATGGAAGTGGGTGTCGACGATCCCGAGGAACCCGAGCTCGCCCTCCTGGACCCACCCCTCGACCGTCACCTGGTCCCCGTGCAGGAGCTCCTCGGCCAGGAAGAACGCCGCGCCGCGCTCGAAGACGCCGTGCCGGCGCACGAGGTCGTCGAAGATGCGCACGAAGTAGCGGCAGTACTCGCGCAGCGGCTCCGTTCCGAGGAAGTCCAGCAGCCCCTGTGGCGTGTCGACCTGGCGCGCCAAGACCGAGAAGGAGCCCTTCACCGGCTTGACGAAGCACGGGAAGTCGAGGCCAGGGTGCCAGGTGCCCGGATCGAAGGGATCGAGCAGCGCGAAGCGCGGCACCGCCTCAGGCACCGCGGCGCAGAGCGCGACCCGCGCGGCGTACTTGTGCGCGGTCCGCAGCACGGCCCGCGGATCCGGTCCCGCCAGCCCCAGCCGGCGCGCGATCAAGGCGGCCACGGGAGCTCCCGGGTAGTCGCTGGAAGCGAAGACCCCGCGGGCTCCTGGGTAGGTGGCGCTCACCTCGGCCACGAAGCGCTCGACGTCGAAGTCGAAGCGCACGTCGGCGTCGCGCGGCTCGAGCAAGCGGACCGGCGGGCCCTCTCCTGGCGTCGAGCGTCCCTCGAACTCTCGCAAGTCCCACTCGGTCGCGAAGGGCAGGAGGACCGGCGTGTCGCGCGGGTCGGAGCTCACGGGCGCCGCAGCCTAGCGCACGAGCCCCGGCCTTTCGACGCCGACGATCGGGAGCGCCCTTGGAGACGGACGCGCTCGCCGTAGGATGGCCCGTTCTTCGTGGTCCACGCGTTCCTCTCCCTGTTCGCTTTCCTCGCGCGCGGGAACCTGCCGCAGGAAGCCCCCGAGCTGGCGGCCTTCGAATCGCTCTTCGACGGCACGACCCTCGAAGGCTGGAGCGGCGACCCGCGCTTCTGGAGGGCCGAGGAAGGCGCGATCGTCGGCGAATCGAGCGCCGCGAACCCCTGCGAACGCACCACCTACCTCGTCTACGGGGGCGGAGACTTCGCCGACTTCGAGCTCCGGCTCGAGTTCCGGATCGAGACGGGGAACTCCGGCATCCAGCTCCGCAGCCGGCGCGTCGGTCGCTTCGACGTTGCCGGCTACCAGGCCGACCTCGAGGCCGGGACCGCTACGCTCGGCACGTTCTACGAGCAATACGGGCGCGGCGTGCTGGCCGCGCTCGGGACGCGCGTCGTCCTCGCACCCGAGGGGGTGAGCTCCGCCCAGCGCTTCGCCGACGAAGCGGAGTGCCTGCGCAACGTCCGCGCCGGCGACTGGAACGAGATGCGCGTCCTGGCGCGCGGGAACGAGCTCGCGCTCGAGATCAACGGGCGCCCGACCGCCTCGGTCGTCGACGAGGCCCCTGCACAGGCACGCTCGTCGGGCCTGCTCGCCCTGCAGCTCCACGCCGGCCCCCCGATGAAGGTCGCGTTTCGCAACCTCCGCATCCGCGACCTCGGCGGACGCAGGGACGAGCGGTCCTCCTCGCTCCCCCAGTGGATCTGGATCGACGAGAGCCCCTCCGACCACGAGGAAGCCTGGTTTCGCAAGGACTTCACGCTCGCGGGCGAGATCGGTTCCGCGATCCTGTTCGGATCGGCGGACGACCGCATGGAGGTCTACCTGAACGGACGGCTGGCGGCGGTCGCCGACGACTGGCGCTATTTCTTCGACCTCAACGTGCGCGAATTCCTGGTGAGCGGGTCGAACTCGATCCTGGTCTGGGTCCAGAACGACGCCGACGCGGCCGGCCTGTGCCTCGATCTGCGCCTGGCCGACGCCTCGGGTGCGCGCTCGAACCTCTCGACCAACGACACCTGGTGGGCGCGCGGAAGCGAAGCGCGCGATTGGCGCGAGAGCGCCTCGGCCGAGACGGGTTGGAAGCGCGCCCTGAGCTTCGGACCCCTGGGGACGCCGCCCTGGGGCAAGCCGCTGCGCAGCCCGCTCGGAACCCCCGAGCCGTCCCTGTCCGCCGGGGACCTCCGGCTCCCGAGCGGGTTCCGGGCCGAACTGCTCTACTCGGTTCCCCGCGCTCGACACGGCTCGTGGATCTCACTCGCGCGCGACGACCGCGGCCGATTGTTCGCTTCGGACGAGGCCGGATACCTCTTTCGCGTCACGCCGCCACCGCTCGGCACGTCCGCGGGAACGCGCGTGGAGCGAATCGACCTCGACCTCGGGGAGGCCCAAGGCCTGCTCTATGCCTTCGACGCGCTCTACGTGGTCGTCAACGGCCGCACCGGGCGCTGGCGGACCGGCCTCTACCGGGTGCGCGACCTCGACCACGACGATCGCTTCGACTCGGTCGAGCTCCTGGAGCCGCTCGACGGATCGGGCGAACACGCGCCCCATGCGGTCGTCCTCGGACCCGACGGGGCCTCGCTCTACCTGATCGGCGGGAACCAGGGAGACGTCCCGAGCGTCTGCCAGCGCCTGCGCGCGCGTCCCGTGTACGAGGCGGACTCGCTCCTCCCCCAGGAGCCCGATCCGAACGGACACCCGCCGGGAGCCTCCGTCTCCGGAGGATGGCTCGCGCGCACCGATCCCGACGGGCGCACTTGGGAACTCGTCGCCGTCGGCCTGCGCAACGCCTACGACCTCGTCTTCGACTCGTGCGGGGAAGCGTTCACCTTCGACTCCGACCTCGAGTGGGACTACGGGCTGCCCTGGTACCGACCGACGCGCGTGCTCCACCTCGTGAGCGGCGCCGACTACGGCTGGCGGCACGGATCGGGCAAGTGGCCCGAGTACTGGCCGGACACGCTGCCCGCGATCCTCGACGTCGGTCCGGGATCGCCCACGGGAATGGTGCACGCGGGCGAGCTCGCCTTCCCGCCCGAGTACGCGCGGAGCCTGCTCGTCGGGGACTGGGCCTTCGGTCGCATCCAGCGCATCGATCTCGAACCCTCCGGGGCGAGCTTTCGCGCGCGCGTCGAGCCCTTCCTGGAGGGACGGCCGCTCCCGGTCTGCGACCTAGTCGCCGGACAGGACGGCGCGCTCTACTTCGTCACCGGCGGCCGCGGCCTGCAGTCGGGCCTCTACCGCGTCGCCTTCGCGGGGGAAGCCCCCGCCGTCCGTCCCGCCGAAGAGGAGGATCCGGCCTTCGCCCGCGCACGTTCCGAACGTCGGGACCTCGAGGCCTTCCACGGCGTGCGCGATCCGCGCGCGATCGAGCGCGCCTGGTCCGCCCTCGCGAGTCCCGACCCGTTCCTGCGCCACGCCGCGCGCACGGCGATCGAATCGCAGGACGTCGAGCTGTGGTCGGAGCGCGCGCTCGCAGAGCCCGACCGGCGCGCCGCGCTCGCCGCCTGGCTCGCCCTCGCCCGCAGCCGGCGCGCGGAGTTCGGACCGCCCCTGCTCGAGCGTATCCTCGCGCTCTTCGCGCGCGGTCTCGAAGAGGGCGAGGAGCTCGAGGCGTTGCGCGTCCTCGACCGGATCCTCACCGGACTCGGCCCCTTCGACGACGACTCTCTCGCCCGGACGCGGTCCCGTCTGGAAGCGCGCTTTCCCAGCGGGCGCGAGCGCATCGACCGCGAGCTCGCGAGCCTGCTCGTGTACACGCGCTCGACGCTCCTCGCTCCGCGCGCCCTGGCGAAGATCGCTGCGGCGACCACCGACGAGGAGGCGCTCGCTTACGCCTTCCTGCTTCGGCTGGTGCAGGTCGGATGGACGCCGGAAGCGCGCCGGACCTACTTCGCCTGGCTGAAGGAGGCGGCGGAGACGATGCGCGGCGGCGAGTCGCTCCGGAACTACGTGCTGGTCGCGCGGGACGAGGCGCTCGGCGGACTCGGCGCGGATGAACACGCCGCCCTGGGTGAGCTCGGCCTTCCCCTGCCGCGTTCGCGCCTGTACCGCGGGACCTCCGCGCCGCTCGTGCGCGAATGGACCCTGCCGGAGCTCCTGCCCCATCTCGGCGGGCTCGAGCACGGACGCGATCCCGCGCGCGGCAAGGCGCTCTTCGAACGCGCCTCCTGCCTCCAGTGCCACCGCATGGGAGGCGAGGGCGGTAGCGGGGGCCCGGATCTCTCGACCGCGGGCGCGCGCTTCAGCGCACGCGACCTGCTCGAGGCGATCCTGCGTCCCTCGAAGACCGTCTCGGACCCGTATCAGGACACCGAGGTGTGGACGAAGGACGACCGCCTGTTCGTCGGCACCGTGCTGGCGGAGGACGCCGACCGACTCACCCTGCGCACACGGCCGCCGGAGGAGTCCCTGCTCGTGATCGAGAAGCGGGAGATCGATCTGCGCCGCCCGACGCCAGTCTCGCGCATGCCCGAGGGCCTGTTCGACACGCTCGAGCTCGAGGAGATCCTCGACCTCGTCGCCTTCGTCCTCGCGGGCGTACCCTAGCCTCCACGCCGGACCGCGAGAGGCCGAGGAGCCTCAGAGCTTCCCGGAGAGCCGCTGGGCGAGCGCCAGCAACGCGGCGCGATTCGGGAGGTTGTTCGTTCCGTCCTGCTCGAGGTTGGAGAGCAAGACGCCTCCGCCGCTTTCCTGCGTGGCCTTGGTCAGGAAGAAGGAGTCGCCCGTGATCTCGTAGGCGTAGGCGAAGGAAGACCAGTTCTGGTAGTTCTCGAGTCCCGTCCAGCCTCCCGAGGGCATCTTCGAGAAGCTGCACCAGACGCCGAGCGTCGGATCGAGGGGCCCGACCGCGGTGAGCGACGCCGGTGCGCTCTGCCCCGACGGCCACGCCATGCTGGACACGAAGGCGTAGAGCGAATCCGCGAGCACGTCGCGCACGAGATCCGAGCGTGCCGCGTCGTTCCCGCGGAAGACCGACTCGCGCACGCCCTGCAGCATGTTCTCGCTGATCGCCTGCTCGATCTCCTGTCGCCCGCGGTACATCCCGCTGAAGAACTTGGGGGTCACCGTGGCCTGGAGGAAGCCGTTGCAGGCGCCCTGCCCATCCGAGACGAGCTCGGCCAGGTCCTCGAACCAGGGGCGCGTCTTCGCTCGCCAGGCGACATCCGCGCTGGAGAAGGCGGCCGCAGCGCAGTCGAACCCCCAGGCCTCGCCGCGTCCGAACGGGAGTCCGACGCCGGGCACCGCGCTCACGAAGTCCATCGCGGCCTTCATGCCGTTCGCCTGGGCGCCCCCGCCGGAGTTGTTCGCATAGGTGTGGTACGAGAGGTGGAAGGTCTCCGCCTGCATGCGGAGATCGTCCTTGGCGAGGGAATCGTTCGAGAGCCAGGCGAGCACCTTCGCCGAGCGCGTGTAGCGCACGAAGTGCTGGTAGTCGTAGGGGTCGTAGCTCATGTACGTGGCGTAGTAGGCCGGCTCTCGGCCGGTCCCCTCGACGTACTGGATCTGGAACTGGGGCGCGCTCGAGACGCCGAAGGGATCGGAGAGCGCGAGGTTCGGCAGCACGTAGTGCTCGAACGGAACGTAGGGTCCGTTGGGACCGTTCAGGACCCATTCCTCGACGGCGGTGGGCTCTCCATCCAGGTCGTAGAGCGCCGTGCGCTGGCGGTCGGTCTGCATGCGATGGGTCGCGCGCACCGCCACCAGGCCGTGGGTCGACGCCGACTCCGCGCTCTCGATGCCGTCGCTGATGTGGATCTCCGAGCCTCCCGTCATGCCCCCGTAGGCGACTCCATAAGGATGGGACCAACCGAGGTTCCCGACCACGATCGGATAGGTCCCGTCGCCCGTGCCGTTCACCAGGTGATCGCGAATCCAGTCGTAGGTGCCCCGCAGCGTGCTGCGCAGGTTGGCCGCTCCGACGTGATCCAGGCTCGGGAGCTGATAGCGCTGCGGGAAGTAGCGCGCCGTGCCGCGGTTCCACCAGGACCAGTAGGCGTGTCCGTCGGAGGGATCCGTGCCGCGCACGCAGAATCCCAGGCCCGTGCCGTCCTCGAGATAGGAAAGGGCTTTCACCCGATCCGCGGCGCTGGCGAGGAACAGCCGGCGGTGCATCTGTCCCTGCCAGCGCATGACGTGCATCGTCCCGTCCGCGTTGGGCTCGACGAGGCTCACCGTGCGCCGCCCGTTCACGATCGTGGTCGCACCGAACAGGGGATCGGCGAAGTCCTGCTCGACCGTGAAGGCATCCGGCACCGTGACGTCGATGCGCTGGAAGTAGAGCGTGTCCAGCGGATCGTCGAGCGCGGAGCCCGGATCGAGCCCGCTGTGGCCGTCGTGGAGGCGCAGATCGAGCCCCACGATCTCGTCCCCCGTGAAGGTGCTGACGTAGGCGTGCACGCCGAAGGAATGCGGCAAGGTCCCCTGCGCGCCCGCGACCGGCTGCACGGGGACCATCGTCTGGTAGACGCAGAGCTCGGTCTGCACAGTGCCGTAGCGCATCCGTCGCGCGACGCCGGTGCCGTCCAGGGGATGGACGACGTACGCGTTCCCGAAGCAGTCGTAGGCCGTGATCTCGATCGCCAGCGGGTCCGCCAAGAACCCCTGCACGATCGGGGCGAGCGCCTCCGGCCCCTGGGAGAGATCCTGCACCCCGGCCGTCCCCGGCGCGGTTCGCGCCGGGCGCGGCGTGTTGCGGACCTCGTAGCGCACTTGGGAGCCCTGGGCGTAGGTCGGGTTCCGTCGGACGCGAGCGAGCACTTCGACCACGTCCGCTCCGTCGGCGTCGTTCGGGTAGCGGCCGACGATCTCGGTCTGGGTCTCGAGCGGCGTCCCGTCGAAGTCGTGGATCGTGAAGGCTCCCAGTCCGTCGCTCCGCGGGTAGATCCCGGGAGGAACGGGGATCGTCCCGCGCAGGACGAAGGTCGCTTCGCTCGGAGAGCGCGTCTCGAGCTCCGTGACCACGGCCCCCGTCGCGAGCGGCGCGGCCGGGGCTCCGCCGTCTTCGCCGCTGGAACTCGTCGTGCCCGTGATCCCGTCGCCACCCCGGCCGACGCAGGCCGCGAGCGACCCCCCGAGCAAGAGCCAGCAGCACCCCTTCCAGACCTTCATTGCCGAGGTGCGGCCTTCGGCCCCTTGCCCGCGCGTTCTGAAGTCGAGGGCTCGACGCCATGAAACCCTGACGCAGCGGAACGAACTTCTCGCCGCCCGCTCCCCCCGCGCGGAGTCCCGCGCTCCCCCGCCCCTCAGTGCAGCGCCAGGGCCGGCAAGTAGGTCACCACCATGAGCCCCGCGAACAGCAAGAGGAGGGGCACGAGCGCGGCCCGGGCCACGGAGAGGATCGAACGGTCGAAGCGCTGGGACGCGAGGAACAGGTTGAGTCCCACCGGCGGCGTCAGGAACCCGAGCTCGAGGTTGGCGATGAACACGATGCCGAGGTGTACCGGGTCGACCCCGTACCCCCGCGCGAGCTCGACGATCAACGGCACCACGACAAAGGTCGCCGAGTAGATGTCGAGGAAACACCCGACGACCAGCAGGAAGAGGTTGAGCAGCAGCAGGAACGCGGCCGGAGAGTGGACTGAGGTCTGCATCCAGACCACGAGTCGCGCGGGGATCTCTGCGTCGACCACGTAGCTCGAGAGCCCCTTCGCGGCACACAGGAGGACCAGGACTCCCCCGAGCAGCACGACGCATTCGCGCGAGAGGCGCGGCAGGTCCCGCAACGGGCGCACGTTCCGGCGCACGAACACCTGCAGGGCGAAGGTGTAGCCGCAGGTCACCGCCGCCGTCTCCACCAGCGTGGCCCACCCGCTGAAGAAGGCGCCCAGGGTCACGACGGGGATGGCGAGCTCCGCCGCTGCGCGTGCGAAGCCACGCCCGACCGCCGCGAGTTCGAAGGGCTCCCGCGCCACCCGGGACCGGACCCCGACGGCGACGCACCACCCGACGATGATGGCGATGAACAGGAGCCCGGGCAGGATCCCGGCGCGGAAGAGCTCGTCGATCGGGACTTCCGCCGCGATGCCGAACAGGATCAGCGGGAGCGCCGGGGGCAGGAGGATCCCGAGCGCAGCGGAGGACGTGATCAGCCCCAGAGCGAAGCGCTCCGGGTAGCCCTGCTTCACCAGCGCGGGAAAGAGGAGGCCTCCCAGGGCCAGGATCGTGACCCCCGACCCTCCCGTGAATGCCGAGAGGAACGCGCACAGGAGCGCGCTGATCACCGCCGTGCCTCCAGGAATCCATCCGCAGGCGGCGCGGAAGAGGTCGAAGAGCCGCGTGGGGGCGTCGCCCTGTGCGAGCAGCACCCCGGTCAGGGTGAAGAGCGGGATCGCCGGCAGGTAGGTCGAGAGCGCGAGCGACTCCATCGCGACCGGCACCGCCTTGGCCGAGATGCCCTCCGACCAGAAGAGCACCGCGGCGATCCCTCCCAGGACGAGGAAGAGCGGCGCGCCTCCCAGGGCGAGCGTCACGAAGGAGAGCACGGGGACCCAGGCCGGGATCGATGCGAAGAAGCTCGTTCCGTCCGCCTCGAGCGAGCGCTCGCACGCGAGCGCCCCCAGCATCCCGAGCACCAGGCCCGCCGAGCGCACCCCGCGCAGCACACGCCCTTCTCCCTGGAACGCGAGATGGATCCCACAGCCGGTGAAGGAGAGCAGCATGATCCCGAGCAGCGCTCGGGCCGCGAGATCCACGCCGGAATCCAACTGGATCCGCAGGTAGCCGAAGGTCGCCACGGCGAGCAGGCCGGCGGCCGAGCAGGCGCCGAGCTTCGAGGCTTCCTCCAGGGTGCGCGCCCATCCCTTCCCGCGCCACAGCTCCTCCGCCCCCACCTGGATCAGCCGCTTCTCGCGCGTCGCGACCAGGGCCCCCAGGAACGCGAGCAGGAAGGTCGCTTCCTGCGTCAGCACGAAGCCCGCCGCCCAGCTCGCCCCGAAGAGGACCCGTCGCCCGAGGGCGACGAGCGGCACCACGAAGAGCGCTGCGAGGCAGCTTCCCGCGAGGGCGTCCTCGAGGAAGGAGACCGTGCGCCTCAGCGGCCGCCTCCGGGATCTCCGGCGCGGAACTCGCGCAGGACGCGCGCGACCTCGGCGAAGACCTCCTCGGGAACCGAGTCCTTGCGATAGCACTCCTCGAGGTAGGCCGCGAGCTCCTCCCACTTCTTCAGGTCGTCGTCGCTGGTCGAACGCGTCAGGGTGAGGCCGCGCTTCTGCATCTCCGCCAGGGCGCCTTCCTCCTGCCCGGGAACGTCGCGGAACAACGTTTCCCCGGCGCGCCCGCCGGCCTCCAGGAGCTTGGCTCGGTCCTCCTCCGCAACGCGCGCCCAGGCCTTCTCGGTGAGGACCGTGGCCCCCACGAGCGGCGCGAAGCGATAGTCGAACATGTAGGGCGCCGAACGGAACCACTGGAAGGAGAGCGCGGCGAGCGGCGTGACCGGGAGCGATTCGACCAGCCCGGTCTGGAGCCCCGTCGCGACCTCCGTGACGGGCAGGATGACGCTCCTGAAGCCGCGCGCCTCGAACCAGTCGGACAGCTTGTTCCCCTGTCCCCAGACGAAGAACTTGAGGCGCTCGAAATCCTCGTAGCGCTGCACGGGAGCGGTGGAGAACACGCGCAGCCAGCCGGCATGCCCCCAGTGCAAGAGCACGTAGCCGCGCTCGCGCAGGCGCCGCTCGAAGAGCGGGCCGAGCTCGGTCAGGATCCTCTGCAGTTCCTCGTCCGAGCGCAGGAACATCGGGATCCCGAAGAGATTGAAGGCCGAGTCGATCGCCCCGAGTCCCGAAGCGCTCGCGAAGGCACCGTGGAGCTGGCCGATGCGCATCTTCTTGAAGGTCTCGGCCTCGTCGCCCGCGACGCCGTTCGGATACAGGACCAGGCTCACGCGCCCGCCGGTCGAGTCCTTCCACTCGGAACCCATGCGCCGGATCGCCTTGTCCCACATCGATCCTTCCGGGACCAACGTGGCGATCTTCAGCGACTGGGCCCACGCCGCGGCCCCGCCGAGGAGCCAGGCGGAACTCACGAGGAGCGCGATGCGCAGGCGGCGGCTCAGTTGCCTACTCCGGTTCGGATTCGGGGGGTGCCACGAACAGTTCATCGGCGGTCTCCAGCAGGAAACGGGCCTGGTCCTGTGCCAGACGATTGGCGAGCACCGCATGCGGATCGGCATGCAGGTCGATCGCCAGGGCCGCGGAGAGCAGGCGCTCGAACTGCGCGCGATCCTGTTCTGCGACCGCCACGCTGCGGGCGAACGTCACGTAGGGCCCCGCGTGCTTCCCGCGGGAGAGATCCAGGGCGCGCTGGAAGTGATCCCGTGCCCGGGCGATCGAACCTCCCATCGCCGCGGGCAGGGCTTCGACGGAGATCAGCGCCTCGTGCACCGTCCCGTCCCCGTAGTCCTCGTCGAGCTCGAGGCAGCGCACGAAGAGCGCGCGCACCGCGTCGACGTCCGCGGCGATCTCCGGGCGATCGAGCCCCGCCGAGATGGCGAGCCCCCAGGCGGCGCCGGTCCAGTAGGCGAGCGGCACGTCCTCCTCGCGCAGGATCGCGACCGCGCGCCTGGGGTCCAGGCGCAGGTCCGCGGCGATTCCCGCGTGGCGCACCTCGAGGCCGCGCAGCCCATAGTCCCGCGCGCGCAGGTACAAGCGCAGGGCGCGCTCGCGGAGCACGCTCGCCCTGGGGTAGTCCTCGCGCTCGATGCGGTCGGCGTCCCCCTCGACGAAGGCGTAGGCGTACTGCGTGAAGCCCGACGTGGCGGAGAGCAGGAGCCCGGCGTTCGAGGGATCCTCGGCGAGCACGGCCTCGGTCGCCTTCAGCGCGAAGGGCAGGGCGTCGCGGACGAGCTCGGGATCTTCCTCGGTTGCAAAGGCCTGCGCGCTCCCCGACAGGGCCTCGGACACGCCTTGCAGGGCGAGCCCACGGAGCGCGCAGGAGCCGAGCGCGAGGGCGAGGATCGGTACAGGAGCGCGCACGGGGCCGCAGTCTACCAGCGCGGACCGAGCGCCCCCAGGGTCATCGAACGTGGAGCAGGCGCTCCTTGCTCGTCGCGAACGTTTCGATAGCCTACCGACGAAGATCCGCGCATGGTCGACTCCGCGCCATCCCTCTCCGTCGTCATCCCGGTCTACAACAGCTCGCGCATCCTGCCCGAGCTCGTGACGCGCCTGGAGCCCGTCCTCGCCCGCGAAGCGCGCACCTTCGAGCTGATCCTGGTGGACGACCACAGCCGCGACGAGAGCTGGAGGGTCGTGCGCGAGCTCTCCGAGCTGCATCCCTGGATCCGCGGAATCCGCCTCATGCGGAACTACGGCCAGCACAACGCGCTCCTGTGCGGCATCCGGACTGTGCGGCACGAGATCGTGCTGACGATGGACGACGACCTCCAGCACCCGCCCGATCAGATCCCGATCCTGCTCGCCAAGCTGGCCCAGGGGAACGACGTGGTCTACGGCAGCCCGCGCGAGGAGCGGCACGGCCTGTGGCGCGACCTCTCCTCGGTCGTGACCAAGTTCGTGCTGCAGAAGGCGATGAGCTCGCGGACCGCCTCGCGCTCGAGCGCCTTCCGGGCCTTTCGCACGCCCCTGCGCGACGCTTTCGCGAACTACCAGAGCCAGTTCGTCTCGATCGACGTACTCCTGACCTGGGGCACGACACGTTTCGAAGCCGTCGACGTGCGCCACGACGCGCGCCGGGAGGGTCAGTCGAACTACACCTTCCGCAAGCTCGTGGTCCATGCGCTCAACATGCTCACCGGCTTCAGCGTCTTTCCGCTGCAGCTCGCCAGCTGGATCGGCTTCGCTTCGACCCTGCTCGGCTTGCTCATCCTCGTCTACGTCGTGGGGCGCTACCTCCTGGAGGGCAGCGGCGTCCCGGGCTTCCCCTTCCTGGCCTCGATCGTGGCGCTCTTCTCGGGCGCCCAGCTCTTCGCGCTCGGCATCATGGGCGAGTACCTGGCGCGCATGCACTTCCGCATGCTCGAGCGACCGGCGTACACCGTCGGCGAGCGCACCTTCGGCGAGAGCTGAAACGCGCGCCCCATGAGCTCGAGCGGGATCGCCTCGCGCATCGGCTCCCGGCTCCCGATCCTGTTCCTCGCCCTGCTCGGGACCTGGCTCGGATTCCTGTGGCTCGGAGACCGCGACCTCAACCTGGCCGACGAAGGCTTCCTCTGGTACGGTGTAAAACGCGTCGTCGCCGGCGAGTTCCCCCATCGCGACTTCCAGTCCTACGAACCGGGCCGCTACTTCTGGTGCGCCTTCCTCGCTCCCGTCTTCGGAACCGGCATCCTCGGCGTGCGCGCCTCGGGCACCGTCTTCCTCTCGCTGGGGCTCTTCCTCGGACTGCTGGCGCTAGGAAGCTCCGGAAAGCGGACCTTCGCTTGGCAGCTGCTCGCCTTTCCGATCCTCTGGCTGTGGGTCTTTCCGCGTCACAAGCTCTACGAGCCCGCCCTCGGGCTCGCGCTCGTCTTCGGCCTCGAGCGCTGGCTGGCGCATCCGACGCGCGCGCGACGGGTCGCCTACGGAGTGCTGGTCGGCATCGGGGCCTGGTTCGGGCGCAACCACGCGCTCTACGGGACGCTTGCGGCGCTCTTCGCCCTGCTCGTGCTCGCCTGGAAGGCGCGCGAGCGAAGCGTCCTGCGCTCGCTCGGCGAACTCGCCCTGGGCGGCTGGATCGGCTCCGCCCCGCTCTGGCTCTCGTTCTTCCTCGCGCCCGGGTTCTTCGCGAGCTTCCTCGAAACGACGCTCGAGGTGACGCGCAAGGGCGCGAACGCGCCCCAGCCCTGGCCGTGGCCCTGGAGCCTTTCCTCGGACTCGATCCAGGGCGCCGCGGGAGTCCACGAGCTCACGCAGGTGCTCGCCTTCGCCCTACCCTTGCTCGCTCTCGTGTGGGGAGCTCTCGCACTCCTGCGCCTCCGGCCCGAGGATCTCTCACCCCGCGCCCTGCTCGTCGCCAGCCTGTGCGTGGGGCTCTCCTACCTGCACCATGCCTCGGTGCGCTCGGACATGGCTCACCTGGCGCAGTGCATCCATCCCATGCTGCTGCTCCTGCTCGCATGTCCCGCGCGTACCTCCGGCCGAGCCATCGTCGGCACGCTGCTCCTCGGAACGAGCCTCCTGATCGCCCTAGAGCACCATCCGCAGCTCTCCGCCTTCTCCCCGTGGAAGAGACGCGCCGAGTCGGTCCTCCACGAGGTCGCCGGCGAACGCCTGCGGCTCTCGCCCGGACAAGCGGACTACCTGGAACGACTCGAGCGCACGCTCGCCCTGCACGTCGCACCGGAGGAAGAGGTCTTCTTCGCTCCCTCGCGACCGACGTTCTATCCCCTGTTCGGGAAGCGCTCGCCCGTCCGCCAGATCTACCTGTTCTGGTTCGCTTCCGAGGGGGAGGAGCGAGAGATCGAGACCCGTCTCGAGGAGCGCAGGGTCCCCTGGGCCCTCCTAGTCGACACCGCCATGGACGATCGCGAGGAGCTCCGCTTCGCGAACACCCATCCGCGGGTGATGGAGTACCTCTCGCGCCGCTACGAGCCCATCCCGACGCCGCTCCTACCGGCCGACCACATCCTCCTGCACCGACGAAACCCGTGAGGCTTCCCCGCCCGGGGAGATGCCCCTTTTCCAGGGCCGCGGGTGGAAGACGCGCGAGTCCCACGGCATCTTCCCTGGGATGAACCACGACGAGCGGGGGTCTCGCGGCGAGCTCGCCACCTTCGGAGCCGGTTGTTTCTGGTGCGTGGAAGCGGTGCTCGCCCAGGTGGAGGGCGTCCTCGAGGTCCGCTCCGGATTCATGGGAGGCACGGTCCTGAACCCGACCTACGAAGAGGTGTGCACCGGCCGCACGGGACACGCCGAGGTGGTGCAGGTGCGCTCAGATCCAGCGCGCATCTCCTTCGCCGGCCTCCTGGAGTGGTTCTTCGGTCTCCACGACCCGACCACCCTGAACCGCCAGGGCGAGGACGTGGGCACGCAGTACCGCTCGGCGATCTTCTTCCATTCGGAGGACCAGCGCCGGGCCGCCTTGGCCGCCAGGGCGGAGCGGGATCGGTCCGGGGCCTACGCCGATCCGATCGTGACGGAGATCGCGCCCGCGGGCCCCTTCTGGCCGGCGGAGGACGACCACGACGACTACTACCGGCGGAACCGCGCCAAGCCCTACTGCCGCCTCGTGATCGCGCCCAAGCTGAAGAAGCTCGGTCTCGAGCCCTGAAACGAAGCTCCGGACCCGCGGGATCCCCCGCGAGCCCGGAGTTGGGCTGCGCGCGTGACGGACGCCTAACGCAGGTCCATCACCGGCCGCTTGACCCTGGGCTTCGCCGCTGCCTTGCCTCCCGGGGTCAGGCCACCCAGAGGCTTGCCGAGCGGCGTGACCGACTTCACGGAGAAGTCGTAGTCGTGCGCCCGCTTGCGAACCTCGATCTCGAAGAGCTGCGAGGCCGTGGCCACTCGGATCGCCATCGTGTCCCCGGCGCTGTGCAGCTGCCGCTCCGCCAGGCGCCCGACGAGCGCGCTCAGCGACGAGAGATCGATGCGGATGCCGGTCGCGGCCCGATGCAGCGAACGGATGTCCCGCGAAGCCACCTGGAGCGCAGCCGTGCCTCCCGGGGTCCCGCCGAAACGGGGCTTGCCGAGCGGAAGGGCGAAGTTGACGCTCGCCCCCGTGAAGACGAGGTCGTCTCCGAGATTGCCGCCGCTCGGCTGGGCCGCGAAGGGCGGACGCGCAAGGTTCTGCTTCACCGACACCGAAGCGCCGTTCGACTGGGCCCCGGCTTCCAGCGCGAGGAGCCCGCTCACTCCCAGAATCCACCCGACGGCTTTCATGATCTTCATCTGAACCTCCCTGGGATCGACTCCCAGCCCGAACTCGAGGGCACCGAAGCGTGCACCTCATGGGGTCCAGATGGGGAAGCCCGGGGCTTCCCCACACTCTCTCCGGAAAAAACACTCGAACGGGGCTAGCTGGACACCCCGCGCGCCCGCAGCTTCTCGCGCAGCTTCTCGTGAGCCCTGCGGTGGAGCTCCCGCGCGGCGTCGAGGGTGGGACGTCCCAGTTGGACGCGGATGGCCTCCCAGTCCGCCCCGTAGTAGTCCCGCATCAGGATCACCTCGCGGTAGTCCTCGGGCTCGATCTCCTCCACGCACTCGTCCAGGATCCCCTCGAGTTCGGCGCGAATGTGGATCTGCGAGGGAGTCGGTCCCTGACTGGCCACCACCTCGCCGCGCGAGATCTCCGTGGACGAGGAATCGCCCGCACGCAGCCTGCGCTCGCGCGCGGGATCCCGCCGCTGGGCGTTGAGGTGATCGAGTTTGTTCCGGATCTGGTACTCGGCGATCTTCGTCAACCACTGCAGGACGCTCGCCTGCCCGCGCATCTCGAACTCCCCGAGCTTCGCCAGAGCGACCATACACGATTCCTGGACGATGTCGTCTGCGTCGCAGCAGGCCCGCAACCTCGGCCCCATCTTGATGCGGACCACGCGCCGGAGCCGGGGCTGGTAGCGCCGGAAGAGCTCGTTCAATGCCCGCGCATCGCCCTCCTTCACCTTCCCGACGAGCTCGACGGTCTTGGGAGGATCGGGCGGATCCTCGGGGATCCCCGGAAGACCGGGAACCGGTCTCTCGGGGTCGGGAAGGTCCGCGCTCATGGCTCCAGTAGTCTAAGGGGCGCGCGCCGCTTGCGACTCCTAGTGTCCCTTCCTCGAAATGAGCGCAAGCATCTTTCGGTGATCGCGGACGATGGTGTGGGCTGACTTGGTCCACACGAAGGGGGTCGGGTCCGT
>Ga0247727_10000402_pt1 | contig 105487 bp, 122 predicted proteins | sample WisWelCaveWW1625_FD_202498 | JGI IMG/M metagenome (GOLD analysis project Ga0247727, IMG submission 202498) | Biofilm microbial communities from Wishing Well Cave, Virginia, United States - WW16-25 | ecosystem: Environmental > Aquatic > Deep subsurface > Groundwater > Cave microbial mat... | reverse complement strand
CACATTGTATGGGTGATCCCGGAGCCAAAATCGGGTGAGGAACAGGAATCATAATGGCAACCCCAATTGCATCGAACTTTACGCGGCTTACTTCTGCCGATCTTCTTAAATTCAAGCGTTACCTTGTTGAAAATGTCAACCGCTCGATGGAGGGCGAACCCCTGCAACTTGGCGACCGCGCCCAATTCATAAAACAGAGTCTTGAAGAAGTCTATGTTCAAACGAAAGTCAACCTGCCTCAGGACCTCTGCAGGCAGATCTTCCACGAGATTCTCGATGAACTCACAGGCTTTGGTCCTATTCAACCCTTGTTGGAAGACCCCGACGTCAGCGAAGTGATGGTCAACGGACCCAAAAAGGTATACGTCGAAAAGGGCGGCATGTTGATGAAAAGCCCGATCACCTTTGACGACGACGATCACGTACTGCGGATCATTGACCGCATCATTCTCCCATTGGGCCGCCGCGTGGACCCAGACAACCCCACCGTTGACGCGCGCCTGCCGGACGGTTCACGCGTCAACGCGGTGATCCGCCCCGTCGCCATTGACGGACCGTCCATCACCATCCGCAAATTCAAAAAAGATAAGCTTTCAATCCAGCAGTTAATTGATTATGGTTCGCTCACTCCCAACATGGCAGAGTTTATCCGTGCTTGCGTGATCGCGCGGCTCAACACTGTCATTTCAGGCGGGACAGGTTCAGGCAAGACGACACTTCTTAATGTCCTCTCCAGCTACATTCCGGAAAATGAACGTATCATCACGATTGAAGACGCGGCGGAATTGCAACTCCAACAGGATCACGTCATGCGAATGGAAACGAAAGTCGCCAACGTGGATGGCACAGGTTCCGTCACGATTCGTGATCTCGTCCGTAATTCATTACGTATGCGACCAGACCGCATCGTGGTGGGAGAAGTACGCGGCGGCGAAGCGCTGGATATGTTGCAGGCAATGAATACGGGTCACGATGGTTCGCTGACCACCGTGCATGCCAACTCTCCGCGCGATGCGCTCTCGCGTTTGGAAACCCTGGTCTTGATGGCTGGCATGGATTTGCCGCTCAAAGTTGTGCGCCAGCAAATCTCCTCCGCAGTGGATCTCATCATCCAACAGACTCGTTTGAAGGATGGCTCGCGCAAAGTGACCGCGATCACTGAAGTGGCAGGCATGGAAGGCGACACTGTGGTGCTCACCGATATTTTCAAATTCGAGCAAACAGGCATGGGTGAAAACAACACGATCCTCGGTGAACTCAAGGCGACTGGCATTCGCCCGATCTTTTCACCGCGGCTGGAAGCATCCGGGTTTAAATTGAGCGGTGAAATTTTTATGCCCGGCTCGGTACCGAAGGGTCAACGCCGCTAATCGGTGTTCAGTCTCTGCTATAATCACGGCACTTCTTTGACCGGAACGAATCATGTTGAGGAGCCATGGATAGCAAGACTCAAATCACCCTTCGCACAAAAAAGCTTGGCTTGTTGATCCGCGACGCGCGCCTTGCCGCGCGCCGAAGCGTGCCGGAATGCGCGCAGGCTGTCGGCATCAAAAGCGGTTTGTTCCGCTCGTATGAGGATGGGCGCAAATCTCCCTCCCTGCCCGAGCTGGAAACACTCGTCTACTTTTTGGATCTGCCCATTGACCATTTCTGGGGGAAGGAAGTCCGCTCCGAAAGCGCGCCCGCGTATGAAAGCCTCGATCTTCCCAGGCTGTTGGCTGTTCGCCAGCGAAAAATCGGCGCGTTGCTCAGGCAGGAGCGCATGAATACATCCATCTCCATCCGAAATCTCGCGCAAGAAACAGGGACCTCAAGCGCGCGCATCAAAGCCTACGAGTTGGGTGAAAAAGCCATCCCCCTGCCGGAACTGGAAGTGTTGCTCAAAGCATTGGGCGGCAGGATCGAATCCTTCTTTGATCGTAGCGGACCCATCGGTCAGTGGCTGATGAATGAAGAGGCGATCCAGAACTTCCTCGACCTGCCCATGGAGATGCGCCAGTTCGTTGCCGTGCCTGTGAACCGCCCCTATTTGGAACTGGCGATGAAACTGAGCAATATGTCGCGCGATAAATTGCGCTCGGTCGCGGAAGATATATTGGACATCACACTCTAAGGTCACTGTGAACGAGTCAACCTCTGCGGCTCTTGCCGAACAAGGCAAAAAGGAATACGAACAGGGGAATTATTTCGCCGCGGCAGATTTGTTTTTGCAGGTTGCGCGGGCTTATGAATCTGGAAATGACCCGTTGAATGCCGCGGAAATGAAGAACAACCAAAGTGTGGCGCTGTTACAGGCGGGAAAAGCCAAAGAAGCCTTGCAAGCAACGGAAGGCACCGAAGAAATTTTTGCGCAAGCGAACGATTTGAAAAGACAGGGAATCGCAGTGGGCAACCGCGCCGCCGCGCTCGAAGGACTCAAAAAATGGAACGACGCGGTGGCGGAATACGACCGCGCCGCGTCCATTTTTGAACAGGCTGGCGAAGGGGACATGCACTCCGTGGTGCGGAAAGCCGCGGCGAATATCAACCTCAAGCGCGGTCACATCACCGATACACAAATGGATATTTATGATTCTCTGCGCCTGGTGGAAAAGCCCACGCTCACCCAACGCATGATGAAATTCCTGATGCGGATTGGGTTTATTAAGTAGGGGCGACCCGTCAATGCCCTTGGTCGTTATGCCATTGCAAACGTAAATTGCTGTCTCTCGTTTTGGTTAGCCCCTGGCGGGTCGCCCCTACTGTAAGGTACACCGTGATCAACACCTTCGTTCGTCCGGCGGATTCCAAAGACCATCAACAGTTATCGAACCTGATCTTTTTTGAGACTCGCCTGCATCGTCACCTCGATTGGCGCTCGCCGTTGGACTGGCTGGGCGATCCCTTTTATTGGGCGTTGGATGAGGGCGGTCACATCACCGCCGCCATGGCTTGCCCCACAGAAGGGACAGGAATCGCCTGGGTGCGTTTGTTTGTGTATGCAGGGCGATGGTCCGCGGAGAACGCGTGGAATCTGTTATGGTCCACTGCAATGGAAGAGGTGGCGCGCGCGGGCGGCGCGACCGTTGCCGCGATTGCCATGCAACCCTGGTTCCAAAATGCGTTAGCCGCGAGCGGATTCGAAAACCGTCAGCAGATTGTGATGCTTGAGTGGAGGTACCAGCCCTGGGCTGAGAGAGAAGCGGACGAAGTCCGAATCCGAAAGATGACCGAGGCGGATCTTCCCGAAGTCGAAAAGTTGGATGCCGCGTCGTTCCATCCGCTTTGGCATAACCCATTGCAGACTCTTCACAGGGCATTTATGCAATCATTGTTTGCAACGGTGGCAGTGGATGATCGCGGCACGGTTGGTTATCAATTGACGACAGGCGGCAGGGGGCGTGCCCATCTCGCGCGGCTGGCTGTTGACCCAGCCATGCAGGGACGGGACATCGGCAAATTTTTGGTGAGCGATCTTTTTACGAGGCTGACACCAAACGGTATTGGTAAACTCAGCGTGAACACACAGGACGATAATCTTCCCTCGTTGAGTTTGTATCAAAAAATGGGATTCGTTCGCACGGGCGAGCAATACCCTGTGTTTGTTTTCGACGTGCCCGCTTATATGTAGGAGGAACCATGGCAGACATAAAAGATACGATGATCGTGAACGCGCTCGTGCGCCAGGCTCTCACCTCCGCGCAGGAAGTGATGGGCGAAAACGGCTTGAATGCCGTTCTGCACACCAGCGGGCTGGAACGATTCATCGGGAATTTTCCGCCGAACAATCTTGAGCCTTCGATCCAGGCTTCGCAATATGCAAAACTGAACGAAGCCATCGAAGACTTTTACGGGCGCGGAGGACGCGGCATGTTGCGCCGCATCGGCAAAGCCTCTTTTCAATATGCGGTGCGCGAACAAGCCGCGTTGCTCGGCATTGCAGGCATCGCGCTGAAACTCATGCCGGAGAAGCAAAAAATCAAATTCATCCTGAACAGCATGGTGGGCGCGCTCAAAAAGAGCAACCCGCAAGTGGATGCCTGGCTGGATGACAGCGGTGAAAGACTCGCCTATCTCGAATCCACGTGCGGGGTTTGCCTGGGGCGTCAGAGCGATCACGCGATCTGTCACTTGTATGCAGGCTCCATCGCGGAAGCCGTGCGCTGGGCAACCGGAAAAGAATTCGAGATCACCGAAACGCACTGCCTCGCAAAAGGCGACCCCTATTGCCGGTTTGAAGTGGGAGACGCGCGTGAGTGAATTAAAATTTTCGAGCCGCATCCTTCGCCGATTCGCAGAAACGGTCGCGGCTGAATTGGGCGCGGATCAATTCTCGGTAATGCTCGGCTTGTCGAAACTTCCCCCCGAATGGGCGAAGCCGGAAACATTCCTGAAAATGGATTCCATCGAATCCGCAAAAACCTACGCGTCTATGCAAGCCGCGATGCGCGTGTACTTCGGGCGCGGCGCGCGCGGTGTTTTGTTGCGCGTCGGTCAACGCTTGTGGGATTATCTGTTGCAGGACGCGGCGCTTGGCGGCAAGGCGCAGGCGGCGGTCATCAAACGACTCCCTCTTACGACGCGGCGAAAACCCGCGCTGGATTTGCTGATCAAATTTCTCGCGGCTCAACCCGGCGACATCACGCTTCACTCCCTCGACCTGGACCTGCTTCTGGTTGACCATGCCTCTCCCGCCGCTGACGGTCAACGCGACCCCGCCCCGATCTGCTTCGTGACCCAGGGCTTGATCCGCGAGAGTCTGTTTTGGGCAACCGCGCAAACACACGACGTGGAGGAAACTTCATGCAAGGCAACCGGCGCGAACACGTGCGAATTCAAAATCACGTCAGGAAGATAGAAAAGCCTAAACACAAAGGACACAACGGTCACGACACTTGCACCTGCATGCAAGTGCAGGTGAGGAAAACCACTTGAAATCCAGGCGATATCCTCCCTTTGTGTACTTCGTGTCCTTTGTGTTGAAAAGTTTTTGGCATGGAAAACAGAAGGTAATATGAGAATCTTTGAAGCAAACTGGCAGGGTAAGGATGGAATCAAGTTTTTTGTTGAAGGTTGGGAGCCCCAACTTGCAAAACCAAAAGCAGTCATCGCGCTCATCCATGGGTTGGGGGAACATATCGGTCGCTATGCTCATGTCGGCAAAGCGCTGATAGACGCGGGCTGCGCGTTGATGGGCTTCGACTTGCGCGGTCACGGCAAATCTGGCGGCGCGCGCGGGCATTCTCCTTCACTTGACGCGTTCATGCAGGATATCCGTCAATTCTTTCAGCAGGTCACGCAACGCTATCCTGAAACCCCGCAATTCTTGTATGGACACAGTCTCGGTGGATTACTTTCTCTCACATACGCGCTTCAATACAGCGCGGGATTAAAAGGTGTGATGGTAACGGACACGGCATTGCGTTCTTCCTTGCAGGAACAAAAAGGCAAGATCGCGATGGTGAATATGCTGGGTTCGCTGTTGCCGGGATTAACAATCCCAAGCGGATTGGACCCCACAACGATTTCACGCGACAAGGAAATTGTGCAGAAATATATCAACGATCCGCTGGTGCACGATAAAGCCAGTCTGGGGTTTGGCAAAGCCGCGTTGCAAGCCATTGATTTGTGTTTCTCACGCGCAAAGGAATTTTCACTTCCCTTGCTCATCATGCACGGCACAGCCGATAAGTTGAACTACCCAAGCGGAAGCGAAGATTTTGCAAAACTCGCGCGCGAAGGTAATGCAGACGTCACCTTGAAATTATGGGATGGCTTGTATCACGAAATCCACAACGAACCGGAGAAAGTGGAAGTCTTCCAAACCATGATCGCGTGGCTGGATGGACATTTGAAATGAGGTTCTTCGCGTTGAGCGGAGTGAGCGCCGCCGGGGACGGCGGCTTGAGCAACAGAGGGCTGAAATAAGTATCCCCTAAACTTTTCCTAGACAAAACTATCCACGCATGGGAAAATCTGCATCGAACAAAATTTGCATCAAGGAGTTTTCATGAATACCGAGAAGAAGAGTAAACGCCAGGCGCGGCGCGAACAATTGAAAAAGAGGGATACGCGCCGCCGCCTCGTCACCATTGGATTAATTTCAATCGTCGCGGCTTTTGTGGTCTTTGCGGTGATCTGGCCCCAACTCAGGCCCGTTGCGGAAGTGGTCACAGTTGAATCAAGGGCTAGATTCCAGGCAGACGGCGCATCCATGGGCGACCCGAGCGCGCCGATCCAGATCGTTGAGTATTCCGACTTCCAATGCCCGTTCTGCGACCGCCATTACACGGATACCGAGCCTTTGCTTGAACAATACTACATTGACACGGGCAAGGTCTTGTTCACGTACAAATCCGCGGGCAACTTCGTCAGTGGGGGGGCGGGTAGTGCAAGGACAGAATCACAGGATGCCGCCGCCGCGGCATATTGTGCAGGAGATCAGGGAAAATTTTGGGAGATGCACGATTCCCTATTTGAAAACAACCGCGACGTGGAAAATCAGGGTTCATTCACCAGCCGCCGGCTCACTGCAATTGCCGAGACCGTCGCAGGCTTGGATATGGCGGAATATCAGGACTGCTACGATAGCGGCAAATACGAAGACCGCGTGCAGGAAGATTTCAATGAAGGCACAGCGGCAGGTTTGGAAGGCACACCCTTCTTCGTTATCACCTACACAGTGGGCGGCGTCACCAAAACCGACACCATCAACGGCGCAGAACCATTCAGCAGTTTCCAGGTAAAACTCGAAGCGATCTTCAACGAGATCGGCACGCAGTAAATTACTCGGCAACGAAAAAGGACACGGTTATGCCCGTGTCCTTTTTGATTCTCTCCACCCGTCATTGCGAGGAGGGCTTTGCCCGACGAAGCAATCTCCATTATTGTGTTGGGGATTGCTTCGTCAGCCCTTCGGGCTTCCTCGCAATGACGAATGCAACGTGTATAATGACTTGGGATTATCACTTTTATTGAGGATTTATGACGAAAACCCGCTTCGCTTCGACTCGGCTCAGCGCAAGCTTTCTCACCCTGAACTGGTTCCTCCTAATCAGCCTGATCCTCGCTTCATGCTCCGGCATCCCCGGGCTGGCAACGCCCACCCCCGTTATCCCCACCTCAACGATTCTTCAACAGGCATCGCCTCCCGCCGTCATCGAAACGGACCCTCCGCTTAATAGCGTGATCGGGCATCAATCATCAATTACCGTTTACTTTAATCAGGCAATGAACAAAGCCTCCGTTGAATCGGCATTCAGCGGACTCCCCGCCGGCGCCTTCACCTGGAACGACGAAGCGACTCTCCTCTTTACCCCCACAGAAACCTATCCACCCAATACAAAACTAAAAATTTCCATCGCCAACTCCATCCAGTCCGCAACGGGATTTGGAATCACAGAACCCATCGGACTGTCATTTACCGTCGCAGACTTCCTGCGCGCGACAAATCTATTGCCAAAAACGGATGCAACCGATGTAAACGTGGACGCGGCAATCGTAGCGTCATTCAACCAGCCCGTTGTCCCTCTTGGAGGGGATGCTTCTATTCAGCCATCAGCGTTCAGCATTCAGCCTTCGATCTCAGGCAGGGGTGAATGGATCAACACCAGCACGTACATTTTTTATCCTGATTCTTCGATGGCGGGGGGAACGGAATACGCCGTCAGCTTGAATCAAGATTTGAAAACAGTGACAGGTGTCGGACTTGCCCTGAGCGAAGTCGAAAGGGTGGAGGGAAGCGGGCAGAATGCCTGGAAGTTCGTCACAGCCCGTCCGCGAGTCGTGACATTGAGTCCATCCACAGAAAGCCCGGTCGCTCTCGATACGGAAATCAAATTGACGTTCAACCAGCCGATGGATGCGGAAAGTGTGCAGTCGAATTTTCTGTTGAGCGGCACAGATGGACCCGTGAGCGGGACATTTGCATGGAATGAAGACGCCACCGAGTTAACTTTTACACCAGAGAATCTTTTGGCGCGCAGTGTAGGTTATCTCTTGAACGTGAACGCGGATGCAAAATCACGCGGCGGCGCAACACTCGGCAAAGATTATGGCGCGGTGTTGAGGACGTATGATAATTTTGCGGTGACCGCGGCAGAGCCTTATCGAAGTTCTGTAGAATTTCACTTTAGCACCCCGCCCGCTATAGTGGATTATGATCGTGCTGTAACGATAACCCCGTCTGTGGACAATTTTCGAGTGGGTGTGAGTGCGTACGAAAATGGAGGGTACCTGTCTGTCAATGGAGTCTTCCTTCCCGACACAAATTATGTCATTGAACTGGCAGGTACAATTAAGGATCATTGGGGGCAGTCGCTCGGCGATCCGTATGTGTTGAATTTTCGCACGCCGCCGCTTCCCGCCGCCTTGAGTTTTCAATCCATATCCAACGCCGTGTTCATACGACCCGATAATCCGGTGTTATATGCAAACGCTACGAACCTACAAACTGCGAATATCCTCATCGAGCCTTTGCCTCTGCCTGATTTCTTCACCCTTCAAAGTTCCTATGAAGCCTTAAAAGCGTACCAGCCGAAAAACGCTGTAACCTATTCACAAAAATTCGATCTCTTGCCAAACACTGTACAGCCTGTGGAATTCAATCTTACACAGCCGAACAACCAGTTGTTGACCGGTGTGTATTACGTGGATGTAACATCCCCGCAAATCCTGCCAAACACACAGGGAGCGGTTGTAACTATCGCCAGATCGCGTCAGGCTGACCCCGCACCCAAAGGCGGCGGGGGAGGCGGTGGAGGAGTTGTTGTTAATTTTGTCGTATCCAGCCAGGTGAATCTCACATTCAAACGCGGCGCCAAAGAAGCGCTGGTGTGGGCGGTGGACCTGCCCTCACAAACGCCGGTAGCCGGCGCGCCTGTCGTAATCTATGATGACGCGGGTAACGTGCTTGGTTCAGGCGTCACCGATGCAAGCGGGTTGTGGCAAGGCTCGATCAATCAGTACAACGGTCCGCTGTATGCCGTGCTGGGTCAACCCGGCGATGAAAATTTTGGACTTGCGCTTCACAGTTGGAATTCAGGCACTAACGCCGGAAATTTTGGATATTCACAAACCATCGAGCCACCGCACACCGAGATATATCTGTACACAGACCGCCCGATCTATCGCCCCGGGCAGACCGTGTATTTCCGCGGCGTGGCGCGGCAGGCATTCAACGGGCGGTATGAATTGCCGGCGCTCAATGAGATCGTTCTCAATCTGCTGGGGTGGGACGGCACGCAAATTTCTACCATCAACGCAAACCTTTCGCCGTATGGCACGTTCAACGGTGAGATCGAACTGCCGCAGGATGCCGCCCCCGGATATTATTCCCTGCACAATCAATTGCTGAATTTTTATTTCGGCATCGAAGTGGCGGAGTATCGCAAACCCGAAATCAATTTGAGTGTGGATTTCGCGGACGATGAAATCAAACTCGGCGATTCGACGACCGCGACTGTCAATGCGCAATATTTCTTCGGCGCGCCCGCGGGCGATGTGGATGTCTCCTGGAATATGTACGCACGACCCACTTATTTTCACCTCCCGGGTTTTCGGACGGGACTACTGAATACCTCATGGTATTACGCTCCCTCCACTGCTTCTGGTTTGGGAACGGGCGGTGACGGGACGGGTCAAACCACCCCGGAGGGGACTCTGTCCATTGAGTTGCCAGCCGTCCCTGAGTCAGAAGCGGGGCAGGTCGTTTATTTGAATATCACTGTGGAGGATGAGTCGGGTCTGCCTGTGAGCGCTGAGACTGAAGTGCGCGTCCATCCTGCAGACTTTTACATCGGCTTGAGACCGGATTCATGGATCGGCAAAGCAAAGTCAGCAATTGGATTCGATGTGCTCACCGTGGATTGGGCGCGAAATCCATCGGGGGATAAAGCGCTCGTCGCGGAATTCAAACAGGTGCGCTGGGAAAAAGAGACGGACGAATTTGGTTTTCCAAGATATGTGCCTGTGTATACGCCCGTGAGCAGTAGCAATCTCGCAACAGGACCTGATGGCAAGGCGCGGCTTTCATTCGTCCCGCCCACTGCGGGGACGTACATGCTCGATGTTTCAGGCGGCGGAGCTCGTACGCAAACTTTAATTTGGGTCGGCGGCGCGGGGACAGCCGCGTGGCCCCACTTTGAAGATAACAAGATTCAAGTCACCGCAGACAAGGACGCGTACAACGCGGGTGAGACGGCGACTGTCTTCATCCCGAATCCGTTCGCGACAAACTCGCTTGCGCTCGTGACTGTGGAACGCGGCATCGTTTTCAAATCCGAAGTAATCACGTTGAGCGGAAGCGGGAAGGAATATTCACTACCCATCACCGAAGCCGACGCGCCGAATGTGTATGTGACTGTCACCGTTTTAGGGCAAGGCAACGAATTCAGGCATGGAATAGTAAATATCCTTGTCGCGGCAGATGCGTTGGGATTGAATGTGCAGGTGACATCGAAACCAGAGCAGGCGGGACCGCGCGAAGATGTCACGTTCGATGTTCAAGTGACCGACCATCTAGGTCAACCTGTTGAAGGTGAGTTTTCGTTATCCGTCGTTGACCTTGCAGTGCTGGCGCTTGCCGACCCCAATTCGCGTGATATCTTCTCCACGTATTACAGCAACCAGCCTCTTGGAATCGAAACGAGCATTTCGCTTGCGGCCCTTTCAGAATCGGTGTCAATTGGAGGGCTCGGCGGCGGCGGAGGAGGCGGCGGGGGCGGTGGAGATGGGGATGTGCCATTCCTACGCGAAGAATTCCCCGATACCGCGTATTGGAATCCGTCGCTCATCACGAACTCCGAAGGGCGCGGGCAGGTGACGATGACCCTGCCCGATTCACTCACGACATGGCACGTGCATGTGCGCGGTCTCACTGTGGATACAAAAGTGGGGCAGGCTGAAACACAACTTATTTCAACAAAACCGTTGCTCGTCCGACCTGTGACGCCGCGATTTTTAGTCGGCGGCGACCATGCGTTGATGGCGGCGATCATCAATAACAACACACCAGACACATTAACCGCGACTGTGACTCTACAGAGCGAAGGATTCGTGCTGGACGAACCAGATAAAGCCACACAGCAAGTGGATATCCCCGCGAACGGACGGACTCGCGTCGAATGGTGGAGCAAGGCGGGGTTGGCGAAATCGGCGGATTTAATTTTCACTGCGACAGCAAACGGGAATCCTTCATTACAGGATTCAACGCGTCCCGTGTGGGGGAAACTTCCCATATTGCAATATACATCACCGCAGGCGTTCGTCACGGGCGGAGTGTTGCGCGGAGCGGCGACACAACAGGAAGTGATCTCGCTTCCGCGCACGTTCGCGCCCACGAGCGGCGGCTTGGAGGTGGAGTTAAGTCCCTCGCTGGCTGGCAGTCTCACGTCCGCGTTGGAGGCGATGCCCGTCCCAAATGAAAATAGCGCGGAGGAAATTGTCTCGTATATTTTGCCGAATGTCGAAGTCTATCGCGCGCTGAGCAACGCAGGCTTGAACGACCCAAAACTTGTAGACCGCGTCGAGGCGAATCTCAATTCGAGTGCGAGTCGATTGTTCTACCTGCAAAACGCGAACGGCGGCTGGGGCTGGTGGGGCAAGGGTGGAAGACCCGATCCATATATTTCCGCGTATGTATTTTTTGGGCTGCTACGCGCGCGTGAGGCGGGCGCGCCGATGAACGAGGAGGCGCTTCAACACGCGGGAAGTTATCTGCGCGATTTGAAACCTGCAATAACAATCGATACAGATGCAAACTCACTCGATGGGATCGCGTTCATCCAGTTCGCGCTGGCAAATGCAAATGAGTTCGATGAAACAATCATCAATCAACTGCATGGCGCGCGCGACCGCATGAGTCCATCGGGCATTGCGTTGCTCGCGCTCACACTCAACAAATTCAATGCCGCAGATACGCGCGCCCGCGATTTAATTTCCAATCTCGAAGCCTCTGCAATTCTCTCGTCATCCAGCGCGCATTGGGAGGCGCAAGGTCAAAATTTCTTTACGAGAGGCTCTACGATCTACACGACATCCATGGTTGTGTATGCGCTCGCGCACATTGACCCTGCAAATCAAATTTTGTCCAGTGCGGTTCGTTATCTCGCCGCGCATCGCAACGCAAACGGACTGTGGAATCTTGGTCACGATCACGCGTGGACGATCCTTGCGCTCAACGCGGCGATGGTGGGCTTGGGCGAGGTGCGCGCCGATTTCGCCTTCAACGCCACGCTCAATGGCAGTCCGCTCACGAGCGGCGATGTGGCTGGCATTCAGGTCACGCCGCTCACGGCAACCGTCCCGCTCGAATTTCTCTCCCCCAACTCGCCGAATCTTCTCACCATCAACCGCGAAGATGGATTGGGTCGCCTGTATTACAACGCGACTCTCCAACTCAACCGTCCTGTGGAAGATGTTCAGCCATTGGATAAAGGGATGCGGATTGAGAGAGTATATTTGGATGGCAACTGCACTTCGACCCTTCGACAAGCTCAGGACGACGCTTCGGGCTCCGCCCTCCGCTCAGTGCGAAGTTGCCCGCCTCTTTCCTCGTTCAAACTTGACTCCACCCAACAATTCACCGCGCAACTGACGCTGACTCTCCCCCACGACGCGTACTACGTGATGCTCGAAGACTTCATCCCCGCAGGCACAGAGATTCTGGATCAAAACCTCAACACGAGTCAGCAAGGAATTGATTCCACCGAAGTGCAAGTCCAGTTCGATGATAAAGACCCCTTCGCAAATGGATGGGGCTGGTGGTTGTTCAACGATCCGCAAATCCGCGACGACAGTATTTTATTCACCGCCGAATTCCTCCCCGCGGGAACTTACGTGTTGACATACACCCTCGTCCCATTGCAGGCGGGAGAGTATCGCGTGTTACCTGCTCACGCCTGGCAAGCCTTCTTCCCTGAAGTGCAAGGAACGTCCGCGGGAGTGGTGGTTGAGATTAAGCCGTGAAGAAATAGTTGCTTCTCCAAATGATTTGATATACAATCAAACTGCCATGGCAACATCAAACTCTTTGATAACCATATCTGGCTTGCGACATCCACAAACAATACCCGTTGGATTAAAGGCATCAGTGGGCAAGTCGTTGCGCCCTGCCATACAGAAGATCGTTCAGGAACTCAAGCCTGAAAAGATCGTTTTATTTGGCTCGTACGCGTATGGTTTACCCAACCCGCACAGCGACGTTGACTTGTTGGTTGTATTGAATACTGGCGCCTCGCTAAAAGAGCGCAGTTGGAAAGTCTCGCGCCTGTTGTTGCCGCGTCCATTCCCAGTGGATATTCTGGTCAAGACCCCGAAGGAAATTGACAGGGCTTTGAAGTCGGGAGATTTCTTTCTTCGAGAGATTCTTACGCGCGGCAAGGTACTGTATGAGCGAAATAAATAATCCCCGCGCCTGGGTGGAAAAGGCAGAAGAAGACTTTGCACTCGCTCGGTCTGCCTTACAACGAAAGAAACCGCTCATTACAGGCGCGTGCTTCCATACTCAACAATGTGCCGAGAAATACATGAAAGCCCTGCTCGTCTCCAGGAAGAAGGGTTTTCCCATGACACACGATCTCCTGATACTGAACGATCTTTGCTCACATGCGGGGATACTCCTGGAAATTGACCCCAAACTCTTAAACACCCTTACCGATTATGCCGTGCGAACTCGTTACCCTGGCGAAGCGCCAACCCTAAGCGATGCAAAAGAAGCAATGGAAATCGCAAAGTTGATTAGAAAATTTGCAAGAAGTTTTCTGGGAGTATAAAAAGGTCATCCTTTGCAGGCAGGATAGTTCGCGTGTTACCCGCTCACGCCTGGCAAGCCTTCTTCCCCGAAGTGCAGGGAACGAGCGCGGGAATGATGTTTGAGATAAAGCCGTAGAGCACGGTAGTAAATTAAATGCAGTTCGGCATAAAATAATCGAGGAGCAATTATGCCTACTCGACGCCGATCATATAACAGACGAAGAAGCAATCGAAATGGATCAGGGTGTTCAACACTCATTGCTTTGATTCCGGTTCTAGTTTTCATATTTGAGATAATCATCAAAGCAACAGTTGCATTGGTGAAACTCTTGTATGAAGTTAGCGTAAGAGTTTATCAATATTTGAGGGCAAACCCTGCTGCACAACGTTTTGTTTTTGTCGCAATTATCCTAGTATTGGCATGTGCTTCCTGTGTGAGAACTGTTAACTTTATTTCGGGATTAATTCCAACCGCAACGCCAACTATTACTTTTACCCCAACACTCACGGCAACTGCTACAGCGACTTTACTTCCAACTATTACACTGACTCCCACCATTACCTTTACCCCGACAATAACACCAACTCCCAAAAATACCGCGACATTGACTCCCACACGCACAAATACACCAAAACCCCCTGATAAAGGTTTTATACTGATCTATATTGACGAAACTGCTTTTGTTAGAGGGGTCGCAACCGCAACAATACAAACCCAGCCGAACGCGCAATGTACGCTAACTTTCATCTTGCCATCTGGTCGAGAAAGTACAGTTGCTGGTGTAGGCACTCACACTGCTGATAAAGATGGATTTTGTACTTGGTGGTGGGAAATAAAATTCAATGTCAACCCAGGGAGGGGGGCTGTGGTCATTACAGCAGGCGGGCAGACTGAAATCTACGGTATCAAAATTGAGGAGTAACTTACCTCACCATCCCCCACAACACCAGCGCACCAAAGATGACCGCGACCACCACCGCGCCGAGGATCACTTCACTCGACGGGCGTTTATCCGCGAGGTTGTAGCCGCCAACGAAATTCGATTCCACGTCCCACAACGGACCAGCAAACGATGTGAACATCAGTCCGCCGACAAGACCACCGATGTGACCCCAATTGTCAATATTCGGGGCAAGCCCTAAAAAGAGATTCACGCCCACGATGAAAATCACGTTACTGATCGCGCTTCTGAATTGGTGCGCGAATAATTTGCGATTCTGGTACAGAAATACGCCTTCCGCGCCGATCAAGCCAAACACCGCCGTGGATGCGCCCACCGACACCGCGTCTGTAAACAGGAACGACATCACATTCCCTCCGAACGCGCCGAGCATGTACAGCAGGAAGAATCGTCCATGCCCGAAGTGGCGTTCAAGTCCCGACCCAAACGAAAGCAGGGCGTACATGTTGAAGCCGATGTGGGCAATGGATCCATGCACGAGCGCGGGCGTGAGCAGACGCCAAAGTTGTCCGTCACGGATCAGGTCATTGGCTTTTGCCAGCAACGCAACGGGAAGATCAAATTGCACAAGAAACTTGCTTGCCAGTTGCAAAACATACACAAAAGCCGTGATGCCGATGATGGCATACGTCACATACGGCGCGGACTCTGGTAAGGCGATGCGAACGGCTTGGGGAACAGAAGCAGGCTTGTCCTGAGCGCCGTCGAAGGGCTCGGGCGTAGAAGGAGGCGAGTCGTAATTCACAAAGTCACCTTTCTTGGTTTCACGCGATGATGTTCCGCGTCAATGATCGAGCGGATCATATCCACCGTTTCATCCAGCAGATAATCGCGGTTCACGATCACATAATCGAACGCTTCCACGCGCTTGAGTTCCTTGCGCGCCGTGGCAATGCGGATGGCAAGCGAATCAGCCGTTTCGGTTTTGCGCGTTTCAAGACGATGCACCAATTCCGCTTCGTTCTGCGTGGTAATAAAAATCATCAACGCTTCGGGCGTCATCTTGCGAACCGTTTCTGCGCCCTGCACATCCAGCCGCATGATCACGTCCATGCCACTCGCGAGCGCCTCGCGCACCTGTTGTTTTGGAATACCCTTGTAATCGCCATACACAATTGCGTGTTCGATCAATTCATCGTCATCAATCATGCGCGCGAATTCCTCTTTTGAAACAAACCAGTAATCCCGCCCATGCACTTCGTTGGCACGCTTGGGTCTCGTTGTGGCAGTCACAACAAAATGGAACGGCATCCCGCGCTCCTGCATACGCTGCATCACAGTATCTTTGCCCGCGCCCGAAGGACCCGAGATGACGATGAGCAGTGGTTGCGGATTATGAATGTTGAATTCAGTCATTGATGAATTTTACCAGACGCCTTTCGACTATCGCTCACATCGTCCCGACACTTGCACCTGGCGCAAGTGCAGGTGTGTCCTTCGGGAAGGCGCCGCCTCCCTCCACGCCTTTGCCTGATTCCGTTACAATAGCCGTATGCCCACCTACGACTTTCTCTGCAACAACTGCAACCAACGCTTTGACGTGTTCCTCACCTTCGCGGAATATGGCAAGAAGCCCGTCGCGTGCGCGCACTGCAACAGCAAAGACGTCCGCCGCCGCATGACGAAGGTCCGCATCGCCAAATCGGACGACAGCCGTATGAACTCGATGGCAGACGACTTCAGCGGCTTCGAAGGAATCGAAGATGATCCCAAAGCCATGGGAAGAGTGATGCGGAAAATGGGAAAGGAAATGGGAGAGGAACTTCCGCCTGAGTTCGGCGAAGTCGTTGACAGACTTGAAAAAGGTCAAAGCCCGGAAGAGATAGAATCCGCCATCCCTGATCTGGGGGCGGGCGAAGATAGTGATGAATAAAAAAAGCGGCTGTCACGTAGAACGTGACAGCCGCTTCACTTATCAAGCATTCGCTATCCGACCGCGCCGCCACCGCCGCTGACCACTTTCTCTGCCTCTTGCTTAATATTCTTGAGGTTGCGCACGCGTCCTAGCATATCGTGCCAGAACGAACTCCCCGCGCTCGAAGCGAGACCTGTCGCGATAATCCCGCCTATCTGCCCAATCGGTGTGTTGAGACTCATGATCACGTCATCGGGGAATAACACGGCAAGGATCTCGAATGTATTGATTTGCATGACCCAGGCAATGCCAATGCCAATCAATGCGGAGATCACGCGCAACCAGGTAATGCGGCTCTTTTCCGTGCTGAGATGTTTCACACGCAAGGTTGCCATCTTCAATGCAATATCCTTTTGCACCGAGTTTACCTGGGCTTCCAGACCCATTTCGGTCAGAGCCTTTACCGCGTTGTCGCGCAGTTCGCGCACGTTCTTATCCACTTCCTCAAGGTCCGTTTTACTCTGCGAAGCAAAAGTTTGGATCGCCACAACCTTGATTGCCTCCTCTGACCCCTCAGGCAGCCATTCCTGCACCGATCGCAAAACATCATCCGGGCTTGCCTGCTTACGCAGCCCCCTGAACCAGGTGAACGGCTCAAGCAGGGTTTCCACACTCACCGACAAAACCAGCAGGATCGCAAAATATGCTCCGAGAACACCCAATACAATTGTGAAACCGTCAAGATTCATAACCTACTCCTCCTGTAAACTTGTAGTAACGACTTTAGTCGTTCTGATAAAAGGCGGCGACTGAAGTCGCCACTACGTATATACCTTTTCAATCGTCGCACGGTGTTCCGCGAAATGTTCGGTGGTATCACCAAGCACCCACATTAAAATGGGACGCTTCTCAGGGTCGTCCGCGTGGCGAGGCTTCAATAAGTCCTCAAAAGGCATTGCATCCAACTTTCTGACCAAATCCGCATACACGCGTTTCAATTCGTCTAACACATCCTGCGTGGAACGGTTACGGTTCCGCTCAAACAGAACTGGATTTATGACTTCAAAATCCCAATCCTTCGTCACTTCTTCGGGAACTCCAAACACTTCATGCGAGGGACGGCGGTCCATGTGATAGCCCATGAGCGCATTCATCCACTCGGCGAGATGCGCCAGATTATCTTTAGGACTCCAACCGCCTGCATCGGGAGCGGTCATCTTTGCATCATCAAGTTTGGCAACGACATCCATCAAGGACTTCCACTCATGCTCGATGGATGTCAACAATTCGGACTTGTTTCCAGGTATCCATTCTTCGTTACTCATCTTCGCCTCTTTCTACGGGATAACTGCCCCGCCTTCGATTAGTTTTTCCTTCTCTGAATCTTTTCGCCGAATCAACCGCCTGAGAATCAACGGTCATAAGTTAATTGTAATCCAAAGCCTTACCAAATAAAAATTCCTCCCTGCTTTCAAGAACAGGGAGGAATGAACTGCAAACGCAACAAACGATTTAATACCGCTTGTTCGTTCCGCGTTGATTATTATTCCGGTTGCCGCCGCGATTACCGCCGAAACCACCGCGATTGCCGCCAAAGCCGCCGCGCTCTTCCTTCGGACGAGCCAGATTCACCTTGAGTTCGCGGTCCCCCATGTTGAATCCGTTGAACATGCTGATGGCTTTCTGCGCCTCCGATTGATTGCCCATTTCCACAAAGGCGAACCCCTTCGATTGACCGCTGTCGCGGTCCTTGATCAACGCAACCGAAGTCACGGTGCCTGCCTGAAAGAACAACGTCCGCAAATCATCTTCCGTGGTTGAGTACGACAGGTTTCCAACATATATCTTGCTTTCCATTTTTCTCCTAACAACATCGCCCGCCACCCGGCGGACGCGTACACTAAATCAGGCGTAAGACAACCTCGAAAGAGAATTACCAAAACCTGTGACGATGGGGTCAGTATATCACAACCTTTTCTCAATCACTTTGCTCAACTCCTCCTGCACAGACTCCCACTTCTGCTCCGCATCCACCACCACCCAGCGACTCGGCTCCTGCTTGACCATCTCCAAATATCCCGCGCGGACGCGTTGAAAAAAACTATGCCTTCACTCCCTCTTCCATCCAGGCAGGTTTCAAATCGTAATATAAAACATCAGGGTCAATATCCGCGCCGTTATCCCAACCAATTGTCCCACCAACGACTTTGACAGAGCGAAACATCTTCAGGTCGTTACGAACTGGCTCGAAAATTTCCCCGCGCAGGAATTTTTCAAGATCAATCTCTTTTTGAACGTCGTTTTGGAATGTGATACGAACGCGGAATTTCTCCAAAGGTTCGACAAATTTCACACGGACAAGAGGACCTGGTAAATTCATTTCTTACTCCTTACTCCAAGCCTTTAATCTCAGACAAAGGCTTTTCAAGCCGAGCGCGTTCCCAATCATCTCGCAATTCCGCTCGATGTTGGGATGCCCATTCGATTACCAAAGCATGAGCGCGGCGCGGAAGACCGCCACGAGTGACATCCAAAGTGCCAATCTCATAAATCGCCTCATGCTCGGCGTACTCTGCGTGGAAATGCGGCGGCATGTGGTCGTTGTAATACATATAAATTACAATTCCGAAAAATTGGCTTACGCGAGGCATGAAAATATTATACAGCATGAATAGGCTGAACGATTAATCGTTTTGAAATTCATCGCGTAGCGCTTAACCGCCCCTCAATCACCTCCCTCAACTCCTCCTGCACAGACTCCCACTTCTGCTCCGCATCCACCACCACCCAGCGGTTTGGCTCCTGCTTCACCATATCCAAATACCCCGCGCAGACGCGTTGATGAAACTCAAGCGTGTACGCGTCCATGCGATTCCATTCATCGCCTTTCTTTTTGCGCTTCAAGCCCATTTCCACATCCACGTCCAGCAAAACCGTCAAATCAGGGACCAAACCGCCCGTCGCGTACTTCACCAACTGGCGGACTTGCTCCAAATCCTGCTGATGTCCATAGCCTTGGTAAGCAATCGTTGAGTCATAGTAACGGTCAGAAATGACAATCTCGCCATCTGCCAGTCGCGGCTTGATGACCTGTTCCACGATTTGCGCGCGCGCGGCTTGGTAGAGCAAGGTTTCCGTCCGCGGGTGCATCTCCACGTTTTTCAAATCATGGATCACCTCACGGATCTGCTCGCCAATGGATGTGCCGCCCGGTTCGCGCGTGGGGAATACCACATGTCCTTTTTCGCGCAGATATTCCACAAGATAAGGGATGTGTGATGTCTTGCCGGAGCCTTCAGGACCTTCGAGGGTGATGAACATGGGTTAAGTATACAGGGAAATATGGAGACAGGTAAATAAAAACATCAACCTATGAAAGTTGGCTTTGTTTTATTGCAGCGCGTCCCCCCTCTCCCCGCGGGAGAGGGGGAGGTCCATTCTGCCCCGCGCCGATGATAATGGTGTCGTATTGATTGGTCATAAAAATTACTCCGTAATTTTAGGATTATAATCTTCGCAGAAATTAACTCTCTGAGATGGAACAAGATCATGGATGTCACTTATCAATTGCAAGGCGTTCTTTTTGAATGGGACGAAAACAAAGCTCAAAGCAACATCAAAAAACATGGCGTGACCTTTGAAGAAGCGACCGAAGTTTTCTTCGACCCATTCCATCAGACAGGTGACGCTTCAATGGATAGTGCCGAAACTCGTGATTTCATTATCGGTTATACTTTCTCACAGCGTCTTTTACTGGCTGTATATACAGAGCGTGATAACCAAACCAGAATTATCTCTGCTCGCCCTGCAACCCGAGCCGAAAGGATAGTTTATGAAGAAGCAAATTGACGAAATTCCTACAACCGAAGAAGGATTTGAATTGAAACTACGCTCACGCGATAGCAAGCCTGTTACGATTCAGATTCCTGCGGATACTTTAGCCTCACTCGAAAAGATCGCCGCTGGACGTGACATGTCTGTGGAAGCCTTGCTTAAATTGTACATTGGACAATCCATGCGGCAGGATTTGTCAAAACTCTCCACTGATCGCGTGCTGGAAAAGACCGCGCAAGTTCTGAAACAGCACATTCAATCGGAAGAAGAGGTTTCGGCGATCTTGAAAGAAATCCGAGTCGAGACGGTTTCATAAATCAATCACCCAAGCCCTTGCCGAAAGCAAGGGCTTCTTATTCCCCTCTCCCTTTGGGAGAGGGCAAGGTGAGGGCAAACCCTGCGCCGATGATGATGGTGTCGTAATGGTTTTGTGTCATAAACGATTCCTTATTCGGATTATAATTTACCTATAAAATGACAGCCGTAACTGGCAGGAGGTCGAAATGGATATTTCTGTTGTTGAAAAAGTGATCGAACAATTGAAATCCCTGCCGCAGGAATTGCAGTGGCGGGTGTTGGAATTCACGCGCGCGTTGGCGGTCTCGACGCCACATGGCGTATCTGGTGTGCAATTGCTTCGTTTTGCAGGAACAATCCCGGTGGATGATGTAAAAGTAATGCGGGAAACCATCGAACAGGGTTGCGAGCAGGTTGACGTGAATGAGTGGTAAATGCCTGCTGGATACCAACATTGTCATCGCGCTGTTTGCGAACGAAACGGCAGTCAAGGATAATCTTGCAAAGACAGAGGAAGTCTTTGTCCCAAGCGTGGTGATTGGCGAATTATGTTACGGCGCACACAAATCCACGCGGGCAAAAGAAAATCTGACACGCATTGATGATTTCGCATCCAGCAGTTTAGTTCTAGGATGTGACGCTGAGACTGCCCGCGTTTACGGCGAAATCAAAAATATCCTGCGCCTCAAAGGGCGTCCATTGCCTGAAAATGACATTTGGATTGCGGCGATTGCTGTTCAACATAACCTGATACTGGTTTCACGAGACGCGCATTTCAGTGAAATCGAGAATTTGGAAGTTGTTGCCTGGTAAGCCCTCGTGAAAAGCGAGGGCTTTGTTTTTGCGCGGCTCGTCCCCCTCTCCCCACGGGAGAGGGGCTAGGGGTGAGGGAGAATTCTGCCCCGCGCCGATGATGATGGTGTCGTAGTGGTTAGTTGTCATAATAATTTCTTTTACCTTTTCCACAACTGATTTCTACTGCGAATTACTCTGAATACGCATTTACATTGGCAAACTATTTGGACTGGTTGAAGGAGAATTCCTAATAAGTAGGGAAACCAACGAGGCAACAACTCCCATGCCTGCCATTGAAATTGCAAGTAGTTTTAGAAAGTCAGGAGAAGCAAGAACAAATGGAAGCATTAATGGCGCAGGAACTAAGGGTAATGGACCAAGCAGTGGCAAAGGCACAGGTGAAGGTGCCAAAAACAAACTATTAAAGATAACAAAAAGAATCCTCTTTAGTCCAATTGACATTGATAGACGATTGATGACTCCTATTTCAATCCAAAACGCGGGCAATAAAATTACAACTCCGTATAACAAAAGTAATGCTAATCCAAACATGATAGATTCGATACGTTCGAGAGTAGGGCGAGGATGATCGGCATTGAACATTTCGGTTGTGTAAACTTTTCTACCAGGAAAACGTGGGTCATTAGTCATTGTTGGCTCAAGCCCAATTGATGTGAGTGCATCTATAAGAGATTGATATTCGGCAAGCCCACTTTCATCAAAATAATTGGTATCCCATTGGTAGAAATGTATCCAGACTGCCAATTTCCGATATTCCTCATCATCCTCAGGGTGATATGAAATGGTAAAGTCGCCTTTCTTGTATGTCCATTCGCTCAAGCCATCATCTGGCTGTTTGACATAGCCAAGGGATTTGACTACAACTTCCGCTTGTTCTACCACCTGTTCAGTAGTTTCTCCAGATGAAACTAAAAGTTGAACATTTGCATGAGGAATTGTTGATACACCTGCTCCACGCCCGTACAGACTCATTGTGAAACAGCATGACAGAAACACGCCCACAAGCCATATCAGTATTTTGTTTCGAGTTTTCATTTTGCCTCGCTAGCTATCAATATGAACGAAGGGAATTCATTTCCAAATTTAATGGCATCTCACCTTTTTGTGCAAGCGGCTTAGGTGAAATAAAAGGCTTATGGTCAGAAACAACTTTCGGCTTCGCGTGAAGCGGTTCTTCATCCAATATGGTCTCGATACGCCCTCACTATCGTTCGGGCTACTCGACCACCAATTTCCAATCTCTAATTCTCCAATTACCAATCACTAATTACCATCCTTAAGAATCTCCTTCGCCGCCAACATGCCCGCCGCGCCCATGACTCCGCCGCCAGGGTGCGCGCCTGCCGCGCCGAAGTAATAGCCTTTGAGCGGGGTGCGAAAGTCTGCCCATTGCGGTGTGGGACGCAGGAAGAAGATCTGGTGCAGCAGCAGTTCGCCGTGGAAGATGTTGCCGCCCGTGATTCCCGCGATGGCTTCGATGTCCTTCGGCGAGATGACCTGCATGCCGACGATGGCTTTGCGGATGTTCGGCGCGTATCGCTCGATGGTCGAGATGACCGCTTCGCCGAGTTCGTTTCGTTTTTCATCATTCCATCCGCCCTCAAGATCATACGGCGCGTATTGCACGAAGCAGGACATTACGTGTTGCCCGGGCGGCGCCATATCGGGGTCGATCATGGACGGGAAGATCATGTCGAGATATGGGCGCTTCGAAATTTGCCCATACTTGGCGTCGTCGTAGGCGCGCTCGATGTAATCAATGCTCGGGCTGATGGACACCGCGCCGCGATGCAAGACCGAGTCGTGTCCCTTGCTTTCGAATGGCAGTGCCGTGAAGTTGGGCAATTCGCTCAACGCGATGTTGACCTTTCCCGACGACCCGCGTGTGCGGAAGTTCTGGATCGACGTGACAAATTCATCGGGAAAATGTTTGCCCTCGACGAATTGCAGGAAGGTGCGCTTCGGGTCTGCGGCAGACATGACGACTTTGGATTGAAGTTCATCGCCGTTTTCTAGGATGACACCCACTGCGCGTCCTCCTTTGACCTTGACCTGCTTCACTGAACTATTGACTCTGATCTCCACCCCGAGCGCTTTCGCTGCGCTAAGGATGGAATCGCTGACTCCGCCAGAACCGTTCTTGGCAAAGCCCCAGGCGCGGAACGCGCCGTCAATTTCGCCCATGTAGTGATGAAGCAATACATACGCTGTCCCTGGCGAGCGCGGACCGAGAAACGTGCCGATGATTCCGCTGGCGGCTTTGGTGCCTTTCAACGCGTCGGTCTCGAACCACTCTTCGAGCAAATCTGCCGAGGATTGTGTGGCGAGCTTTGCAATTGCGTACAATTCTTTTTCAGAAAGACTTGCCGCGTATTGACCAACCTTAAGCAAGCCGAGCATGTCACGCATGCTCAAAGAGGTGGGGTCGGGTGGGATCAAATTGATGATCGGCTTGATCGCCTTCGCCGCACGCGCCATTACACGGGCATATTCATCGTAAGCCTCCGCATCTTTGGGAGAGTGACGATACAACTCGCGGCGTGTCAGATCGTGATCATCCCATGCGGCGAGATAATCCCCATTTTCAGTTGGGGTGAAAGTGCTGGGCAATGGAAGAATCTTTAATCCATGTTTGGGCAATTCCAAGTCACGGATAATCTCCGGGCGTAGCAGACTCACCACGTACGAAAACTCAGTGAACTTGTACCCGGGGAAGATCTCCTCCGTCACCGCCGCCCCGCCGACGATATGTCTGCGCTCGAGCACCACGACTTTCTTGCCCGCCCGCGCCAGGTACGCGCCAGCCACAAGTCCGTTGTGCCCGCCGCCGATGATGATTGCGTTGTATTGATTAGATGTCATAGATGATTCCTTTTATTGATCGCAGACGACAGACCGCCGACCGCGACTTGCAATCGTTGGTCGTCCGCGGTCGGCGGTTGTTATTTCAAAAACCCCTCAAAATTTTCCTGATTGACCGTCATCAACTCTGAATCAGGATACGTTTCCAAAAACTCATTTCGCACCGCTCGGCGGATGTCGCCAGCCTGCCATTTGAACTCGTAGCCGTATAGCCTGCCACCGTGTTCTTCAATACAGTCAATTTCCTTTTGGTCGTATGTGCGCCAGAAATAAGTATTGACCGCACGCCCCGCGACCTGGTTCGCCTTGCGGCGTTCCATCACAAGGAAGTTTTCCCATAATTGACCAATGTCATTTCGCAAGGGTAGGGCGTTGAAGTTTTGAATCAGACTGTTCCGTACGCCGTTATCGTAAAAATAATAGCGCGAGTTCTTTGTCACTTCCTTGCGAAGGTTGCGCGAGAACCCGTTGACTTTGAAAATCACAAACACTTTTTCCAGTAAATCAAGATACTTCCCAACTGTCTGGAAGTTCAGTCCCAAACTTGTTGCAAGTTCCGCAATGGATACTTCCTGTCCGATCTGATATGCCAACAGGCGGAGCAAATCCACGATCTTGTCTGCGCGGCGCACGCCCTCCAGTTCGAGAATATCACGATACAGATACGAACCAACCAGTTCACCCAAAAGGCTCTCGCGCAAGGCAGGTTCATCGGTCGTCACGATTGCGGGATACCCGCCCCAAATCAACCAGCGCTCCAGTTGACTGCGTGCTTCAATTATCCCAAGCGTTCCTTGAATTTCTGCATAACTGATTGGGTATAAATTGAAGGTCAACTTTCGTCCCGTCAGAGGTTCGTTGATTTTATTGGCAAGGTCAAAAGAGGCAGAGCCTGTCGCAATAATTCTCGCGTGCGGAAAACCATCCACAAGAATTTTCAGGTTTAATCCGATATTCTCCACGCGTTGGGCTTCGTCAATAATCAGCAGTTCCGCGTCGCCGAGCAATTCGCGAAGTTGCTGGCTGCTCTGGCTGGCGAGAACTTCACGGTAAACCAGTTCATCCGCATTGACAAACTTGCTCCTCAAAGGCAAGGCATTCATCAGGTCTTTGGCAAGCGTTGTCTTCCCGACCTGCCGCGGACCGTACAAAACCAACACCTTCCCTGGCTGGAGGGCGGCTTCCAGTTGTGAAAACAGCGAACGTTTGATTTTCATAAATTCATTATACTACAACATATGAATTTATATAAATTCATATGTTTCACTGAATATACCCTGAAAATCCGCAAGCACGGTGAGGATTTTCAAGGTGTTTCATTAACCTGCTGGTTTCGATACGCCCCTCAAAGACCATTCGGGGCTACTCAACCAGCGGTAATTACCATTTACCAATTACCGACTCCCAATCTCTAATTCTCCAATCTCTCTTACTCCTTCTTCCACTCAGGCTCATAGAACAGCAACCCTTCGACAGGCTCAGGGCGGCGCTTTACCACCTTCGCAGTAAATTTATAGGACTTACGCAAAACCCCCTATATTTGCTAGTTCTTTGATTGTCAAAACACCATATTTGGTGGTTAAACGCCTATTTTGCGTAAGTCCTGTTTATTTCTTTTTCCATTCGGGTTCATAAAATGGGAGTTTAACAACGCGTGCAGGTGCGTGCTGACGGTGATGCTCCACCGTGATTTCCATGCGTACATTCGTCCCAACCTCATAATATGGTTTCTGCAAGTGTGCAAGCGCGATATATTTTTTCAATAGCGGCGACCATGTTGACGTGGAGGAATATCCCACCTGCACATTGCCAACCATAATTGGCAGACTGCCCCTTATCGCCATGCCAGGGATCTGTGGCGGCAAGCCAACATCTTTGAACAACCGCTCCATCCCGTCCCATTCCACTTCGAGTCCCATCAACTTCCACAACGCGCCTTCCTTCTTCTCGCGTTCCAGCGCGCGGCGTCCGACGAAATAACCCTGCTTATCGAGAGCCACCGTCCAGTCGAGTCCCAGCTCGAAGGGTGACGATTTCTGCGACTCGATCCACGCATGGCTCGCGGACGTGTAATCCACTTCGATCATGAACAGCCCCGCCTCCACGCGCGCCATGTCCATAGCGAGGATGCCCACAGGGGTGATTCCGTAATCCGCACCCGCGTCCATGAGCGCGTCCCAGATCGTGAGCGCATCTTTCGCATCCATCCAAATTTCGAATCCCAAATCGCCTGTGTAGCCTGTTCTTGAAATCGTGACTTCGATTCCGTTGATCTTGTTCTTCATCATGCGGAAATACTTCAACTCGTCAACTGATTTCTCGGCAACTATATTCAAAACCTTCCGCGTGTTCGGTCCCTGAAAACTGAGCGTCGCTACATCGTCGGTGACTTCGGTGATCTCCACGTTCATGCCAACAGCATTCATCGTCAGCCAGCGCAGATTCGGCTCCGCGGCGGTCAGGCGGAAGGTCGTCTCTTCGAGGCGCGTGATCGTGCCATCGTCGATCATCTTGCCCTCTTCGTCGCACCAGCCCGTATAAGCGACCTGTCCGATTTTCATCTTGTAGATGTCCCGCGTGGTGACTCGATGCAGCAGCGCCGCCGCATCCTTGCCTGTGATAACATACTTGATCAACGGCGAGACGTCAATTAACGCCGCCGAATTACGGATCGCCCAATATTCGCGGTCTAGCGTCAGTTCGTAAGAGCCGACGACGATATATCCTGCCCAGCGCCGCCAGTTCTGCGGCAGGCAAAGTTTCGATGTCCGTTCGTGGAAGGGGGTGTGTCTAAGTCGGAGCATAAAACACCTGTTTCAAATGGATTTTATTGTATTGTAAATTCTATATGATTTTGCCACAATCCCCAAATAAAAACGGCGGAGATAAGCCGCCGTTGATTTTCGTCGCCAGTTATTTTCTGGCACCAGGTTTCTTTATAATTTTTTTACTGACTTTATATGTTGCTTTCTTCTCGCCAATTTGTTTGTTCGGAATAAGTGCGATCAGGGCGCGTAATGCGTTGTTAACACTTTCAGAATCGGGGAAGTAAGCCGATACATCAGAGTCAAGTGTAATCGTTGGACCGAAGTGTTGCACGGTGGTTGTGCCGTCTTCATTATGAATGTGGACGGTGTGTCCTTTTTGCCTACCAAGATAATATTTTCCGCGCACGCCTTTTTTACCCTTGAAATTATATTCAGGCAACATGCCGTCATCGTAAGTTTCGGGGATATTATTTGACTTCTTCATATAATCTTCTCTCAGATGGTGTTGCTTTGCGGCAACTGATGATACGAATCAATACGAAATTTGTGGTTTCAAGTTTTTCTACATGCACAACCAGCAACAGCCTTTCGTTTTTGGACATACCTATGCTTATAAGTCGGTCTTCTTTATCTGAATGAAATTCGTCAGGATAAGTAACAAGGAGCGGGTCATCGAAAATTGTTTCGCCTTCTTCAAAACTTACCTTATGCTTTACAAGGTTGATTTGGGCTTTTCTCCTATCCCAATCATATATCTGTTTCATGCTCAAATTATACCGCTTTTACGTTGTCATTATTTTCAATAAAAATTGGGAAACCCACAAGTTAAATATCCCGCCCAGCGCCGCCAATTCTGCGGCAGGCACAGTTTGGATGTCCGTTCGTGGAAGGGGGTATGTCGGAGTTGGAGCATAAAAATTCTCTTTACAATATCAGGGACTGGTTTTACCAAGTCCCTGATTAAATTTGGATGACTGCCTGTATAGTTCTTTCTATTTCAAAGCGACAGTTACAGTTTTTTCCGCATCATTTATTAACTTCTCGCCAAGTTTAATGGCTTCTTTTCTTTTGTTTTGAAGAATAACAATTTCGTCTGATATTTTTTTCTGCTCGTCTGTTGGAGGAATAGGCACTAAAACTTTAGATAAATCTTCCAAAGAAATAGCAGGAATCGCGTGACCTGTCATTAATCTTCTAACTTGCTTAAGAAAATATTCTGTTCTTAAGTAGGCAAGCAGGAAAAAGGGGTCAACACCACGAATGTTACGAATAACAGCAAAACCATTTGAGCAGATAGCACCGTCTTCGTCCTCTGTAACAAGGGCTGTTGCCTGTTTTTGCGTACCTGTGCTTGCTCCTGCTGTGGCTGTTATGATATCGCCTTTCCTAACACGATAACTTGCGCGCGAAGGGGCATCATGTGCTTTCATTATTTGTTGCGATACAACCTGCATTGTTCTCGAATCAACATCAGAGATGGCAATATATCTTATTTCTTCATCTGTGTTTTTAAAACCACCTGCTTTGGTCACAAAATCAACAATCTCTCCAAGTGGTTTTGCGCCAGCATTCTCGAGTTTTTCAATAATCTGTAAATCGTCTGGATGATAATGTTCTGCATCCAGACGTGAATTTAATAAATTTTCCGGGACCGCATAAATCTTTTTTGAATTGGGTATTTTTTGATTGCTTCTAAATTCACGATATTGACTTGCAATTTCATCCACATCATCATCAACGACAAAAGCGCCAGAGTTAGTGGAAAGGAATTTGTTATCGCCATTCCTCTTGTATATTGGCTGACCCTTTACGTCATAGCCAATTTTTTCTATTCTAGCCATAAAGCAAGAAATAGTTGGTTGTTCTACAGGTAGTTTTTGCAATATCAATAAAGAAGTCTTAATACCAGTACCATAAGGAATAAAGGCTTCTTGTGGAATCGAAATGACAGCCAGGATTTTTGCTTGAGTTTTAAGCCAGTAACGAACATAAACACTGGAAATATTTTGTAATAAGCCGTCTGGCAAGACAATTGCCATACGTCCGCCAGGCTTTAAGAGTTTAATGCTTTTTTCTATGAATAGAATATCAGGAGACTGTCCACTTAGTACAACCTTAGATGATTCCCAATTCCCTGACGGTGATTGTTGCCACTTTCGCGCCAAGACATACGACCTTAGAATTTTTTGATTTTCCACTTTTCCTTTAGTGCCAAATGGAGGATTGGTCAAAACAATATCGAATTTTCCATCTAAATTTTCACTATCTGATAAAGTGTTTACGCAGGAAATTTCATCACCAGAGCCTCCTTCAAAGGACATACGAATCATTGTTGCCAGTCCAACATCAGGATTAAATTCCAACCCTCTAATGTTTTCCTTGATATATGTTGATTTTTCGACTTTATCGTTTCCTCGTAAGACCTGAGAAATTGCTTGAATCAAGAAGCCGCCACTCCCACAAGCTGGGTCAATTACTTTTTCATGCGATTGCGGATTTATCATTTCCACCGCAAGGCGGACAATCGGGAAAGGAGTGAAAAATTCTCCTCTATCGCCCCTTTGATGACGATAGACAAAGGATTGAAAAGCCTCACCCTTAATATCTCCTGGAGTGTTAATCAAACTAATAAACTGCAATTGGCTAACGACAAACGCTAAAGTTAATGATTTAAGTTTTAACGCATCATCAAGAAATAAGTTCGAATGTTGTTTTTGAACCTCAATATACAGCCGAGCAACCCTCTCTTGAAACGGGCTTGGCGCATTAGACAACAATAGTCTATGCTCTGATGAAGTAATACCAAACTCTAAATTTTTACCATTATTATCTTGTTCGTCATACAATTTCATCACGAGTATTTTTACCATCTCGTGAAAAATCTTGTCCTTGAGCATTCCCTCATTAGCGTATATGTAGTTGTGGCAGTCGTCAAAAACTGCTGATAGATTTTCTGCTGGGTAAAGGTCAGAGAAAACAGGTAGGACTTCTGGCAACAGATCACTGTCTGTGAGAAGTAAAAGCTGTTCTTTCAATTTTCTAGGTTTAGCCGTTTTCTCTTTCATCTTGCGCCTCTCTAATCATCATTTCTTGTAATTATATTTCTGCTGTCAATTTGCATATCCGATTCTTTCACTGCATCTTTCAGGTTTACTGTGTTAACAACCTCGCGAAAATCTTCGTACCACTCATCCGTAATAGATAATAACGGCTTCTGATTCTCATCGAAAAACACAAAACCAATGATGTAATCCTGCTGAAGATGATTTGGATCGCCACCAGACGATTCCAGTAATTTCGGGTTTGCGAAAAGGAATTTGTGCTCAGGATAGCGCAGCACAATATCTATAGCCACAATATTGAATTCACCTTTTCTTGGTGTGGCTTGTGTTCTTTCATTGGCTTCGGATGTTCCAGAGACAAAGTGGGTTTCAAGAACTTTGACTTTAGACATGACATAAGCCAATCGGTCTTCAATCAATTGACCAACTTCGTCTCGGCTTAACTTCCTCAATTTTGCGATGGCTTTGGATTTGTCAGTGATTCTTTTGGGAGGGTTGTTCAGGAAATCTTGTATCTCCTCGTATTCGTAGATGTTATCCGCATAGTCATCCATGAATCTTGGAAGATTTTGTTCAAGCCAGGATTCTATTTGCGGTTCTGTCTCTTCATGCTGATTTATCCATGCGATTTTCTCTGCATGATTATTTATGAATTTCCTGAGCCTGTCGTAATTAAATAACTTGTGCCATTTTTCCGAATTTGACTTAACTCCTTTGGACTCCAAAACAAACCATTTCTTTCCATCATGGGCTTTGAAATAGAAATCGCCATGATGATTTGGATGTTTCCTTCCCTCCCATTTTTCTCTAATTCTCTTAACTTCGTACCCTTCATCCTCAATTTTCTTTTTGAGCAATAATTCAGTGACAGAACCAAGCACATATCCTTGTGCATTGGGACTCAACTTTAATGCCTCCAGGAAAATCTCCAAGCTTGTTTTAAATACTTTCTGAACAAAAGCAGTAAGCCTCTCGACAATGTTAGCCATCATTCCTCTCCTGAATTATTGTTTGTTCAATAATAACCGATTTTACTTGGCTTTCGATGAATACTCCGCAGGCGCGAAGAACACAATCACCGTCAAATCCTGCTCAATCGAATGGAAGCGGTGCTCCACATTCTTCGCCACATATACAATCGAGCCAGCCTGCACCGCGCGGTCGCCTTCGGCGTCCGCGACCTTGATCTGCGCCCTGCCGCTCACCACGTAATACACCTCATCCTCCGTGTGTGGTGACTGGGGATCCGTTCCTCCCGCGGGGAGGACGTACAATCCCATGCTGAGGTCGGGGATTTTCAAGAATTCGAGATACAGTTTGTTGCTTGATTCTCTTTGGGAAATAAGCTGGGCGAGTTCAAATGCTTTCATGGGGATTCTCCTGTCAGTTTCGATTCTCGAATAGCCCTCTTGCATAAGTAGTCCATTGCTTAGCCACACACCTGCCCTGGCGGGCGGTGCCAGGGGAGTTCACAGAGCCCTTTGAGAAAAACTCATTTTCTCTGTGGTCTCTGTGGCAAAGAGAATTTCGCAGGAGGTTCAATATCGAATTACCTGCTCTCTGCCTTTACTTTATTTTTGATCAACCCCAACCCTTCGATTTCAACGGACACGTCATCCCCATCTTTGAGTTCACCCACGCCTGAGGGTGTGCCTGTGAAAATCAAATCCCCTGGCTCGAGCGTCATCACAGATGAAATGTACGCGATCAACGTGCCCACGTTGAAAACCATATCGCGTGTAGATGCCATCTGACGCATCTGACCGTTCACGCGGCAGGTGACGACTGAATCGGACGGATCGAAGTCCGTATCAATCCACGGACCGAAGGGGCAAAACGTATCGAAGCCTTTGGCGCGCGTCCATTGGTTATCTGTTTGTTGTAAATCGCGCGCGGTCACGTCGTTGCCGATGGTGTAGCCCAAAATATGTTTCTTCGCGTTCTCAGTTGAGATATGCCGCCCGCGCTTGCCGATAACGATGACCAGTTCCGCTTCATGCTCCACTTTGGACGATTGCGGCGGCAAGATGATGGTCTCACCGTTTGAGATGATGGATGAAGGCGGCTTCATAAAGATGAACGGAACCTTCGGCACTTCATTGCCCAATTCCTTGGCGTGCTCCACGTAGTTACGTCCCACGCATACGATTTTGCTCGGCTCGGAGGGCGCGACCAGCTTCACGTCCGCGAGAGGCGTGAGGGCTTCCTGTCGGCGGTAACGTCCAAAGATATTCCCGCTGATCTCGCCGACCTTATCCTCCAACAGCCATCCGTATTTTGTTTTTTTACTGTCTTGTATTTCGTAACGAACGATGCGCATGTGTCCTCCAAGCCCAAGTGTAACATGATGTATAATTGCGGCGCGGGCGCTTAGCTCAGTTGGTTAGAGCGCTTCTTTTACACAGAAGGGGTCGGGGGTTCGAGTCCCTCAGCGCCCACTTGCAATGAGACCTCCGAGTTCTTAAAGAACTCGGAGGTCTCATTGTGTGGAACGACTACTCCTCATTCTCCGTCATACAGCGTATCTACCATAAAGGAGAGGACATCGTCATGACTCTAAAACGGACGGTTCTGCTGGGCATCCCGCTACTCATTATCTGTATTACAGGGACTTTCTTCCTCCGCTATTATCGCCAGCCGCTCGGACCCAGCCTGAGCCTGCCCAGCCCCACCCAGCCTTTCCCCACACTGACAACCTTCCCCCTCGAAACATCCGCCGCTGAAGCCACGCCTATCCCACCAACTGCCACACCGCAACACCTGTGTGGCGCGCCCGCCGTTATGAACATCCTCGCTGTCGGTTCGGATGCGCGCGGCGACCATTACCTCTATGGGCTTGCGGATATCATCCGACTCGTGCGCGTGGATTTTGTCAACGCGCGCGTCACCATCCTCGAAGTGCCGCGTGATCTGTGGGTGGAAATTCCTGAAATTGCCGACCATTACAACATCACACGCGGAAAACTGAATCAGGCATATCTTTATGGCAACAAAGGGCTGGGATATTACGACGGTCCAGGCGAGGGACCTGGCTTGCTGGCGCGCACATTGAACCTCAACTTCGGCGCGCAACCCGATCACTATCTTGCAGTCAATATGCAAACGTTTGAAAATATCATAGATGCCATCGGCGGCATTGACGTGTACCTGCCCTACGATGTGGATGTCCGTTCAGAAGCGAACCCGACAGGCTTTCATGTGGAGGAAGGTCAACATCACTTCGACGGAGAAACCGCGCTGTGGGTGGCGCGCATCCGCCAGTATCACACCTTCAGCCGCGCCGAGAATCAGAACATCGTCATGTGCGCGCTTCGCAAGAAACTTCTCAGCCCCGCCCTTGTGCCTGCCATCCCTGAACTAGTGCAGACCTTTCAGCGCAACGTGCAAACAGATTTAAGTCCCGAACAGATCAATCAACTCGCCTGCCTCGCCGCGCAAATGCAAGCCACGAACGTGGTGTTCGCCAGTTTCCCCATCGAATTGTTCAAAAACAAAAAGGTGTTCGACCCGCAACTTGGGGCAACCACTTCCACGCTCGACGCCGACTTCAACACCCTGCGCGAATACATCCAACGCTTTCAACAGGGCGCGTGGCCCGACCCAAACCTCCTCATCAACACCACACCCTCGCCCGCCGAGACCGATAAAGAGTTTGCATGTGATGATTAATTTATTGCTTTTATCGCCGTTCTGCGTTGCTCAAGCCGCCGTCCTCGGCGGCTTTTTTTGCATTTGATATTGAAAACGATGATGAAAAATACTTGACCCTCTCTCCGACAGGTTCTACAATCGGATTGCATCCCCTTTGGGGACTGCACGTATCCTTCCACGCCTCAACCCTTCGATCAAACTCAGGGCAGGCCTGATCCTGTTTCAAGGAGACTTTCCATGTCTGATTATTTATTCCGCGGCTCGCTCGCCAAACTCGACCCCGATGTATACGAACTGACTCAACTGGAGCAGGAGCGGCAGTATCGCAAGTTGATCTTGATCGCGTCCGAGTCCACTGCGCCGCTGGCGGTGCGGGAGGCGTTGTCTTCTGCGTTTCAGAATATCTATGCGGAGGGGTATCCCGATGAGGACACCCGCTGGATGGATGACGAGGAGATCCTCGATTATCCTGCGCGGCTTGCAAATTACCGCCGCAACAGTGACCCGCGCTATTACAAAGGCGTGGAATATGCGGATACAGTCGAAGCATTAGCCCGCCGCCGCGCCGCGGAGACCTTCGCCGCGAACGGAACCACAGCCGATCAAATTTATGTGAATGTTCAGGCGTTATCAGGTGGACCTGCAAACAACGCGGTGTATCAGGCTTTGCTAAACCTCGGCGACACCGTGATGGGACTCAACCTTCTGCATGGCGGACATCTCTCGCACGGTTCGTCAGTCAATCGAAGCGGAAAATATTACAAGGCGGTGCATTACACGATTGATCAGAACGAGAGACTTGATTATGAAGCCATCCGCGCGTTGGCGAATGAACACAAGCCAAAACTGATGATCGCGGGCTATTCATCCTATTCATGGATGCCTGATTGGAAGAAGTTCAGGGAAATTGCAGATGAAGTCGGCGCGTATCTGTTGACGGACATCTCACACATCGGCGGACTCATCGCGGCGGGCGTGGTGCCTTCGCCGATTGGATATGCCCATGTGGTGATGTCCACGACGCATAAGAGCATTGACGGTCCTCGTGGCGCAGTGTTGATGACAACCGACGCGGCTATCGCCAAGAAAATTGACAAAGCCGTCTTCCCTGGTGAGCAGGGCGGACCGCACGTGAATGTGTTTGCTGCGTTGGCTTTGACTTTCAAACTCACTCAAACTAAGCAGTTCAAGAAGTTGCAAGCGCAGACATTGAAGAACGCCAAGGCAATGGCTGACCAATTCGAGAAGCGCGGACTGCGTGTCCCGTTCGGCGGCACGGATACGCATCTTGTAAATGTGGATTGCACCAGCGTTGTCGGCGAAGATGGAACCAAGTTAAGCGGTGACCAGGCCTCACGCATTTTGGATATTGTCGGTGTAGTGGTTAATCGCAATACGATTCCTGGCGATAAGAATTCGATGGACCCGAGCGGAATCCGTTTGGGGACGCCGTGGATTACTCAACGCGGCTTCGATGAGAAGAAGACTCGTCAGTTGGCAGACATCATGGCGGATGTGCTATTGGCATGTGCGCCACATTCGGTAGATACGGTAAAAAAAGGAAAACAGCGCAGGGCGAAATTGGATTTCAATGTGTTGAACACTGCCAAGTTGAAGATCCGCAAACTGGCTGAATCAGCGGGCATTGATTTCAAAGTCGAGAAGAGTAAGTATCCGCATTTCTATTACATTGATGATGACCCCCACCTAACCTCTCCCAAAGGCAGAGGGACAACGAGCGCGGCGTTTGAGTTGAGCGGCGATAGAGTTCGGCAGATGTTGGATTATGCTGTGTCATCTGATTTGTCGGCGTTGAAAAAAGGACAGGTTCAATCAACGACGATTGCGACTCCGAAGGGCGTAGTGAAATGTGAGTTGAAGAACGTGGATGATTCCACATATCAATTGCAAGCGCCCGCAAAGAAAGCGTCGGTTGTGGCGACTTGGTTGAGGGATTTGTCGGATGGATATATGTCGTTCAATTTGGATGGCGAAAAGGATTTCAGCGCGAGGAGAATGCCTGGTCCGTTTGTGGTGAAAAAGATAAAGCAGAAGGCAGGGACACGGAAGGCAGAGGAAGGTCGAGGGGAGGAAAAACCCTTTTATATCGGTATCAGTTCCAAGGTTGAGAATGAGGCGAAGCCGTCCTTTGTGTGGAGCGAGTCGGAGAGTCCTCTTAAACGGACGGCGTTGTATGATGTCCATAAATCGAGCGTCGGCAGGATGGTGCCGTTTGCGGGTTGGGAGATGCCTGTGCAGTACACGGGGATTTTCGAGGAGCATCTGGCGACGCGCAACGCGGCGGGGTTGTTCGATGTCTCGCACATGGGCGTGTACGATGTGCGCGGCACGGACGCGGCGTCGTTTTTGGATGCGGTCTGCGGCAATGACTGCGGGAGTCTGCGACCTGGCGAGTCGTTGTATTCGCATTTCCTGACGCCCGACGCGGACGTGATTGACGACACGCTCGTTTACAGACGCGGCTGGGATAATTATCTCGTGGTCGTGAACGCGTCGAACGATGACAAAGACCGCACGTGGCTGGAGGGTGTGCGCGATAGCAAAGTGAAAATTGACAACGGACGACCGTGGGCGCGGACTTACGGATATGAAGCCGACATCCGCAACTTGCGTGACCCGAAAGCTGGTTCGGATATGCGAGTTGACATCGCGTTGCAGGGACCGAAGAGCCGCGATACGCTACTCGCGATGGGTATGAACGATGCAACCCGCGCGCGCATCATGAAGTTGAAGAGGACTGAACTTTGCGATGCGGTGATTGGAGGGTTCAACTTAATTGTGTCACGAACTGGTTACACGGGCGAGAAGATGGCGTTTGAATTGTTTGTCCACCCTGAGCAGGCGGTTGATTTTTGGAACGCGGTGTTGAAAGCGGGCGAGCCGTTTGGAGTCAAGCCGATTGGTTTGGGCGCAAGAGATTCGCTGCGGACGGAGGCGGGTCTTCCGTTGTACGGGCATGAGATGGGCCTCGGCTCTCGTCCTGAGCGGAGTGACGAGGGTTCGCCGAGGAGCGCAGACGAAGGACGTGATTTGGGAGTCGCCGAAGGTGGATTTGGTTCGTATGTCAAAACATACAAGCCGTGGTTCATCGGGCGGGATGCTTACGTTGCAAGAGAGAAAGAACGCAAGGGCGTGGTCATCCGCTTCCGCTTCGACGAACAGCGCGTCCGCATGGCGCACAACAGCGACCCCGTGGTGAACGTCAATGGCGAGCGCATTGGCTTTGTCACCTCTTGCGCGATTGATGGAGAGAGATTCCTGACAGGTCAGGCGTATTTGGATTTAGCTTATGCTAAGTTAGACACGCCGATTGGAATCCATCAGGGAGGAGTCATGGATAGGGCGGCGACGGCGGCGAAGGTGGTGTCGAGGTTTGCGAAGCTTTAGAGATTGGAAATTGGGACGGTGGAGGGGGACGCCGTCTCAAAGAATTAATATGACACTTCTACGGAAGATCTTTGTTCTTTTTTCCCTTTATTGGATTGATCTTGATTATCAACAACTTCTGATGTCAAGGTAATTGTGCGTTTGTTTTCAAGGCGCTCTGACATTTTTTGTTTTGTTAATTGGATCATTCTCACTACGCGACTGTTGTGCTCCCATCTCATTTCCAAATCATCAATTTCTTCATCCAGAATCTTTGCGAGGTCTCGTGTGCCCAAGGCCGCTAAAGATTGCAAACCAGACATGACTTCTTTTTGACTATTCGACTGTAAATCGTTTATAGCAAATAGAATTTGTTGCGCAAAGAACTCTGCCTCTTCTGGAGCGTTGTTCAAATTTGACAGACCTTCACGATAATTTTCTAAAACAATTCTTAAAGCCTCTCGAAAAGTTTTCTTGGCATCGAAGATAGAAACCAATACTTCCTTACTTGGATCACTCAATATGAATTCATCTAAGATTTTTTCCTCAAGTTGATTCTCTATTACTACTTTTTTGGCTCTCCTGTGATTAGAAACAGATACTAGAATCAATAAAATAGGCAATGCAAGTGCGACAATTGCAGATATGTTAAGTATCGTTTCCATGTTATTAATCCCTTTCTTCTCAATAGCTATCCTTTGGCACGGGAGTTGATATCTCGCGAATGTCTCCTCCTCTGCAAAGATACAATAACACCTGCAAAGAGAATCCAAGTTATAAGCACGAGGCTAAGAATAGATGCAATGTCAAGAACAAGATCTAACATAACTTAGTTGTGAGGGCTTAATATTGTTGAAACAATTGATGTAACACAATAATAAGGTGCTGCAATGATTGAGATACCATTAGCTGAAATGAAGAACCATTCTCTCATTTCCATTTTCATTTCTGAAATGCAACTACCACAAAGATATACGGACACCTTATTAAAACCATAAAATAACATTCCTAGCATAACAAATCCCATCCAATAACTACTGAAAAATATAGGTTTGCCACCCTTCTTTTTGCCTTTGTCTAGTTCGATGAAGGTTCCTACAATAAGGAATATTGATATAAGATACAGTTCACCATCATAAGCAAATTGAAGAAATACAGATATGAACGATTGGAAAATTACCCCTAGGCAAATAGCGGCTATAAGAATAATTAGGATAGGAAAAGTAAACTGGTAGAAAAACAAATCTGCCCATTTTTTTTGACTCAGCACGCTTTTAATTCCATTCATCTTTACACTCCTGTTTGATCTATTTACCAGCTAATATTTCCTCTAATTTTTCGAGCACATGCCTTACTGTTGGCAAGTCCGATTTTCTAGCAAAAGCACTTTGAGGTAATCCCTCCGCGACAAATTTATCACGTATTTCAAGACCTATCCGTTGTGTCAGAACCAATAGCGGAGTTTTTGACTTTTCTAGGTAGGATTTTACTCTCTTAAAAAACACCAACCCAGATTGCATACCCAAATCAGCCGCTTCAGTAGTATATGCATTTTTTTCCTCTTCTTCAGTAGGAGTGATCATCACATCTAATATAACTAAGTCAAATTTCTCCGACTGGACAAGTTTTTCTCCTTTTGACAAATTGTCACACATCTCAACTTTGTAACCATTTGCCTCAAGGAATTCAAGATATGGTTCTAAAATATGTCCATCTTCGTCTATCCAAAGTATTTTATGGGTCCGTGTCGGATTTTCATTTGTCATATTAATCACCTGGAAAGTGGATTACAAATATAGATAGACGACTATTTTCATTTGAAACCTCAAGCGTAATATCTCCGCCTGCTTCCCACATTAGATTTCTCGCGACCCAAAGTCCCAATCCAATTCCTGGCTCCTTGTAAATACCTGTATTACTGACACTTTGTCCACGATAAAATCTTTCAAATATCTTTTCTCTTTCTGAGAACATTATTGGCGGCCCAATTGACTTCACTTTAATGGCAGGGTGCCTCACATTTCTGTCGAGTAAAGACCACTCAAATCCGCATTCTAACTTTATTACCGAACCTTTATCTGCATACTTGGTTGCATTATGTATTAAAGAATAGAGAACGCTACTAAATAGCCTCTTGTCTATCGTAAGTATAGGGAAATCATTGCCTTCTTTATATTCAAATCTAAGGTCAGGTCTATTCCCCGTTTTCCTCATACGTTCGTATATTGCCTTTGTCATTTCTTGGGCGACAACTTTATCCTTGCTCACATAAATCTTTTGTCCGCTCTCGCGGCTTGTGGCAATCAATATGCCCATTATTTGGTCTTGGGCATCAAATAGCAAGGAATTGCAAAACTCCAACCTTGTTCTCAAAGATGAGAATAATCTGTTGTCTTCAAGCATAAGGGAGATTCTGCCAATGTTGGCATTTAGCGGAGTTAGAAGTTGATGTGAAAGGGTTATTAGATCTTGCTGTCGGTCCTTTGCCAGCTTTTCTGCCTTTTGCTTTTCGAGATCTGCTGCCTTCGCGCGTTCAAGAGCCCGTTGCTGCGCTTCGCGGATATCCTCTAAATGAATAAACTTATCTAGTACAACTTTTAATCTAGATGCTAATTCTCTCGCTAGTCCCTGATCAAAATCAGTATACCACTTACTCGCGCCTGTTTTCTTGTTGACAACTTTTACTAAGCCTAACACATCATCTTTTTCACCAATGGGAATAGCCATCCATGAAACAACTTTAGAACCCAATCCCCCCTCAACGTTTGATAAAAGATCTTCATCAAATAAACGGAGGTGGTTTTGAACATCATTTACTAGAATTAGTTCACCCTTCTCGGCACAGCGACCAGTTAATCCGCGACCAACTTCATAATCGTTTCTATCCAAATATTTTCTATTAAAACCTTCTGAAGCAATCAATTTCAGTTTCTTGGAGCCTTTCTCCTTTAAAAGCAACATGCTTCCTTGAGCTGATAAATACTTATGTAACAATATTGTAGCATTCTGATATGCTTGATCTAACGACTCACAGTCAAGGATATTATCAACTTCATCAAGAGCTAGCATTTCTTGCTTTGCCTTGAATAGTTGGTATCCCAAGTGAATTATTTCAGAAACTGATTGAAGAAATTTGGCCTCATGTTGAGTTAACAAGATCTTTCGAGGGAGATACAATTCAAGAAAGCCAGTTTGTAAATTATTATGCCTTATGGGAACTGCTATTGAAGAAGTGTATGATCCCAGTGTTGGAGAGATGGCCGTAGGCAGGTTTTGGGCATCAACTTTAGGGAATTGAAATTTAGTATCCGTAGAATAACTGGCTAACCAGACGAGATCGTCGTCAACATTTTGCGAAATTTCATCCTTTATTGCTTTAACTAGTTCCCACACACGAGCCGCCCGATAGCCATAGGAATTCTTAGTTGAACAAATATTTTTGAGCAACGATGTGATTCCGTCAGAGACAATATTATTGCTATCTTTCACTTTTTCTGCCAAAGGATCGGTTATTGATGCAACAAGTGTAACCAACACAGCCATCGTGTTCTCCGAGAAAGTTAACTCTTTCTTACGAAGATAAGAAATAGTAGATATGGAAATAATGCTAACCCAAACACTTCCCAGTATTGGTCCCCAGAGCAATAAGGAATGAAATAACTGAGGTACAGGTCGTGCGTCAGTATTGATGGTTAGTAGCACAAACCATGTGATCAAAGCTGGCACAACAGTAAATGGCAAGATCAAGCTATTAACAAAGCTTACTTGAAAAATGTTCTTGGTCTTATCACCTACAACATAGATGCTATGTACGAATAAATTTGCCATAACCAGAAATATTAAAGACTCGACTGGGATTTCCAATATATACTTTCCAACAATAGTCGCTAGAGTTACCAGTGCTGCATCGATGAAAAAATATTTTTCAAAAATAGAATATAGCCCAACAAAATCCTTTTTCTGGAAATCCAGTAAGTTTTTTCTCAAGTCTCTATTAAGCATTAAGGCGATAATTATTGCCAGAAATAATACTGGCCATAATAAATAGAGTGTTAGCTTTACACCTTCTGAATCTGTCTGATACGCCAAACCTAAGAGAGTCAAACTTAACAAAAAAACTATCCCTCCGATAATGAATAAAGCTCTAAGATTGTAAATGAAGGTACCTAATGGGCTGCTTTCGAGCAATGAGCTTTGATCGTCCACGACGGAACTGATATCCCCTGAATCAGGACCCCATACACGTTTTAACCAAATCAAGAAACGTGAAAATATGCTTTTTCGGGAAAGCAGGAAAAGTTCTCGTTCAAGAAAGCCATTCATAACATTCATTGGCGTCCAAGTATTGTTGATTATATATAATCTTTGTGCAAGACCTCACACTTAGTGTGGTTCCCTTATCACGATTTGGAAAGTATAACACTACTAATAAGGTTTCGGTGTTTTTATATCGAGTTTCAATTACGACATTAGATAGCTTGTTGCCACGCCATAATTCAGCGGGAAATAGCAAGGATGAATGGATGAAGAATGCCCTCACGGCGATGGTGAGGGTTTTTGGTGGGCGAGCCCGCATGGACGTGAACGTCCACGCTATTCGTACGAAGCCGACTGGAAGTCGGCTAGTCCGCCTGAGCGGAGTTTGTAGGTATAGCCCGACGGTTCACGTGTGCCCGTCAGGGTATCGTCGGGCGGGTGATGGGTGGCGATGAAAATTTGGGATGGGATGTCCCTCACCCCGATTGTGACGGTTTTTTGGTCGGGGTGCCCGCATGGACGTGAACGTCCACGCTAGTCAAACGAAGCCGACTGAAGTCGGCTAGTCCGCTTGAGCGGACTTTGTAGGTATAGCCCAGACGTTTACGTCAGGGCGGGCAATGGGTGGCGATAAAAATTTGGGAGGCAGATTCTCCCTCACCCCGATTGTGACGGTTTTTCGTCGGGGCGAGTCCCCCCTGTCCATGCGGGAGAAGGCAGATGATGGTTTTCAGGTTGTGGTAAAATGCTTAGCAGATTGGCAATTTTGCCTAGCAAGGAGATTTTATGACCACAACCTCTGTAAAAGTCAGCTCGAAGTATCAGATCGCTGTCCCACAGATTGCGCGCAAGAAATTGAATATCAAACAGGGCGATCATCTGCTCGTGGATGTGCAAGACGGCGTGATCGTTTTGATTCCACAACCCAAACGATACACTGAATATCTTCAAGGTCTGCATGGCGATATTTGGAAAGGTGTGGACATCGAAAAATATCTCAACGGGGAGCGTGAGGCATGGACGAACTCAGCAAATGCTTAGCCAAGGCAAAAGTCATTGGGCTGGATACGCCTATATTCATATACCTTCTTGAGGACAATGCGCGCTATGGTCCGCTTGCTCAACTCACTATCAACGGGATTGAAAAAGGAAAGTGGCAGGGAGTAACGTCAACGATCACACTGATGGAGATCACTGTCCGCCCGTGGCAGTTGGGGCGCGAGTCAGCAGCGCGTGAGTACGAAGCGATTCTGGTTCATTTCCCGAATTTGTCCATTGTTGATGTTGATCGGAATGTTGCGCGTGCGGCGGCGCAATTGCGTGCGAAATACAACGTCTCTCCGCCTGATGCATTACAGGTTGCGGCGAGTCTTTCTTTTGGCGCAAAAGCATTTTTGACGAACGATAAGAGATTGTCCAGGTTGCAGGATGTGATAGATATCCTTGTGTTGGATGATTTTTTGGAGTGACAGTTGATGAATCTGCCCACGTTGATAGGGTGTGAAGTGGCGTCTTTTCTGGGATAAACTTTTACAACCTTTTTACAACCCAGTCATAAGCCCGTTACTCTGACGATCTACAATGCCCTTAACGATCAAAGGAGGATCGTGCTTATGAAAACCATCAAACTAACCCAGGTACTGTTCAGTCTTGCCGTGGTCGCTGCGCTGGTGCTTGCGGCGATCCCTGCGACGCCCGCGTATGCCCTGTCGGATTCTTCAACCGTCACGAGCATCGCCGCGGCAGATAACGATTCAACCGCGCTGACCGCCGGAGCCATTGTGTGCAGAAGCGTAATCAGGTGGCGCAACGGACATCGAGTCGTTGTGCGCGTTTGCCATCGGGTCCATAGACCGAACGCACAATAATTTCAGTGCGAACAAATGACAAGAAAAGGGCTGACAATTGTCAGCCCTTTTGATTCTAGATTCAGATAAAATTACAACCAAAGGAGACAGGATGACAAAAGACCTGCGCGTCAATTCGGACCGAATGCTTGCTTCGTTTAATCAATTGGCTTTGATCGGTGCGACAGTGGACGGCGGTGTGAACCGCCCCACGTTCAGTGAGGCGCATCTCGCGGCGCGCAAATGGTTTCGCGAGGAGGTCGAACGCTCAGGCTTGCAATTCCGCACCGATGGCGCAGGGAATTATTCTGCATTGTTGCCCGTCATTGCGAGCCCCGTAGGGGCGAAGCAATCCCCAACTCGCGTGGAGATTGCTTCGGGGCAACGAACGCCCCTCGCAATGACGTTATTACTCGGCTCCCACCTCGACTCCGTCCCCAACGGCGGGCGGTTCGACGGCGCGCTGGGTGTGGTCGCCGCGCTTGAAGCGTTGAGAACGGTCAAAGAAAACGGAATCAATCTCAAAGTCCAGTTGGAGGCGATTGATTTCACAGATGAAGAAGGGACGCTGGTCGGTCTGCTCGGGAGCGCGGCGATATCAGGTCATCTCCGTCAAAAAGATTTGCAATCCCCGCGCGGCGGTCGCGAAAATTTAGTCGAAGGGATGTCACGTGCAGGTTTGTCCGATGAAAGCATGTTGAGCGCGGCGCGCCCGAAGGATTCGCTTGCGGGTTATTTGGAATTGCACATCGAGCAGGGCAGGCGACTCGAGCGCGCGAAGATTGATATTGGTGTTGTCTCCGCGATTGTAGGTATTGGGTCGTATCGCCTGTCGTTCATCGGTCGTGCGGACCATGCCGGTACCGCGACAATGGATGACCGGCTCGACGCATCTTTAGGCGCGAGCGCGTTCACTCTCGCGGCGCGTGAGTTGGTGATGAAGGATTTTCCGAGTTGTGTTGTCAACGTGGGCAAAATGGACTTTGCGCCGGGCGCGTTCAACATCGTCCCCGCGCGCGTGGATGTGGCTCTTGAGTTCCGTTCCCCCACTGAAGCAGATTTTGACAACATGGATGCCGCGTTGATCGCTTTGGCAAAGGAGCGGGCATTGCAGTTTGGCTTGGAATTGAAGATCGAATTTCTCGGCAAACATGTGCCAACGCCGATGGCTCAAGTTGTGCAACGCGCCTATGCAGATGCCTGTGATGATTTGGGGTTAACTCACACGCCATTGACATCCGGTGCGGGGCACGATGGGCAATCACTTGCGGATTTGTGTCCCGTGGGCATGATCTTCGTCCCCTCGGTGAATGGCACAAGTCATTCGCCGCGCGAATTCACCAAATGGGAGGACTGTGTGAACGGCGCGAATGTTTTGCTGCACGCCGCATTAAGATTGGCGGCAGAGTAAAATAGAGATTATTCTTTAAACACAAAGGGCACAAAGGTCACGAAGGAAAACCGATATGAGTATAACCTTTTCCCTCCTTGGTGTACTTCGTACCCTTCGTGGTAAAAAAGCAGTTAACCCATGAAAAACTTCGACCCCAAATACAATTCTCTTCCTAAAACTGAAATCCACATCCATCTTGAAGGCGCGATCCGTACGCAGACGATCATCGATATTGCCAAAGAACACAATCTAAAACTGCCTTCGTATGAAGCCAGTGTGTTGGATAAGCACGTCAAGGTCTATGAGCAGATGAGCGATTTGGAGGCGGTGTTGCAAGCCTTCGCCATTTTTCAAAACAGCATCACATCACCGAAGGTTGTGGAACGGATCGCATGGGAGTTGTTCGAAGATTCTGCCAGACAGAATATTAAACTCTTTGAAGTGCGCTTTTCGCCCGATTGGGCGTTTCATGGTCACAATTTGGATTGGGACGAATGTCTTGAAGGACTCCTCCGCGCGAAGGGACGCGCTGAAAAAGAATTCGACATGGCGATTGGCTACATCGCCATCACCTCACGCGGCATGGGCGCGGGATCCTGCGTCAAAACTGCGGATTGGGCGATTCGCAACAAGGGTGATATTCTCGGCATTGATCTGGCTGATAGCGAAAGAGATTTCCCTTTGAGCGAATTCGTCAAGCCTGTGATGAAAGCAAAAGAGGCGGGGTTGAAGGTGACGATTCATACGGGAGAAGACACCCCCGCGTCATTTGTCAAGGAGGTGATTGAGCGAATAAACCCCAACCGCGTCGGTCATGGAATCCATTCGATTGAAGACATGCAGGTCGTTGAATTGATCAAGGAACGCGGCATCACATTGGAGATCAATCCCTGGAGCAACTATCTCACCAACTCGGTGCGAACGATTGCGGACCATCCGCTGAAAAAGTTGTTTGATCTTGGCGTGAAGGTAACGATCAACTCCGACGACCCCGAAGTGCTGGAAACGAATTTGAATAACGAATATCGCATCGCGCATGAAGTATTGGGCATGAGCATGGGTGATATTGCCGCTTGCAATCGCTTTGCCTATGAAGCGTCTTTTATTCCAGAGGAAGAGAAGAAAAGAGTCTGGGAGAAATATTTTCAGTTGTAAATGTCACCCTCCTGAAGGACATCGGGACGATGTGAGCGGTAGCGAAGGGTCTCTACTACAACTAAATGAAACCAATTAAGTTTTGCACTTTTGACGGTGTGCGAAAGGGCTGCCAATGGTACGCAGCACAGCCTGCGAATTGTGCCTGCGGCGCTGGAAGTAACGATCACTATCGGCAAGGAGTTGGGTAAGCGTATCACGATCATGATTATGAGTTACCTGATTGCGCCAATCATTCCAAAGTCTTTCCATCGGCATACAATCGGGCGAGTATGTTGGAATATAGCAGAGCTTCAAGCGATGCCCATAGTCTTGGAGCAGTCTGGCGACCCGCTTCGACTTTTCCGGCTTATGAATCCGCGCTCCATCTGTAACGATAATCACGCGACGTTTGCGCTTGGCCGAGCGTTGCATACATTTTTCCACCAATCGGCAAAACGCCTGAGCGTCGCGCTTTTTGGCTCGAACACGCACGATCTCTCCCGTCCGCCAATCCGTTGCACCGTACTCTTGCCGCTTCGGTGGATGTTCGCCGGGGGCAGGCACTTTGCGTTGGTGTCCGCGCAACATCCAACAACGTTTCAAGGTCGGGAACAAACTCAATTCTGCTTCATCTTCGACATAGACATCCGCTCCTCGTGGCGGGTGGTTCAACAGCCTTGAAATTGCGCCTTTTTTGAGCATAACCAGGTTGGGCTTCAGCCCGATGTCGCACCGTCCAAGTCGGACGTCGACAGACCCCATCCACATCGTGCAAATGGTGTCGTACACATTCATCGCTCGTTTCACACTTGAATCGACGCTTGATCACTATGCTCAACAGTGCGGTCGTCCAGTTTGGCCGTGCCAGGCCATAATCACGCGGCGACTTGCCCAAGGCTTCACGCAAAAACAATTCAATCACCGGTGTAATCTGGGGTGGACGGCCCGAACGCAGACCCTCCCACAACCCCTCACAACCTTCCGCCATGAACCGATGCAGCCATCGTCGGACGGTCCAACAACTTTGGCGCGTGATCTGAGCAATTTCAGCTGCTTCATATCCGGCCTGAGCCAGCAGCACGGTTTGAGCGCGGCGGCGCAGACGAGGGTACCGGGCCTGATCATACATTTCACGCAGGCGATTCAACTGCCGCCCGCGGATAGGTTTCAGTTTCAATGACGGTCGCATGGTTCACCTCAGCTTACACGTAGCCTTTTACTGGCTCAATTACACCACACCCTGGCAACCGTCTCAAAAGTGCATTATTTTCTTGGTTTCATTTAGCGAGACTCTCACCTGCGCTTGCGCCAGGTGCAAGTGTCGGTCGCAGAGCCTGCCCTGAGCTTGTCGAAGGGAACGCCCCCCCTCAGAGTGACATGGGTTTTATATAGATTTCAATTATGCGCCCCCGATTCCCCGCCACCGTTCATTTGTTTTTCTTTCGCGAGAATCAAATCTTATTGCTTCGCCGTTTCAACACGGGGTTTCGCGATGGCGAATACAGCGTCCCTGCTGGGCATTTGGAGGGTGGCGAAACGGTGGTGCAAGCGGCTGTGCGCGAGGCAGAGGAGGAAGTTGGTGTTCATCTTGAAGAAAGGGACGTGACCTTCTCCTCCGTCATGCATCGCATCGAAAATGATGAGCGTGTTGATTTCTTTTTTCAAGTCCATCACTGGCAGGGCGAGCCTTTCAATGCCGAGCCTGATAAATGTGACGATCTGCGCTGGGAGGAGGTCAAGCAATTACCCGAAAACATAGTCCCGTATTTGAAGGAGGCGTTGAGGAATCATCTGAACGGTATTCCGTTCGATGAATACAAACGATAGACTTTATCCGTAATAAGCGAAAACCCTTATTGGACGCAGATAAACGCTGATTTTCGCTGATTCAAAAGAATTAATCTGCGTTTGTCTGCGTGAATCAGCGTCCCAAATTAATTTCGGATAATGTCTATTAATTATCTTCCTTACGGCGGCGGTGATAGTGACCTTTGTTTCGGTACATGGCATCATCCGCCAGGCTGATGACCTTCTCAAGCGAAAGACCCGGTTCGCTCGTTGCCTCGCCCATGGAGAGACTCAGTTCGGGATCGTGGTAATACTTGTTGTTCATGGCCACCAGCGAGTGAATGCGATCCATTGCCGCCTGCGCGTCCTCCTTATTGCTCTCGCGCAAGACGATGGCAAACTCATCGCCGCCGATGTGCGCGGCAACCTGGTCATCTTCAATGCTCGCTTTCAGCACCTCCCCTGCGCGGCGGATCAGGCTATCGCCCGCATGATGCCCAAGGTTGTCATTCGTTTCTTTTAATCCGTTTAGGTCAAGGATAATGACGCTGATCGGGTCAACTCGGTGGTTCTCAAATTTTTGCAATGCCTCTTCAAAATACGCGCGGTTATAGAGACCCGTCATCACATCATGCGTGCCGAGATAACGCAGGTAGTCCTCTGCTTTTTTGCGTGCGGTGATGTCCTCGATCGAGACCAGAACGCACTCCCAATTGGATTCACACTCGGGCAAAATACGCCAATGCAGTCGGATGTAGAGCGCTTCACCGTCCAGCCGGTAGTTGATCCCGTCCCCAGACCAGCCCGTCTCCCCGTTCCATAACGACATTAACTCCGCGCGGAAATGCGCGCGCATCTCGTCACGGAATATTTTATCGAGATTGGAAAGCAGTTCCGTTTCGGTCCCTGCGCCGAACATGCGGAGCGTTTCCGTGTTGACGCGAGTCACCTTGATCCGATTCATGCTCTCCACGATCTCTTTGGGGTGTTCATCGAGATATTTCTCCAAATCCGTAACCCCGCTTGCGCTCAACTCATCAAAGAATATTTTTATCCCGCTGTAATCCTCCTCCCAGAGCGAGATGGGCGCATATTCAAAAAGACCCTTGAAATGATCTTCACCCTTTGGGTTTGGCATAAAATTTCTCCTCGCGTGTGACGCCTTCATTATACAACCGCCTCCACCTCCGCCTTGCATACAAAACTGAAAGAAGATACAAGGCGCCGCGCAAATGGCAAAACCCGAAATTCGGCTTTTGCCTGGAACATCTGACAAAAGGTCTAACAATTCAAGCAAAAAGCGGTAAGATTTCAACATGGGTTATTTGCTTCTCGAAGGCGGCGCGGAATTTGGCGGACGGATGCGCGACCCGGACCTGCGCGCCATCCAACTGGCTGGCGGATTCAACGCCCCGCTTCGCATCCTCCCGACGGCTGCCGCGCCGGACGATAATCATCGCCGCGCTGGAGGCAATGGCGTCCGCTGGTTCGAGAGTTTGGGCGCGAGGAACGCGATGTCACTACCATTGATTGACAAGACCAGCGCGAACGATGAAAAAATTGCCCAATCATTACGCGATGCAAAGTTGATCTATCTGCTCGGCGGCTTTACGCATTATCTCGGTCAAACATTGAAGGATAGCCTTGCATGGAAAGCCTCACTTGAAGCGTTTCAAAATGGCGCAGTGATCGCAGGGAGCAGCGCAGGCGCGATGGTGATGTGTGAGTTTTATTTTGACCCCGGCTCTGGCAAAGTGGTGGATGGATTAAATCTCGTCCCCAGTTCACTCGTCCTGCCGCATCACAATACGTTCGGTAAAAATTGGGCGGCGCGTCTCACGAAACAAATCCCGGATGTGACTTTGATTGGCATTGACGAGCAGACAGGCATGTTGAACGATGGCGAAAACAATTCGTGGAACGTCTATGGCGCGGGTGAAGTGACGCTGTATCGCAACGGGATTGTGGAAACATATAAGGCGGGAAAGAGTTTTTCGATCATGTCATTCTGAGCCGCGAAGCGGCGAAGAATCTCTGACTTGCTCGGAAGACTTCAAACGGGAGGGGAGATTCTTCGCTCCCTACGGTCGCTCAGAATGACATATAATTTCATATTATGTTCGATCTCTCCAGCGCGCGCTTTGCATTTTTAGATTTGGAAACCACAGGGCTTTCACCCTGGTTCGGTGACCGCGTCTGTGAGGTGGGAATCGTCATCACAGAGGGGAAGCGCATCAAACAGCAGTATCAGCAACTGGTGAATCCGGAACGTCCGCTTTCGGTGGGGGCGGCGAGCACGAACGGGCTGACGGACGAGGAACTGTCGTCAGCGCCGCGCTTTGCCGAGGTGGCTGAATCAGTTGTCGGCTTGTTGAAAGAGGCGGTGGTTGTCTGTCACAATGCGAAGTTTGATTTGCAATTTCTCGACAGCGAGTTCAAGCGCATGGGACGCGAAATCCAAATCCCAAACCTGATCGATACGTTGATGCTGGCGCGGCAGTATTACGAACTGCCGTCCTACAGCCTGAATCACATCGCGGAGTTATTCAAGCTACCGATCACTGTGAAGCACCGCGCGTTGGACGGCGCCCTTGCGGCGCGTGCCGCCTTCTTTGCGATGATGGAGCAGATGAAGCAATTCAACAAACCTCTTGATGATTACATCGGCATTTACAACTCGCCTGCCTGGCCCAACGAGGGAATCGAACTACCCACCGAACTGGGCGAGGCGATCTATAGTAACAAGCGGATGTTCATCCGTTACGTGGATGGCGACGGCGAAGAGACTGAGCGTTGGATCACGCCGAAGCAAGTGCTGGGTTTGAAGGATTATGTCTATTTGCAGGCGTATTGCCACTTGAGGAACGACGAGAGAAGTTTTCGGCTGGATCGAATCGTTCAAGTGGAGGTGGAAGTATGAGCATTTACGAATTCACGGAAGAAGACTTGAAATCGAACAAACGCGGGTTCCTGACGAAAGGTCAAAAAGAATTGTTGCAGATGACCGCGCGCGGTGTCCGCAGTTCCTCGTGGACGAGTGTATATGTTACGGTTGGTTTTCTGTTTCTGGGGCTGTGCATTATCCTGGCTTTATATCTGCAAAATGAAGACTCGCGCGCGGCGTTGTTTTCCAACCCTCTCAACCTGCTTGTGTTCCCCGCGACGATTATCGTTGTTGCGTTGATCCTTGCTTTCAGCGTCTGGCTCGCGAGACGAATATCTGAGATGTTAATGAATGCCCAACTGCAAATGGCGGAGGGGAAGATCCGTCTTGATCAGGAATACAGCACGAACGCTGGGTTCACCAGTTATTACGTGTATGTTGGCAAGAAGAGATTTGGTTTTACCGAAAATATGAGTAATACCTTTGAGGAGGGCGCAAAGTATCGCGTGTATTATTGCAAGGCAAGTGTGTATGAATTAATTATGTCTTTGGAGAGGGTGGATGGTTAGATCGAAAGAATTTATCCGCTCATATAATGCGCAGGATACGAATCTCCCCATATCATCATGCTATAATCACGCTCATGAACGCCGAAGAAATCCGTTTTCACTTGCGCGACCGCTGGAAAGCCGTTGAAGAAATCGAACGGCAGGAGTTGCGCGCATCCACTATTAAGCAAAATTGGGAAAAGCTTAACGCAATTATGCTCCGCGCCAAACGGCTTAGACTTAAACGCCATAACGATAATAGTGAAATGGAAGTATTCCTAAGATGGGCAAAATTGAAGGATAAATATGAAGCTTCCCGAAGAACTACAACATTATCTTGAACCCCTTGAAGCGTTACAAAAACTGATTTCGCGTTTCAATCAGCAAGGTGTTGTCATCGGAGGAATTGCTGTCAGCGCTCTGGGGGAAGCTCGATTCACAGAAGACCTCGATGCCATGTTTTTGCTTTCCACAAAAGATATTGCGCAATTTCTTGATGGCGCAAAACAGGAGGGAATTGAGCCGCGCATTGAAAACGCCCATGAGTTCGCAAAGAAAAGTCGCGTACTTCTTTTACGTCACACCGTCACAGACACGAGTATAGATATATCACTTGGAATAATGCCTTTCGAACAGGAAATGGTCGAACGAAGTTCAATCCAGGAATTTGACGACTCGCTTCGAGTGCGCCTGCCTACACCCGAAGACCTGATCATCATGAAAGCCATTGCCCATCGTCCCAAGGATTTCGAAGACATCCGAACGCTTGTTGATAAATATCCAGCCCTTGACCATCGCCGCATTGAGCATTGGGTGAAATCCTTCGCGCAAGCGTTGGAGATGCCCGAACTTTGGGGACAAATTGAAAAAATCCTAAAGCAACAAGAATAATTTTAGGTATACATATTCAGCATCAGACTTCGGAAGCCTTCAAGAGTTCCGAAGTCTTTTTTACAGGTAAAATCAACTTCCATGAAAGAATTTATCTACTCCCGAAACGCCGTGTATGAAACCTTGCGCGCCAAACGCAGGGACGTGTTCAAGATCGAACTTGCCGAAGGGGTACAGGTAAAAAGCAGGCTCACCGAGATTCTGGCTTTGGCGGCGCAACGCAAGATTCAAGTTGTCAAAGCGCCGCGCGCCCGGTTGGATAAAATCCATGAAAACAATCAGGGCGTCATCGCCGAGGTGGGCAAGTATCCGTATGTGGATTTGCTCGATATACTGGAGAACGCGCGCAAGAAAGATGAGCCGCCTTTTGTCTTGCTACTCGACTCGCTCAACGATCCGCAAAACTTTGGCACACTCATCCGCACAGCAGAAGCGACAGGTGTGCATGGCATTGTCATTCCGTTGGCGCGTACAGTGGAGGTGACGCCGTCCGTGGTGAACGCGTCCTCTGGCGCGAGCGAGCACATGCTCATTGCACGGATGAATCTTGCGCAAGCGATAGACGCTCTAAAGGCAGAGAATGTTTGGGTTGTAGGATTGGACCAGAGTGGGGAAACGATTGGGGATAAGACTCAGCGTCATTTTACAGGAGCAATTGGTTTGGTCGTTGGAAGCGAGGGCGAAGGCATCCGTCAACTCACGCGCGTGAAATGCGACATCATCCTAAAACTTCCGATGCGCGGTCAGGTCGAATCGCTGAATGCCGCGGTCGCGGGTTCGGTCGCGTTGTACTTGACCGTTTTATCAAGATCAAACGGATAAATTCGACGGGTTAAAGGCCGGTTGCACGTGTTATTGTATTTTGCCCGACCTCGTTTTTGCCATTGTGCTGTAGGTCACGCCCTGCAGAATCACAGACAGCACCCAGATACTGACAGCGATATACAGCCCCAGGGATATCGAAAGCCCGATAATGCCATATGCCTGATACGCATACCCTGAAGCGAGAAAGACGGAAAGAATGTAATAAAAAAATGTAAGAATATAGAAACTATATCCGACATATTTGTCCACTTTACGCGTATCGATATCCACATGGGATTCAAGCCAGGTCTCCCAACCGGTGATCTTCTTTGCATTAAAAAGAGGCTCGATCTCGGTGCGAATGTATCTTCCGCATCGCATCAGGGCATTCATCTCGGAAAGGAAAAGCAGGATCACGATCACAACCAGAAAAGGCAACAACAGTGTGATGATTCCCAGGTCATAACTCAGCGCCAGGAATTGAGCCAGCGGAACGACCGTTGCGCCGCCGGTCATGATCTTGAAAATCCTTTCCTTTGTCACCTCTATTTCTTTCCGAAGTGTCTGGTATTGCAGTTCAACAAATTTGTCCAGATCCATATAAACCTCCTGCTCCATTTTATGAATTCCATTTTCATTTTACTCCCAAATGAGTACAATTTGTAAAAATTTCAGGAGACAAATGCCTCAAGCAACGTATCACTTTCCACGCGGGTTTTTATGGGGGACGGCAACCGCCGCGCATCAGGTGGAAGGCAACAACACGAACAACCAATGGTGGAAGTGGGAACAGGACGGTCATACCAACGGGAAGTCTGGTTTGGCTTGCGATTGGTGGGGCGGCCGCTGGCGCGAAGACTTCGACCGCGCCGTGGAAGGCGGGCAAAACGCGCATCGTTTTTCGGTGGAGTGGAGTCGCATCCAGCCCACGCCTGATACCTGGGATGAAGATGCGCTGGAACGGTATCGCGCCATGTTACGCGGACTGCGCGAACGCGGGATGGCTCCGATGGTCACATTGCATCATTTCGCCGATCCACTTTGGCTTTATGAAAGATGTGGCTGGGAACATGATGAAGTTGTGCCGTTGTTCGAAAAATACGTCCGCAAGGTTGTGGATGCGTTGAAGGAATATGTTTCGTATTGGGTCACGATCAACGAGCCAAACGTCTATGCCTTGAGCGGATATGTCGCGGGCGATTTCCCCGCCTGTAATAAAGGATTGAATGTCGCAGTAAAGGTGCAAGCCAATATGCTGCGTGGACATGCCGCCGCGTATCGCGCTATTCACGAAATTCAAAAAGAAGCGCGCGTGGGATATGCCTTGCATTATCGTCCGATGGTCGCGCATAACAAATGGTCGCCGCTTGATGTACTCATGCGAAACATTCAATACAACGGGATCAACATGGCATTCCCATCAGCCATCAGCACGGGCGTGATGAAATCTCCGCTTGGCAACATTCGCATCCCTGAAGCCAAAGGCACGCAGGATTATCTCGGACTCCAATATTATTCCATGGATACGGTCAAGTTCGATATCATGAATCGCAACGAACTGTTCGGCAGACGTTATTTTCCTGAGAACTCCGATTTCAGCGCCACAAAATTCATCGCCAACATCCCCGAAGGTATATTCGACTCCATCAAATGGGCAGTGCGCACGTATCCCAACACGCCGATCCTCATCACTGAGAACGGCGTGGATGATGCGGAGGATACAATGCGCCCTCGTTATCTTGCGCAACACATCCATCAAATGTGGCGCGCGGTCAATTTCAACTGGCCTATCAAAGGATACTTTCATTGGTCGCTGGTGGATAACTTCGAATGGGATCACGGCTGGTCTCTGCGCTTCGGTCTGTGGGCATTGGATGAGAAAACCCAAAAACGCATCAAACGTCCCTCTGCGGATTTGTATGCCGAGATCTGCAAAGAGAATGGTCTCTCTTCGGAGATGGTTTCCAAATATTGTCCTGAGGTGTTTGATAAGTTGTTTCCTGTGTAAGAGGAAACATCCAGTTGTGGTAAACTGAAAACAACAAATCGTCATGCCCGAATATCTTTTTTCCAATCACGCCAAAGATATGCTCAAGGAGCGAGATATTCTTGAGGAATGGGTTCTGCAAACCATCAACAACCCAGACCAAAAGAATTCAGGCGATGATGGCAACATCCATTATCAGTAGATCACGAAATCTGAAAATGAGGACGGCGAAAAACGACGTCCGCGTAGTCGAATAAATTCTCAACAGCATGAGCGATCATGCGCGCCAAACGACGCAGGGTCAACCAAAATTTAGAAAAAGGCTTTGCGGAATTTTTTAGGCAGATTGCAATATGTTGACGATTCGCAATGTATAGATTGAACATAACAAACGCCAAGCCCACTAACAACAAACGGATCACAGGGTTTCGGGAGGTGGTGCGAGCGCGAACTTGATTCATTTGACGATAACTAGACTCAATTCCAAACCTTTGACGATACATCTCGAAGACCTGATGCGGTTCAACTAACTTTGGCAATCCAGCCACGGCATAGGCAATGTCTCGACAGGCTCGACAACCAACCAACGCACGCCCTTACGTTTATAGCGTCCTTTGGAATACTTTTTGACCACAACGGCGGCCACGTCCAATGCGCCGTGCTTCGGGCTATTGAAGGTATAGGTTGTTTTGTGGCTCGCAGACGCTTCAAACAACTTTCGCACGCCACCCGACTTTCCGCGCACAGGCATGGGCATGATAAAGTTTAGTTTGCGCCGTTTGAGCGTCTTAAGCACAGGCACAGCGCAAAAGCCTTTATCAAAATAGGCTCGTTGAATGCGGATTCCTAAGGTTTTCAGCCGATTTAATAACCAAACGACAATTTCTTGCATACTTTCGCCTTTCTCCACAAAGCGCAGCGCGACGACATAGCGTTGGTTATCATGCACAATCGAAACCGTGGCGTATCCGTGAAAATGGGTTGTGCCTGATTTCGCCTGACTGTGCAGGATCTCTTTTTCATCTTCATAATGTTCGCCATGATAGGGGATCAAGGTCAAATCTATGGCGACATAGTATGCACCTTTCCCTTTCTTGATGAAACGCGGTGTTTGAGCGCGTAGGATCGTATGCAGTGCACGTTGCAGTGTCGCGCGATCAGGCAAGGCTTTGGCTAACACTTCGCGCAAACGATTCGCAGACGGCGCTTCCTTCAATTCATGACAGGCCGCATCCATACTGACACGATGAGCGCTGGCGTAGCCTAATACGGCAATGATGTCATCCGCCGTAATGCGCGTGTTTCGCAAGTCAAGTGGCAAATGTGGGCGTACTATGGCAATCAATGCGTTCAACACTTGTTGAGATCGCAAGATTGGGTTATTTTTAAGGGTAAGCTTGGACATGGCGGTTTGGTCTCCTTGGTCAGAGCCAAGTAAACCATGTCCAAGCCTTTTCGTGAACTACTGAGTATTTCAAACCATTTCCTGAAAGAGGGAACAGGGTATTGCACGTGGTTGTGAACGAAACCGTCGAGCCAAATCGTATTGTTACTTTGTTTTTGGATAAACGAGCAAGGAGAACAAAATGAGACTAAAAATTGACAAGGAAAACGATGCGCTGTATTTCCGCTTGGATGAAAGCGCAATCGTTGAATCAGAGGAAGTCCAGCCTGGCGTCATTCTTGATTATGACAAGAACAATCAGGTAGTTGGCATAGAAATCCTGAATCTGAGTTCACGGATAGGAAAGGAAAAGTTAAATTTCCTTCAACTTGAAACCGTTTAGGAACTGAACGTGGACGGCGCAAGCCGTCCTTTTGCTTTCTATGTACCATCTCCCTCCCGAATTCATCTCCAACATTCAAAACGTCTTCGGCGAAAACGGACATGCCTTTCTGAAATCATTGCCTGATTTGATCGCAGAAGCCTCCGCGCGCTGGGGTTTGACGGACGTCCAGCCTGCGCCGACGCTTTCTCATAATTTCGTCGCCTTCGCAGAATCCCCCTCTCCCTTTGGGAGAGGGGTTAGGGGTGAGGGCAAAGTTGTTTTGAAAATGGGCGTACCGAACCCCGAAATGAAAAGCGAGATGGCGGCGTTGAGGTTGTTCAACGGCGAGGGCGCGTGCAGGTTGATGGATTGCGACGAGGAAAAAGGATTTCTCTTGCTCGAAAGATTACGACCTGGGGAAATGCTTGCTGAGATGGGAGATGATGAAGAAGCGACTCACATCGCGGCGGAGGTGATGAAAAGGATTTGGAGACCGATAGAACATATCACTCTCCCGAAGGAACATCGGGACGATGTGAGCGGAGCGAAGAGTCTCCGTGACGATGGGAGAGACCCTTCATGGCGCGAGGCGCCACTCAGGGTGACATATGATAATTTTATTCTCCTCTCTGATTGGTTCGATGGATTGAAACGATTAAGGGAAATGTTCAACGGCGGGACGGGTCCGTTGAATGAAAGACTCGTTGAGAGAGTTGAAAGGTCAGTAAAAGATTTCTTTGCTGAGAATCACATACCTGTTCTCATGCACGGAGACTTTCATCACTTTAATATTTTGTCATCGGAGCGCGGATGGCTGGTGATTGACCCGAAGAGAGTCATTGGGCCCGCGGGGTATGAGGTCGGTCCGTTTATGATGAACCCCTGGGGAAGTTTTTCGGACGGAGTCAATGACCGCCTGAGAGTGAAGCGGCGGGTTGACATCTTGCATCAGCATTTGGGCTGGGAGCATGAGCGCATCCTTGAATGGAGTCTGGCACACGCGGTCTTATCCACATGGTGGGGAATCGAAGATAACTCGGGATGGGATTATTCGCTGGCATTTGCCGAGATGATTGCCAGCCTTTAAAAAAGAACGACCTCCGATTACGGAGGCCGTTCAGGGAGGTTGATTCTGCTTACCTGCCGAGGAGGGCAAAGACGGCATAGCCAAGGGCGAGAACGCCGCCAATGGGTGCGGCCATGGGCAGCGCCACAAAGGCGCCAACGCCGACCCACAGGAAGTACAACCACATGCACCAACCAGAAATTGTCGTAGGCATTTTCATTTTCACACTCTCCTTAAATAAGATGAATTATGACTGTCCACGCGGACAGTTCTGTATGTGATAACCCCACTGCGTTTTAGTGGTTGCGCCTGGCGTGGTAGAATTTGGTTACACAATTTGCTCTCGCGGGTTGACCAATGACCGCGAGAATTTTTCTGCCATGACCATCACAACCACCCCTGCCGAATTTTCATTACAACGCACACATACCGCTGACCGCACCAGCCCTGCGAAGTGGATATGGTCTCATGCTTCGCGCCACGGCTGGATCATTACCATGATGATCGTCGGCGCGGTCGGGAATGCGGGGCTTGCGGCGGTGGTGCCTGTGTTAACCGGCAACGCGTTCAACGCCATGCTCAAGCCCGTTCCCGATACGAGTGTGTTGTTTCCCCTGGCGTTGACCATCGCCATTTCGCAGGTGATCCGCGGCGTGTTGCAACTGGGGCGAAACTTCGGCGCGGAATTGCTTGCCCAACACGTGGAACGCCAGGTGCGCGATGAGTTGTATCTGTCCCTGCTTGGCAAGAGCATGACCTTTCACAACCTGCAACCCGTCGGCGATACGATGGCGCGTACCACCAACGACGTGCGCGAAGTCAACTACATGTTCAGCCCGGGATTGAATCTCGTGGTGGGTTCGTTCATTTTCATCCTCATGCCGATCTTTGTCGCCGGGCGCTACCATCCGTCGCTGGTGATCACTCCCATCATCTTTACCATTCTATATTTTGCGTTCCTTGCGCGCTATCTCAAAATGCTCTCGCCGATCACCGATGAGGTGCGCGCCACGTTTGGGCAGATGAACACGCATCTATCGGAATCATTGGACGGCGTGGAAGTGGTCAAGGGCGCGGCGCAGGAAGACGCGGAAGTGGATAAATTTGTGATGAACGCCAGCCGCGTGCGCGACGCGTTCGTGAGACAGGGCGACCTCGAGGGACGCTATGTCGCGATGCTCCTGCTCGGTTCTGCCTACGCCTTTGGCTTGTTTCATGCCCTCATGCTTTTCCGCAGCGGACAGATTGACCTCGGCGACGTGGTGGCATATTTCGGTTTGCTCTTGTTGCTTCAATTTCCCACGTTTGTTTCCACCTTTGCTTATTCGCAGATCTCATCGGGCGTTTCGGGCGCGCGCCGCATTTTGGAGTTGATGAACCGCGAGACCAATCTCGACCAGAACGCGCAGGGACGCGCAGAATCCATGAAAGGCGAAGTGGAATTTCGAAATGTGAGTTTCATATATAACCCTCACCCCAGCCCCTCTCCCAATGGGAGAGGGATGTCCGAAGGACAGGGTGAGGGGGAGTCTGTCCTCCAAAACATCTCCTTCAAAGTCAAACCCGGGCAAACGGTTGCCATTGTTGGTCAAACGGGCGCGGGGAAGACGTCACTCGTCAAATTAATTAATCGCACGTACGATACCTCACAGGGAAAAGTCTTTGTGGATGGCGTGGATGTGCGCGATTGGAATCTCGCCGCGCTCCGTTCGCAGATCTCGATGATTGAGCAGGATATCTTCCTGTTCTCGCGATCTGTCAGCGACAATATCGCTTTTGGGAAACCGGGAGCAACTCAAAGTGAGATCGAAGCGGCGGCGCAGTCTGCGCAGGCGGAGGACTTTATTCAATCCTTCGATAAGGGATATGAAACCATCGTGGGTGAAAGAGGCGTCACGTTATCCGGCGGGCAACGCCAGCGCATAGCGCTGGGACGCGCCTTCCTGACCGACCCGCATATTTTGATCCTCGACGACTCCACCTCCGCGATTGACTCAGCCACCGAGGATAAAATCCAGCGCGCCATCGCCAACGCGGCGCGCGGACGCACGACCTTCATCATCACGCACCGCCTGTCGCAGATCCGCTGGGCTGATCTGATCATCGTGCTTCGCAAAGGAAGGATCGCCGCCATCGGCACGCATGAAGAGTTGATGAAAACATCCGCGGCGTACGCGAAGATATTTAGAGATTAAATGTCGTTGCGAGGGCGATAGCCCGAAGCAATCTCCACCACGATGAGGAGAAAGTCCCCGTTTGTTGGGGATTGCTTCGTCGGGCTACGCCCTCCTCGCAATGACATATGAGGTTTTATGGGCTTCTTTGCCGGACTCAACGACGAAAAATACGACCGTCAGTACACGGACCGCGACTTGATGCGTCGCATCGTCGGTTACTTCAAACCGCAGACCAAGCGTCTCACGGTGGTGACTGTATTGATCGTAGTCATCGCGGGCATCGGCGTGTTATTGCCTGTCGTTGTTGCGCGCATGGTGGACTCGCTGAAAGGCGAGCCTTCTTTCACAGCCATTAGTCTTGTTGGGCTGACTGTGCTTGGAATCGGGTTTGGCTTGTGGGGATTGAACTGGGCGCGCCGCAGTCTCGTGGTGCGCGCGGTGGGAGACGTGGTGCTTGACCTTCGCACGCGCGCCTTCCGCGCCGCGGCGGAACATGATCTTTCGTTTTACGATCAGTTCTCTTCGGGGCGCATCGTTTCGCGCATCACATCCGACACAAACGATTTCGGTCAACTCGTTGTCATCGTCACCGACATTGGCTCGCAAATTGTCCAGGCGGTCATACTCGCTGTGATTTTGTTTCGTACTGATCTGAAGTTGTCGTTGATGCTGATGACCTTCCTGCCCGTCATCTTTGCGATTGCAGGCGGCTTCCGTGTGCTGGCGCGCCGAGTCACCAAGCGCGGCATGAAAGCCATGGCAGATGTGAACGCCGCGATCAAGGAAACCATCAGCGGCATTGCCATCGCGAAAAATTTTCGACAGGAAGAAAGCATCTTCAAATCGTTCGATGAATCGAACCAGCAGTCCTATCAAGTCAATGTGCAACGCGGCTTTGTCCTTTCGCTGGTTTTCCCCACACTCAACGCGTTGGGCGGAATATTCGTTGGCATTCTCCTTTATGCAGGCGGGTTAAGCGCGGCGCAGGGCATCGTCACTGTGGGCGCGTGGTATCTCTTTATTATGAGCCTCGACCAGTTCTTTTTCCCCGTGCTCAACCTCTCCGCGTTTTGGGCGCAGATTCAATCTGGTCTCTCCGCGGCTGAACGCGCCTTTGCCTTGATTGACGCCGATCCAAATGTCCTACAAACGGATAAACAGGATGTGCCGACTCTCAAAGGACACATTCACTTCGACGACCTGCATTTCCGCTATACGGATAAAGAACCGATTCTGACTCACTTCAACCTGCTCATCCAACCCGGAGAGACTCTTGCCCTTGTGGGCCACACCGGCGCGGGGAAATCGTCCATCGCCAAGTTGATCGCGCGCTTTTACGAATATCAACAGGGACGTTTGCTGATGGATGGTCGCGACATCCGCACGTTTGATCTTGCTCAATATCGCAAACAGTTGGGCATCGTCTCACAGGTCCCGTTTTTGTTTTCAGGGACGGTGGCGGATAATATCCGTTACGCCGCGCCAAATGTTTCAGATGAGGAAATGTCGCAGATGGCGCGGGAGATAGGAAACGGCGAATGGCTGGAAACGCTCCCGAATGGGATCCAGACCGAGGTCGGAGAAAGAGGCGGACGTTTATCCATGGGGCAGAGGCAACTCGTCGCGTTGATGCGAGTCCTGATGCAGAAGCCCGCCATCTTCATCCTGGATGAGGCGACAGCCAGCATTGACCCGTTCACTGAATGGCAGATTCAACAGGCGTTGAATTTGATCCTGAAAAATTCAACGAGCATCCTGATTGCACATCGTTTGTCAACCGTAAAAGCGGCGGATCGAATCGTTGTAATGGAAGAGGGAAGCATTATCGAAGAGGGGGATCACAACGGCTTGCTTGCGCAGGGCGGGCATTACGCGACGCTGTACAACACCTATTTCAGGCATCAAAGCCTGGCGTATATTGAAAAAGCGAAAGAATTTATTGCTGATGACAGATAAAAAAACGGACGGCATCACCGTCCGTTTTTTATATTACAGAGGTGCGTCGCACCTTTATGGTCAGGATACGTTGACAAAGTGGATTCTGCCTGTTTATTGGACAAATCAACCCGTGTGGTGCGACGCTCTGCGTAAGGTGTGTTAGTAATGTAAATTCAAATCCATGCCTTCATACAGATACGCAACCTGTTCGGCATAGCCGTTGAACATCAATGTGGGGCGGCGGCTCAGTTCACCGATGCGGCGCTCGGATGCCTGCGACCAGCGCGGGTGCGAACGTTCGGGATTCACATTCGAGTAAAACCCATATTCATTCGGTCCGACGGTGTTCCAGAGTGTTTGAGGTCTTTCATCGGTCAATTCGATCTTCACAATAGATTTGATGGATTTGAACCCATACTTCCACGGAACGACGAGTCGGATCGGCGCGCCGTTCTGGTTGGGCATGGGCAAGCCGTATAAACCTGTGGCAAGGATGGCGAGGTCGTTCATGGCTTCGTCAATTCGCAGCCCTTCCTGATAGGGCCACGGATAGAACACACCTCCCTGCCCCTTCATTTCTTCGGGGCGATAAACGGTTTCAAAACGGACATGCGTAGCATCTGACGTCGGTTCCACTTCCTTCAACAGACTCGCAAGTGGAAGACCCGTCCACGGGATGACCATGCTCCAGCCTTCAACACACCGCAGGCGATAAATGCGCTCTGCCTGTGTGAACCTGCCAAGCAGGTCTTCGATGCCGTAGGTCTTTGGGTAGTTGACCAGCCCATGGACTTCAACTGTCCATGGGTTTGCATGGAAATTCCTGGAAAGCGGGGCGACGGCTTCCTTGTTCGTGCTGAACTCGTAGTAGTTGTTATAGTTGGTGATGTCATCAAATAAATTGACAGGATCGCCAAATTCATCTGTTTGATTGGACGCTGGAACGACAGGCGCTTCACTGGTTTGACTCGCTACATTCGCTTCGCTCGCAGGGACGGTTGATCCTGTTGCGTTGGGCGCGCACGCGGCTAACAGCGCCGACCCCGTGACGATGCCCACGGCTTTGAGAAAGTCGCGCCGCGAAAGATATTGCGAATGCGGTGTGATCTCTGATGATTTGACTGGAACGGATTTATGTTGGTTGTTAATAATTTACTCCTGATTCTCATTTTGATGAGAAAGGAGGTCGAGGAGATTACGGGAAATTATCTTCCAGCACGAAGTGCATTAAGGGATTAATGTTGCCTTATTTTGGCAAAACAAGCCTAAAGTAAAAAGCGGATGACTGATTGCCATCCGCTTTTTACTTCTATAAATGTCTCGTGCTTCTTGGGTCGAAGGCGTCGCGAAGCCCGTCACCCACAAGGTTGATACACAAGATCGTGAAGATGATGAAAGAGCTTGGGAAAATCCACATCCACCACGAGCCCTTTTGAATGAAAGTTTGCGCGGCAGTAAGCATGTTGCCCCAGGATGCAGTAGGCGGTTGAATTCCCAGCCCGAGGAAGGAGACATAGGCTTCTGAAAGGATGGCGCCTGCCAATCCCAGCGTCGTGGAGACGATGATTGCGCCCATCGTATTTGGGATCAAATGTCGGAAGAAGATGCGCATATCACTGGCGCCCAGCGATTTCGAAACAGAGATGTAATCCAACTCACGCAGGGAAAGTACGTTGGCGCGCACGATACGGGCGAGAAACATCCAGGAGGTAAAGCCAATTACAAAAATAACGATGCCAATACTCCCATTAAAAGACTGCCCGAAGATGGTGATCGTGTCAATATCCCTGCCTATAAATTTTCCAAGCACGATCAAGAGAAACAGGGATGGAATTGAAAGCATGGCTTCGGTGAAGCGCATAAGAAGCGAATCCACCCAGCCGCCATAATAAGCGGCAAGCCCGCCGATCAGTGTGCCAGCGCTCACGGAAAGAAAGACAGCCAGCATTCCCACCACGAGGGAAATTTGCCCGCCATGGATGATCCGCGCGAAGATATCACGACCCGTGCTGTCAGTGCCCATCCAGTGTAATGCAGACGGAGGACTCAAACGTCCCTGCAAATCAACCGCATTTGCCTCTTTCACCGGCACAAGAATTGAGCCTACAATAACAAAGAGGAGCAAAAGGCCGAACCCAATCATGCCAAGTAATGCCATGCGATGTTTTCGGAAGCGCCTCCAGATCAATTGCCTGGGCGTGAGCGCGGGTCCCGTTGATTCGCGGTCAAGAATGGAAATATCTAACGATGCTGTTCCGGTAGCCATGATTTACTCCAAGGATTAACTGAGTCGAATGCGCGGATCCACAAACGTATACAACACATCCGTGATGATCGTGAATACCACGACTGCTGTTGAGACAATCAACAAAACGCCGAGCACCACCGGGTAATCACTGCGTTGGGCGTATTCCCAGAATAAACGTCCCATGCCGGGCCAGGAGTATACCGATTCAGTCACAATGGCGCCGCCGAGTAAAAAGGGGATATCCAAGCCTACGAGGGTCACAAGAGGCAGGGCAGCATTGCGAAGCGCATGTTTGTAAAGAACTACTTTACTGGTTAGTCCTTTTGCGCGGGCGGTGCGCACGTAATCCAATCCCAATACTTCCAACATGCTCGAGCGCACGAAGCGGGAATAGCCGGCAGTCTGAACGATAACAAGCGCAGAAACAGGCAGGATTAAATTCTTAATGTATTCCACCGGATCCTTTTTATCCCATACTGCCGCCCCGGTTGGCAGGTAAGGCAATCCCCACTCCTTGAATTGGACGGCAAATATTAACATTAGCCCCAAAGCGCTGAAAAAGATTGGAATTGAATAGCCAACAAACGAAAAAGAAGTGATGATGTTGTCTGTAGCCGAGTATTGCTTGACTGCTGATAGGATGCCGAGAACAAGTGCGATTGAAACGGTAACGATCTCAGTAGTGAACATTAGGATTAAAGTATTCGGCAGACGCTGGGCGATCATTTCAGAAACTGGCTGCTTTGAAAAGAAGGATTGCCCCAGGTCGCCTTGTAATGCCAAACCAAGCCACTTGAAATATTGAATTGGGAGGGGCTGATTCAAGCCGAGCCGTTCACGCAAAGCGGCTTTGTCCTCGGCACTCATACGCGGATTGGCGGCGTATTGTGCGAGTGGGTCTCCCGAAAAACGCGTCAGGAGGAAACATAAAACTGTGATGATTAAGAGTGTAAAAAGCGCCTGAACAGTACGTCGTGTAATATAAGACCACATGTCAACCTCCAGCACTGCCAATTACTGAACGAGAGGCAGGGGAAATCCCCTGCCTCTCGTGTCGAACTTAACTTGCTTTTGTTTTTATTCCTGAACATCCCAGAGTTCAGCGTTCCAGTTTATGTTGCTCTGGGGACCCATAGGACCAAAGATGAAGCGGGGTGTGGAGCCAAAAACATCTCCACGAGCATACATCGGGATCACGTAGTAGTTTTCGGCGATGTACTTCTGAGCTTCGTCCATGATTGCCTTGCGAGCCGCAGTGTCAACAGTACCGAGAGATGAATCGATCAGGTCCGAAAGGAACGGATCGCAGTTGTGGTACCAATTGGTGCCATCTGGTTTCTCGGCATTTGGAACCGATTCGCATTGGAAGTTGTCGGTGTAGGGATCCGGGTAAAAGCCTGTGGTGTAACCACCCATATCGTAGTTACCAGTGGTCAAAGGACCACCGTCCACATACTGGCCGAAGAAAGTACCGGCGGGGGTGTGAATCGGAGTGAACTCAACACCGATCTTGGCAAGGTCAGCCTGAACAGCAGTAGCCGCATCAATACGGATCGGAGCAGTGGTGGTCTCAAAGTTGAACGAGAGCTTTGTGCTCACGCCATTGCAGTCACCCACACGAACGCCATCTGCGCCGAGGGTGTAACCGGCTGTATCAAGCAAGGCAGCAGCGGCATCCGGGTCATAGCCTTCAACTGTCAGGTTGGTGTTTGTCCAGGCGGTGTTGGGCCACTGGCTGACGGGAACGGCGGTAAAGCCACTGAGCAGGGTATCCACAATTGCCTGGCGGTTAATGCCAAGGGTAATCGCTTTGCGGACGTTAATATCCTTGAACGGGCAGAAGCCTTCGTTGTCAGCCTTGCCGCGACCATCTACTCCATCAACACGACCAAGGTTGAAGAAGTAATGTTCAAAGTCTGAACCAGCAACAACGGTGAGTTTAACATCCGGTTCGAGAGCGCTGATGGTGGCGATATCGCCTTCGGAGTAGTTCGGGTACCAGTCTACGTCACCAGTTTGCAGGGCGGCGAGAGCGGCGGCAGAATCAGCCACAAAGCGGATCTGAACTCGATCCAATATGGCGCGGCCCGCGAAGAAGTTCGGGTTGGGTAACAGGGTCATGAAGTCGCCAGGTACCCATTCGGTAATGACGAACGGACCTGTGCCAACCGTTGGCTGGTGGATGAAATCATTGGATTCCAAAGCAGTCTGTCCACCGAGAATGTGTACGGGGAGTATGGCGCCACTATTGTTCGGACCTTGTGTGAACAAGGTCTGCCAGGGCGGGTAGAGTTCAGCAAAGTTGAGCACAACCGTCAGATCATCAGGGGTTTCAACGCTGGCGATCTTGTCATAACCGGTCTTGGTGGCAACGGCATTACCAGGATCCACAATGGCTTCCCAGGTGAACTTTACATCGGCAGAAGTGAGGGGTGTGCCATCAGACCAGAAGAGACAATCCTTCAACTTCCAGGTGATTGTCAGTCCATCAGCAGATACGCCGCCGTTTTCAGTGGTTGGGATCTCTGCGGCTAATTCAGGCACAAAGTTGCTTTGATCATCCCATTCAGCGAGACCAACCAGGGTCAACTGAGTGACCCAAACGGCAAAGGACATCTGAGTGAAATAAGGAACGATGCTATCGGGTTCCTGATCAAAGGCGCCGGTGACGGACTTGCCGCCATCGGGGAAGGCAATCGGTTCAGTGCCAGCGGGAGCACATGCGGCTGGGGCTTCAGTGGCAACTGCAGTGGGGGCTTCGGTTGCTGGGGCTTCTGTCGCAGGAGCCTCTGTCGCAGTGCCGCCACAGGCGGACAGTATCATGCTCGCGAGAACGAACAGTGATAGTAAAGCAAATAGTTTGTGTTTCACGTTTCTCCTCCAAGAGAATATAGATTGATTAACAACGGGGGTAATACCAAAAATATATCAGTGAGGGGCGACTCCTTTCCTGTCAATAAGCAGATTATACAGCAAAAGGAAAATTAGGTAACGGGTAAAGGCATTCCCAGCCCATTTAACACTACTTGAGAGGGGTCTTTATGCCATAACCCTGGCACTTTTTGGTTGCAATTCGGACACGTTCCTTCCCCCGTAACATGATACTCACGGATGACATATCCGCTTCTTTTCACCAGCCGGTAGCTGCATGCCGCGCAAAAAGTATCTTCATAGTCCCCAACCTGCCCCGGCAAATTTCCGGCATAAACAAATTTCAGTCCGGCTTCCTTTCCGATCTCCGCCGCGCGTAAAAGAGTTTTCGCATCGGTGTTATCGGGGTCGGTCATTTTATAGTCTTTATGGAACGCGGTCACATGCCAGGGGATATCTTTTGAAACATCCGCGATGAATCGCGCCGCATCCCACATCTCTTCATTCGAATCGTTGAAACCGGGAATGGTCAGGGTCACGATCTCGACCCATAATCCCATGTCATGTGCGCGCTTAATACCATCAAGGGTATTTTGTAATACACCGCCCAATTTGCGATAATTTTTATCCTGCATGGATTTCAAGTCAACTTTATAGGCGGAGATATATGGACGGATGTATTCCATGACTTCGGGCGTATTATTTCCATTTGAAACATACGCGCACATCAGACCAGCGGCTTTTGCTTCCTTGAAAATTTCCACGGCCCACTCGCTCGTGATCAACGGCTCGTTATACGATGACGCAACTACAGAGGCTTTCGTCCGACGCGCAAGATGCACCATTTCCTTTGGGGTCATCTTGCGGACAAGATTTGCAGCGACATCCGAATTTGGGTCGCGCATCGCTTGAGAGGTCAACCAGTTCTGGCAATAGCCACAATGGAAATCGCAACCCAGCATCCCAAAAGTCAGCGCGTTGGTTCCAGATAACACATGAAAAAATGGCTTCTTCTCAACGGGGTCGCTTTGCAACGCGCCTACATAACCCCACGGCACGCGCAACTCTCCGCCCTCGTTGAACCGCACCTGGCAGATGCCGCGCCTCCCCTCGCGGATGACACAACGATGCCCGCACGCGAAACAACGCACCGCGCCGCCCTCCATTTTTTCATACAACTCCCCCGTCACAGTCAATGTATCCAGCAACTCGCCAATGGACGTCGCCATACGAACCTCATCCCTTATAATACACCCATGCTCACCATTTGTATACAGGCTGGCGGCGCGTCCTCCCGCATGGGCGAAGACAAAGCCCTCAAAACTTTTCTCGGACGCCCCCTCATCCAGCGCGTGATCGAAAGACTCACCCCCATTGCGGATGAAATCATCGTGACGACGAATCGCCCACAAGAATACGGATTCTTAAATCTGCGCCTCATATCTGACCTCAAACCTGGTCGCGGCGCCCTCGGCGGACTCTACACTGCCATCGCTTCTGCCACACATCCCATCGTTGCGGTCATCGCGTGCGACATGCCCTTCGCCAGCGCAAAACTTATCGAAGCGGCGAGCAGGCTCATGGTCAAAGAAGAAGCGGATGTTGTCATCGCAAAAGGTGACGAGGGTTACGAACCGCTTCACGCCGTCTATCGCCGCGAGACATGTCTTCCCGCAATTGAATCCGCCATTGAGGCTGATCAATGGAAAGTTGTCGCGTGGTTCCCGCAGGTGAAAGTGCGTGTGCTGACGCCTGATGAAATCAAATCATTTGACCCCGATGGTCTCGCATTCTGGAACGTTAACACCCCTGAAGAATTTGCAAAAGCAGAAATAATTGCGCAAGTGTAACGCGAGATTCATCTCGCGAGTTGCAAAGCGACATGAATGTCGCATTACAAACATCAAAGGATTTTTCCCCATGACATACGACACTTCGACATCGCTCAGTGCGAGCGTGAATCTCGTCCGACAGCAATTCCCCTCGCTCAACCGCCCTGCCATCTTTCTCGATAACCCCGCAGGGACGCAGATCGCAAAGCCCAGCCTCGACCGCATCAACCAATATTTGCTCGAACATAACGCCAACCACGAAGGCCAGTTCGAGACCAGCCGTAAATCGGATGAGGTTTTGCATGAAGCGCATGTCGCCATGGCAGATTTTCTCAACGCCGCGCGCCCCGAAGAGATCATTTTCGGCAACAACATGACCACACTGACTCTGCACATGTCTCGTTCGTTGGCGCGGAACTTACAGGCCGGCGATAACATTCTCGTCACGAGGCTAGACCACGACGCAAACATTGCGCCGTGGATGTTGATCGCGGAAGACAAAGGCTGTAATTTGCTCTGGGTGGATATTGATGTAGAGGATGGCACGCTCGATGTGAATGACTTTGCCAGAGCGCTCGAGAGTAAACCGAAGATCGCCGCGTTTGGTTATGCATCCAATTTATTGGGGACAGTGAACCCGGTCAAGAAATTAACCAAGATGGCAAAGGACGCGGGTGCGCTCGTGTACGTGGATGCGGTGCAATACGCGCCGCACGGTCCGATTGATGTGCAGGATATCGGCTGTGACTTTTTGGCGTGTTCTTCGTATAAATTCTTCGGTCCACATGCGGGGGCATTGTATGGAAGATATGATCTGCTCAATGAGTTGAAAGCATACAAAGTTCGCCCGGCTTCGAATGAGTCGCCGTATAAATTTGAAACCGGCACGCAAAATCACGAGGGGATCGCGGGTGTGCTGGGCGCGTTGGAATATCTCGAATGGTTGGGAACGCAATTCGGAGCGGATCACACGTCGGCTTGGAAAGCTCGCGTTGAGCCTGGTCGAAACGAGGCGGGCTTCACAGGTCGCAGGTTGGAACTCAAGAAAGGCATGTCCGCGATGCGAGCGTATGAGTCCGAATTATCCCGCGCGTTGATTGGAATCATCGAATCGGTTCCGGGCACGCGTATCTACGGCACCACTGATTTGAATCGACTCGATGAACGTGTGCCAACCGTCTCTTTTACGGTGGAAGGTAAAGACCCCGAGAAACTTGCCGATGCAATTGGGAAGGAAAACATTTATGTGTGGAACGGGCACAATTACGCGCTGGCTGTTGTGGAACGGTTGGGGTTGCTGGAGGCGGGCGGCATGATCCGCGTGGGACCGGTGCATTACAACACGTTGGATGAATTAGCAAAGTTTGGGGAAGTGTTGAAAAAGATTGCGAAATAAATTCCCCTCTCCTATATAAGGAGAGGGGCTAGGGCACCGCGCTGAGCCTGTCGAAGTGGTGAGGTCGTTAAATGATGACCGCCAGGGTGAGGGGGGCACCCTAGCGGTCATCGCTTCAAATGTTACTACATACTATTTTCTTTTGCAAGTCCCAATTTATTATAAAAACATAATAGTTTTGTATTAAGATTTTTCGTAAGACTCCATTGGTCTACACAGAAAAATAACCGCCCGCCATTTCACAAAATGGAAAAAATTGAAGACCGTATATTTATGCCCTGGGCGGGAATCGAACCCACATCTAAGCCTTGTGGGTTCAGTGATGTTTGAGATTGGCCATGGGCAAGTAAGGCTTGATGGCTTCGAGCTGGAGCGTGCCGGTGTAGTGTTCGACCATCTCGATATTCGACCAACGCCCTGCCTCCTGCACTGTGCGCGAGGGCGCGCCGTAGATGGTGGCGAGGGTGGCGAACGAGGAACGCAGATCGTGAGGGGAGATTTTGAAGCCGATCACTTTCGACCAACGTTTGAAAATGCACTCCATGCCGTTTGTTGTGAGCGCGCGACCGGTGAAGATGTTGACGAACAGATTGCCGACGCCATCGGTTGGCTTGCGGACTTGCAGCCAGGCCGCGATGATGTGCGCGGTTTCATCGGTGAAGACGGCTTGCCCATATTGACCGCCTTTGCAAATGACGGTTGCGACGTTGGGATTGAAACTGATGTCGGTGAGTTGTATGGCGCACAACTCGGCGCGGCGATAACCTGTATCGAGACCGAAGGCGGCGATAGCCAGGTCACGCGCTCCTGAAGGTTTGTAGGTGTTGAACGAAGCCAGCAGCTGCAGTGCTTTCTTTTCCGTGAGTGAGCGGCGCGGCTTCGATTTGATGCGTTTTATTTTTGCAAACAGGGCGGGATGTGAATGACCGTATTGCCAGCGCAAGAATTTTTGGATGCAGAAGAGGGCGACGTTTTGCTGAGCGTTCCCCCACCCGGGTTTATTGATCCACTTAATTAAATCAGCCGCATCGAGTGTGTGAAGATCGGGGATGAGCGCGAACGGCTCGAGGATGCGGCGATAACTTGCCTTTGTCGATTCACTGTACGGAAACGACGCGAGGAAGTTTTCAATTTCTTTATTCATGATGTGACTCCAATTTTGGTCTGACCAGGCGCGGCATGCCCCCGAGCCTGTGTGATGACTCTCGATGTGCGATCATCGAGAACGATGTACCTCCGCCCTGCACCTGCGGACCTGTGACAGAGACAGATGCAAGGCGGCGGCAAAAATATTGTAGATGGAAAGGAGACCTGTGACAAGATGACGAACATTAAAAAAACGAAATTGGAAGCGGGGCGATTAGGAGGACTTGCCACCAAGAAAAAATATGGTGTGCGATACTTTCGAAGGCTTGGCAAATGGGGCGCGCATGTGATGCATGCGACGTATCGGCTTGAACCGTTCGGACAATCGGATTTTGTGCTGGTTGATCGGCGGACGAATCAACCAAAGGCGCGCTTAAGCGGCTTGCCGTTGGAATGAGTGAAAGGATCTGTGACAATGAAAAAATTACTTCCGTATGTGTTCGGCGCGTTGTTCCCCCTCTTCATGCTCGCGGTGGCTGGCGGCGTGATGTACTACAGTTATCGTGGGCTGGGATTGATCTTTCCCAACGATCTATCGGGGCAGTTGTTTGGATTAACGCTTTTTGATGTTGCGGCGTTCATCTGGTTCGGCGTGTTCATCTCGAAGTGCAAGAGCACGATGCAATATGTGTTCTCGCTCTTTGGCTTTCTGATCGGGCTGGTTGGAACGGTTGGCTTGATCTTGATCGAGATCGGACTCTCGACGGCCTGGCTCGATGCGGCAAACCTTGCCCAGCCGTTGACCTATATCTTTGTCGGCGTGTTGATTGGACATTTGGTTTTGCTCTATGCCTTTCACGGCGCGGCGCCCGAGACGAGCGCGGAGATCGCGATGGGTATCGAGAAAGCAAAGATCACCGATCGCGCGCGCGCCCAGGCGGAGCGCGCATTGATGAACAACAGCGACGCGCTCGCCCTGCCGATTGCGAATGATTTGGTTGTGCAGGTGGCGAAGGATTTGAATTTACGAGTGGATGGCGTTGAGGTGATTGATGGCAAAGTGTTCGACGTGGCGCGGCTCGAGAAAAAAGAGGAGGGCGGCGCAGTGCAAAATTTTTTCTCGAAGATCGGTTCCCGTTTGGGAGTCGGCGGCCGCAAATCGAGCACACCTGCGCAGAGTGCGGCGAGACCTTTCGAAGTAGTGATCCCGATGCGATCACCTGTAGCGGACGATGCAGGACTCGACGCTGGCGGCGGCAACGAGTCGAAACCCTGAACGTCCCGTAAGAGCATCGGGATAATGTGACGGGACGTGTTGTTACAAAATGGACCGGGCGCGCGAGGGCTAGCGCGCCCGGTTGGAACAAAGGAGTTAATGAGATGCAAGACGTTGACGTAAACGTTTTTTTGCAATCACTGCAGGGCAAACAGTCTTTGATCGTGCTGGCTTTCCTGATCGTGCGGCGCGCGATGACCCTTGAAGAGCTCGAGACGCGCACGGGCTTGAACAATGACACGGTTCGATCAGCGGTTCGAGGATTGGCTTCGAAGGGCTTTCTCTTCATGCAGAGGGGTGAGCGCGGGCGGCAGACCTGGCTCCCGGCTGGTGATACGTTCTTCGGGCGGTTGGTGGGTCAGAATCCGAAAATCTCGGATTCTGGTTCTTCTTCCTCGAGTGAAATTAAACTCTCTTCTAATCTACAAGAACAAGAACAAGAACAGGCAGAATCCGAAAAAATCGGATTCTGCCTTGCGGCGTGTGATGAAGTGGGTATTCGGGACCCGAAGAGAAAAACGATTGCGCGGCTCGATCACGTGACCCCTGAATTTATCCGGGGTCACGTGGAGCAATGCAGAGCGGATGGGTTGGGGCTTGGAACCGCGATACATCGCATCGAATATAACTGGGTGCTCGATGAAAAATTTGTGGGTGATGGAAGTGCTGGGCGGGGATCTGACGAAATGCGAATCTCTTCTGGTGTTGGACGCAATCAGACTACGCTTATTATTCCCGGTGATTTGGTGTTGGAGGTGGCGAATTTTACCGGGCATAAACCGGGGTGCAGGTGTGTTGATTGCGCCGTGGGGCGGCAGCATGGCTTAAGTCAGTTGTGCCTGGACTGCAAACATTATCGTTGTGAATGTGAAGAAAGCGAGGACGAATGAAACGCATGATCTTGATTTCTTTAACGTTGATGATCGCGGCTCTGGCGTGCTTGCAACCTGCCGCGGTCGCGGATGACCACGCGGTCGAAGCTCTCCCGACTTTTGTTAAGGTTGAAGAGGAATCCGCGGGTGAGGTGTATGAAATTCCGAGGATGACTGATACCAGGGAATCGGAGAGCTGCGCCGTGGTGATCGCCGACGTGGCTCTGCACTTGCGCAGTGATGCCTCCGCGGATGCGATGGTGTTGGATTGGCTCAAGCGCGGCGAGGTTGTGCGCGTGATCGATCAATCGCGGAGCGATTGGTGGTTGATCGAGCGTGACCAGGTGGTTGGATATGCGCGCTCGATGTACTTGGAAGAAAGGACGTGTTGAATGAGCAGGACAACTGATTTTATTCGACTCGTGAATCGGATGCGCAAGGTGCAAAAACTGTATTTCAAAACTCGGACTCAGTCGGCGCTGGAGGATTCGAAGAAGCTCGAACGCGAGGTGGACGATATGCTGGAAGAATTCGGGTTTGAAGTTAAACGCGTTGAACAACTGCGGCTCGATGCGACCGGGCAGAAGGAGAATTGAAGTCATGTCACTGGATAACAAGACCTGTTTGATTTGTGACGATGCGGCGGTGATTGAGGTGATTTCGCTGGCGATGCAGGCGGCGGCATTGTGCGGTGTGCATTGGGTGGATTTTTGCAGCGGTGAAACCAGTATGACCGCCGATGAAGTTAACCGCTTCTTCGATGACGGTCTGCACGGTGATGTGGCAAAATCAGCGCCGGAGATTTATGAGCAAAACAAAGCGGCACACAAGACCGATGAAACGCCGGGCGACTATAGAACAGACGAGCAGTGAGCAGGATACAATGACTGCGGGAGCTGTGCCTGTGCTATGGCCGAACAAAGACGGCGTGATCAATATCGAAACCGTTGGGCGGACCGCATCGTGCGAATCGGGACCGCGGCAATTGCTGCTGTGGCCGCTCGAGCGACTGCGGACCATGTCGCGCTCGCGGTCATCATCCTCGTGGGGCTTATGGCGGCGGGTGAGGTGGTTATTGAGCTCTTCTCCATCTACCGCTACCGAAAGCGTCTTTCGGCTTTGGTTGCGGAACAAGATCGGCGACGCAGACTTCGGCGCGCTCACTATCGAATACGTAGAAAAAAGCGCGCGTGAGGAATTGATCATCCTCGACGATGATCTGCTGCGCTGGCTGGCGCACTACACGGCGGAGTCTGCGGAGTTCGCGAGCGACGGCGTGGTGATCACCATCAGGGATTGAATCCGAGCAAATAAAAAAAGCCCTGGCTGAATGCCAGGGCTTTTTGATTCACGCGATCGGGGATCACGCGTATTATTTGGCGCGCGGCTGGAGCCGGTCTTCGTCGATTGCCGAAGGTGTGCCGCTATGAGACCGAAGGGAAGGGGGGCACTCTAGCGGCACATGGGGGCGATAGATCGCTGGCTCAATGATTTCGGGGGTGGGTTGGGGGACCAGAACGATGGCAGGCGATTTTTTTTTAAGTTTCGCTATGCCTCTCCGTTGACTCTCTGTTGTGGGGTTCACGCGCGAGAAAATGACAAGGGGGTGAATGATTGAACGCGGATCACGCGTGAGACCGGGACTTGAAGGCAGGCCATAAGATGGGCGCAAAAAGCCCCCGCTAGGATGCTTGTCGCGCCCCTGCCGATGAGCGGATAAATGCATAAGTGAGGAGGAGGCGCGCCGCGTATGGCTGGTGATCGTCCAGCCATTGAGTGGGTGAACTTCCCACTCTGGCGGCGTTCGTTGCCGCCACGCGCGCCGCGTCCGTTCTTTGGGGTTAGGGAATGTGAAGGCTTGGGCGTTTTGGGCTTGGGCTGTGGGCGCATGGGATTAGTTGTTGTTTGCTCCACAGAAGCATCAGGACGCAAATTTGTTCTATATTTGTGGCATAGCGCCCACGTTCAGCCGCAAGCCCAAAACGCTTACCGCAGAGTGCCTCCTTACGGAGAGCCGAAGGCACGCTATCCGGGCGCACTGGGGCGGCTGGGCGAAATGCTCTTCGAGCCGCCGCCGGGACGCGAAAAAAATTCCTGCGTGGGGAATGCCGGGGACGGGTCCGCTTTGGGAAATTGAGTCTGCTCGATGGTGAGATAGTGGGCGAGTGGATGGGCGGCGTTCTTCCGCCCATCCACGAGCGCGTGATGGTGAGCGAGTGCGGAGCTAGACCCGCGAAGCGGGGCGTAGTCCGCACGAGCGCGTGAAAGGATGAGCATTGAATGCGGATCATTGATTGATCGAGCGGACGGCGAAGCCGTCCGCTTGGTTTTTGTGGAGCGATGCGGAGCAGCGCGAGAAAGGTTGAGGCTAGGATGCCGGCGTTGTCGAGGCGAAGTAATGGGCGGCGTGCTGAGGGTGGAGCGTCCACGCGCCGCTGCATTGGAAGCGGCGGCGTGAGCGCTCGAAGCCCGAAGCCAACACGTGAGCAAATGCGACCGATTACGTGGGCGCTCGGCTGGCTCTTGGTGTTTCAGCCGATGCGCGCACGTGGGAGCGGTTTTTGCTGACGTGTTGAGCCGTCTATTTGCGAGACTGGCAATGCCGCCCGAATGACTGTGAACCTGTCCCTTTGACGGCGGAGCCTGCCTGACGCAGAGCGGCAGGAGTCACTGGCAGGGGCAGAACGCTATGCGTATCAAGTAGTAATGTGTAGCGGGATCCACACCTAGAATCCTATATGGGGGAGGTAGGAGAGCTTTACTTATCAGGGGTATGTCACAGTTAGGAGATGTTCTTATTGATGGGAAGTGTTGTTCTGTGAACGTGAGGGGTTGCTTCTAGTGTGGAGTGTATATTCTTTAAGGTAGAATTCGAGTTACTATGGCGCGAGTTTATCTACCCCTTGCAAGCTCAGAGGCCTATGGGGCATTTGGGGAGACGATTGTTTACCAGGGAGTGACTTGTCGTGTTTATGTGATTCCCTCTGACCCACGAACCGACGCCCAAATTGCGCAGCGTGAAATTTTTCATGACGTGACTAAGATGGTCCGATATTTTGGATTGTGGGCGCGAGGCGCGTGGCGGACTGTTTTCGGCGCGCGATGGTTCACTGGTCTTTATCGTCGGATTACTGAGAATGGTTTACAGCGATTGCTGGAAGCCGACGCGGAATTCGATGCGATGACCGTGGAGCAAAAAGATGCGTGGAATCAATATGCGCCTTTTCAAGTGACCTTTAACGCGCCTGGGATGATTTTCTATGCAGTGATGCGGACGTGGGAATTGTGGTGCAGTGAATTGGGCGCGCCTTTTTTCGGGTGGAGCGGAATTGATCCAGATAATGCTGTAGGCGCGGGGGAGTGGGCGTTGAAGGATTTAAGTGGAGTAATGAGCGCGGGGAAACATGACGATGATCAGCTGTTGATTTCCTATAATGGTTCGTGGATTGCGGTTGTTCAGGCTCTAGCGTATGGGGGAGATTATCACGAGAGTTCAACGACGGGAGCGCCTTTTGTGTCGTTCTATTTTCATGGATCACAATTTGCGCTGGTTTATCGAACAAGTACGGGCGGAGGAATTGCAAAGGTTTCAACTTTTGGGATGGGGGATCAACTCGTGGACCAGAATTCGGTGACTACTGAATATCAGGTTGAGAAGCTCATGCCGGGTTTGAGCCGAAGCTTGCACTATGTGACGATCACGCGGCAGGGCACGGGAGCGATCAATCTCGATGCATTGGAGATCTCTGCGCGAAAGGTGAAGACGCCTGTACAGGCCGCGCTTGAGGTGTGGCAGGCTTTGCCGTCAGTGAGCCTTTCGAGGGTGACAAGTATGAACTTGACTAAAAATATTTGGGTCGTGGTGCCGTGGAGTTTGGTTAATTGGGACAGCGTTGGAATGTTCGATGTGCAGGGAGATGTGACGCGCGTTGTTTGTAAGGGGAGTGGTTTTTATTCAATCAGCGCTCAAGTTAAAATCCAGGGTATTTACCCTGGGAGCAATTTTTTTGAGTTGAGATGCAATGGCATTGTTATTATCGATGACTTTAGGCGAGCAAGATCTGATGCTCAGCAGGATGCTCAAGTTTTGGGTGGTGTGCGGAATTTTGAACTGATCGAGGGCGATTTTCTTGATGTGCGCGTTAAGATCGAAACGTCTAATGACAGATTGCTTTTGGCCAACTCGTCTATCGATCCTTTGTTCGAGGTCTCGATGTTATCGAGGCAGAGATTGTATTTGGCGAATGTGAATGTGACGGTGAATTGAGTTAACGATGGCAAAAGTTCAAGCTCCTTTATTATCTTCAACAGCGAAAGGACGGATCGGGAAACTGATCGTCTTTTATGGGGATGGCAAGGCGCGCGGGTGGAGTGAGCAGGTGGACCCGCAGACTGCGCCGCAGATGATCTCACGCGCGGTGGTGGGCGCGGTGATGGCAAAGGTAAAATTGTGCGATGGGCTGGATCGAGCCTGGCTGAGAGAGAATTATTCGAAAGCCTGGCACACGAAATTTACAGCGTGGTTGAGTCGAAACGGACTCGCGAATGCGGAAACACTGCATAGCGAATGGTCTTCGTGGTCGCAGGGTGACCGCGATACTTGGGAGCAGATCGCTCCCTGATCTGAAAGGAGAATAGCATGGCTGGAATGACGAACCGAGGGAAGAAGGTGAGGGACGATTATTATTTCAGGCGGCAGGGGACGCTGCCGACAAACTTTTATGTGATGTTGTTCACGGCTGCGATTGCGCCCGGTCCAGATGTGAATCTCGTGAGTGATTTGACGGAGATCCCTGCAGGGAATGGATACACGAGCGGTGGATATCAGTTGTCGCCGAACACGACCGATTTTGATTTGCTGACGGAGGACGATGCGAACGATAAATCGATCATGCAGGTCAAGGATGTTATTTATACTGCGAGTGGAGGAAATTTGCCGGCATCGGGAAGCGGCGCGCGCTATGCCGGGCTGACTGACGACAACGCGACGATTGCGAATCGTGTGATCTTTTTCTTTTGGGATCTGGTAAGCAATCGGATTGTCTCGGTTGGGCAGTCTTTGACGCTTCAAAATCTGGAAATGCAAGAGACTGAGTAAAGCTCATGCCATTCGGTGGAACTGCGGTTCTTGATAATTTCAACCGGGCGAATGAGGGACCTCCGCCTTCGGCGGATTGGACGAACCTGCTCAACGGGTTGAAGGTTGTCAGCAATCAGTGCAAGGGGAATGCGGCGGCGGCTCATAATGTGAGTTTGTTCGAAACTGTGCACGGCGCGGATTGCGAGGCCTATATTGAAATTGTGACGAAGGGGGGAACGAATGATCTGGTTGATGTATATGCCAGGGGGACAACACTGGTCGGCGCCTCGACGGATGGTTACATGGTGCGGTTGAATCCTCAGGGCGGCACGGATATAGTGGGGATCTATCGCGTGACGCATGGGGTAGAAACACTGCTAGGCGCAACGGTGGGGCAGGAATTTTCAAACGGCGATAGTTTGGGGATTGAGTGCATCGGCTCGACGATTAAAGCCTGGCGTAAATCTGGCGGCACGTGGACGGAGCTTGTGAGCCGAACGGACAGCACGTATGGAGCAGGTGGCTATGCCGGGCTGGGAGTTTTCGGGACGACCGCGGTAGTAGATGGTTTTGGAGGAGGCACGATCTCGGCAGGAATCACAGTGACACCTGCGCCTGTGACTGTGAAGAGTGGCAGTGTTGCCCCGACGGTGATCTTAGGGAGCATCAGCATCACGCCGAATTTTGTTTCTGTGCGCGCGGTGATGGTAGACCCGACAGTGATTTTAGGGAGCATCACCATCACGCCGAATTTTGTTTTTGTGCGCGCGGTGACGATCAACCCAACGGTGATCGGCGGCGAGCAGGACATCCCGCCGTTGGGGCAGGGCGACACGAATGGCTTTGTGATCTTCATGATTTCGAATGCGATCTATCATGAATTAACCGCGGTGGGATTGGGCGCGGGGTTGGAAGAGCCGAGCGAATCGAACGCGGCATTTTGGGGCGACTATCTTTTTGGAGCGTGATTTTCAAAAACGATTTAACTCGAAAATATGGGGGTGTTGAGATACGCCAGGGACTGACTGCGTGCAATCTGGCGCGTCTGTGTGGCTCGATTTTCGGCTCGAAGCCAAAAAGGATCTCCTTTTCGAACTTTCTTTAACATTGGCGGTCGCCAACCTTAACGAAAACCTTGACAGGCAATGATGGTGCGGGTTTAGGATGAGGGCAAGGAGAATTGAAATGGCAAAAGTAACCAACCCTCTACTTTCGATGAGCGCCTCGGGCAAGATCGGTAATTCGATCGTGTTCGACAAGCGCGGACGTGCGCGCATCTATGTGATCCCGGCGAACCCGCAGACGGCGGGTCAGATGTCTGTGCGGAACACGCTCGGCGACATTCAGCGCTCGCTCGTGAAATTGGGCGCGACCCTGCGGGGTCAATTGCGAACGGGATTCGGCGCGACGTGGAACTCTATGATCGTCGGCGAGCTTATGGCGAATGGCAACGCTGCGCTCGATGGCTACGTCACCACGTGGAACGCATATACCTCTGGCGAAAAGACTGCCTGGGGCACGGCGGATACGGCTGTGCCGGTCCTGCTGATTGACGGGCAAGCCTTGTATGCCTGTGCGCTGGCGGCGAAAGCGATTGCCCTGCGCCTGGGTGTGGTGTTGACGCTCACGACCCCGACGAATGTGAATGCTGCGACCGTCGGCGCTGAGTGGATCGCGTAATTCTGATATTAGAATTTGAAACACAATGCAACGCGGGTTGCTTGGCTTGCCCGTGTTGCATTGTGATCTTGATTTAATTCGAGGAGATTCCCATGAGCTTTATCATTGACATTCCGTTCGTGATTGCGATCACCGCCTTTTTTCGCGAACACCTGCAACTTAAGGGGCGGATGATTTTATTGTGTGCGTTTGGGACCGCGCTTTTCTTCAACTTCGCGCCGCTGATCGGTGAGTTCTTCCCGGCCATCTCGCCCTGGCTCGATGCGCTGTTGAAGACATTTGTTCTATTTGTGGCGGCTTCGGGCGCGGTGGATGCCGTGCGCTATTTCTTCGCGAGGCGTTGATGTTTCAATACAGCGCGGTCGTGATGCGCGTGGTGGATGGCGATACGCTGCGCTTGAATCTAGACCTGGGATTCAAGGTGCACATCGAGGAGATCGTGCGCCTGGCGCGAATCAATGCGCCTGAAACCGTGGAGTGGAGCGCGAAGGGTTTGAGTGACCCTGCACGCAGTTACATCGAGGGTGCCACACCTCCTGGTGCAATGGTGGTTGCCAACGTGACGAAGCCCGATAAATTTGGGCGCTGGCTGGCGGACATCCTTTATTTACCCGGCTCGAGCGTGCGTGAGGACATCGTTCAGAATGGGCGCGTGCTGAATGACGAGCTGGTGCAAAAAGGATTCGCGTTGCCTTACGGAAAGTGATTTATACTTTGAGTGGGGATGGTTGACCTGCCCCCCTCAGGCCGATCGTCCCCCCTCCTCTTGAGAGAACGCTTGTTCTGCCCCCCGATCGGTGGGGCAGAATATTTTAAGGTGGATGCACCTTGACGGCGTGTCGCAAGTGACGTATGCTCGATCTATGAAAAAGCAATCGATCACGACAGGTGAAGCGGCAATTCTCTTGGAATGTTCTCAGCGAACTGTGCAGAGGATGATCGAAAAGAAGGTTTTGCCTGGCTGGAAGATCACTCCTGGCTTGAAGAGTGTTTACATGGTCTACAAATCTGATGTGGAAGAAATTCTTAGACAGCGCAAAGCGCTGGCTAGATGAACAGAGAACGTATGAACCCACTGCGCAGGAGGACGCGCGGATGGGGTTCATACTTTTTTTATTTGTGATCGTGTGGGTTCTCGCTGGTCCGCCGCGGACTCCATGAGAATCACAAGCCCCCAGCAGGAACTGAGGGCTTGTGGACAGACAGCCTACGGGCTGAAAGGTGAAGTGTGCACCTTAACAACCGAATAGACTGAGTGCCCCGGGCGGGAATCGAACCCACATCTAAGCCTTAGGAGTGCCTTGTTCTGTCCATTGAACTACCGGGGCGGTGATGAAATTATATCATCGAGTGTTTGCTCCTGCGCCGTCATCGGCGCAGAGTACCTGCATAATACGCCGCCGGGGACGGCGGCTCAAGCATCCAGAGTTTGCATGGATTCCTCCAATCAATGTAGGGGCACAGCGAAACCAGCGCGCAACTTAATCCGTGTTCGTCTCGCTGTGCCCTTACCATTATCAAGATTTCACAAGTTCGTTCCTGTCTTTACCGAATGGAACGAAGGAAATCGTTCAACAGCTGGTCATCCCATAGATTGGCGATTCCCTGCGCCATGAATATAGCCGGACCGTTGTTGCCTTCGAATATCGCAATCCATTAACGCATGACCAGCCCCTGGGCACTCCCTTCGCTCACGGTCACTGTGACGGTATCTCCGCGAATGACCGTTTCGAACGAATCCACCACCTGCATGGATACACCCGACCGCTGGCCTTGCTGTTGAGCGGCTTCGCGTAAACTCTGCTCGATTTGTTCACGATTTGCAGACGTTGTTCCGCTGTATTGCATGAGCATAATCATGGGTCCACCGCTGGATTCGTCCGGCACAAGGGAAATCACATCGTAAATGAACATGGACAATCCCATTGTCCTGTACCCGGGCGGCACGTCGAAGTCGGCGATTTTCCCCTGTATTTGAGCAACGGCGGTTGGGTCGCCATTTGCCATGTTTTCTACACGATTGCCGAACTCGCGCAGTCCCCAATATCCAATCCCTGCCATGCAACAACAGAGTACTCCTACAATTCCAAACCCGATTAATAGTTTTTTTGATTCACTCATTACCATCTCTCCTTGAGATTAAAGTTTCGGCTCAGAAGCCTCAGACCTGCGCGCGCTGTACACTTCGGCGAGAATCGATTCAGCGTGGGAAAAATTTACAGAATCGGCAGGCAGGCTCAGGCGCGTTAAGATCGAGGCGAGGATGTGCCGGGCAAGCGTCGAACTGTTTGCCAGCGTCGTGCGGCGCGAGAGAAATTCCTCGATCACATGCAGTTCATATTCCGATACGCGCCCGACCGGGAAATTTTCCGGCAGGTATGCCTGCGCGTCCAACATTCTCAACGAAGAGGAACGCACGGGCGAAAGGTCGTTCAGGTTCTTTACGGCGCGGTCATGCACCACGAGGGTTCCCGCGGCAAGGTCGCCTATGCGGCGCGAGCTGGAGTTGATGAACATCGTCACCACGCCGACGCCGTATGCCGTTGGAAGAAAATCTATGATACGTACAAGGTTGCGGATGATCACTTCACTGGGTGTGACGGGAGTTCCATCCACGCGGATGACGCGCAAGCCGACCCGCCGTTTGCCGGGGGTTTGCCCGTTCCAGAGGATCTCGAAAAAAATGTAATAGCCCCAAAAAAATATAAAACTGATAATTCCAGCGATGGCAAATAACCAGCCAATAACCGTGTCGGTCGCATCTTCTGATGTCAGGCTTGCGAATAACAGCACGGATCCAAAGAGAATCACTTGTAATAGGAGGATGAGGGCGGTGTCCATCAATGCGGCAAGGAAGCGTGAGCCGATGCCGGCAATGTCGTAATCGAATGTTACGTTTTCCGGGGTGTCAATTTTAAGCAGGTCGCTTGAGTCAGTCATGGGTATAATCGTTGTATCCTTTGAATGGCGGGATTTGCTTCCGCAAAAGATATGGTGATTGATGAATGTGGATGAATTTTACCAGTCTCGTAAGCGCGAATGGGAACTTTTGAGCGGCCTGCTCGAACTCGCCCAGAAAGATGCCCAACGCCTCAGCCCCTCAGACGTGGAGCGGCTCGCCAGCCTGTACCGGGCCGCCAGCTCGGATCTGGCGCTTGCCAAACGGGATTTCCCGCGCCATCGCATCACTCAATTCCTCAACCAACTCGTGGCACGCACACATTCCATCTTATATCAGGGCGAGCCGCTGGCGTGGAAGAATCTCGTTTCGTTTGCAACGAGCGGCTTTCCGCGCCTGTTCCGTGAGACATTCCTCTTCACATGGATTGCCTGTCTTATGTTCACCCTGCCCGCCCTATTTGTCGGGTTTGTGGTGGCATCCTCACCCGATTCTGCTTTTTGGCTATTGCCTGCAGAGGTACATCAGTTAATTCCCATTGTTGAAAATAAAGAGTTGTGGATTGACATTTCAATCGAAGAGAGACCGTATGCTTCTTCATTTATTATGCAAAACAATATCCGCGTTTCCTTTTTGGCATTTGCCAGCGGGGTCAGCGGCGGTTTACTCACGTTATGGATTTTGGTTCAAAATGGATTGATACTGGGCGGCTTGCTCGGACTGACTTCGTATCACGGCATTGGCTTTGAACTTGCCACATTTATCATCGGGCATGGCGTGATCGAGTTAACCGTCATCTTTATGGCGGGCGGCTCAGGGTTGATGTTAGGCTGGGCATTGCTTCGTCCGGGTCTGATGCGCCGCCGGGACGCGCTTGCGATTGCCGCACGCAACGCTGTGCAACTGCTGGGTGGGGCTGTTCCCTGGCTGATCGTTGCGGGAACCATCGAAGGGTTCATCTCTCCGAATGAAAGCATCCCCTGGTTCATCAAATGGAGCGTGGGCATTCTCTCGGGCGCGCTGATGTATTCGTATCTTTTCCTTGCAGGACGGGAAAAACAAAAAGAGTGGAAGTTCAAATAATAGACACCTTCGGAAATAAATTTCTCAGCCGCGAACTTCACGAATTATCGCGAATGTAAGGTGGTTTTTCGTGAAATTCGCGTAATTCGCGGCAAAAGATTTTGATTGTGCCTATTTCCGATAAAGTCTAATGTATGTAGAAACTTGCGCAAACCCAAAAATCCACTAGTCTTCGCTAATCCGCACTAATCTCTTTTAAATTCGCGGGGATAAGGAGTAGAATTTTAAGGGTTTGGATTTTGGGTGTAATATTAGTGTTGATTGGAGCGCAAAATCTATGAGCAAGCCAATTCCTAAATTCAAGAACGAAGACGAAGAACGGGATTTTTGGAGCGAAAACGATTCCTCCGAATACCTGAATTGGAAGAGCGCCGAGCGGGTGTTGTTTCCAAATTTGAAACCTTCCACCAAGGCAATTTCATTGCGCCTTCCCGAATCGCTTTTGGATGCCCTTCGTCAATTGGCAAACGAGCGCGACGTGCCGTATCAATCCCTGATCAAGATGTTTCTGCAGGAACGTATTGAGCAGGATTTCAAATCGCGCCACCTGCCAAGCGGAGGATAAACTCCAACCGAAGGAGGAAGTTCTGCTGTTGGGCTGGGGAGTCCCGATGCCATTGCCAGTGCGCTCACGCAGGTATGACGAGCAGTTTTGGAAGGAGTTGTTAGGTGGTAGAGAGAAGAAGAGTAAGGAGCAGAATTTGAAGGAGTTGGGATTTTGATTCACCATGAAAATCGAAAGTCTCGTGTTTGATTTTCATGGTAATATGTGTGTATGATAGAACGAAGTTCCCTCCTTTCCAGCATAAAAACGGCACTAGGACGCAGTCGAGTTGTTGCGCTCATCGGACCTCGTCAAAGCGGAAAAACTACCTTGGCCCGTCAATTTGTGCGCCCAGACTCGGTCAACTATTTTGATTTGGAAGATCCCGTCAGTCTGGCAAGATTGGAGCAACCGCTTACAGCTTTGCAGGATTTGCGCGACCTTGTAGTAATCGATGAAATCCAGCGCCACCCTGATCTGTTCCCTATTTTGCGCGTATTGGCAGACCGTGAAGGTCTTCCAGCGCGTTTTTTGATTCTGGGAAGCGCCTCCCCCGAGTTAATGCGTTCATCTTCCGAATCGCTTGCAGGTCGAATGGAAACGATCTCCATTAGCGGGTTCAGTCTAGCAGAGGTGGGTGTTGATGCCTTGCAGGAACACTGGTTGCGCGGCGGATTCCCGCTTTCTTTTCTGGCGGAAAATGATTCGGATAGTTTTGCATGGCGGAAGAATTTTGTGCAAACATTTCTAGAACGTGATTTGCCGCGCTGGGGAGTGCAGATTCCTGCTGGAAACCTGCTGAGATTTTGGACGATGATCTCTCATTATCATGGACAGGTTTGGAACGCCGCCGAGCCTGCACGTTCCATGGGCGTCAGCGAGCCGACGGTGCGCCGCTATCTGGATATTCTTCAGGATGTGTTCATGATGCGAATCTTGCAACCCTGGCACACGAATTTGAAAAAACGTCAGGTGAAATCGCCCAAAATCTATTTCCGTGACAGCGGACTTTTACATGCTCTCCTGGGAGTTCGTACTCCCAACGATTTACAAACACATCCAAAAAGCGGCGCGTCATGGGAGGGATACGTGATTGAAGAGGCAATCAAATCCATTGACCCAGATGAGGCATATTTTTGGGGAACCCATAACGGAGCCGAGATTGACCTGCTCCTGTTCAAAAACGGACGCCGTTTTGGCTTGGAATGTAAACGTGTAGATGCGCCGCGCCTGACCCCATCCATGCGAAATGCTCTTGAAGAGCTTCAACTGGATCATCTGGCTGTGATTTACCCTGGGGAGCGGTCATATCCCCTTGCTGAGAAAGTTACTGCTGTTCCGATCTCCAGTTTAGGGACTGACACAGCTTCTGTGATTTTTGGATAAGTTCATGTTCGATACCTTTTTCAACGAACTGCTGCTGGGATGGGGAGTCCCAATGCCGTTGCCAGTGAGGTCGAGAAGGTATGATGATGCCTTCTGGAAGGAGTTGTTGGGCGGCAAGGAAAAGCGGAGCAAGGAGCAGAATTTGAAGGAGTTGGGGTTTTAGGCAATATATCCCGCAGGGAAAACAAAATCGCGTATAATTTTATAAATCTATATTGACAGGAAAATTATGTCCAAATCTGAAAACCGCCCTTTGCGCATTTTTCTCAACTATGCTAACGAAGATGCTGTACCAGTGCGAAAATTGTTCAATTATTTGAAGGATCAAGGCTTTGATGTTTGGTTTGATAAAGAGCGCCTTGATCTAGGGCAGAATTGGCAATTAGAAATTGCAAAGGCAATATCTAACTCAGATGCTGTAATTGTTTGCCTATCACCCAACTCAGTAGATAAAGAAGGCTTTGTGCAAAAGGAAATCAGATTTGCACTTGATAAGGCATTGGAAATCCCAAAAGATAGAATTTTCCTTATACCTGTTCGTTTGAAAAAGTGTAGGATTCCATTTGAGTTGAATGATTTTCATTGGGGGGATTTGTTTGACGAAGAAGGCTATAAAAAATTACTTAGAGCTTTGGACGCCAGAATTAGTCAATTGGGATTAAAAACAACCACTAAAACCATAAGGAATAATGCCTCTGCTTCATCAGATCGTAAGGATCCAAAGATTATCGGCCAAAAAGATCCGATAGATTGGGATTTTCGGGACGCAATAGATGAAACAATTCAGTTTTCACAGACCAGATATCTTGACTGCCTAGATTCGGCAAGATTCTCATCAAAGGTTTCTTATCACAATATTCGTTTACTTAGATTGCTTTATGTCAAGGCGCAATTTCTATTGGCGATTATTTCAGGCGACAATATTATTGCAACAGAAAACCAAGTACTTGATTCGATGGGCTTTCTCGAAACGTTCGATGAAATACGCGAAGTTGCCAAGAGAATCAAAATAGAAGACTTGCCTGTGCGAGTAGCATTGAGACCGTCAAATGCAGATATTTATCAATCCGTTGCGAAAAACTTAGAAAAGGAATCTAAAAACTATACCCTTAGCCTTTGGGAAGATCTAAATACAGATACGGAGCGAAGACAAGAGTGGGCAGGTGCAGTTGGGTCATATAAGAAACCTTCTGGTAAGAATGTTGTATTTGATTCAGAAAAGGTTTTGTTAAATAAGCTATGGGGGACACTAGAATACTTTGATAAGAGCCGATGTGTTATCGCAAAGGATGTTCCTGAAGAATTCGCTAACAGATTAGAGCAAGTTGTCTCATTTGACGATGCTGCACTAGAAGATATGAGAAGTCAAAAATTCCACGAGAGACTTTATATTTCAAAGCAAGGTGTGTTCACATCCAACGAGGAAACTAATGCAGCAAAAACAATGGTGAGAATAATTAGAGCTATAAGAAATCAAGTTAACAGAAGAATCACAAGTCGAACAATTATCAGGGATGCGGTTAAGGAATTGAACTACAATCAAGATATTAAAGACGGTTTATATGAACTCATAGATGGGATTTACAACCAAGTTCTAGGTATCGCGTCGTCTGCAAATATCATCCAAAGCTCAAGTTTCCAAGAACAAACACAGCCTTACATTAAGGCAGGTTATTCCCTAGCGGCATTTATACAAGAAACAAACAATTCGCATTTTCATAATATGTATGTACCGTGGGAGACCTTTGAATACGACGGATTAGAGGGAATGGACAATGCCAACAAAGAAGTGCTAGAAGTAATAGCCAAAAAAATTCCATGGCAAAGATTATTGAGGCTCAACAAGGACCAATCTTGGCGTAAAAGCCTTTTTGAATATAAAAGTATTTTATCTTCTTTGCAGAAAATAGATGAATTACTAGCAACAGAAGACAAAATAGACTCCCAAGAATTAATAGGTAAGCATAACACAAAGCAAAATAGCTTGGGGAAGGCTTGGAGTAGGCATATTGACAACACACGTAAGTTAATTCTCAATTCATATTGGGGACTTACAGATTCTCGAATTTTCTTTTTATCTTCTAAAGATAAGAGAGTTGGCCAATCCCAGCTTCCGTTTTTCATTTCTTACAGTCACTTTAAGACAAAGCGTGATATTACTAAAGACGAAATGTATGAAAAGTGGCAAAAGAATTCGTCGCTCAAAGGGAGAATGGACGCACGTTCAACGTCCGTATCATTGGACTAATTATTTATAGCGGTGTTTATTCTTAATGTGAAAAGAGGCTATTATGATTGAGGTTGAATTGTCACTGCAAAAGTACAAAATGTTTCAAATCGCCAACCTTGGATTGTTTAATAATGAAAATGCGCCCCTCAAAATACTGACCGAAGAAAGCACGATTCTTGCTTGGCAGAGGAGAAAGAAAATGGAACTTGAAATGAAAAAACATCCCCAGTCTTGGTCAAACATAGGAATTCTTCTCGAAGATCCTCATGTCTTAATTTTGCGTGATCTTGTAAAATTTCCCAATGATCAGGTGAAAGGATACATAAGATTACTAAATATTGCAGATTTACATGATGGACAAGGTTCGGCTATATTGCCAATTAAAGATGGGAAGATTCTCCTCCTCCACCACTATCGCCACCCAACTCGACAATGGCATTGGGAAATACCAAGGGGATTTGGAACCCCTCATATGTCGGCAGAAGATAATGCAAAAAAAGAAATCAGCGAGGAAATTGGGGGGAAGGTCGAGAAATTATTCGATCTAGGGGAATACCACAACAACACAGGTATAGAGGGTTTTTCCGTAAAATTATTTTTGGCTCACATATCTAATGCGTCTCATGTTCAAACAGAAGAAGGGATTGACTGTTTTGATTTATTTTCGGTGTCTACACTAGAAAAGATGATCCTCGGTGGGGAGATTACAGACGGCTTTACGATAGCTGCATATACAAGAGCAAAATTGCGCGGGTTGCTGGAAAGCTCTTTAGTGCAAAACGAATGGAAAATTTCAAAAGACAATTTACTTCCAGAAATTTTGCATATTCAACCTCCAATTTTCCACGATAACAGGGGATACTTCATGGAGATTTTTGATGCAAACACTTTTCGAAAAAATGATATTCCAACCCATTTCGTGTTAGATCACGAGAGTATTTCAAGAAAAGGGACATTACGAGGGCTACATTATCAAATAAAATATTCGCAAGGTAAATTAGTTCGGGTTTCCAATGGGGAGATATTTACTGTAGTTGTAGATATGAGACGCAATTCTCGAACATTTGGAAAATGGACACATGTTAAAATTTCATCAGATAACAAGAATATTATGTGGGTGCCTAAAGGCTTTGCTCATGGTTTCTATGTTCTTAGCGAATCCGCAACAGTAATTTATAAGACGACAGATATTTATTCCCCAGAATGGGAGCGGGTCTTAGCTTGGAATGATCCTTCTCTTCGAATAGAATGGCCTCTTCAAGATGGTGAGCGTCCTATATTATCTGAGAAAGATACCCAAGGAAGGCGCTTCCAGGAATTGGAATATTTTGAACTTAACGAATAGGTCAAAGTGTCATTTCTGCCTTTACAGAAAAGAGGATAACTATGAAGGAAGTTGACCGTCTTCTCTATGAGAAAAGCAACACCTACCGTCTCCATGCTGACAACCTAAGGTGGACTCTTTTAGGTGGTTATGCGGCATTCTTTGCTGCTGCAACCACTTTACTATCACCTCAAAATACAGCTAACCACTTTGAAACAGTTGCGATCAACATTCTTCTTTTTATTGTGTCATATGGATATCTTCTGGTACTTGCAGTGCAAAACTGGTTCTACAATTTATTCGCAAAGTTTGTGAAGGAATGCGAGCAGAGGCTTTGTGATGGAAAGCCTCTCCGCCCATTGGAGGAATTTGCTGTCCACCAAGGACCCTACGTTAACCCTTTTCACCCTGCCTTTTTCTTTGCCGAACTCGTAGTTGCCATTACAAGTTTCTACTTCTTATACTCAGCTTTTGTGTTGCCGCTTCGTGCTTTTATCGACTCTCTAATTCACACAATTCCTCCCACATCCCAGATTATTCCTACTCTCATTTTTATTGGCATTCCAGTGGTTATTCTTACCTCCTATTTAATTTTCACGAACTATTTCCTCCTCAAGCGTTGGAACAGTACAGTTTATAAATGGCTCATTGTACCGTTCTCTAATTTATGGCAGCCACTCCATGATGAGAACAAGACTAAAAGAAGCTGAACTCATTCACGTCCTGTAAAGTGGCGACAGAAAGTAATAGCATAAGTGAATAATCTTTCAACTTCCCCCTTTCTGCATTCAACAACCAACGTCAATCTTTACTGAGAAAGCAAAAGAAATATCAACCCCGTTCCCTCTTCTTTTGGCGAGAGTTTTGTTCATGAAATAATAGCAATGTGCGTTCGGATCTGGTGTTTCGCTCGTATAATCCGCCCCAACAACATAGACTGACATTGCTATAAATATTTTCTGCCAAGGAGAGAAAATGGAAAACTATATTTGTGTTACATGCGGCGTCCAATACGGAGAAACGAACGCGCCGTCCGAGCATTGTTCCATTTGCGAGGATGAGAGACAGTACATCGGGCAGAAAGGTCAACGCTGGACGAGCATCCCTGAAATGCAGAAGGAATATCACAACCGCATCGAGGAGGTCGCTCCCAACCTGACTGGCATCGGCACCGTCCCTGGCTTTGCGATCGGTCAACGCGCGCTATTGGTCCAAACACCGAATGGAAATGTGCTATGGGATTGTGTCAGTCTGTTGGATGATGCCACTGTCGAAGCCGTGCGTGCGCTCGGCGGGATTTCCGCGATCGCGGTCTCGCATCCGCACACGGTTGGGTCGCTAGTGGAATGGAGTCACGCCTTTGGTAATGCTCCAATCTATTGGCACGCGGACAACCGTGAATGGGTGATGCGACCCGACTCCGCGTTTGTGTTTTGGGAAGGCGAGACGCATTCATTGATAAATGGATTAACATTGATTCGCTGCGGCGGTCACTTCCCTGGCTCAGACGTCTTGCACTGGTCACAAGGTGCGGAAGGTCGCGGCGCACTGTTGACAGGCGATACCATGCAAGTTGCACAGGACAAGCGTTATGTAGGTTTTATGTATAGTTATCCCAATATGATTCCCTTGAACAAGCGCGCTGTTGAGGGAATTGTCAATGCAGTGGAGCCGTTTGATTTTGATCGCATCTACGGTGGCTGGTGGGATTATTTGGTGCTCGACGCCAAGTCCGCGGTGAAGCGATCTGCTGAAAGATACATCAAGGCGATCAGCTGATACCCTAACGGACATACCTAAATCGGCGGGCTCAAGACTAAAGAACGATTCGACACTCTCTGTTGTCGCAGCGCGACGTTTCACGCCACCTTCACGATCACTTCATGAATCAGATGCGCGTAGCGGTTCTGTATACGGATGAAGTGGCTCTGGATCGCGTCCGCTTCGGCGCCTTCGGGCGCGAGGAACCTTCCGCTTTCCACACCCTGCCGCGCGATCTCGCGGCACACGGCTTCGGTGATCAACTCGGCAAGCAACACCTGTCCCTGCACCGACGTATCCAAACGGCGCTGGCTGTCGAGATAGAGTTTAACGGAAGGAGCCGCAGTGGCGACAACGATCGTTGAGTTGACACGGTCCAGGTAGACGCGTTGACGCGGGTCCATCCTATCGTCGAAGCGGATGTCTGTGAACAGTCCGTGATGTTTTTTGGATGGAGCAACATCAATCGCCTCATTCTTCGACCGAACCTGCACCACCGCCTTTGCCTTTTGGTCGCCCAAATGGGCTGTTACCACACCCTCATTGCCAACCTGTTTTCCCTCCACCCGCACTTTTGCCTGCCCGACGTTCGGATGATCCTTCATCGCTTTGATCTCGACCTTCGGAGTCAGGACCTCGATCTCAGCGTTGTCCGAAGCGACAAACACGGTCGAGCCGTCGTGTGCGATGGATGGCAGTTTCACGCGCAGGGTCAGCGTGACCGCCTGTCCCGTTTGCACATAGACCCGTTCGGGGACAAACCCGATCCCCGAGGGAGGCGGTTCGATTCTTTTTCCATCCGACTGCTCGATCCTTTGTTCGCTTAGTTCAGAGGTCGCGATGATGTTCAGCTCGTGAAGTGTCTTGTCGAGTTTCCTGCGCAAGACCTTGTCGAGTTTCATTTGCTCATCCTGCATGGCATGTTGGCGCTCGGTCTGCACCAGCGGCTCGAGGCGGCTTTCCACTGCCTGCTTCAATGTTTTCGCAAACGGATGCGTCCAGTTGATGCCGTCGCGTGTGGCGGTCAATACGGGTTCGTCATTCTTCAAAAGGTCGTGCAGATAATCGCATTCGAGCGAACCATAAAAGAAGGACGCGTAGGGATCATTCTCGAACTTGAGCATGGTCAGTGAAATGATCGTCCCCTGGCTCATGACAAGCAGACCAGCATCCGCATAATCACCCTCTTCCCCCCTCGTTGAGAGCTGGATTTTCGACCTCAACAATTGCAGATGCGCCGAGGCGGGAAACCCTTCGATCTCAAAATGATCATCGAGGACCATCTCGCCTTTGGGCGGCTTGTAAGACAGCACGTATTCGTGCCTGACTTTGTTGGGGCTGGAGAGATTTCTCAGAATGATCAACCGCCCGGGATCGCCCATGATGGTGCGAAGTTCGAAGTGCCTCTGCAGGTAATTGCGAAGGTTTTCGAACTGCGGCATCTTGACGTCCTCGCGCGAGACAACGATCTCGATCTCAGTTCCGTTCCATTCAGGGATTCCGTGATTCTCCCTGAGCCCCTCGGTTGCAGGGATCGGGTCATCCAGATTGAAGGTCGGCACGCCATCCTTGAGCAGAAGTGAACTGCGATACAGGCTGTCTCCCTTGATCGAATTGACATAGCCGTATCCCAAACCGAAGATGGCATCCTTGAGTCCGCGCCCCCACATGCCGCGCACATGCTTATCCTCCTTTAGCCCGCTGGTCGCTTCGCCGTATGTGCCGACGACCTTGTCCATGTGTGTATCGTCCATGCCCTCTGCAAAGTCACGGATGCGGATGATTGAATTTTTATGCTTCCGTAATATATCAATGATGATCTCGCCGCTGGCAGGCAAGCCCGCGTCCTCGAGGCGGGAATAACTGTCGTTGCTGTTGGTGATGATCTCCACGAGAGCACGCAGGATGTCCTTACGGATCGCCTGATCCGCCTGCTGGAGGGCAACCCTGTCAGCGTACTGTAACTTGCGGCTTACTGTCATTTACTTGCCTTTCATTCACTTCTTCGATATACGCGCCTTCTCTTTTTTCGTCTGCTTTTTGGAAGTGTTGAGAAGGTGCGAAAACTTATCTTCACAAAATTCTAAAAATATGATTAAGTCCCTGCGTTCGTAAATGTCAACGTATTCCTTGAATTGTTCGAGATTTCTCGTCAGTGTGGCGGGAGGTGATTCCATGGTGCAGAGCAGGAGACTCCTGAAATCGAACTCGTTAATCTCCAGTTTCTTTTTATAACGAGTGTGCGCATCGGATGTCTCGATCGAGCGGACAAACCTCCCCGCGCGGGTCTTCATTTCGGTCCGCGCAGCGGGCGCAGGCTGCGCTTTGCCGAGCGACTTCTCCACTTTCTCCGCGTGTTTGATCCCTCTGGCGGTTATTTTGAATCCCTTAATGGCGCTGCCAAGCAGATAGCCTTTGCTTTTGCAATCGCTCCAGCGTCTGCTGACCACCGCAGAGTCGGGCCACTGGGGGTATTTCTGCAGAGAGAATCGTTTAGGGAACAACACAAAACAGGCTGAAATAATATCTTCCGAGGCGATCTCCGATCCCTGTTTATGCAAATAATAGATGGAATAGATTACAAGATCGTTCAACGTGATGCTGAAGTAATTGGTCGGGTCGAATTTCGGCGGCAGGGATGCTTTCGGCATGTTTCCTCTCTGGAATCTTACCCTATTTCTGTAAAGTCCAATCTCCTCCTTTTGTTAATTCGGGATTGCGAAGTACAAATGGTATCATCAAAATAAAAAGGATACACATCATGGAATCTATCTTCCTCATCATCCTCGTCGGTCTGGCGGGTGGCATCGCGGTGGGATTGCAAAGCCCGCTTGCAAGCATCATCAGTCAAAGACTCGGACTCTTCGAAAGCGTGTTCATCGTTCACATCGGCGGCGCGATCATCGCGTTAATTCCGCTGTTGGTTTTCGGCGGCGGGAAACTTACCCAGTGGAGGACCCTCCCGTGGTATGCGCTCGGCGCGGGAGTCTTTGGTTTGATTGTAATTGGCTCGATCAGTTACATGATCCCGCGCGTTGGGATCGCGGCGGCGATCACTACGATCGTCGCGGGTCAACTTTTGATGGGAACAATCCTTGATCACTATGGATTGCTGGGCGCGACGGTGAAATCAATGGATGTGACGCGTGCCTTCGGGCTGGCTGTTGTATTGGCGGGAGTCTGGCTGACGGTGAAATGAGAATAGATCTAAATTTTATATGCCACCGCTGAATAAAACTCTTTCAAGAATCTTGATGGCAATTTCATCAATAAGCGCGGTTCAGTGAATCCTGTGCGCGGGGCAAGTGTGCGGTAGGTTTCAAATGATAAAGGATGCGGAACCCAGAGATTGCCCGAGTCCACGTTGTATTCGACGATGAGTAACGCGCCATTCAGTTTCAAGAATCCATGCACGTGGCGCAATATCTTTTCTTTGTCTTTGAAGAAGTGCAGTGAGTTCGCCATCACCACACCGTCAAGCGGAGGGATTTCAAGGGGACGCGAAAAATCATTCGGAAGCAGAATCAGGCTCGCCCTGAGTTTGATCGAAGGGTTGAGGGTCGAATTGAAGCGGGCGCGGTGGGCAGAGTCCAGTTGGTTGAGCGCGCGGCGATCTTTATCCACCGCGTAAATGATCGCATCCAATCCCACTACTTCTCGCAACGCGAGTGTGAACGCGCCGCTCCCCGCGCCGAAGTCCGCATAAATTCCACCTTGAGATAAATTCGCGGGTCGCAAAAGATTGACGTGATCGTTGTGATCCATGCGCAAGAGTATAATCGCAATCAGAGGTGTGCCATGATGAACAACCGTCAACTCGCAGATACGTTTACGTTGATCGCCAGTTTGTGTGAGATCAAGGGCGAAGTGATTTATGTCATTCTCGCCTATCGCAAGGCTTCTGAAAATTTGATGACGCTTGGGCGCGAAGCCAGCGATTATTGGAAGGAGGGAAAACTGCGCGAGATTCCTGGCGTGGGCAAAGCCATCGCGGAAAAAATTGACGAACTGCTCACCACAGGCAAGTTGCAATTCCTTGAAAATCTCAAAAAGGAAATCCCGCAAGACTTAGCCGCGTGGCTGCCAGTGCCGTCGCTCGGACCAAAAAAGATTGCGATGATTTGGAAGACATTGGACATCACGACTCTTGCCCAACTGGAAACTGCCGCCAAAGAAGGGAAACTGCGCGGCCTCCCGGGCATGGGCGCCAAGTCCGAGACTGCAATCCTTGAAGGGATTGCATCTTTATCCCGCAGATCGGGACGCATTCCGCTTGGGCGCGCGTACCCGCTTGCGCAGGAGATCATCGCGACTCTCAAAAAGGTGAAGGGAGTCGTCACAGCGGAATCAGCGGGAAGTTTAAGAAGGATGCGCTCAACAGTCGGCGATCTCGATATCCTCGTCGCGGCAAAAGATTCATCCGCAGTCATGGAAGCGTTTGTCAAGTTGCCAGGTGTGAATCGCGTGTTGGGAAAAGGCGAGACAAAGTCATCCATTGAATTTACAGACGGCGTGCGCGCGCAGGTGTGGGTGCATCCGCCTGAAAAGTTTGGGACCGCGTTGCAATACGCGACTGGCTCAAAAGATCACAATGTGCAGTTGCGTCAACTCGCGCTCGAAAAAGGTTTGTCGTTATCGGAACATTCATTTGCAAAGGTGAAGGGGAAAGGTGAAATCTTTTGCGCGACCGAAGAGGAAGTGTATAAGACTCTTGGCTTGCCCTGGATTCCCCCCGAACTACGCGAAGACAAAGGCGAGGTGCAAGCCGCAAAAGGGAACAAACTCCCGAAGTTGATCGAAGTCAAAGACATCAAAGCGGACTTGCAAACGCACTCCACATGGAGCGATGGGAAGTTATCCATGCTGGAGATGGCGCGCGCCGCGGCGAAACGAGGCATCAAAGTGATCGCGTTCACCGATCATTCGGCGAGTCTGGGAGTCACGGGCGGGTTGAAAATGGAAGACCACAAACAGCAAGCCGCCGAGATCAAAAAGATTCAAAAGCAACTCGGCGATAGCATTTTGGTCTTGCACGCCTCCGAAGTGGAAATACGCGCGGATGGCTCACTCGATTATCCTGATGATTTTTTGGCGAGCCTCGATCTTGTGCTTGCTTCGATGCACAGCAGTCTGCGGCAGCCGCGCGAAAAAGTGACGCAACGCATGATCAGCGCGATTCGTAATCCGCATGTGGATATCATCGGTCATCCAACTGGAAGATTGATTCCCGACCGCGAAGGCGCAGACCTTGATATGGAAGCCGTCCTGCAAGCCGCATCTGAAACGGGCGTCGCAATGGAAATCAACGCCAGTCCGTATCGTCTTGACCTTGAAGACGTGTACGCCCGCCGCGCCAAAGAGTTGGGCATTCCCATCAGCATCAACACGGACTCACACTCTGAAGAAGATTTCGATATGCTGTTTTATGGAGTCGCAACCGCGCGCCGCGCCTGGCTGACAAAAGAGGATGTCATCAATTGCTGGTCAACGAAGAAGTTGCTGGATTGGTTAAAGAAAAGGTGATGTACTTAATTTAATATGGTATATAATAGTTTCACTGTCGTGTTTTTTTTCCTGCTGCAAAATAAAGGCACTCATATGGTTTCTAAAAATTTACCACCACTTTCAGTTTGGGAAGTTAACTTGTTAAGGCTTACCGCATTCCCTAACCCGACCATTAATTTCAACAGCCAGGATTGGTGGAGCGAAGTCAGCGATGAAACGCCAGAAACAGTATCGCAATCTCCAAAAACAGGCCAATATCGTGCAAATGGGCCTTTTCAGAGTGGGTCATTGAGATTAGATATTCTCCCTAACAGAATTGATTGGATATTTACAGTTGCGGATAATAACAGCAACCCCGCTTCAACTTTTCCAACTATAGGCATTCTTCCCGATACTTTAGGGATATTTACAAATATTACAAAGAAATGGTTCTCTTTGAACACTTGTCCTGCCTTGCAACGATTAGCTTTCGGTGCAGTGTTATTTCAACCATCAGAAAATAAAGAAACTGGATACAACACTTTATCAAAATACCTACCTAGCGTAACAATTGATCCTATAGGATCTTCAGATTTCCACTATAGAATTAATCGACCTAGAAAATCGCAAAGAATTGACAACCTAGAAATCAATCGTTTGGCAAACTGGTCTGTCCTATCTTACAATCAATTTATGCTTGGTATAAATGGTGCACAGGTAAAGTCTTTACCTGTAGCAATATCTTTTGGGTGTTTGCTTGAGATTGATATAAACTCAAAGCCAGATTATGCTGAAGAATTGATTCCTGAAAAAGCGGGTCATCTTTTCGATGAGTTAGTAGCGTTAGGACAAGAGATTGTTGCAAATGGTGATGTCAAATGACGATGTATGGCGATGCAACGACACATCAAGGTTTTTTTCCTTGGGATTTCCCAAATCGTACAGACGAAGAAAGCTGGAGACGCATAATTAGATACGAGCCAAACACACAGGCTACTGGAACTGTCGCTGGCTTAGAAAAATTAGTTACGGAAAACTCCACAGGAAGACAGAATGATCAAGAACTTAGTTTGATTTCCCTAGAAATTGAACACATCTTCGCAGTCGTTTCTGATGAAATCGTAGAGGATGGCAGTGATACGGACTTGTATGAAACCATAGAAGATTTGATCAGCAAACGGGGAAGTAGCGCAGTTTTACTTCTTTCACGCCATCTTACTTCAGGCAAAGTCAAAGGTTCTACTCTTACAAAAGCTTTGGCAATTTTAGGTCAGGTAAGAGATGTTTCTTCCTACTACAATCAGTTGCAGGTTTTAGAAAAACTGTTGTTTAGTTCATCACCCCGAGTAAGAGATGGAGCTTGTTTAGGCTTATCCTTTTTGGATGATCCACAATCAATTAATATTGTTAAAAAAGCAATAGTGGAAGAACAAATTCTTGTGCTAAAATCTAATCTAGAAAAATTACTTCATCAGCTAGAGAACACTGCCAATGTTACTAAGAGTTATTAATGATCAGTTCACTTGGTTGCAACGACCAGAAGATTTTTCTTGGCTCAAAGCTGGAGAAATCCAGGCTGATCCTCTATCAGACCTTCGCACCAAAGAAAATGAATTATCATTGTATGAATACAGTGAAGAGATTGACCTTCAAAGGATAATAGCAGCATTTGCAGCCAAGCGAAAAGATTTAGATAAGGTAGATTACATATCCTTTAATCCTGATTTATTAAAGCAAGCAGGGATTAAGACAACTAGGGATAGCAATGGAGAAACTGCCGACGAAAAAGTAAATAAGTGGCATATTGCCTTGTTTGAACTTTCATCCCAAAAAATAGTAGCACTTGCCTCACTTCTATTACGTGATGGTATGTCTGACCGAAAATTCCCAAAGGATGTTGGAGCACTTATTATTCAAAGTGTAAAATCGGGATGGATAAGCAAAGATAAACTTGGTAAAAATATTCCAGCTGGATTGAAGAAATTTGGGTTGACTTATTAGCCGTCAAAATTGACGGTTTTTTAGATCCTTTGGTCAATAGCAAATCAAAATTATAGAGAAACAACAAACATGAACAATCAACAAATCAAACGCAGGGTCTTTATTATCGCAAGTGCAATCGACGCGGCTTTGAGCGGTATCGTGTTATTGATCTACTTCGGTCTCCTGCCGATTGATATTTCCAGTTGGGGCATCCCGCGCTGGGTTGTCGGCTTGGTCGGCGGAGTGTGGTTCCTGTCAGCGGTTGGGTTTCTTGTGTATCAACTAACGAAAGCAAATATTTCAGAGTAACAGAGGGCGCGACGTATTCCAGACTCTTGACAAAACCTTCAATAGTGATATTATTCACAAATCATATCTGAATAGTCCGAATAGTCACTTTGGAGTCGGACGGCTCACTTGCCCTGTGGGTGCTGTCCAATGTTGCAGGAGCAAGCTTCCGCACTCCAAAAACGGAGGCGTTATGTCTGTCAGAATTCTCTTGATCAACCCAGCGCGTCACTTTATCGCCAACCACCATGGAGTGGGCTACCTCACCCCTCTCGGTTTGGTCAGCATCGGAGGTCCGTTGCTTGATGCGGGATACATGGTCAAGTTAATTGACCACGATGCGTATGGCTGGTCATTCAAGAAATTGATCGAGGAGGTTGGGAAATTTCAGGCAGATTATGTATTGCTTGGACACTCGGGGTCAACAGCCGCACACAAGACAGCCCTCAAAACAATTCACGAAATCAAACAAACATTTCCAAACATCAAAGTTATTTATGGCGGCGTCTATCCGTCATATGCCGATCAAGGCATCCTGCGTGAGTGTGATGAAATAGATTACATCGTGCGCGGCGAAGGGGAGCAAACCATTGTTGAACTTATCACAGCGCTTGAAAACAAAGAGAGTCTTGAAAAGGTTGATGGTATCACCTGGCGGAACAGGAATCAAATCATCGCCAATCGTTCGCGCGCGCCGATTCAAAATCTCGATTCGTATCGCCTGGGCTGGGAACTGGTGGATTGGTCGTTGTATCGAATGTTCGGCTTCAAACGCGCCGCGGGTCTGCAATTCAGCCGCGGTTGCCCGCTCACGTGCAGTTATTGCGGTCAATGGATGTTCTGGAAAAAATGGCGGCATCGCAGTCCCGAAAACATTGTAGAGCAGTTGAAAATCCTGTCACGGGAATATGGTGTGGACTACGTCTGGTTTGCCGACGAAAACTTTTCAGCGGATCGAGAGACGCTCAAACGCCTCCTTAAGTTGATCATCGAAGCCAAACTGAATCTCAGCCTCAACATCAACATGACCGCCGCAGACGTGGTGCGCGACGCGGACATCATCCCGCTCTACAAAGCCGCAGGGATCGATTACATGGTGATGGGTGTTGAATCGCTCAAAGATGAGGTGATCGTCAACATCCGCAAGAACAATCCCTTCGCGATTTCAAAGGAAGCGGTTCGATTGTTGAGGCAAAACAACATCCTCAGCCTGACGAACATCATTTACGGCCTGGAGCAGGAAAGTTGGCAAACGATCCGGGAGAAATTCAAAAATCTGCTCGAACTTGATTCGGACATCCTCAACGCCTGTTATATCATGCCGCACTTCTGGACGTCGCAAGGGAAAACCGTCAAGCCCTTCGATGTGATTCAAGGCGATTTGGACAAGTGGTCGTACCGAAATCAAATCATTGCCACGCCCCATCTCCAACCCTTCGAGTTGTTCCTCGGCGTCAAACTCACCGAGTCGCTGTTTCACTTGCGCCCACAGGCATTGCGGCGTATATTCTTCAGCAAAGACAAACGCTACCTCAAGATCATGCGCTCGTCCATGCTGGCTGGGATTCGGGTCATCATCGCCGAAATATTCGAGTTCTTTTTCCAGACTAAATTTTCTTCGCAAGGCAGTTTGGAAAAACTGCCCGGGCTGGAAACACATTTGCCGCTGTTGAAGTAGCCAGACGAAATTAACTTTACAAAATATGCTCTAGGCGGCGTCCCCGCCGCCGAGGACGGCGGCTTGAGCGACTTGAGTGTTGTAGTACACTGTATAAATATGGAAGCACGCAAATGACCGCGCTCAAATCTCTTCTCTTCTTTATCCTTGCCCCAGGCATGGTCGCGGGATTCATTCCGCTGGCTTTGTTACGAACTGGAGCAAAAGTACAAATTGGCTTTTTATCTTATCTCGCGCTCCCGCTTTGGTTGATTGGGGTTGCAGTGCTAATCTGGTGCTTTTGGGATTTCCTTGTAAAGGGACGCGGCACGCCCGCGCCGATTGACCCGCCCAAGGAACTGGTTGTTTCGGGATTATACAATTACGTCCGCAATCCAATGTATGTCGGTGTGTTTCTTGTGATCATCGGTCATTTCCTATGGTTTGGATTTTGGAGTTTGCTGATCTATGCTGTGGCCGTCTTTATCGCTTTTAATTCCTTCGTGGCTTTTTATGAAGAACCAAACCTCAAGAACAGATTCGGCGCGGCGTATGAAGATTATCTAAAGCGAGTCCCGCGCTGGATTCCGAAAATTTAGCCCAGACTTCGGAAGTCTTTTGGAAGGCTCTATGACCTTAATGCATTAAGGCAGACTTCCGAAGTCTTACATCGCCCCTACAAATACAATGAACACCCTCAAAACCATCCTTTACATGGGGACTCTGCACGGCTTCTTCACTTTTTATTTCCCTTATCAACTTGCTTCGCGGGACCAACAAATTATCGATATTGGCATCTTTCGCTTCATCGCTTTCCCGCTTTGGATCATCGGCACGCTGATCGTCATCCAATGCTCCGTGGATATCGTCCGCAGGGGACGCGGCACACCCGCGCATCTCGACCCGCCAAAGGAATTGGTGATCACAGGGCTATATCGCCACGTCCGCAACCCAATCTATTTCGGGGCGGTGCTTGTCCAGTTGGGATATGTCGTTTGGTTTGGTTCGGGGTGGGGGACAATGTATGCCTTGCTTATGTTCCTGGGGTTTCATTTCCTCATTGTCTTCATAGAGGAACCAATCCTGCGAAACACTTTCGGCGCGGATTATGAGGAATATTGCAAAACAGTGCCGCGCTGGATTCCGAGATAGAAAACAAGCCACTGAAAAAAGGCGTCATGGCTGGAAACTATAAATCTCCGCACTTGAAACTCTTGAACTTGTCGGAAAATACCCGCACGGCATTCGAAATGAGCGCATGGGTGTCTGCAATATAATTGCTCATTTCCTGGTTCTTTTCAACAAGCGGGATTGTTTTTGCAAACTCTTATTCCACTTCTTCTTGACATCCCGAATATCTGCGTCTGTGATCGCAGCCAGTTCGGGGAACGCGCCGAAAAGCGACTTCTTTGCAAGTCGTTTTTGTTTGGCGGTCTTCACCCGAATCTCCACTACGCTATGCTCAGGCAAATTCAACTTTTTCCTCGGTTTCAAAACACCTTTCTCGTACACTGCTTGAACAGTAATTGACTCCATAACTGCCTCCAACTCGATTATACGCCACAATCAACAAAGCCTCGCAAGCTTTGATTCGCGAGGCTCCACGAACAGAGACCTCGGAGTTTTTGGAAAACTCCGAGGTCTTTTTGTTTTCAATATCTACCCAATTGCATATAACGACGAACATGGTTGCGTGTTTCAAGATGTATGCTGGAACGACTCAAATCCCGCGCACGCGCGCTCAAGAACGAAGCCTTCGCGGTTTATCTCGCGGCGCGTGACCCGCGCACGCCGTGGTATGCGAAGGCGTTGATCTTTTTCGTCGTCGCACACACGTTCAGCCCGATTGACCTGATCCCAGATTTTATTCCCATCCTTGGGTATCTCGATGACCTCATCATCACGCCCGTGGGAATCGCCCTCGCGGTGCGGCTGATTCCGCCTGAGGTGTTGGAGGAAGCTCGGGTTCACGCGGCAGGCTCAGGCGTGGAAAGCTTGCGTCGAGCCTCGTCGAGACGAGGCGCAGGTATTATCGGCGCGGGAATCATTGTCACCCTATGGATATTGACTATAATGAGCGTCGCTGTGATCATCCTTCGTCTGGTGGAGAGACCATGAGTTATGACATCCGCCGCGCAACCGCGGCTGATAAGCCTGAGTGGGTACGAATGCGCCAGATGTTGTGGCCCGAAGCTCCGTTGGATTATCTTGAATATGACCTGGACGAAATTCTCGCCGACCCGCGGCAGGAAGTGTTCATCGCCTCCCGCGCCGACGGGAAGCTGGTCGCGTTCATTGAGGCGAGTCTGCGCGAATACGCGGAGGGCTGTGAGACCAGCCCGGTTGGTTACATCGAAGCGTGGTATGTGGATGAAACCATCCGCGGGCAAAAACTTGGCAGGGAGATCATGTCCACTGCCGAGGATTGGGCGCGTAAAAAGGGCTGCGCCGAGATGGGTTCAGATACCTGGCTGGATAACGAAGTGAGCATCGGCGCGCACATAAAGATGGGGTATCGCGAAGTGGAACGGCTCGCGCATTTTTTGAAGAAGTTGTGATCTTGTAGGGGCGGCGCCGCGAAGCGTACCGCCCTTTCAGTGGGCGAGATGACCCTTCGACACGGCTTCGCCAGTCAGGATATCGCCTCGCCCCTACAACAAACAAAATGAAAACCTTTCTCCTCTACGGTTCATACGGATATACCGGTCGGCTCATCCTGGAGCGCGCGTTGAAAGAAGGATTACGCCCGATTCTTGCGGGGCGCGATGAAAACAAATTGCGCGCGCAGGCAAATCAATATTCCCTTGACTATCGCGTCTTTTCATTAAACGAAACGAATAAATTAGAGTCTGCCTTGCGCGAAGCGGACGCCATGCTTCATTGCGCGGGTCCGTTCGTACATACGTTCCGCACGATGGCGGAAGCGTGTTTGCGGACGAAAAAACATTACGTGGATATCAGCGGCGAGATCCCCGGCTTTGAGGCGTTAGCCGCGATGAATGCCCTGGCGAAGGAAGCAGGCATCATGCTCATGCCCGGCGGCGGGTTCGATGTTGTCCCGTCTGATTGTCTCGCGGCGCACGTGAAACAAAGACTGCCCTCGGCAACACATCTCCGCCTGTTTCTCTCCGGTGTGGGAGCGGGATTCTCGCGAGGCACCGCAAAGTCTGTAATCGAGAACATGCAGAGGCGGGGAACCGTCCGCCGCGATGGGAAATTGATGCAGGTGCCATCTGCATGGAAAGTCCTTACGCAGGATTTTGGGAAGGGTCCCGTCAAAGTTGTCTCGGTGGGATGGGGCGATGTGAGTTCTGCGTATTACAGCACGGGTATTCCAAATATCGAAGTCTATTTTGCCTTTCCGCGCGCGGTCATTAATTTACTTTACGATATGCGCGTGATCGGACCGCTGCTATATAACCGCCCTGTGAAATATTTACTCAAGGCGATGATTGACCTGATCCTCCCGCCGGGACCCGGCGAAGAAAGACGAAAAAACAAATTTCCCATCCTGGTTGGCGAAGCCACTGACCAAAATGGGGGACGCGCCCTCTCGAAATTAATCACGCCTGAGGGATATACTTGTACTGCCCTGACCGCAGTTGAAATCGTCAAACGAATACTAAACGGTGATTACAAAACCGGTTTTCAAACCCCATCGCTTGCCTATGGAAAAGACTTCATCCTGCAATTCGAGGGAGTGAAGAGAGAGGACTTGTGATGCAAAACAAATTCTTTCTGATTATTTCCGCGATCATTATTTTGTTATCAGCCTGTTCATCTGCCACCGAACCAACGGAGGCAGTTGTGACGAATAAACTCACCATCACCAGCGACGCGTTCGCAAACGGGCAATCCATCCCTGCAAAATATACGTGCATCGGTAAAAACATTTCGCCAGCCCTCGCCTGGGGCGAACCTCCAGCAGGCACGCAGTCCTTCGCGCTCATCATGGATGACCCCGACGCGTCCGTTGGCACGTGGGTGCATTGGGTGCTGTACAACATTCCCGTTGAAAAAAGAAGCCTACAGGAGGATCTGCCAGTCACCGGAAAAAATATCGAACCGAATGCAATCTTCGTCGGGAAAAGTTCGTCGGGGGATATCGGCTACGATGGTCCTTGCCCGCCGAGCGGCACGCATCGTTACATCTTCAAAATCTACGCGCTCGATGAAACGGTGGGTCTCCTCCCCGGCGCAGACAAAGGCGAACTTCTCAAAGCCATGGAGGGGCATATCCTCGCGCAAGGCGAATTGATGGGAACGTTCAGCAAATGAGTCCGTCGAATCCCACGATCCAGCGCGCAAAGGATTTCGGAAACCCCGTCATTCGCGGCGACCGCGCGACATTCATTTGGGAGGGCAAGACCGCGCCGCATTTAATCAGCGACCTGCACGGCTGGGAGGAGAATCCCAAACCGTTCAAACGCCTCTCTCAAACGCTCGCGCCTGCTTTTGCCAAAACAATCTGGTCTGAATGCTCAAGCCGCCGTCCTCGGCGGCGTTTTTCGGTAAATCCTGCGCCGTCCACAGGATGCTTCGCAAAGGACGTCACTGAGATCAGAATAGATCTCTTGCAAAAGTGCGCTACACCTACCTGCCCCGGCAGGCGGTGTCAGGGGAGAGCGCACTTTTACACAAAAAAATAATTTTGTGTAGCGGACGTTCTCTCAGAGAGCGTTTCTTAAGTCAATTTGTAGCTAATTTCAACATGCGTCGAATGCTGGCGATATAAACAACCGACTCGCTGGATGAAGCGGTGTGTTCAAAATCGCGAGATAAACGACGATAGCGAC
>Ga0247727_10000401_pt1 | contig 105631 bp, 98 predicted proteins | sample WisWelCaveWW1625_FD_202498 | JGI IMG/M metagenome (GOLD analysis project Ga0247727, IMG submission 202498) | Biofilm microbial communities from Wishing Well Cave, Virginia, United States - WW16-25 | ecosystem: Environmental > Aquatic > Deep subsurface > Groundwater > Cave microbial mat... | reverse complement strand
GGCCGGGGGCGACGTCGAACTCGACGCGCTGGCCCTCGTCGAGTGACTTGTAGCCGTCGCCCTGGATGTTGGAGAAGTGGACGAACACATCGTCGCCCTGCTCACGGGAGATGAAGCCGAAGCCCTTGTCGGCGTTGAAGAACTTTACGGTACCTGTAGCCAAAGCATTCTCTCTTCAGTTTCGAGCCGGTCGGTATGACCTGTTCGCCTCGCGAGCCTACGGGATCCACTGCACGCCCGAGTCTGGATGGCCGGCGTCACCGGCCGCCACCTCATGATGGCCCGCCTGTGGCGACCGCCCGAGAGGAGCCGTTCCGTTGAATCGCGACGTTCGCACGAACGGTTGATCGGAGCGACCTACATCCGGCGCCCGTGCACCAACACCTTCGCAGCGTGCGTGGCGGACGCGTACCGCTCCCGCTGGGTGAGCGTCCCGCCCCAGAGTCCTCTGGGTCCCGGGCAGCCGAAGCCGGCAAAGGCGTGGCGAACACGCAGCCGCGAGGTTCGCCACGGTTGCGGCCAAACCGATGGACTTGGGTCCAAACCTTGCTTAGACTCGGGTCCAATGACGGTCGACTCACCGATGGACGACGCTCGGCGCCGCGTCCTCGACGCGGCGCTGGGCATGTTCTCCGACCGCGGCTTCGACGATGTGACGATGACTGACATTGCCGCGGCCGCGGGCGTCGCGAGAGCGACGGTTTTCAACTACTTCGGGTCGAAGCACTCTCTCGTCGAGACGATCACCGAGACAGTTCTCGACGCGTACCGGGCGATGCTCGACGAGGCGCTGGCAGACTCTGAGACACCGACGCCCGACCTGCTCCGCAGGCTCTGCCGCGACATGGCCCTCGGCATCGAGGACACCCGCCGGTTCTATCGAAGCGTGTTCCGTGAGATCGCGCGGATCCACCTCGGTCTCGACGAGGGGAGTGTCGCCCAACGGGCGAACGAGCAGACGCTCGCGCGCGTGCGGGCGCTTATCGAGCGGGGCCGGCAACGAGGTGACATCACATCAGATCGCAGCGCCGACGGCTTGGCCTCGGCGTTTCATGCACTCACCAACGGGACGATCACCTCGTGGCTCTACCGCGACACGACCGAGCCACTGGAGCCGTACCTCGCCGAAGCGGCAGAAGTGTTCCTCGGCGCTGTCGCCGGACCGTGCACCTCGTCCACCTGAAGGAGACCCAACTGATGGCCACCACGTCGATCCACTCGTACGACCCACTCGACCCTCGGGTGCTCGCCGATCCCTATCCGTTCTACGAGGTGCTCCGACGCGACGCGCCGGTCGCTCACGTCGACTCACTCCAAGCGTACGCGGTGAGTCGCCACGCCGATGTCCGACGAGTGATGCATGAGCACGAGACGTTCTCGTCGAAGGCGATGGCTGATCTCGTCGACCGTCCCGCTTCCTATTCTCGCGACGCTGGCAGTGGCGCCGACGCGGACGACAACATCTCGATCGTCGGCACCGACGGACCGACCCACGCCCGGCTCCGCACGATCGTGAATCGGGGCTTCTCACCGAGGCGGATGGGCGAGCTCGAGAACGAGATGCGGACAGTCGCCCGTCGGCTCGTCTCGGATGCTCCGGCCGACGCGCCGTGGGATCTACACGAAGTACTGGCGGCGCCGCTCCCCACTACGGTGATCTCGACCCTGCTCGGCGTCGACCCCGCTCGTCGCGACGACTTTCACCGGTGGTCGGCCGACATGATCTTCGGCGTCTTCGAGCAGGCCAACTGCGAACAGCAACGCGCGGTCGCTGACAGCGCGGCACAGATGGCCGACTGGATCGACCGCACCGTGGCGGCTCGTGCCGACACCGACGGCGACGATCTGATCTCGGTGCTGCTGCGCGCCGAGCTCGAGGGCGGAGCGCTGAGCGCCAACGAAGTGCGGGCGTTCGTCTTCACGCTGCTCGTCGCGGGCAGCATCACGACGGCGTACCTGATCGCCAACGCGACGGCGGCGCTCCTCGATCGGCCCGAGTTGTGGGCGGCCTGCCGTCAAGACACGACGCGGATCGGCGCGGTGGTCGAGGAGTCGCTGCGATATGACGCGCCCGTGCAGATCATGTTCCGCACCACCACCCGCGATGTGGAGATCGCGGGAGACCGGCTCCCAGCCGGCACGACTATCTTGGCGCTGCTCGGCTCGGCGAATCGCGACCCCGAGATCTTCGACGACGCCGAACGGTTCGACCCGAGCCGGGACACCCGTGACCACCTCGCGTTCGGCCACGGCGTCCACTTCTGCCTCGGCGCGGCTCTCGCGCGCCTCGAGGCGCGAGTGGCCCTAGAGGTGCTCCTCGAAGACCTGCCCAACCTGCGCGTCGCGGGGCCGGCCACGCTCGTCGACTCGATGGTATTCCGCGGACCCGCAAGCCTTCCCGTCAGCGCTGGCTGAACACAGGAACGCTCAGTAGATCTCGATGAGGCGCGCTTCGCCTGTCCACCATCAACACCCATCGTGACGACGCCCAACCCGCGCTCCGGCGCTTGCCCTCGACGAACACGTCCCCGACGCCACGGCTGCCTTTCGTGCCGATGCGCTGACCGATCGCGATCGATGCGCCCCTGATGTCGTACTTTCGAGCCCGCACGCGCCGACCAGCGCTCTTGTTGTCCATCTGCGGACTCTTCCTCGTGATCGCAATCGGAGTCGGCTCCCCATTTGGGTACGTGCCACGAACGCGAAGGTCATTCGGCGCGGGGCTCCCAGCTCGCTGGATGTGGCGCACCTATCACCGCACGAACCGGCCACTCCACGTCGCCGGCCAGCAACCAGGCGCCAACGTCAACACCCTCACCGACCCGACGGATCGCGACGCGCTCAGCGGCAATGCGGCTCTCAACGGCATCGAAGTGACCGTCACCCCAAGGAGCTACGGGTGAAGGGCATCCGCGTGGTAGGACCATCAGTCGGCAGGACCGGAGCTCGGGCCACGGGCTCCGGCGGAACGATGGAGGACGCATGACTGGGACGGAGCCCCGAGCCAACGCGCTTCGCCGGGGGTTCGGGCTGGGCACCCTCGTCGTACTCTCGGTGGTGGTCGTCGCGGCGCTCGCGCCGGGTGCAGACCTGTGGGTCGCGGTCTTAGTGGGCGTCTTCGTGGGCCTGTTCGTCGGGGGTGGCCCGGGGCTGCTCATCTCGGCCCGACCGGGCGAGTCGGACTGATCGTCATGCAGGTACTCGGTTTGCACCACGTGTCCATCAACGTCGATGACGTCGAAACCGCCCTGGCCTTCTACGTGGAGCGGCTCGGGCTGTCCCCGCGGGGTGACCGACCCGACTTCGGGTTCGGAGGCGCGTGGCTGGACGCCGGCGGCCAGCAGGTGCACCTGATCGAGGCGCCGCTTCCACGTGATCGTGGCCAGCACTTCGCGCTGCAGCTCGCCGACCTGGACGACACCATCGCCGAGCTGCGGGCCGCGGGCCTGACGGTGTCGGATGCCACGCCGGTTGGCACGGGTCGACAGGCCTTCCTCCACGATCCGGCGGGGAACCTCGTCGAGCTTCACCAGCCCGCCGCCGCGCCCTAGCCGGAGGTCGGTGGCTCGCCCTCGTGCACCTGGGCGGGGTCGGTGACCCAGCGGGTGTCGTCACCGCCCGCCCGCTTGGCGGCGTACATCGCACGGTCCGCCGCGTGCACGAGGGCCATGGCCGTGGTCTCGGGAGCGGGTACCAAGGTGATGCCGCCGATGCTCACGCTCACGTGGATCGGCTGATCGGCGATCCGCAGGTCGAGGACGCGGACGGCGTCGCGGATGCGGTTCGCGTTGCGTTGGGCGGTGGCCACGTCGATGCCGGGCCACAGCACGAGGAACTCGTCGCCACCGAAGCGGCCCACGAGCTCCCCTGTACGCGAGGCACGCTGCTGGATGGCGCGGGCGATCGTGATGAGGCACTCGTCGCCGGCCAGGTGGCCGAAGGTGTCGTTGTACTGCTTGAACCCGTCGAGGTCGATGAGGGCAACCGAGAGCGGGAGCCCATCGCGACGGCAGCGGTCGAGCTGGGCGTCGAGCGCGTCCTCGAAGGTCCGGCGGTTGGCGGTGCCGGTGAGGTGGTCGCGAGCCACCAGCTCGCGCAGCTCGGTGGCGTCGGGGGTGTCGTCGTCCGACGTTGGGGCAGCGTCGGGCTCGGCCTCGAAGCCGAGGACGTACAGGAGCCCGTCGCGGCCGACGCGCCACGACCAGGCGGCGGAGAACCCACCGGCGACCGGGTGGAGGCGGGCGGAGAACGCGATCTCGTCGCCCACGGCGTCGAGCCGCGTCAGCTCGCGGATCGCCAGGGTGCGGTCGTAGGGGTCCAGCAGCTCGATGAACGGCCGGTTCACGACGGCGCCCGCGTCGGGTGCAAAGGCGCGCCCCAGGGTGTCGTTCGCCCAGAGCACTCGCCCGGTGCGTGTTGTGATGGCACACAGCAGACGGCTCGACGAAGCGAACTCGCCGAGGTCGAAGCCGGCTTCGATCTCTGACACTGCTCTCCCTCAGCGCTCCCTCCCACCGCAGAGCACCCCGCACCGTATCGCCGCGCCGGGCGCCGTTACGCTCCCGCCCGTGACCGACTTCTCCAGGCAGTTCGGCCCGTGGGCGATCGTGACGGGCGGGGCGCAGGGTGTCGGGCTGGCCTTCGGCGAGGCGCTCCTCGAGCGCGGGTGCGCGGTCGTGCTCGTGGATCGGCAGCCAGAGGTGGTCGAAGTCGCAGCGCGCCTCGGTGCCGAGGCGCGAGGGGTCGTGGCCGACCTGGCGGATCCGGCGTGGCTCGATGCGGTCGCAAGGGTCACCGACGGCCTCGAGGTCGGGCTGGCCGTCGCCAATGCGGCCGTGTCGTACGTCGGCCGCTTCGTCGACCAGTCAGCCGCCAGCCGCGCCGCGACCGTGCAGGTCAACTGCCTCGCGACGACGGAGCTGGCCGCATGGGCGCTGCCACCGATGGTGGAGCGGGGCCGGGGCGGGTTCGTCGTGACGAGCTCGGGCTCCGCGCTGGCAGGCACGGGCGCCGTGGCCACCTACAGCGCGAGCAAGGCCTACGTGCTCAACCTGGCGGAGGCGATCGGCTGGGAGCTGCGTGACAGCGGCGTCGTCTGCCAGGCGGTGGTCGCACCGGCGATGGACACGCCGGGCTGGCGCTCGCACCCCGTCGATGAGGAGCGGATGCTCCAGCCGGCGGCCGACCCGCGTGCGGTCGTCGAGGGCGCCCTCGACCACCTCGCCGGCGACGGCGGCGGTCGCTACCTCGCCGACCCCGGCCTCGAGGTCGTCGCCCGCATCGAGCGCGCCGCCCGGGTCGACCTCCTGTCGAGTGTCACGAGCTCGCTCTACCCCGACGAGTACTCGTGAGCTGATGGCCAGTCCTAGAGCGCGTTGTGGCCGCGGTGGGCCTCGGCGGGGACGCGGCCGAGGCGCCCTGCGTTGAAGTCGTCGAACGCCTGCTGCAGCTCTGCGCGGGTGTTCATGACGAACGGCCCGTAGGCCGCGACGGGCTCGCGGATGGGGAGGCCGCCGAGCAGGAGCACGTCGAGGGCGGGCGTGCCTTCGTCCTGCTGCTCGTCCGCGTGCACGGCGACGACATCGCCGGTGCCGAGGACGGCGAGCTGGCCGGCCTGGATGGCCACGCGGGCGGACCCGGCGGTGCCGTGCCCGCCCATGACGTAGACGAGGGCGTTGAACTCGGCCGGCCAGGGCACCCGCAACGTGGCGCCCGGCTCGATGCTGGCGTGGACGAGCGCGATGGGGGTGTGGGTGATGCCGGGCCCGGCGTGCCCGGCTACCTCACCGGCGATCACCCTGAGCAGGGCCCCGCCGTCGTGGTTGGTGAGCAGGGCGACCTCGCCCCCGCGGATGTCCTGGTAGCGCGGCGCGGTCATCTTGAGCCGGCTGGGGAGGTTCACCCAGAGCTGGATCCCGTGGAAGGTGCCTCCGGCCGCCACCACCTCCTCGGGCGGGGCCTCGATGTGCAGGATCCCGCCCCCGGCGGTCATCCACTGCGTATCGCCGTCGCTGATGAGCCCGCCGCCACCGTTGGAGTCCTGGTGCTGGAACGTGCCGTCGAGCATGTAGGTCACCGTCTCGAACCCACGGTGCGGGTGCCACGCCGTGCCCTTGGCAGCGCCGGGTTCCCACTCGACCTCGCCCATCTCGTCCATGTGGATGAACGGGTCGAGATCGATGAGCTCCACTCCGGCGAACGCCCGCCGCACGGGGAACCCCTCACCTTCGAACCCGCGGGGCGCGGCGGTCAGGGACCGGACCGGGCGATCGACGGCGACGGCTGCGTCGGGCTCGGGGATCCGCGGCAGCACGAGTATGTCGTCGACGGTGATGGCAGGCATGGTCCTCCTCAGGGGTGGGTTGCGACCGCGTCAAACATGCTTGCCATCGCAACTATTCCGTAGAGCCGTCGAGGGTTCGCAGAGCCATCTGCACGTGCGCTCGTGCCTCGGCCAGGGTGCCCACCACACCGTCGGCGTGGGCCACCGGGAACGCCTGGGTGCCGAGCAGCCGGCGCGCGTGCCCGCAGGCGTGGAACCATTCAAAGACCGGCGCGAGACCGTCCTCGAGCCCGCGCTCGGTCGCGTAGGTCGCCCAGGCCCGGCGCCGTAGCTCGGGGAAGTCGGCGCGGTGTCCGCGCCAGAGCGCCGTGCCCCACTCCCCGAGGTCGAACTCGACGAACGGGTGGTCCACCCGAGCCGTCTGCCAGTCGAGGATGCCGGTGAGGGCGTGCGGTGGCTCGGGGTCCACCAACAGCTGGCCTTCGTGGAGGTCGCCGTGCACGAGCACCGGCAGGAGCTCCCTGGCCCGCTCGAGCGCCCCCGCGGCGGTCCGCGCCTCGTCGGCATCGAGGTCGAGCTCGTCCGCGAGGGTGGTGAGCTCGTCGAGGGCGGCCCGGTGGGGGAGCGTGGACACGAGCGCGGTGTCGAGGCCGTGCCAGCGCGCCGCCAGTCGGCCCAGCTCGCCGAACAGGTCGGCCAGCGTCGCGGGCGTCATGTGCTCCACGACGCCGGCCAGCGGGATGCCGGGCAGGCGCTCGAGGACGACGACGGGGTGCGCGGACACGCTCGGGTCCTCCCAGACGGCGAGGACCCGCGGGACGGCAGGGATCTGCAGCTGGTTGACGGCCTCGAGCGCCAGCACCTCGTTGCGCAAGAAGGCCACCTGCGTGTGGTCCCGCGGGAAGAGGACGGCGTGGTCAGCGGTCAGGAGCACGAGCTTCGACCAGCCGGTGAAGTCAGCGCCGATCTCGTCGTCCGGCCCGAGGTCGAGGAGCTCCCGGAAGCGGGCGAGGCGCGGGGGCGCCACCACTGCCAGCACAGGGTGGTCGGGAGGGACGGTCACCCCACCAGCCTACGAGCGGTTGCATTCTGACAGAAGGTATGACAGAACATTTGCCCATGATCGAGATCACACTGCTCGGAACGGGGAGCCCGCTGGTCGACCCGATGCGGGCCGGTCCGGCGACCCTCGTGCGCGCCGGGGGCTCCACGCTGCTGTTCGACTGCGGACGAGGGGTCCTCATGCGGGCGGCGGCGTCCGGAGCCCAGGCCAACCAGCTCACCGCGCTCGTGCTGACCCACCTGCACAGCGACCACATCACGGACCTCAACGACGTGATCACCAGCCGCTGGGTCACGACCTTCGCGCCGGCACCTCTGCGCGTCATCGGGCCACCAGGCACAGCGGCCGTGGTGGAGGGCCTGCTCGCCTCGCTCGCGCCCGACATCTCGTACCGCCTCGCGCACCACGACGACCTGACGTGGGATCCGGGCGTCGAGGTGGCGGAGCACCTCGACGGCGTCGTGCTCGACGAGGGCGGCGTGCGCATCGTGGCCGCACCGACGGACCACCGTCCCGTGGATGCGAGCGTCGGCTACCGGATCGAGCACGACGGGCGGGCGGTCGTGATCGCCGGGGACACGGTTCCCTGCGAGGGACTCGACCGGCTGTGCCAGGGCGCCGACGCCCTCGTGCACACCGTCATCCGCGCCGACCTCGTCGCCGCCATCCCGGTGCCCCGGCTCCAGGACATCCTCGACTACCACTCGTCGGTGGAGCAGGCCGCGCAGACGGCCTCCCGCAACGGCGTGGGCACGCTCGTCCTCACGCACTACGTGCCCCCGCTCGCGCCCGGATCGGAGGACGAGTGGCGGGAGATCGCGGCCGCCCACTTCGACGGTCCCATCGAGCTTGGTGACGACCTCCACGTGGTGCGCGTCGGTCCCTAGGCTGGTGGCCATGTGCCGGAACATCACCACCTTGCGTGGCCTCGAGCCCGAGGCCACGGACGAGGAGATCGAAGCCGCCGCTCGCCAGTACGTGCGCAAGGTGAGCGGGGTGCAGAAGACCTCCGACCGAACGGAGGCGGCCTTCGAGAAGGCCGTCCGCCGGATCACCCTGGCCACCGAGGAGCTCCTCGCGCAGCTGCCACCGCGCCAGCAGCCACCTCCCACGCTGCCGCCTCTCCGCCGCCTCGCCGCCCGCACATAGGCATCCCACCGGCGGGGCGGCCGGTGTGCCCGCGTGCCCCGCTCTGGCAAGGTGGCGACCGTGGCCCGGTATGCCCTGCTCCTGAAGGCGAGCGCGAACCGCGTCTACGGCGAGTCAGCGTTCGCCCTGGCGCGGGCGGAGCTGGCCGCGCTCGCACCGACGCACGGCGTGGCGGTGCGCGCCGTCGAGCGCACGATGATCGGCGGCGTCGACTACCTGGCGCTCGTGGCTGATCCGGCCTTCGACGACGCGCAGGTGCGCGTGGTGTCGAACCTGTCGTCGCTCCACGGGCTCTTCGAGATCGAGGACGACGAGCGCTTCCGCCCGGTCGCGATCACGCCCCTGCGCGTGCTCGACGAGGACCTCGTCACGATCCAGCGCTACGCGGGCAAGACGAACGAGGCCTTCACCCACCTCCTCGTCAACCTCGCCCTGGCGGCCGGAGCGGGCACGATGGGAAGGCTGCTGGCGGGGGAGCGGCTGCGGCTGCTCGACCCGGCCTGCGGGCGCGGCAGCTCGCTCAATCGGGCGGCGCTCTACGGGATGGACGCGTGTGGCATCGAGATCGACCGGCGCGACGTGGATGCCTACCGCGTGTTCCTCACCACCTGGCTGAAGGACAAGCGGCTCAAGCACTCCATGGAGCAGTCGCGGCTGCGGAAGGGGCGCAGCGTGCCCGCTCACCGCTTCACGGTCAGCTACGGCCTCGGCAAGGATGCGGGCGCGCCGCGCGTCGTGGACGTCGTGCACGACGACACGACCCGGGCGCGCACGCACTTCGCAGCTCGTTCGATGGACCTCCTGGTCTGCGACCTCCCGTACGGCGTCCAGCACGGCTCCCGTCCGGACGCGAGCGCGCTCGACCGCGGGCCTGAGCGGCTGCTCGAGGCGAGCCTGCCGGTGTGGTGGGACCTGCTCCGCCCGGGGGCGGCAGCCGCCCTCGCCTGGAACCGCCACGTGCTCAGCCGCGCGCGGCTGTGCGCCCTGGCGGAGGCGGCCGGGTTCTCCGTGGGCACCCCGGATGCCGGCGACCTCGTGCACCGCGTGGACCGCGCGATCACTCGTGACGTGCTCGTGGTCGCTCGCCCCGAATGACGATCCATGCCCAAATGACCGAATTGGGCCGGTGGCGTTCGCGCGCAAGTCGCCCGCGAAACCCCCCGGCATGGCGTCGGGCACGTAGACTGCCGCTCCGTAGAAGGGGGTCCCATACGTGGCCATCGCCGTAGACAGCGAGCAGCTCGCGCCCCGCGAGCAGCTCCACCCGTCCCATGCCGTCGCCGCCATCGGCGCGCTCGGCTTGCTCGCCGTCGGAGCGGCCGCGTCGCTCGGCGCCGGCGCGATCCACGCCGCCGCGATCGGCGTGCACAGCGAGCACCGCCAGGCGGTGATCGCCTTCAGCGTTGTGGCCGCCATCCAGCTCGGTTGGGGCGCCCTTGCCCTCGCCCGCCCCGGCCGTTTCGTGGTGGCGCTCGGCGCGGTCGCGAACGCCGCCTTCGTCGGCGCTTGGCTCCTGGCGAAGACGAACGGCATCTTCTTCATCGATGGGCTCGAGGAGAAGGAGCCGGTCCAGTTCGCCGACTCACTCGCCGCGGGCTTGGCCGTCACGGCGGTGCTGGCGGCGGGGCTCTACCTGGCGGGCCGCGGGCGTGCCATGTCGGCGCGGCGGCCGCTCTTCACCGGTACCGCGGCCGTCGTCGTGGCCGCGCTGGCGTTCCCCGGGATGATCTCTGCCGGAAGCCACGGCCACGCAGGCGGCGGTCACGACGAGGTCGGGGCCACCGCCGCCCACGACAGCACCACGGACCCGACTGCATCGGCGGTTGCGCCGGTCCCGTACGACCCGACGTTGCCGATCGACCTCGGCGGGGTCGAGGGCGTCACCGCTCAGCAGCAGGCGGCGGCCGAGAACCTCCTCTCCGTCACGATCGTCGAGCTCCCGCAGTTCGCCGACCCGGCCGTGGCCGAGAGCATGGGCTTCGTCTCGATCGGTGATGGACCTCTCGGTGAGGAGCACTACTTGAACGCGGCCAACATGTCTGACGACAAGCTGCTCGATCCCGACTATCCGGAGTCAATCGTCTTCGACACGACGGTCACGCCGAAGAAGCTCGTGGCGGCGATGTTCATGATGAACCCGGGCGACACGCTCGCCGAGGTGCCAGTGGTGGGGGGCAAGCTCACCCAGTGGCACATCCACAACAACCTCTGCTTCGCCGGTCCAAGGGTCGCCGGGCTCACCGACGCCGACGGGAACTGCCCGGCGGGCCTCACCAAGGGCGCCGAGACCCCGATGATCCACGTGTGGATCGTGCCTCACCCGTGCGGCCCGTTCTCGGCTCTCGAGGGCATCGGGGCCGGAACGATCGCCGAGGGCGAGGAACGACTCTGTGACACGGCCCACGGCAGCGGCCATTAGCGTCTGCGCGGCTTCGGGGCACCAGGTCCCTCCTCGGGTCACCCTCGGAGCATCCACCACGGCGTGAAAACCCGCGCTTAGCGTGACCGTCGCTAGTACTGCCCCTAAGGAGGGCCCCTGATGAACAAGGCCGAACTCGTCAGCGCCGTTGCCGAGAAGTCTGGTCAGTCCGCGGCGGCGGTTGGCTCCGTGCTCGCCGCCTTCGAAGACGTCGTCACCAGCACCGTCGCCGGTGGCGGCAAGGTGCAGATCCCTGGGTTCCTGAGCTTCGAGCGGGCCCAGCGCGCCGCCCGGACCGGCCGCAACCCGGCTACGGGAGCGGAGATCCAGATCGCCGCTGCCACGGTGCCGAAGGTGAAGGTCGGCAAGTCCTTCAAGGACGCCGTCAAGTAGTTCCGTTGCGGGTCACCGTCACGACACGGTGGCGGTGACCTCGCAGCGCCGCACGTTCGCCGCGCCGTCGGCGTAGGTGCTGGCGGTCCAGCGTGCCGCGCCGGCCTGCACTAGAACGCACGGATGGCAAGCCCTGAGCTGCAGACCATCATCGAGTTCCTCCGCGCCCAGCCGACCATCGACGCGGACTTCCCGGCCCGGCGAGCCGGCATGGAGGAGGCAACAAGCGCGTGGCCGCTCCCCGAGGGCACCCAGGTCGAAGCGGTGGACGCCGCCGGCGTGCCGTGCGAGTGGGTGTCGGGACCCGACCTGGCAGCCGACCGCACCGTCCTCTACGTGCACGGTGGCGCCTACACGACCGGCTCCCTCGTCACGCATCGCCGGCACGTCGCGCAGCTCTCCACCGCCGCCGGCGCCAGGGTGCTGAACGTCGACTACCGCTTGGCTCCGGAGCACCCGCACCCGGCGGCCGTTGACGACGCGGTGACTGCCTACGGCTGGCTCACGACCGTCGCTGGCATCCCGCCCGAGCGGGTCGTGCTGTGCGGCGACTCCGCCGGTGGGGGCCTGGCCGTGGCCACGATGCTCGCCCTGCGTGATGCCGGCGAACCGCTCCCGGCAGGTGCCGCGCTCATCTCGCCGTGGACCGACCTCACGTTCTCGGGCGCATCCCATGACACGCGGCTCGAGCTCGATCCGATGTGCTCACGGACGTCGCTCGCTCCCTCCGCCAAGGCGTACGTGGGCGCCGGTGACCCCAAGGCTCCGCTCGTCTCACCCGCGCACGCCGACCTCGAGGGCCTACCCCCGCTCGTCATCCACGTCGGCGATCACGAGACGCTGCTCGACGACAGCTCGATGCTCGCGGAGCGGGCGGCCGCGGCCGGGGTGGACGTCGAGCTGTGGGTGGCACCGGAGATGATCCATGTGTGGCACGTCTTCGCCGGCATGGTCCCGGAGTCCGACGTGGCGCTGGCGAAGCTGGGCGCCTGGATCGACGCGAGGTTGTCCGCGGCGTAGCGAGGGTACGGTCGACGGTGATGGATCCGGCCGGCGTCGAGCGCGACACGCAGACGCTCGCCCGCCGCATCGCGGAGCTGGGCGGTGGGGCGCGCTCGAAGGTGTTCCGCATGTCGTGGTGGAGCGACCGGATGATGGACTGGGCGATGTCGCGGCCCGAGTTCAAGACCCAGCTCTTCCGGTTCGTGGACGTGTTCCCCGCCCTCGAGGGTCGGGATGACATTGCACGGCACCTGGCGGAGTACTTCGATGGGGTCGACGTCCCGAAGGCCCTCGACCTGGGCGTCGACCTCGCCGACCGGGTGCCCTTCGGCGCCTCCATCGAGGCTCGCGTGGCTCGCAAGAACATCGCTCGCATGGCGGAGCAGTTCATCGTGGGCTCCACCCCGACCGAGGCCGTGGCCGAGCTCCACTCCCTGTGGCGCGCCGGAAGCGCCGCGACCGTCGACCTGCTCGGCGAGAAGACCGTCGTGCGGTCGGAGGCCGACCGCTACCAGGCCCGCGTCCTCGAGCTCCTCGACGCCCTCTGCGCGGCAGCGCCATCCTGGGCGCCCGATGACCTCCTCGAACGGGACGACCTCGGGCCCCTGCCCCGCGTCAACGTCAGCATCAAGCCCACCGCACTGGCCACGCACTACGAGCCCCTGAGCCGGGCCGAGGGCATCCAGTCCGCCAAGGAGCGCATCCGGCCCATCCTGCGACTGGCGCGCGACCGCGGGGCGCACGTCCACTTCGACATGGAGCACTACGACGCCAAGGACCTGACGCTGTCGCTGTTCCGGGATCTGCTCGGGGAGGACGAGTTCGTCGACGTCGCAGCTGGGATCGTGATCCAGGCGTACCTGCGTGATGCGCGGGAGGACCTCGCGGACCTCATCGCGTGGTCGAGCCGGCGCCCCACGCCGGTGACGGTGCGACTCGTCAAAGGCGCCTACTGGGACGCCGAGACCGTGCACGCCCGCGCGAGCGGATGGACGCCGCCGGTCTTCGAGAACAAGGACGAGACCGACGCGAGCTACGAGCGATGCACGCGGCTCCTCCACGACCATCACGGCGAAGTGCGAGCCGCGTTCGGGTCGCACAACCTGCGCTCGCTGGCCTACGCAGTGAGCTACGCGCGTCATCGCGGGGTGCCGGACCACGGCTACGAGGTGCAGCTGCTCTACGGCATGGCCGAACCCGTCCACGCGGCGATCAAGCGGCTGGGCCTGCGCCTCCGCGTGTACGGCCCGGTCGGCGAGCTCGTGCCGGGGATGGCGTACCTCGTGCGCCGGCTGCTCGAGAACACCTCGAACGAGAGCTTCGTCCGCCATCGCTTCGCTGAGGGCCGCGCGCTGGACGACCTCGTCGCGGCGCCGTCGGTCGACGAGATCCCCGGACCCACCGCCGCGCCGGTCGTGTCACGGAGCGATCCCCACGTCCCAGCGCCGTACGAGCCCGAGCCGCTGCGGGAGTGGAGGCGGGGCGCCGCGCGGGGCGCGTTCTCCGTGGCCACCGAGCGGGTGCGCGACGGGCTCGGGCTGCGGGTGCCGGCGCTGATCGCCGGGGAGTTGTTGCACACCGCCGCCACCATCGTCTCCGTCGACCCATCCCGCATCGACGTCGTGGTGGCCACCTCCTCCTCGTGCTCGGCGGCCGATGCCGACGCGGCCGTGGCGGCGGCGGTGGAGGCGGCGCCGGCGTGGCGGCGCGCGCCTGCTTCCGAGCGCGCCGGACTCCTCTTCCGGGCGGCGGACTGGATGCGCCGACGCCGCGACGAGCTGGCTTCGCTGCAGTGCTTCGAGGCCGCCAAGCCGTGGGACCAGGCCGACGGTGACGTGTGCGAGGCGATCGACTTCTGCGAGTACTACGGGCGGGAGGTGCTGCGCCTGGCGGGGTCGTCGTCGAGCCTCGTCCAGTCGCCGCCCGGCGAGGCGAACCGCATGACGTACCAGGGGAAGGGCGTCACGGTGGTGATCGCACCGTGGAACTTCCCCCTCGCGATCCCGTGCGGGATGACCGTGGCTGCCCTCGCGGCGGGGAACCCCGTCATCCTCAAGCCCGCCGAGCAGACGCCTGGGGTGGCCTGGCGGCTCGCGGAGGCCCTCCTGGCCGCGGGCGTGCCGCGCGGTGTGTTCCAGCTGCTCCCCGGCCTCGGCGAGGAGGTCGGGGCGCGCCTGGTCGAGCACCCCGACGTCGCGGTGATCGCCTTCACCGGCTCCAGGGCCGTCGGCCTCGCGATCAACCGCATCGCGGCGATCGCCCAGCCCGGCCAGCGGCACCTCAAGAAGGTCGTCTGCGAGCTCGGCGGGAAGAACGCGCTGATCATCGACGACGACGCCGACCCGGACCAAGCGGTGCCGGCGGCGGCGTACTCGGCGTTCGGGTACGCGGGGCAGAAGTGCTCCGCCGCATCCCGGCTCATCGTCCTCGACCGGACCTATGACGCCATCGTTGACCGCCTGGTCGGGTGCTCGGAGGAGCTGCTGCTCGGCCACCCGGCGACCCCCGGCGTGCAGGTGGGGCCGGTCATCGACGCGGACGCGCACGCGCGCGTCCGTCGCTACATCGCCGACGCGCCGACACAGGGGACGATCCTGCTTGCTCGGGAGGACGTGCCCGAGGGCGGGTGGTTCGTCGGTCCCACGATCGTGGCCGTCGAGGATCCGGCCGCTCCGCTGGCCACGGAGGAGATCTTCGGGCCGGTGCTGACGGTGCTCCGCGCCCGCGACTTCGACCACGCCCTCGAGCTGGCCAACGGCAGCGACTATGCCCTCACCGCAGGTTGCTTCTCCCGATCGCCCGTGCACCTGCGGCGAGCCGCCGCCGAGCTGCAGGCGGGCAACGTCTACCTGAACCGTCACATCACGGGGGCCGTCGTGGGGCGCCAGCCCTTCGGTGGGTACGGCATGAGCGGGATCGGCTCCAAGGCGGGCGGCCCCGACTACATTCACCAGTTCCTCGACCCGCGCGTGAGCACGGAGAACACCCTCCGCCAGGGCTTCGCTCCCGACTGACTGTGAGCTGAGCGCCTCGTCAGTCGGTGGTCGTCACCACCTGCTCGCCGGTCTGGACGCGCCACAGCGCGGCGTAGAGCCCACCCCGGTCGACGAGCTCCTCGTGGGTGCCGGCCTCGATCACCTCGCCCGCCTCCAGGACGTGGATGCGGTGGGCGTGACGGACCGTCGAGAGACGATGGGCGATCACGATGGTGGTGCGATCAGCGGACACGCGTGCGAGGGACCGCTGGATCGCGGCCTCGGTCTCGTTGTCGACGGCCGAGGTGGCCTCGTCGAGCACGAGGATCGCCGGGTTGCGGAGGATGGCCCGGGCGATGGTGAGCCGCTGGCGCTGCCCGCCCGAGAGCTTCTGGCCGCGTTCACCGACGATCGTGTCGTACCCATCGGGCAGCGCGCTGATGAACGTGTGGGCCTCGGCGAGCGTGGCTGCGCGCAGCACGTCGTCGTCGGTCGCATCGGGTCTGCCGTAGGTGAGGTTCTCGCGGACCGTGCCCTGGAAGAGGAACACGTCCTGGCTGACGAAGCCGATGGCGCCGCGTAGGGACCCGAACGTGAGCTGATCGATGGGGACGCCGTCAACCGTGATCGATCCCCCAGAGGGCTCGTAGAGCCGCAGGAGGAGCTTCACGACCGTGCTCTTCCCCGCGCCCGTCGCGCCTACGATGGCGTGTGTCTCGCCCGGCGCGATGTCGAGGTCCAGACCGTGCAGCACGTGGGCCTCGGCCCCGTAGCCGAACCACACGTCATCGAGGCGAACGGCGCCTCGCACGGGCACGGCGAGCTCGCGGGTTCCGGGCATGATCGATGGCGCCACCTCGAGCAGCCCGAAGATGCGCCGGCAGGACGCCATGGCCCGCTGGTAGAGGTCGAAGGTCTCGCCGAGCCGGGTGAGCGGCCACAACAGCCGCTGCGTCATGTAGACGAGGGAGGAGAACAGCCCCACCTCGAGGTCGCCGCGCAGCACGGCGCGCCCGCCCACCAGGAGGGTCATCGTGAAGCCGGCCAGGATCGCCATGCGGATGAGCGGGATGAAGGCGCTCGAGTAGCGGATGGCCTCGCCGTTGGCGTCGCTGTACGCGCGGCTGTCGACGGCCACCCGGTCGACCTCACGAGCCTCCGCGGTGAAGGCCTTGATGGTGGTGATGCCGCCGAGGTTGTTGGTGAGCGTGTCGGCGATCCGTCCGGCCGCCGCTCGAACCGCGTCGTACCGCTTCTCGAGCGTGCGCTGGTAGCGCAGCGAGCCGGCCACGATCACCGGGATGGGGAGGAAGGCGAGGAGCGCGATCTGCGGCGAGATGATCGCGAAGGCGAGCCCGACGAGGATCACGTTGGTCACGGTGAGGATGACCTCGTTGGCGCCCATGTCGAGGAACCGCTCGAGCTGGTTGACGTCATCGTTGAGCACGGCCATCAGCCCGCCAGCCGAGCGATCCTCGAAGTAGGCGAGCTCGAGCTCCTGCACGTGGCGGTACGCCTCCATGCGCACGTCGTGCTCGATGTCCTGCGCAAGAGTGCGCCACGTGCGGTCGGCGATGTAGTCGGTGATGGACTCGGCGATCCACACCACGACCGTGACCAGGGCGAGGATCGTGAGCTGGGTGTAGCGGTCCTCGACCCCGAACAGGCGGCCGATGAACGACTGGTCGGTGTTGACCACCACGTCGACCGCGGCGCCGATGAGGAGCTCGGGTGCCACGTCGCAAATCTTGTTGAGGACCGAGAAGATCGTGGCCAGCACGACCTTGCGCCGATGGCGCCCGGCGTGGGTCCAGAGCTGCCGGAGCGGCGGTGCCGTCGAGAGCGGGACGGCGTTGCTGTCGAGGGCGACCATCTGTCGAGCCTATGGACGGTGCGGGCCGCGGCCCCAGGTGATTGCCGGGGTCAGCGACCGCTGCGCCTGCGCCGTGCGGGTGGACGGTCCGTCGCCTCGTCGATCACCTGGGCCACGAGCGGCAGCACCCGGTGGCGGAGCTGCTCGCTGAGGGCGATCTGGGTGGTCGTTCGCATGATCCCGGGCACCTCGAGGACGCGGCCGAGCACCTGCTGGAGGTGGGCGTTGGTGCGAGCGACCACCCGGCAGTGCAGGTCGCCGGGTCCCGTGGTCGCGTGGGCCTCGAGCACCTCCGGGATGGTGCGGAGGTGCTCGATCACGTCCTCCAGCCGACCCTGGGCGATCTCGAGGGTGACGAAGGCCAGCACCTCGTAGCCCATCGCCTGCAGGTCGAGGTCGGGATCGAAGCCGCTGATGATTCCGCGCTTCTGGAGCTTGTCCAGGCGGGCCTGTACGGTTCCGCGCGCGACCCCGAGCTGCCGAGCCAGCTCCATGACGCCCGCCCGGGGCGTCTCGCACATGGCTTGGATGAGCTTGGCGTCGAGCGCATCCACTCCACTAGGCAACATGAGCAGGATGTCTAGCAGATCTGTCGATCTGTTGTACGTTCTGACCACTTTAGCGGAGCGTGCTTGACCTGATCGTCCCCATGGACTTCGCTGGACAGCGCAAGACGTACAGCGACAACGGGGGAGACGACGATGAGCGTGGCCGCTGCAACCAGCGTCGATGCCTTCCGAGCCCGTGTCGACGAGCTGGTCGCCCGGCACCCGGTGGTGATCGGCAACCGGTACACGCGCTGGTTCGCCACGGGCCAGGCGACCCGGGGTGAGGTGCGACACCTCACCGTGCAGTTCTCGGTCTTCAGCCACCTGTTCGTGGAGGCGCAGCTGCGCAAGGTCATCAACGCGGCCGACCTCGACACCTATCGAACGGGCAAGGAGATCCTCCTGAACGAGCTCGGGGTGGTCTTCAACAGCGGTCCGGCCGCCACCCCCGCGGGCACTGATCCCGAGCTGGTCGCGACGGAGGGCAGCATCGACGGTGGTCGCTTCCGCTTTGGTGCCGCGCACTTCGAGTGGCTGCTGCGCTTCGCCGCTCCACTCGGCCTCGGCTTCGACGACCTGGGGAAGCGTCGCCACGGGACCGCCCCCACCCTCTGCTTCTGCGACGAGCTCCTCGAGGTCTACGGCGCGGAGGACGCGTCCGTCGCCGAGGGGGCGAGCTACGCCGTGGAGCACTGGGCGGCGGCCGGGTTCTGGAAGGAGCTGATCGCGGGCTTGGAGACATTCAAGACCCGCGAGTGCGCGCACCTGCCTCTCGCGTTCTGGACCTGGCATGACAAGGTCGAGGACCAGCACGCCTCCCACACCGCCGCCGAGCTCCTCGAGGCCCACGCGCAGCCTTGGTTCGACGAGGAGCGCTTCCTCCACGGTGCGGCCCGCATGCTGGACGGTGTGCAGGTCTTCTGGGACGGGCTCTGGGCCGATCACGAGGGGGGCGTGAAGCGATGAGCCCCAGGCCGGCTGCGCCGACGCTCGGTGGCATCGACCACCTCGAGTGGTGGGTCGGCAACGCGCGCGCGTTCGCGGGCTTCCTCGCCGCCGCCTTCGGGTTCGACGTCGTGGCCTACGCGGGACCCGAGACGGGTCGCCGTGACCGCGTGAGCTACCTCCTCGAGCAGGGGCGCGTCCGGTTCATGGTGTCCGGCGCCCTGCACCCTGACAGCCCGATCGCGGCGCACGTGCGCACCCACGGCGACGGCATCCGGGACATCTGCTTCCTCGTGGATGACGTCACCGCGACCTACGACGCCGCCCTGGCCCGCGGAGCCACCTCCCAACGGGAGCCGGCCAAGGACGAGGACAGCAACGGCGTGATCCACCACGCGGCGATCCGGACCTACGGCGAGACCGTGCACACCTTCCTCGACCGGTCCGCCTACACGGGCCCGTTCGCCCCCCAGTTCGAACCCACGGACCTCATCCGTCCGGTCGGCCCCGACGTGGGCATCACCCGTTTCGACCACGTGGTGGCCAACGTGGAGCGGGGGCACCTCGAGCAGTGGGTCGGCTACTACCAGGATGTGCTCGGCTTCGATCAGCTCACCCACTTCGACGACGAGCAGATCTCGACGGAGTACTCCGCCCTCATGTCCACGGTCGTCTGGAACCACGACAAGGTCGTGCTCCCGATCAACGAGCCCGCCGAGGGTCGCCGCAAGAGCCAGATCGAGGAGTACCTCGACTTCTACGGCGCTCCCGGCGTGCAGCACATCGCCCTCCACACGCCCGACATCGTGCGCTCGGTGCGGGCCCTGCGAGCACGCGGGGTGCGCTTCATGGACGTCCCGCCCGACTACTACGTCCACGCGCCTGCTCGCGTCGCGGGCATCGAGCTCCCGTGGGCGGCCCTGGCCGAGCTCGGCATCCTCGTCGACCGCGACCACGATGGCTACCTGCTGCAGATCTTCACCGAGACCCTCACCGACAGGCCCACCGTGTTCTTCGAGGTCATCCAGCGCGAGGGAGCCACGGGGTTCGGCGAGGGCAACTTCAAGGCCTTGTTCGAGTCGATCGAGCGGGCGCAGGCACGACGGGGCAACCTCTAGCGGCCACGGCGGCGCGCACGCGTGTGCCGTGAACACAAGGAGGGTTGACATGGACGGCGTGCCGCAATGGGTGCGAGGTGTCACCAGCCGCCAGGCGCACGTCGGCCTGCCGCCCGGCACGGTCGAGGAGGAGCACGGTCGCTCCGGCTTCTACGGTCCCGCGAGCCACCTCTACCGACTGCACGCGCCGACCGACTGGGTTGACGTCGAGGGCCCGGCCGCGCACCACGCCTACGACACCCGCCGGCTCCAGGGGCGCGACGACCTGTGGCCGACGCTGCTGCTCGGCAACCAGCAGGTGGCGATCGCCTGGCACCGCTACGAGCACGGTCGCTCGGAGTTCCTTCGCGACGCGGACGGCGACGAGCTGTTCTTCGTCCACGCGGGTGCGGGGTGCCTTCGCACGGAGTACGGGCCGCTCGACTACCGCATGGGTGACTACCTGGTGGTGCCGCGTGGCACCACGTACCGGTTCGAGCCGGTCAGTCCTACCGACCTGCTGGTCGTCGAGGCCCGCGAGTCGCGGTTCCAGCTGCCCGACAAGGGACTGCTCGGACGGCACGCGCTCTTCGATCCGGCCCTGATCGAGGTGCCCGAGGCCGAGCCGGTCGACGAGGACGGCGAGTTCACGGTCGTCGTGAGGCGCCTCGGTCAGGACACGCGAGTCACCTATCCGTTCCACCCGTGCGATGTCGTGGGCTGGAAGGGCGACGTCGCTCCGATGCGGATCAACGTCGATGACTTCCGTCCGGTGACTTCGGCTCGCTACCACCTCCCGCCGTCCGCGCACACGACCTTCGTCGCCGACGGCTTCGTCGTCTGCACGTTCGCGCCGCGCCCGCTCGAGGAGGACCCCGAGGCGCTGCGGCTCCCGTTCTTCCACCGCAACGTCGACTACGACGAGGTGATCCTCTACCACCGCGGCGAGTTCTTCTCCCGCGCCGGCATTGACGAGGGAATGCTGACGTGGCATCCGTTCGGCCTGCACCACGGTCCCCAGCCCGGAGCCCGCGCTCGCGATGCGGCCGCGGCAGCTGCGCCCACCGGGGAGCGTCGGATGGCGGACGAGGTCGCGGTGATGATCGACGCTCGGCACGCGCTCCTGCCCGGGTTGGCCGCCGAGGACCTCGACGTCGAGGGGTACGCCCGGTCGTGGTCTCCCAACGCCTGAGGCTGGCGCTGGCGGGGGTCGCGGCTTTCGGGACACGAAGGGCCTACTGCTAGCGTCGTCCGCTCACGGGCCGTTAGCTCAGTTGGCTAGAGCACCTGCATGACGCGCAGGGGGTCGGGGGTTCGAGTCCCTCACGGCCCACCCGTGTTGTGGCTTTCACAACGTTTGCCCTGTTCAGACGTGGTTTCGCGTGTCCGATCGCTGGAACCACCTGCTGCTCTCTTTCAACCCCGCGAGGGCAACGGAACCTTCGGCACGCCGTGGCGCCAACGCAGCAAGCGCAACTTCGGCTCGGTGCCCCAGGCCCCAGGAGCACACCGGGTCGGTGTACTCGATGACCTCGACCAGCGGTCCAGCCATGGCGCCAACGCTACGCCGTCCGAGGTCCTCCATCTCAGGGCTTGAGCTTCGAGGTCAACCTCGAAGCCCACTTCAACGTGATGGCCCTGTTGCGGTGCCACCTCGGCGGGGTCAGTGGCGCTTGACGCCCCCGTACTTCATGCGGGTGTCGCTCATCGAGGCCGCCCGCGCGTCGTCGACGTTGATGGCAGCGTCGACGACCTCACCGATGAACAGGGTGTGCGTGCCGAGGTCGAGCTGGTGACGGACTTCGCAGTCCATCCACGCCACCGCCTCGTCGAACACGGGAGCGCCGGTGGTCGCCCCCCGGACCGCCCGGCCGTTGAGCGTCGAGCCGTCATCGACGGCCGGCTTCGAGAACTTCACGAAGATGCGGGTGTCGCTCGCGTCCCACAGGTTCACGGTGAACGACCCGCCATCCGCGATCAGCCGACGCGTGACCGCCTCGTTGTCCACGGCGACGCCGATCAGCACCGGTTTCATGGAGAGCTGCGTGATCCAGCTGGCGGTCATCGCGTTGCGTTCGGCCCCGGCACGCGAGCCGATCAGGGCGAGCGCGTTCGTGACCTTCCACATGACCTTGTTGAGCAGCTCGTCGTCAAGGGCGATGCACGCAGCGTACGAGTGAATGGTCAGGGCCACGCCGACCAGCGGGCGACATCGACGGCGATCACCGGACCGGTCGGTCGCCGGAGGCGGTACTGCTCGTACTTGCCGCACAGCAATGCGACAGCGCGCTTGTGCTCGCGACCGTCGGCGATCACCCGGCCCACGCCGTCGAGTCGGATCCACCAGAGCTCGGTCCAGTCCTCGTCGTGGTGGTCCGCCAGCAGCGGGGCCGCCGCGTTCGTCGTCAGGTTGCGAAGACGTTGGAGCGCCACGGTGGTCTTGGGCTTATCGTCCACCGCTGAGTACACGACGTCGCCTGTCAGGGCGAAGCAGCACGCCACGATGTGCGGCCGTCCGTCGGGCCGCACCGTGCCCAGCCGGGCCACCCTCGCCGCGGCCAACTGCCTCCCATCGTGGCCTCGTCCACGGCTCCGACGGTACGCGAGCGCCTCGCACGATATGGGAGTGTGCCTGTCGCACGCCACCCGCGGAGGTCGTTCCGGGACAGTCGGCATCAGGCGGTTGGGCTAGGGACGGTGGCCGGAACGGACGGACCTGCCAAAAGCGATCATGCCCACCCCTACGGAGGTGAGGGCAGGCATCGCTCCAAGCAAGGGGCCGACGTCTTGGCTCTCGGCGAGCGAGTAGCCGAGAGGGAGCCCAGTCAACGCGAGCAGCAGAGCGGCGACTCCGATGACATAGAGGAAGGCTCCACCGATCAGGTCAGCACGCGACGGCGGCTGAGGCTGTGCGGCGGGGCTGGTCATGTGCACACTTTGCCCGGAGCGCGAGCCGAGAATCAGTGCCTCCCTCCCGGCGATAGGGGGACGCTCGGACCTGATCTTCGGGGGGGTTGTTCTGGGGCGGTGTCGTCGCACGTTCGGACGACCGACGGTCGGCGTACTCTGACAGCTGTGAAGCCACCGCGGGAAGGGCCACCCGACGCGCCGCCCGACTGCCCGGTCTGCAAGCCGACGGTTCCGGGCCGGTGGGAGAAGCAGCAGATGGCCATGAGTCTTCGTTGGGTCGTGGTGTGCACACAGGATCCCGATCACTTCATGCTCCCGGGTCGGAAGGTTCGGTCGGGCGAATAGGTGTGGACGGCAAGGCCGAACGGTTGGGCCTGCGATCATCCACTCGAACCTGAGACCCGCGAGCTGCAGGAAGCGTTCGTCGGTAGTGCGCCGACGCGTGATCGAACGCGCTTCTCTGACCACGCGTCCCGCCGCGCTACAGCTGCGTGCCCAGGCAGGCACGGCGGCCGCATCACTCCAAAGCGCGCTGCACCTTGGCGAGGTCCTCGATCACCGCACGGAGATGACGATCATCGTCGCGCTCGTCCGCGCGACCTCGCAGTTCCCGACCGATGACCAAGATCAGCTCGCGGTAGGTATCGGCCCGATGAGGGTCGGTGGCGCGCAGCTCGCGGGCCGCGGGCACCGCTTGGCGCGTCAAGGTAACGAGAATCGTGATCGCTTCGCGAGCCGTGAACTCGCCCTCAAGGACCTTCGATGCGGTTTGGATGACCTGTTCGACCGCAACCCGCACTACCCGACACTACGAGGCAGCGTCCCGCTGGTGCTGGAGGTCAGGCCAATTCAGCGGGCTCGGCGCGTCTGGCGGAGGTCGCCGGAGAGGATTGAGCGTTGGGCCGACGTCGGTTCGGCGCAGCAGAACCACGACTCGGTGAGGTGCGGGCGGGCCTCGGTTGGCCTCCACGCCTGCGGCGGCTTGCCGCTGATCAGCTCGCGGATCTCCCCGAAGCCGGCACGGTCCTCGACCCGTCGGGCGATCACCTGCTGCAGGTCGTCCATCGCCGGATCGGCCGACCGCCACTGGTGGCCGAGCAGCTCCGGGTCGTAACCAGTGAGGAACGGCTGGATCGACGGCTCGTCGAGCAGGAGCGAGCCGTCGGGCAGCAGCAGCCGGATCGACCAGTGGACGGGATCGATGCTTCCCGCGAGGTCGTGGTCGGCGACGAAGTCGGTGAGCGCGACGAGCGAGGCGTGCGTGGTCCACGGCGTGAACGGCATGAGCGAAGGTCGGGGCTCGATGCCGTGCGACCGCAGCAGCGCGACCATCGCGGCGGCGTCGGCGGCCGTGTGGCCCTTGTCGAGGGTCCGCAGCACGTCGTCGTCGACGCACTCGACCGCGGAGATGGCGAACAGGCAGCCGGCATCGGCGAAGACCGGCCACAGTGCCGCGTGCTTGAGGGCGAGCTCGACCTTGGTGGTGATGTCGAAGGTCAGCGCCGGAAACGCGGCGTGCACGGCGTCGACCACGCGACGGGCATGGTGCGGGCCGCTGAGGAAGTCGGGGTCGCCGAAGCTGATGTGCCGGGCGCCCAGCGCGACGAGCTGCGCGACGTCGGCTACGACGTCGTCGACCGCGACGATGCGGGTGCGGCCGTCGTACACGGCCGGGACGGGGCAGTGCCGGCAGCGCGAGATGCAGCCACGTCCGGCTTCGACCGAACCGGCGAGGCGCCGCTCGTCGCCGACTGCGAGCTGCGCGTACCGTTCGAGGGGCGGGAGCAGGTCGCGTGCGGGCGGGGCGCCGACGGGTCGCCCGCCGTCGATCCACTCGACCAGTGGTGCGAGGTACTCCCCGGGGAACGCCACGCCGCCGTGTCCGACCGCGGCGTAGAGGCCGTAGAAGGCGACGGGCACCTCGATGTCCGAGAGCAGTCCGAGCGCGAGTCGCATCGCGGTGTGCATCGGCACCGAGATCGCGACCCGGTCGACTCCGTCGAGCACGGCGCGGTCCCACGGGTCGATGGACAGGTCGACGCAGCCCACGTCGTGACCGCGGGCGCGCAGCTCGCCGGCCGGCACCGCGAGGTGGACGGGCTGGTGACCAAGCTCGTAGGTCGACACCAGGAGGACGCGCATCAGGCCTCTATTGAATCGATCACGACGTCGAGCCGCGCCGCCGCGTCCCGCAGCGAGGTCACGACCTCCCCCGGCGTCGCCCCCGAGGCGAACAGGAAGCCCAGGTAGCGGTCGCCCTCGGGCAGCGCGTTGACCTCGCGTCCGGCCGGGACGGTGATCTCGAGGCCGTCGACGCCGGGGACGCGCAGCGCCTCGTCACGGCCCGCCACCTTGCGCAGCAGGCCGCTCCGCGGGATCGGCAGCATCATCACGCCCGACGCGGCGCGCTCGCGGTCCAGGTCGTCGAGCGGGAGACCGAGCGCGTGACGGAGGATCAGCTCCTCGAGCGACACGCCGGCGCCGAACGTGAGCGCCCGTGAGCACAGCCCGCCGATCGAGCGGGCCGCCACCTCGATGAGCACGACGCGGGCGCCGTCGATGCGCGCTTCGGCGTGCACCGGCCCTTCGACGAGGCCCACCGCGCGGCAGCCGTCGGCGACCACGCGGGCGAGCTCGTCGAGCACCGGCGCCGGGTGGTGCGACGGGGTGACGTAGATCGTCTCCTCGAAGTAGGGGCCGTCGAGCGGATCCGGCTTGTCGAACACGGCGAGCACGTCGAGCCGGCCGCCTCGTAGCAGCCCTTCGAGGCTCACCTCCTCACCGGGCACGAAGCGCTCGGCCAGCAACCTCGCGTCCGGATCGCCGACGATGCGACGGATGCGGGCGATCGCGCCGCGTGCCGCGCCGGCATCATCGACGCGGATCACCCCCATGCTGCCTGAACGGTCGAGCGGCTTGAGCACGATCGGGTACGGCAGGTCGGGCAGCTCGTCACCGTCGACGAGCACGAAGTCGGGTTGGGCGACCTCGCCCGCCGCCAGCAGCGCCCGCAGGCGCGACTTGTCGCGCGTCGCCGCCACCGCGGCGGGCGGGTTGTGCGGGAGGCCGAGCCGTTCGGCGGCGTACGCCGCGGGCAGGACGCCGCGGTCGTCCACGGCGACCACGGCGTCGACCGGGAGCCGGTCGTCGCGGTCGAGCATCGCCGCCGCCGCACCCTCCGGGTCGTCGAGGTCGACCCGCACCGCCCGCTCGGCCAGGAGGGGAGGCTCGTCGTCGGTGGCTACCACCACCGAGGCGCCCAGGGCGGCCGCCGCGTTCAGGAAATCCGCCGCCCGGTAGGTGGTGGTGGGGAGGAGGAGGAGGACCCGCGGCACCCTCATATCATCGCTGGTACATGGATCCGATCCTCACAGTGAGCGAGAAGGCCAAGAACCACCTCCTCAAAGTCCTCGAGAGCGAGGAGAACGGTGACAGCCTGGCGCTCTGGATCGAGATCACCGGCGCCCGTGGCGGAGAGTACGCGTACGACCTGTACTTCGACGTGACCGACCGGGCCGCCGACGGCGATGCCGTCATCCACAGCGACGACCTCACGGTCGTGATCCCGGCCGCCAGCATTGAGAACCTGCAGGGCGCTGCGCTCGACATGACCCGCGACCTGCTCAACCCCGGCATGAGCATCACCAACCCGAACCGGCCGCCCATCCAAGTGGGGCCCGGCAGCCCGCACATCGCGGCGCCGCAGCCGGGCGACCTCACTGGCACGGTCGAGGAGCGGGTCCGCCAGGTGCTCGAGCAGTTCATCAACCCGTCGATCGCGGCCCACGGCGGCACCGCCGAACTGGTGGCCGTCGAGGCGGACACCGCCTACGTGCGGCTCGGCGGCGGCTGCGTCGGCTGCGGCATGGCCGCAGTCACGCTGTCCCAAGGCATCACCGTCGCGATCACCGACGCCGTGCCCGAGATCGTCAACGTCACCGACACGACCGACCATGCGTCGGGCACCAACCCATATTACGAGGCTGCCAAGAAGTAGGCCCTTGGGCTGCAGCCGGGGGCGCGATCTGGCGTATGCGCGGCCGGGCAGAGCCCGCCGGGTTCGAGGATGGCGAGGGCTCGCGGGTGAGCGAACCCGAAGGGCTCTGTTGCAGCGGCTGACCGCGTGTTAGGCCGCTCGACACGACCGGCGTGCACCGCGATGACCATGCCTTGCCCCCGTCTCGAACCTCATGTCTCGGATCGCGGCGCGCCGGAGCGGGGCAACTTCGGGCGCGTGACGGCACCGCCCAGGCTACGGTTGCCGGTCCCACCATCGAACGGAGCGCCGACCGGCCCGTCGAGGAGGTAGACATGGCAGACGTTGGCGATCGGATCGCAGTGACATCCAGAGGGGAGCCGCGGTCTGGTGTTGTGACTGCTGTCAGCGGCGCCATGATCACCGTGCGATGGGACACGGGTGGGGCCACGAGCCTCGTCCCCGGGCCTGGCGTCCTCAGCGTGGTGACGAGCCGACGGCGGACTCAGCCCACCCGCACTCGCCGGCCAACCTCGGCCGCGGCGCCCGGGGCCGGAAGAAAAAGCGCGGCCGGTTCACGGACTGCCGTGGCCAAGAAGGCCGCTCCTGGCAGGAACCCGGCAGCCAAGGGAACCTCGTCGAGTCTGAGGACCGGCAAGAAGAAGGGATAACGCGACTGCTACGCCGGCCCACCCTGATGCCCGGCTCGCGCTGCCCGACCATCCACGCGCGACCGTCGAGTGGTGCGACCCTCGGCCCAGCGCGCCCGCTGGCGACGCGCCAGTCGCCGCCGTCCGCGGCGCGGACCCCGAACCCGGCACCCAGGTGTGGGTGGCCAGCGAAGCGACGGCGGTGCGGTGCGTCCGCGGTTACCTCTTCGAGGATCGAGGGCTGCACTGAGCCCCGGCCTCGGTGCGCGGCTACTGGAAGCACGGCCGCAGCGGCGACGGTGACGACCCCGCCTGAGCATCCCACCGCCGACTTCCCGGTCCGACCGTGTCGCTCGACACTGGCCATCGCTCGACGACCAGATCTCCGCGGTCGACGCGTACATCAACTCGATCCTTCGACCCCGCGCTGTGCGCCAGCTCCCCAGGCGAAGAATCGTCGGGAAGAACGGTAGCGTGAGGAGATGAACTTGAATCAAGCGTTGCGGCCGTTGGAGCGGCGCGTGGTTCAGCTTGTCGAAGATGGCGTCGGACCAACCGAGATCGCCCGTCGCTTCCGGCGGAGCCCGGAGATGATCGATCGGATCATCGGTATGGCTGCACTTCCTGGCCGCGCGGCCGGCGCTGGTGCGCGCGGCGAGGTGCTGCGACCACTAGAGCGCCGCGTGCTTCGCTGGCGGGCCGGGGGCGCCGACTACGGCGAGATCGGCGTGCGGTTCGGGCGGAGCGCCGCACACGTCGAGCGTGTCGAACGGCTGGCTCGCTACAAGTCAGCGCGCGCCTGAGCGATTGGGGCGCGACCGACCGTCGCGCTTGTCTCAACCCCGGGAGCAGTGGCCGTTCGTTCGAGGACCTCGCCGAGGGTGCTCCGCGCTCGGGAGTGGTACGGCCGGCGGCGCCTGGCTAGACACGCAAGTCTCAGGTTGCGACTGGAACGCATTGTCGAAAAGGTCGTCGAGCCAACGACTCGTTGCGTCTCATTGAGACAAGTCACGGATGGCCGAGGCAAAGTGCGGCCAGACCCTTCGGCAGGGACGAGCATCACGCTGGAAGGCGGAAGCCGTGCGTTGTTGTTCACCCGGCGGGCTGGTCGGGTCAGGCGCCAGCCTTCAACTTGCAGATCGCCAGGTGAGCGGCGAGCACAGACTCACGGGTATCACTCGACAACCCCGCGTCGGCTTCGGCGGCCGCCTTGGCGCTATCGCCGGCCTGCTCCAACTCCATCACGGAATCGCGACCGGGAACGCCGTCGGTCGAGCTCTTCTCCGCCTTCGCAAGCTTCGCCTGGAACTCCCGGACCACGGCGACCAGCACAGGGGAGGCGCCTCCGTCGGCTGCTACGAGACGCGCCGCGTCGGTGATCTTCTCCACGACCTCATCGAACGCGACCGGCATCGTTCCTCCCCGTCGGCCTCGCTGCTAGCGGACGAACGCGGTGCCTTCTCGCTCGACGAGCACTCCGCGACCAAGTGGCACCACCCTCGTCATCAGACGGTAGCCCGCATCCAAACCGGGATCCTCGCGAAAAAGCCCCGCAGACCTCACGTCATCCGCCCGGTGGCAACTTCGTATCTGGCGCCATGCCAGGGACAGACCAAGCAACCCTGCTGGTCGATCGATCCGTGGGCGAGATCGGCACCGAGATGCCGACAATGGCGAGTCACCGCGAACAGATGACCGTCAGCGTTTCCGACCGCGTACCGTCCGGCACCTCGGACAACCCCGGGCACCAGCTCGGCGGTGGGCCCAACCTCGATCTCTCGTGCCATCGCCCCTCCCACCGGTCGCGCGCGTTGACCGTAGCCAGCAGTGCCAGTCCCGTGCCCGACCCCTTGTCATCGACGCTGACGGCGCGGCGCCGCGCTCGTGGCGGAACTACCGGTTCGCAGGCACCCCGGGGTGACCCTGATCGCCGGGAATGTGGGGGTGCCGGCCCGCTGTGGATCGGTCCTAGGCAGGGGGTTTGAAAGCTGTCCCGGAGTCTCCTGAGGGTCAGATCCGAGGGCGGTGGGGGAAGGGATCACGCGCTCCGCGGCTTCGCGTGCTCCCTGGACCCCTTGTTCCGTAAGGGTTTCCAGGGGTTAGGGAGGGTTTGAAAGCTGTCCCATAAGGTCCACCCGTGTTGTCGGATTCACAACGTTTGCCCTGGTCATGGGTGACCTTGGGTGTTCGTCGGTGGCTATCCCGGTAGCCAGTCTCCATTGAACGCGGCGCGGCCGGCGGGGAGGCAAGTGAGGTCCTGACCGTCGACCGTCGCCGTGTAGAGGTTGCCGTTTCTCGTGAGGAGCAACGTCTCAGCGTCGGGGGAGACTCGTGGCTGGCCGTAGCCGTTCGATGCGGCGTCGCCAGGCGTCACCGTCCCTGTGGACACCTTGAGGGTCGCGAGCTGACCGTCGCGGGAGAACACGAGGTTGTCGCCATCCAGCCACTCTGGCGACGAGTCGTACGCTGGATCGTCGGTGAGGCGCTTCGAGTCTCCGCCTGTCGCGGGAACCGTGAACAACTCGTCGGCTCCCTCTTGGCCGTAGGACTCGAAGGCGATGGTCCGTCCGTCGGGCGACCACGCTGCCGCGCCGTGGAACCGGTCGTCGCTGGTTGTGAGCGTCTGTACATCTGTGCCGTCGGCGTTGGCCGAGTAGAGCTGAGCATCCCAGGGCGTCTCCAGGCTGCCGCCGGAGAACACCAGTCGGGAGCCGTCGGGGGACCAAGCCGGCGCCAGCTGCGCGAGCGGCTCGCCAGCGATCAGTTGTCGTTGCCCAGAGCCGTCAACTTTCATCACCCACACCGTCGGGATCCCCGAGGCCATGTCGATGTGCGAATAGGCGATCATCGTTCCGTCGGGACTCACCGCCACATCCAGCTCGACGGCGGTGGGTGTGTCGGTCAGTTGCGCGAGGCCGGATCCATCGGCGCCAACCCTCCACAGATCGTCGCCCCCTTCGGGTGTCTCGGACGTCGACCCGAACACGATGGCGCCGTCCGTCGTGTTGTCGCCGGTGCACGGCGCATCGAGCTCATCGAAGGGGGCGTACTCGGTCGGGTCGTCGCGCAGGGAGTCGATGTTCCCGACGCCATCTGTCGAAGTCGTCGGTGCGAACACCAGCTCGAACTCTGCGATCCCACGGCCGTCGACGTGCAGACCCGCGAACGCGATGTCCGCTTCGACGTCGATATCGAAGTCGGACAGCGTGATGGGGATGCTCCCTGCCACCTGGACGTACCCACCGTTCCACCGGGACTCGATGTCGGCTTCGACGCTCTTCGTGACGCCATGGAGGGTGAGATCTCCGACGGCACTGAACTCGAGGATCTCTCCCCGTTCCGCCGTCGCGCCCTCGATTGGCTCGGTCAGCTCGAACCGGGCCTCCTTGAACTCGTCGGTTTCGAGCCCCACCCCGCGCATTGCGTCGTCACGGAAGTCAACGTTGCTCGTGAGCTTGGTCATGTCCGCGGTCACCGACACGGCGGTCACCTCGTCCCCGTCGATCACCAGCTCACCGGTGAGTGCAGTCGTTCGGCCCACGGCGTCGCCGGGCGTGATGATCGGACCAACCCGCTCGCGCACGCGGTAGCCAACGAAGCTCGTCCCGTCGGCAACCAGCGACCACGATCCTTCTGCGACGCTCGGGCCGCCGCTCGATTCGGCGGGCAGGTCATCGAGGCTCGCCGGCGATGGAGTATCGCCGCGCATGACCGCGAATGCGGCGACAGCCCCGCCGACCGCGATCACGACCATGATGCCCGCCCCGATCAGGACCTTCTTCCGTCGCGACCCGCGACGCGGCGACTCTGTTTCCGCTGGTTGCCCACCGAGTGCATCCATCGACCCGCTCCATGTGCTCCGAGCGAGTGACATTCGGCAACAACTGCCTCATGCCACCAGCTCTGGCTCCAGCGGAGGCTAGTCCCGACCGTCGATGACCCAGTTGGGTGGAGATGCGCGATCGGCAGCTCTGCGATCTGGGCGCGAGCGGAAGGCGTGGTCAGAGAGTCGCCCGCGCCGGCGCGGTGACCGAGCGAGGCCGCCGACGCGTCCGGCGGCTCGGTTGATCGTCGAAGGTCAGAGTGGGCGGCCCAGGAACGCCGCGAGGCGGTCTTCCGCTGAGGCATCGGGCGGGCAGATGCCCTCAGCGCCGAACACACCGGCGACTCGAACTTGCTCGGCGGGCATCACCTGGGCGGTCGCGTTGGCGGCCTCGGTCACATCGGCGTCGAAGTCGATCTGCTGTCCGCTCGCGCGCGCGACGTCCCATCCGTGCTGGAACAGCTCGAGCGTCGCGAAACCCGCGCCGACGACTCCAGGTACCTCGCCGAAGGGCATTGTCCAGGTCCGGTCGAGGACGTCTGGCTGTGCCAGGGTGTCGCGCAACACCGCCGCCCGTCTCCCGTAGGAGGCGCCCGGGTCGTCGCCAACGTTGTCGTTCGCGAACATCGATCCGGTGAAGGGCTTGGTCTGCGCGGCGTCGTCGAACATCTCCACCGCGCCGATCGTGTGGTTGAGGAGGGCTCGGGTGTCCCAGTCGGCGCAAGGCGTTGGCCCCGCGAGCTGATCGGACTTGACGCCGGCAAGGATCCGCCCGGTCTGGTCGACGGCCTTGCGTAGCACGCTGATGGAATCCATGGCGCGGGTCTACACCTCCGGCAGCGAGTCTGTCTCGGCGTCGGGCCGTCGCGCGAGGTCACCCACTGGGTCGGCGCCCGTTTCGGGCGGGCCCACTGCGCCCTGTGTGGTGGTGCTCAGCTGATCTGGCCCCACTTGGGCGGGTGGTGCTCGAGACGGCGTCGGTCGGGGCAGCTCGAGCGACGCATTGGCCCCGCAGTCGGTCAGGCCTTGAAGCGGTCCGTAAAGGTCCACCCGTGTTGTCGGAATCGCACCTCATGCAGACCTGACGGTGCTGCCGGCTCGGCGAGCGCTCATCCCCGGAGGCCGAATACGTTTGCGCCATGGCATCACAAGAGCTCCCCCTCACCGAGTCGTTCTGGCCCGCGGATGGATCGGTACCGCTGCGCGATCTCACGGTCGGTGATCTGTTGCGTGAGGCGGCTCAGGATTCGCCCGATGTCGTCGGTCTGGTTGCGGGCGTACCGGGGGTCGATCGGCGCTGGACCTTCGCCGAGATGCTGGCTGATGCCGAGCAGGTCGCTGCCGCGCTGCTCGCTCGCTTCTCCCCGGGTGAACGAGTAGCGGTGTGGGCGCCGAACCTGCCGGAATGGGTCCTGCTCGAGTTCGGCGCGGGACTTGCGGGCGTCGTCCTTGTGACCGTGAACCCTGCGTATCAGCCACACGAGCTCGCGTACGTGCTCGGCCAGTCGGGCGCGGCAGGCGTGTTCCTCGTGGCGGATTGGCGCGGCAACCCGATGCGTGCCTCGCTCGACGCGGTGTGCGGCGACCTCGAGGATCTGCGTGAGGTCATCATGTTCGAGGAGTGGGACACCTTCCTCGCGTCTGCGTCGACATCGGGAGTGCTCCCCGACGTCGGTCCAGACGATCCGGCGCAGATCCAGTACACATCGGGGACGACCGGCTTCCCGAAGGGCGCGCTGCTGCGCCACGGCGGGCTCACGGACAACGCTGCACTGTTCGCGGCGGTAGCCGAGATCGGTGCCGGTGACGTGTACGTGAACCCGATGCCGATGTTCCACACCGCGGGGTGTGTCCTTGGCGCGCTGGGCACAGTGCAGGCGCGCGCGGTGCACGTCCCGGTGATCGCGTTCGATCCAGGGTTCGTGCTCGAGCTCATCGAGCGCGAGCGCGGCACCGCGCTTCTCGGTGTCCCCACCATGCAGATCGCGCTCCTCGAGCATCCAGACCTCGAGTCGCGCGATCTGTCGAGCCTGCGCTCCTCGGTGTCGGGCGGCAGCCTCGTACCGGCCGATCTCGTCCGGCGCATCGAGTCTTCGTTCGGTGTCCAGTTCTGCATCGTGTACGGCACCACCGAGTGCTCACCGCTCGTCACGATGACCCGCTTCGACGACACGCCCGAAGACAAGGCCGAGACGATCGGTCGGGCCATGCCCCAGACAGAGGTGAAGATCGCCGATCCCATCACCGGCGATCTCGTGGCGCCCGGCGTCGTCGGTGAGCTCTGCGCCCGCGGCTACATGGTGATGCGCGGCTACTTCGAGGATGAGGCGGCGACAGCCGAGGCGATCGACGCCGACGGCTGGTACCACACTGGTGACCTCGCTTCCATGGACGAACGCGGGTACTGCCGGATCGAAGGCAGGCTCAAGGACATGATCATCAGAGGCGGCGAGAACATCTACCCGCGCGAGATCGAGGACGTCTTGTTCGCCCATCCGAGCGTGGCCGACGTCGCCGTTGTCGGCATCCCGGACGACAGATGGGGTGAACAGGTCGCTGCGTTCGTCAGGATCAACGGTGACGACCTGCCGACCCCGGCAGCGCTCTCGGCACATGTGCGCGGGCAGCTCGCAGGATTCAAGGTCCCGCGAACGTGGGTGTTCGTCGAAACGTTCCCGCTCACCGGGTCGGGCAAGGTCCAAAAGTTCGTCCTCCGTGACCGGCTCCTCGCGGGCGAGCTCACGCCCGCGCCGACACCTCACGACGGCGAACGCGCCGCACCGCGGGGTGTGGCGTAGGTAGCAGCTGCCGGCGACCGGATGGCGTCCGTGCTTCACCTCGGGCCGAACATGGTCCTGAACTCCGTCGCAGCGGCCCGGACCGTGTCGGTGAGGTCGATCGCGTCCAGGTCCGCTCGGGTGGCGCTGATCAAGGTGACGGTGCTCATGATGCCGCCGCTGCCGAAGGTGATCACGCGCATCGCCACCGGCTCGGTCGAACCGTTGGACGTTCGTGTGAACGTGATCTCCACGCCTTCGGCGAAGCCTGGATCCGCTGCGTAGCCTTCGGTGGCGGGGAAGCCCAAGCCAAGCTCGGTGGAGTCGGGCTCGACCGCGAACCGGCTCACGTGGATGTCATCCACGCCGGTGCTGGGCTCGGCGGCCGCGCGCTGCTGCACCGCTGCCGTGTAGCAGGCCGGCATCGACGGGCCAGCGAGGATGGCTCGTAGTGCATCCACGTTCTGGCGACTGGTGTATATCTCGATGCGATCATCGAGCTGGGCGTCGTCGGAGCGCGTGAACGTCGTGCGAGCGTTGCCGTTGCGTGCCTCGTCGTTGGCTGGGGCGTTGGCCGAGGCGGCCGCCGCCCGGCACGCTGGGACGGCCAAGATCTCGTCCGCTGACAGCGCCCACGGACAAGGCGGCGTTTCGGCGATGATCCAGTCGCCAGTGAGTAGCTGCGACAGGCCGAGGAGCGCCTCGACCGCGGGCTCGTCGTCCTGGTTCACCTCGTCGTCGCCGTTGCACACGACCGACGTTGGACCCGACGGCGGGGGGCTAGTGCCTGTGGCCGGCCCGGGGTCCTTCGTCGCGGCACACCCGCTCGCGACCAGGAGCAGCACGCAGGAGAGAAGCAGGCGTGAAATCGTCGGGCGTGACGTCATGGTCCCTACCTTCTGTGGTTGCAGCTGACCTGCCATCGGTCATGGCACTCTCTACCCGGGAGCCACCGGTTCGGTTCCGTGGGGATCCGAGTGGAACGCATCGGGGTCGTGCCGTGTACAACGCAGGTGATCAGTGGCGGTTCGGTGGCGCTCGTGGAACCTGACTCGATGGTCGACGAGGACCTGGCTCTCGTCGTCCGAGCTCTCACGGGTGACCTGGCGGCCTACGGCGCGCTCGTCACGCGGTACCAGTTCGACGCGCTCCGCGTCGCGGCTGCCATCGCGGGTCCGGCTCACGCAGAGGACGCTGCGCAGGACGCCTTCGTCAGAGCGTTCACGGCACTGCGACGGTTCGACCAGGACAGGCCGTTCCGCCCGTGGCTCATGACGATCGTCGCCAACACCGCACGGAACCACCGGCGCTCGAGTCGACGATGGGAACGGTCGACGGTCGATGAGGAGGCGCTCCGGCACTGCGTCACCCCCCTGGCGGCGACACCAGAGGAGATCGTCGTCCAACGACAGGGCGATCGTCAGCTGTTCGCTGCGCTCGACCGGCTGCCACGCGCCCAGCGAGACGTCGTCGCATGTCGATACCTGATGGACCTGAGCGAAGACGAGACCGCGAACGTGCTCAAGATCCCTCGCGGCACGGTGAAGTCGAGGCTGGCACGTGGTCTGACGCGGCTCGCGAGGTCGATCGGCCAGGAGTCGAGCGATGACTGAACGACGAGATCATGCCGATGTCGAACAGCGCCTCATTCGCCACGGCGCCATGCTCCGGACGCAGCTCGCCAGCCGGAGCCTCGCACCGACCGTCCTCGGGGCCATCGGGGACCTCAAGGCGGAACGGCCGTCGTCGCTGCCCCGACGCCGAACCCGGCGCATCGCCGGGCTGGCCGCGGCGGCGCTCGTCATCTCCACCTCGACCGCGTGGGCGATCAGCACGCTCGTCTTCGATGGCGGCCCGGTGACTGTCCATCGCGAGCCCGCGCCGCAGAGACCCGTGACCCGTGAGCTCGACCTGGGCGAGCCGATCAGCCTCGAGCTCGCCCGCTCCCTCCCGACGTTCGTCGAGCCCGACGTCTCATGGATCGACGACCCGCCAACAGCGTGGCTCGACGCCAAGGCGCCAGGTCAGCTCTCGCTGACCTACCCTCCGGGGCGCGCGCTTCCGGAGATCTCTTCGTCCGGCGTGGGGGCTGTCATCCAGTCCTTTGACGGCGACGGCGCAGAAGCCATCCGCAAGTATCTGACGAACGGCACTCGTGTCGAGCGGGTGAAGATCGACGGCGCCGACGCGGTGTACCTGTACGGCGGCGACCACCTGCTCTTCTACCTCGAGGCGGACGGGGGCTATGCGCAGGCCCCCGGCCAGGTCGTCGGCAACGCGCTGATCTTCCGGCACGGGACCTTGACCGTGCGCATCGAGGCAGATCTATCCCTTGGCCAGATGGTCGAGCTCGCCGAGTCGCTCCGCGCCTCAGGCGATTGAGCGGAGAGGGTGGAGGGCACCGCAGAGGGCATGAACCTGACGGAGTGTCAGCCAACGCGGGCCCGCCGCGCCGGCCCAGGCTGGTCGCGTCGGGCCCGTTTGGAGGCGCTGGGGTACGTCCCCGCGTCGCCCTGCGCCCAGGCCGTCAGCGCTCCAGCACAGGTGCGCCCCGCGCGAAGTACCGGCCCGCCGCGGGCTCCCCGACGAAGGTCCCGTCGCGTGCCACGAGTCGACCTCGGCTGAACACCAGCGTCGGCCAACCGATCGCGGTACGGCCCTCGTAGGGCGAGTGGTCGACCGCCATGTGCAGCGCGCTGGCGTCGAGCGACTGCGTGCGATTGGTGTCCCAGACCACGACGTCGGCGTCGCTTCCGACGCGCAGCGAGCCCTTTGCGGGCCAGAGCCCGAACAGCTTCGCGGGCGCTTCGGCGCACAACCGGACCCAATCGGCACGGGTGATGTGGCCGGCGCGCACGCCATCCCACACGAGCGCGAGTCGGGTCTCGATGCCGGGCATCCCACCGGGGATTTCGGTGAAGTCCCCGTAGTGGTCCCGACCGCGCGTCCCGGCCATGCGGTCGTGCATCCAGAACGGACAGTGGTCGGTCGCCACCGTGTGGATCCAGCCGCTCGCCAGCCCATGCCAGAGCTCCTCGCCATGCCACGGGTCACGCAGGGGTGGCGTACAGACGAAGTTCTCGCCACCATCGCCCGCCAGTGCAGCAGCATCGAGGTGCAGGTACTGCGGGCACGTCTCGACGAACATCGCGACTCCGCGATCTTGCGCAGCGCGCACCGACGCCAGGGCCGGTGCGCTCGACAGGTGCACGACGTACACGGGCGAACCGGTCTCCTCAGCCATCGCGGCGGCCCGGTCGGTGGCCTCCGCCTCCAGGTGCGCCGGCCGCGTCTTCGCGTGTTCGATCACGCCGGTCCGACCAGCGGCGAGCGCCTCCCGCCGCAACAGCTCGATGGCGCCACCGTTCTCCGCGTGCAACGTCACCAAGGCGCCGTGCTTTGCCGAGTGGCGCAGGATCGTGCTGATCGTGTCGTCGTCGACCTGCAGCAGGTCGGGGTAGGCCATGTAGAGCTTGATGCTGGTGACGCCCGCCTCGACACAGCTTGCGACCGCCGCCTCCGCTACCGGCTCGGTGAAGGTCATGTGGAGCCCGTAGTCGATCACCGACGGCTCCGCCCACGAGCGCCACTTCTGCAGCGACACCATCGGGTCCTCACCTCGGTACGCGGTGACGTAGTCGATGATCGTCGTTGTACCGCCGATCGCCGCCGCGCGGGTACCCGTGTCGAAGTCGTCCGAGACGCGGACCGAGCCGACCGGGAGATGGAGGTGGGTGTGCGCGTCGATGCCGCCTGGGACCAGGAGGCACCCGGTCGCGTCGTGGACCTCCTCGCCGTCGAGGGGAGGGAGGGCGGTGCCGACCTCAGCGATGCGACCGCCGGAGTCGCATCGCAAGTCGGCGCCCCGCTCGCCGTCGACGTCGACCACAGTCCCACCGCGGATCAGCACGGTGACGTTGTAGCGCGCCCCCGCCGGGGAGCCTCGTGAGACACGTGGATGGCTATCGACCGACCTCCGAAGCCGGCCTACCCACCACTCGCTCGTAGTTCACGGGGTCGGTGGCACCCTCGGTGACGATCACCAGCACACCTGCATCGGGCGTGAGCCCGACGGCGTCTGCACCGCCGAGCGCAACCACACCGAAGGCCCCGGCGAGGGCGGCACTGCCGGTCTCGCCGGCCGCGACGCCCTCATCCGCCAGTCGGCGCATCGCATCCTCCGCGCGGTGGTCCTCGATCGCGACGCACCAGTCGATCCCAGCCAGGAGCACATCGAACGCGATGGGCGATGCGTTGCCGCAGTTGAGGCCGACCATGCAGCTGCGGTGAGGTCCCGGCACATCGACCCGGTGCCCGGCCTTCACGGACTCCAGGACGCAAGCGGCGTCGCTCGGCTCGACGGTCACGAGCGTCGTGTTCAGACCCGCGTTGCGGTAGTGCGCCACTCCCGAAGCGGCGAGGGCGCCGACGCCGGCGGGCAGGAAGGCCACTCCGATCTCCCCGTCGAGCGCGTCGTCGACCTCGCCAAAGATCGTCGCGTACCCCTCGATCACCCATGTGGGCGGATCGCGGTAGCCCTCCCACGACGTGTCCGAGATCACCAGGCAGTCGTCGGATTGAGCGAGAGCACTCATCGCGACCGCCTCGTCGTAGGTCCCCTCGACGACCGTCACGTCAGCTCCCTCAGAGAGGATCGCCTCGATGCGCGCCGTGACCATGTCGTCAGGCACGAAGATCCGACTCCGGTATCCGAGCAGCTTTGCCATGCGTGCGACCGCCCGGCCGTGGTTGCCGTCGGTCGCCGCCGCCAGCGTCAGGGCGCCGAGGCCAGCGAGCTCCTTCCGCAGATCGTCGAGCGCCGACCACTCCGGCTCGCGTCCCAGCCGATCCACCAGCGACCGGTACGTCGCCCATGATGCGCCGAGCATCTTGAACGCGGGCAGTCCGAGCCGGTCGCTCTCGATCTTTAGCACCACCCGACGCACCCCCAGCGCGGAGGCGATCGACGGTGCCTCGAGGAGCGGCGTCGGGCGGTACTCCGGGAGCTTGCGGTGGAAGGCCACCGGGCCCCGACCGGAGTCGAAGCCGGTCGTCGCCGCGGTGCGGCCGAGGTTCCGGAGGAGCACTTCAGCAGGCATGAGGGCGACAGCTCCCTAGAAGTCCGCGAATGCGTCGATCATGGCGCGCGCATCATCGCCCAGCGGGTACAGGATCGGGCAGGTGCAGCCCTCGTCGACGTATCGCCGCACACGGGCCCTGCACTCATCGGGCGTGCCCGCAGCCGCCAGCATCTGGACGATCTCATCAGGTACGAGCTTGCTGGCGGCCTCGACCTGCTCGTGCGTGGCGGGCCACGTGAGCACGCCAGCGATCTCGTCGAGCAGCGACTCGGGCACGCCGCTCGCCTTCATGATGTGCGGCTGCTGACCGAGGTACTGCGTGATCATCAGTCGGGCGGCGTCGAGCGCCCGCTGGCGGTCGTCGTCGAGCGAGCACACGATGAGCTGGGGCCGATCGAGGTCATCGACGCTGCGGCCAGCCCGTGCCGCCCCCCGTGCGAGCGCCTCCATCGCCTGCGCGTTGTACTGCGCCGACACGAGGTAGTTGAGCACCACGCCGTCGGCGATCTCACCCGTGAGCTCCATCATCCTGAGGCCCGTGGCTCCGATGTAGATCGGCACGTTCTTCGGGCGGCGCTCCTGGTACACGTAATCGAGCTCGACCCCGTCGAGGTGGACGTGCTCACCGTGGAAGGTGACGGTCTCGTTGGCGAGGAGCGCTCGCACCGACATCACGATCTCGCGCATCGCAGTGAGCGGTTTGTCTCTCGTGATGCCCACCTTGCTCGCGAGCGGATCCCACCACGCGCCGATCCCGAGGATCACCCGGCCCGGAGCCAGGTCGTCGAGCGTCGAGAAGGTGGCCGCCAGGCGCGCGGGGTTGCGGCTCCAGCAGTCGACCACGCCGCTGCCGACCTTGATCCGCTCGGTGGTGGCCGCCATGGCCGCCATCGGTACCGTCGCCTCGCGGACAAGCCGGCTCTCGGCCTGCCACACCGCCTCGAACCCCCTCGACTCCGCATAGGCGGCCAGGGCCATCGACTCGCGGATCGGATGGCCGTCCTGCAGGTACAGCCCCACTCTCATCGTCTCGAGCTCCCTCAGCCTCTACAGCTTCTTGAACAGGCGGACGGCCTGCTCCCTGGCGCGCGCACCGATCTCGGCGGCCTCGACGCGGGTGGCGACGCCATCACGCAGGACGACCTCACCATCCACTTCGACGTCGATCGCTCGCACGCCCGGGGTGAAGGCCAGCCGCCACGGATCTGCGACGCCGTCGTAGCTCCAGGTGACACGGTCGGTCCGGGCTTCGGGAACGAGCCGCCACCCTGCCTCGATCCATCCCCAGGCCGTGGCAGGGGTCTCGCTCACGTCGTGCTCGCGCAGACGCGCGTAGGCGATCTGGAACTCGTCGACCATGGACGCGCCGATCCCGTCGCTGCCCAGCACGACCGGGTTGGCGAACCTCGTCGGCCTGGCGTAGCCGACGGCGTTGTTCATGTTCGACCGTGGGTTGTGGGCGATCGTGCCGCGCAGACCAGCGTCGTCGGTGAGGTGCACGCAGTGCGCGAGCAGCCAATCGTCCCGACTCAGATCGCGCAGGCGAGCCTCCGAGGCGACATCGTCTAGCCCTTCGGCGACATGGATGTGGACGCCAACGCCGAGCTCGGACGCGAGCCGCGCCACGGCCTCCAACGTGGCATCGGTGCACGTGAAACCGGCGTGCACCCCCACCATCCCGCGGCCGCCGGTCCGCAGGAACCGCTCGTTCTCCGCCAGCCCGCGCTTTGACCCTTCGCCGCCGTGCCGGTCGCTGACCCCGTAGGCGCACACGACCCGCACCCCGACCTCCGCGCATGCCGCTGCGATCACGTCGAGCGAGCCTTCGATGGCGTTGGGCGATTCGTGGTGGTCGATGATCGCCGTCGTCCCGTGCTCCAGCGCCTCCAGGGCGCCGAGCATCGCCGACCACCGGATCATCTCCAGATCGAGGGCGGCGTCAAGCCGCCACCACACGAGCTCGAGGATCTCCAGGAAGGTGGCCGGCGTCTTCGGTGGTGCCGGCATGCCGCGCGCCAACGTCGAGTAGAGGTGGTGGTGGCCACACACCAGGCCAGGCGTCGAGGCCGTCATGCGTCGCGTCGCATCGGCAAGGTCGCCCGCCACTCGCCGTCGAGATCGTGCAACGCGGCCGCGACCGCACCGGCCGTCGGTACGAGCCCGATCTCTCCGACGCCCTTGATCCCGTAGGGCGAACGCGGCTGCGGCACCTCGACGAGCACCACATCGATCGGGGGCACATCCTTGGCGCGCAGGATGCCGAGGCTACGCAGTGTCATGTTCGTGGGCCGGCCGTCGGCGTCAGCCGGGAAGTCCTCCGACAGCGCGTACCCGAGGCCCATGTGCACCGAGCCCTCGATCTGGCCCTCGCACAGCATCGGGTTCACGGCTCGGCCGACGTCGTGCACCGCCACGACGCGCTCGATGGTGCCCGACTCCCGGTCGATGACCACGAGCTGGGCGGCGTACCCGAAGGCCGAATGGATGGTCGGGTTCGCGCCCCCGTCGGCGAGTGAGCTCGTCCAGTCGACCCGGTGCTCGCCCTCGTAGTCGATGCCCAGTCGGCAGCCGTCCGCGACCGCGGCTCGGCACGCAGCCTGCACGGAACCGGCGCCCATGAGGGTTCCCCGAGAACCAGTCGTCTGTCCGGCGCCGAGCTCACGAGTGGTGTCGACGATCACGCGCACTCGATCCGGTGCGATGCCCAGCTCCTCGCTGGCGACCTGCATGGCCACGGTGTGGACGCCTTGGCCCATCTCCGTCCAGCAGTGGCGCACCTCGACCGTGCCGTCCTCGGCGAACCGCACGACAGCCTTGGCGATCTCCTTGAACCCGTTGCCCAGCCCGCTGTTCTTCAGGCCTAGGCCGATCCCGACGGCCTTCCCGTTGGCGCGGGCTTCGTCGTAGTACGGCCGGACCACGTCCAGGCACTGACGCGCACCGGCACAGCCCTCGTCCATGATCTGGCCGGGGCCCCACACCTCACCGGGAAGGATCACGTTGCGCGACCGGATCTCCCAGCCCGAGATCCCGGTGAGCTCCGCGAGCCGGTCCAGAGCGCCCTCCATCGCGAACTGAGCCTGGTTCGCGCCGAACCCGCGGAACGCGCCGCACACCGGGTTGTTGGTGCGGGCGGCGATCGCCTCGACGTCGATGGCGGGCAGGCGGTACGGCCCCGACGCGTGGCCAGCGGCGCGCTCGAGCACCTTCATCCCGACGCTTGCGTACGCACCTGAGTCACCCACCATCCGAGCTCGCAAGGCGGTGAGCCGCCCTTCCGCGTCGCAGCCGACCGTGTACTCCATCCAGATGGGGTGCCGCTTCGGGTGCACGAGCAGCGACTCCTCGCGCGACAACGTGCACTTGACCGGGCGTTGGAGCAGCCACGCTGCCAGGGCCGTCTGCGCCTGGTTCGACATGTCCTCCTTGCCGCCGAAGGCGCCGCCGTTGCTGACCAGCTCCACCGTCACGCGATCACGGTCGACACCCAGCACCGAGGCGATCTGGTTGCGGTCGTCCCAGATCCCCTGACCACCGCTGAACACGTGCAGCGTGCCGGACCCGACCTCGGGCACGGCTAGCGTGGACTCTGGCTCGAGGAACGCGTGCTCGATCCGCTGCGTCTGGAACACCTGGGTGACCACGTGCGGGCTGGCCGCAAGCTGCTGGTCCACATCGCCACGGCCGTAGGTGGAGCGCGACAACACGTTGTCGTCCGTGCCCCACACGGCGATGTCATCGTCGGTGACAGCTGCCAGCGCATCGGTGATCGGGCGCAACGGCCGATAGTCGACCGACACGAGCTGGGCCGCCACCCGCGCAGTGGCCCGGTCAGCGGCCACGACGACCGCCAGCACGTCGCCGAGGTAGCTGGTGCGCCCCCCTTCGGGGATCAGCACCGGCCAGTCCGTGTAGATGATCCCGACCCGCAGCTCGCCTGGGATGTCGGCGGCCGTGAACACGGCCTCGACGCCCTCAAGCGCCAGCGCGGCGCTGGTGTCGATCCGCACGACCTCGGCGCGCGCATGTTGCGCGAGGGTCAGGGCCGCGTGCAGCATCCCGTCGACCCGAAGGTCGTCGACATAGCCGCGATCGCCGAGGCACAGCTCCTCCGCCTCGTACTTCGCGCCGGGCTCACCGATCGTGGAACCGAGCCGGCAGCCAGGGACCGGATCACCCGATGCCAGCAGCTCGACCGCGTCGAGGATCTTCGTGTAACCGGTGCAGCGGCAGAGGTGGGCACCGAGATGGCGAGCCGCCTTGTCACGGGTGAGGTCGGGGTCCTTGTCGATGAGTGCCTTGGTGCGCATCACGATGCCAGGCGTGCAGAAGCCGCACTGCAGCGCCCCGGTGGCGGCGAAGGCCTTCGCGTAGCGCTCCCGCTCCGCGTCGGCGATGCCTTCGAGGGTGGTGACGGCTCGTCCGGCGACCCGCTTCAGGCTGAGCTGGCAAGCCACCGATGCCTTGCCGTCGATGAGGACCGTGCAACACCCGCACTGGCCGCTCGGCGAGCAGCCGTCCTTCGGTGACGTGACATCCAGCTCCTCGCGAAGCGCGGCGAGCAGGTCGGGATGCTCGGCGGACACCGCCACCTCTCCGCCGTTGAGCGTGAACGCCACCGTGGTGGGCTCGAGGGTGGTCACGGCGTCACGACCTCGCGCGGGGGGATGGCGCCGCGCTGCTCTGTGATGAGGCCGTAGCTCTCGGGGCGGCGGTAGCGGGCGAAGTCGAACAGCGTCTGCTTGTAGCTGGCGCAGCGGTCGAGATCGCAGTCGGCGACGATGACCTCGTCACCGTCGGTGCCGGCCCGCGCCACGATCTCGCCCGACGGGGCGATGATGAAGCTCTCGGCCAGCAGCGCGACCCCCTCCTCCACGCCGCCCTTCGCCACCCCCACCACCCACATGCCGTTCTGGTACGCACCCGCCTGCATCACCAGCGTGTTGTGGAAGCCCGCCAGCCGGTCCTGTCCGGGGTCGGGCGAGTAGTGGATCGGGGTGTTGTAGCCGATCATCAGCAGCTCGCATCCCTGCAGTGCGAGTACGCGATAGCTCTCGGGCCAGCGGCGGTCGTTGCAGGTGGCGACGCCGACGACGCCGTCGAAGGCGCGCCATGCCTCGAAGGCGGCGCCCGGTTCGAAGTAGCGCCGCTCCAGGTGCTGGAACGGCCGGGCCGGCTCGTAGTCCTCGTGACCGGGCAGGTGCACCTTGCGGTAGCGCCCCACGACCGAGCCGTCGCGCTCGACGAGGATCGTCGTGTTGTAGTGGTGCCCGTCCGCGTCGAGCTCCGCGTAGCCGAGCGAGAACCCCACGCCCAGACGGACGGCCTCATCGAACAGGGGCTGGGTGATCGGCGATGGCATCGCGGTCTCGAAGAACGGGTCGATCTCGGCCCAGGAGTCGAAGTACCAGCGGGGGAAGAACGTGGTGAGCGCCAGCTCGGGGAACACGATCAGCTGCGCCCCGTCGCCGTGGGCCTCGTGCAGCAGCGTGATCAGCCGCTCGACGACCCGCGAACGCGATTCATCTCGTGCGATGGGCCCGAGCTGGGCGCCGGCGACCCGCACACCGCGCATCAGCTCGTCTCGCTGTCGCGTGTCACGCCCAGGTCCAGGCCCGGCGAGGTGCTGCTCAACTCGAGGAGGGTGTGGAGCATCACGTTGGCACCAGCTTCGAGGTCGGCGGGCTCCGTGTGCTCAGCCACGTTGTGCGAGAGCCCATCGACCGAGGGCACGAAGATCATCCCGGTCGGGCACAGCCGTGAGAGCATCTGCGCGTCGTGGCCGGCACCGCTGGGGAGCCGTCGAACGGAGTGACCGAGCGCCGAGGCGGTGCGCTCGACGAGCGCGATGACGGGCTCGTCGAACTCCACCGGGTCGAAGTCAGCGGTCACGCTCCTGGTGATCTCGACCTTGTCGTCAGCCGCGATCGCATCGCAGGCCGCGCCGAGCAGCTTGATGGCTGTGACGAGCTGGGACCGCTCGGTGTTGCGCAGATCGACCGAGATCACCGCGCTGGACGCCACCACGTTGACGAGGTTGGGGTAGAGGTCGATGGCACCGACCGTACCCACGGTGCCACCGACCTCCTCGGTGAGCTCGCGGACCCGCACTGCCAGTCGGGCCGCCGCCAAGCCCGCGTCGCGACGCACGGCCATCGGCGTGGTGCCGGCATGGCTCGAGCGGCCCGTGAGCGTGATCTCCTCCCAATGGATGCCCTGCACGCCGGTCACAGCCCCGATCGTGATGCCGTCGGCTTCCAGCACCGGGCCTTGTTCGATGTGCACCTCGACGTACGCGTGCGGCACGACGATCGGGCACGGATGCGGGCCGGCGTAGCCGATGCGAAGGAGCTCGTCGCCGACGCGCGCGCCGTCGATCCCTCGAAGGTCAAGGGCCTCCTCGACCGGGAGGCCGTTGGCATAGACCAGGGAGCCGAGCATGTCGGGGTGGAATCGGGCCCCCTCCTCGTCGGTGAAGAACGCGACGGCGATCGGTCGATCCGTGTCGACCCCTGCGGTGACCAGCGTCTCGACCGCCTCGAGGCCCGCGAGGACGCCGTAGTTGCCGTCGTACTTCCCGCCGGTCCGCACCGTGTCGATGTGGGATCCGCACATGACAGGCGCCAACGACCGATCGCGTCCCCCCCACGTGGCCACCACGTTGCCGATCTTGTCGATGTCGACCTCCATGCCGAGGTCCTCCATCCACGAGACGACCAGATCACGCCCGGCACGGTCCTCGTCGGTGAGCGCGAGTCGGCACACGCCTCCGCCATCGATGGCTCCCACATCGGCCAGGGCAAAGAGACGATCGAGCAGCCGTGCACCATCCACGCGGAGCTCGTTGAGGCGCGACGGGTCCATCGCCTGCATCATCAGGGCCATCTTTACAAAATGTCAAGGCATCCCCTTGCCGCAGAGATGCGCGTCCGTACAATCGGCGCTGTGGCTACTGCGCGGGCTGAGTTCACCATCGAGCCCTTCAAGGACGGCGAGCCCGGTGCTCACGTGCTGGCAGCCATCGAGGCCGTCAGGGCGCTCGGCCCCGAGCCTCACATCGGCCCCTTCGCGACAGCCTTCACGGGCGAAGCCGGCGTGGTCGCCGAAGCGGTCAGGGCGCTCACCGACGCCGCCCTCGCCGCGGGTGCCACCCGCATCTCCATCACGGTGGAGCACGACTGAGTGGCGCGTCACCCTCTCCTGCGTGCTCTCGATCCCGTGGCCGAGCGCCTCGGCGCGACCATCGTGCCCAAAGGGAGGATGGCTGACAGCGACATCCCGCTCCACTGGGACGGTCAACTCGTCGGCGGCCTTCGGATGCCAGACCTCCAGGACGCGCTCGCCCGCCTGATCGAGCAGGTCGAGCGCGAGCTCGGCGGACGCCTCACTGAGCTCTCGCGCACCGACAAGCAGCGGGCCATCAAACTCCTCGACCAACGTGGGGCCTTCAACCTGCGCAAGAGCATCGATGAGGTCGCCGACGCGATGGACGTGAGCCGGATCACGATCTACAACTACCTCAACGTCATCCGCGAGAGCGCATGAGCGTCGTCGCGCCACGCTCGTTCGAGGACGCACTCGCGGAGCTCGCCGTGGAACCCGACCGCCACACCCTCGCCGGTGGCACCGACCTCATGGTCGAGGTGAACTTCGATCACCGGCGACCCGAGTCGGTGCTGTCCCTGCATCGGATCGCGGAGCTGCGCGAATGGGCCACTCACGACGAGCAGCTCGTGCTGGGGTCGGGCGTCACGTGCGCCACGCTCGAACGACCGCCGTTCACCACGCTCGCCCCCGCACTGGCCCAAGCCGCTCGGACCGTCGGGTCGCCCCAGATCCGCAACGCCGCCACCATCGGCGGCAACCTCTGCACCGCCTCGCCGGCAGGCGACCTCTTGCCGGTGCTCAGTGCGCTGGACGCCTCGATCGTTTGCGCCCGCGCCGCGGGCACCCGGACCGTGTCGATCCACGAGTTCCTCCTCGGTCCAAAGCGAACCGCGCTGGAGGTGGGCGAGCTCGTCGAGCGCATCGAGATCCCCGTCGCCCAGGGTGGCCAGGAGTTTCTCAAGGTCGGCGCCCGCAACGCGATGGTGATCGCCATCGCCAGTGTGGCGATGATCGCCACGTCCATCGACGTGCGGATCGCGCTCGGGAGCGTGGGCCCGACGGTCATCCGGGCCCGCGGCTCCGAGCGTTGGATCGGCGAGCGCGGCTTCGATCCGGCTGTGATCGACGAACTGGCCGAGCGGGTCGCCGGCGAGGCCCGCCCCATCGACGACCACCGATCATCGGCCGAGTACCGCCGGCACGCGATCCGGGTCTGCACCCAGCGAGCCGCGCAGCGGATCTTCGGTGACGGCCTGTGAGCGCGTCCATCACGTACCGCCTGAGGGTGAACGGTGAGGAGCGCGACATCTCCGACGGCTGGGTCGGCGAGTCGCTCCTGTACGTGCTGCGAGAGCGGCTGGGCCTGCCCGGAGCGAAGAACGCTTGCGAGCAGGGAGAGTGCGGGTCGTGCTCCGTGCTCGTGGACGGCACGCTCGTGTGCGCGTGCCTCGTCCTGGCCGGGGCCTGCGAGGAGCGCTCGATCGAAACCGTCGAGGCGCTCGGAGACGATGGATCTCTGTCCGACGTGCAGGACGCCTTCGTGGAGGCCGGAGCCGTGCAGTGCGGCTTCTGCACTCCGGGGCTCGTGGTGGCCGTCCACGATCTGCTCGCCCGAGAGCCCCGACCCGACGAGCTCGCCGTCCGCGAGGCCATCAGCGGCAACCTCTGTCGCTGCACTGGCTACGGCCGGATCCTGGACGCCGTCGCGCGGGTCGTGGCTGAACGAGGCGAGTGGTGACTGCCACGCGCCTGAGGGCCCCGCGGATCGGCGAGTCGGCGATCCGTCCCGATGCACCGCCCAAGGTGCAGGGCCGGTTCGCCTTCGGCAACGACCTGTTCGCCGAAGGGATGGTCCTCGGGGCCACCCGGCGTTCGCCGCACGCGCACGCGCGCATCCTGTCCATCGACATCGGCCCGGCGCTGACCATCCCCGGTGTGCGCGCCGTGATCACCCACGCTGATGTGCCCGGCCACGCGACCTACGGGCTGGAACACGCCGACCAGCCCGTGTTCGCGAGCGACGTCGTGCGCTACGTCGGCGAGCCCCTGGCTGCGGTGGCGGCTGACCACCCCGACATCGCCCGGCGAGCCGCGGCCGCCATCGCCATCGAGTTCGAGTCGTTGCCACCGCTCGTCGACTGCGACGCCGCGGCCGACGCCGAGCCGATCCACCCCGACGGCAACGTCTTCCGGGAGATGCGGATCCGCCACGGCGACGTCGAGGCCGTTGGCGACGTCGTGGTCGAGGGCGAGTACGAGATCGGCATGCAGGACCAGGCCTTCCTCGGCTGTGAGAGCGGGCTCGCGATCCCCGACGACGACGGTCTCGGCGTCGAGCTGTTCGTCAGCACGCAGTTCCTCCACGCCGACCGCGATCAGACCGCCGCCTGCCTCGGGATCGACCCGGCGCGATTGCGGGCCTCGGTGGCGGGCGTGGGCGGCGCCTTCGGTGGCCGCGAGGACCTGAGCCTCCACGTGCACGTGTGCCTGCTCGCCCTGCGCACCGGGCGGCCCGTCAAGATGGAGTACCGCCGAGATGAGAGCTTCGTCGGCCACGTGCATCGGCACCCTGCGCGCCTTCGATACCGCCACCACGCCAACGCCGACGGCACGCTCGTGAAGGTCGAGGCGCGCATCGTGCTCGACGGCGGGGCCTACGCCTCCACGAGCGCAGCCGTGCTCGCGAACGCGTGCTGCTTCTCCGCCGGGCCCTATCGCGTACCCAACGCCGTGGTGCACGGGCTGGCAGTGCGCACGAACAACCCGCCGTGTGGCGCGATGCGCGGCTTCGGCAACGTGCAGGCCTGCTTCGCCCATGAGGCCCAGATGGACAAGCTGGCAGCGGTGCTCGCCATCGATCCCGTCGACCTCCGCCTGCGGAATGCACTGGCCACGGGTGATCGGATCATCACGAACCAGGTGATCACCGGCGCTGCGCCGGTGTCAGAGGTGATCCGCGCCTGCGCCGATGTGCCCCTACCGCCCGACGACGAGCCTTCGCCCATGGCCCGCCCCGGCGGCGCCGGCCGCACAGCGGCTGGCGAGTCGGGTCGCATCGCGCGGGGGGTCGGGTTCGCGGTGAGCATCAAGAACCTGATGTTCTCCGAGTCGTTCGACGACTCGTCGACCGCGCGTGTCGTGGTCGAGCGAGGAGTGGTCACGATCCACTGTGCCTGCGCCGAGGTGGGTCAGGGCTTCGTCACGGTCGCGCAGCAGATCGCCCGCGAGGTCCTCGACATCGACGACGTCGTGCTGGCACCCGCCGACACGACGATCGGGTCCGCAGGCAGCACGAGCGCGAGCCGCCAGACCATGATGAGCGGTGGCGCCGTCGAGGGTGCCTGCCGCCTGGTGCGCGCGGCGATGGACGCTGATCGCGACGCCGGCCAGGTCTGCGACGGACCGTACGACGCGACCTATGAGCACCACCACGCTCCGACGACCGGACTCGACGACGATGGCCAGGGCGATGCCCACGTGGCCTTCGCCTTTGCCGCCCACCGCGCCGTCGTCGACGTCGACCTCGATCTCGGCCTGGTGAAGGTCGTGGAGATCGCAACGGCCCAGGATGTCGGTAGGGTGCTCAACCCGCTGCAGGCCCTCGGTCAGGTGGAAGGGGGGATCGCCCAGGGCGTCGGCCTGGCGGTGATGGAGGAGCTGATCGTGCGCGACGGACACATCCTCAACGCGAGCTTCACCGACTACCTCCTGCCGACGACGCTCGACATGCCCGTCGTGCGTGTCGGCGCCCTCATCGAACAGCCCGAGCCGAACGCGCCGTTCGGCGCCAAGGGCATCGGTGAACCGCCGTGCATCAGCAGCACCGCCGCCGTTGCGGCGGCCATCCGGAACGCGACCGGTCGACCGGTCAGCCGCGTGCCAGTGCGCCCCCAAGACCTCGTGCTGTGACCGGCCGCACGGTGCTGAGCGGCGCTCGCCATCCGGGCGACGTCGCCTTCGACGACGGTCACATCGTCGCGGTCGGCACCATCGCCGCAGAGCCTGGCGACGCCGTGATCGACTGCACCGACACGGTGATCACAGCAGGGCTGGTGAACACCCACCACCACCTGTACCAGTGGATCACGCGTGGCCGGGCGATCGGCTGCGACCTCTTCGGTTGGCTCACCGAGCTCTATCCCGTGTGGGGGCGGATCGAGGTCGACGACGTCCGCGCCGCGGCACTGGTCGGGCTCAGCGAGCTCGCGCACACCGGGTGTACAACTGCCTCTGACCACCACTACCTCGTGCCCCACGGCGACGACTCGGTGTTCGATGCGATCGCCGAGGCCGCGGGTCAGGTCGGGATCCGCCTCCACCTCAGCCGCGGCTCGATGGACCTGTCGGAGAAGGACGGCGGGCTGCCTCCCGACCACGTGGTGGAGCCGCTCGAGGCGATCCTGCGGTCGACCGAGCGCGTGATCGCTCAGCACCACGACGGGGAGTGGGTCAGCGTCGTCGTCGCGCCGTGTTCCCCGTTCAGCGTCAGCGGTGAGCTGATGGTCGAGTCGGCCGCGCTGGCTCGTCGCCACGGATTGCGCCTCCACACACATCTCGGTGAGACCATCGAAGAGGAGCACCACTGCCTCGAGCGCTTCGGCCGTCGTCCGACCGACGTGCTCGACGAGTGGGGCTGGATCGCCCCCGACGTCTGGGTGGCACACGGCATCCACCTCAGCGACTCCGAGGTCGATCGCATGGGTCAGCAGCGCTGTGGCGTGGCGCACTGTCCGAGCTCGAACGCTCGCCTCGGCTCCGGGTCGTGCCGGGTGGTCGATCTCGTGGCCGCCGGGGCGCCGGTCGGTCTTGGCGTCGACGGTGCGGCTTCGAACGAGGTCGGCGGCCTGTTCCCGGAGCTCCGCCAGGCGCTCTACACCGCTCGCCAGCGTGCTGGTGACGCATCCTGCTTCGGGCCTGCCGACGCGCTCGAGCGAGCGACCGCGGGCGGGGCCGCGTGCCTCGGCCGCCGCGACATCGGCCGGCTCCAGGTCGGGGCTCGAGCGGATCTCGCTGTCTGGGCCACCAGTGACATGACCGACGTCGCCGACCCACTCGCCGGGCTGGTCCTGGGCCCGGACCGGCGGGTGCGCGACCTCTACGTGGGGGGCCGGCTCGTAGTCGAGCAGGGCGTCCACCGAAGCGTCGACACCTCAGCGGCCCGTCAGGACCTCGCTCGCCGAGCGAAGCGACTTTGGGCGTGACGCGTGCATCGGCCATCGAGTTGTGTTTACATTCTGTAAACTAGGCGGTCGGCCCAGCCACGCCGCCTCTCAGGGGTGAGGGAGAACGTTGTGAGGCAATCGGTTCGGATCAGCGCGCTGGCATTGAGCCTCGCGGTAGCCGGTGCTGCGTGCGGGAGCGACAGCTCCTCATCGTCAGACACCACGGATGCTGCGAACGACAAGATCAAGGTCGCATTCGTGTACGTCGGTCCCGTTGGCGACGCGGGTTGGACCAAGAAGCACGACGACGGCCGCAAGGCGCTGGAAGCGGCGCTGGGTGACAGGGTCGAGGTGAAGATCCTCGAGTCAGTGCCCAAGGGCGCCGAGTCGCAGCGAGTGTTCGAGGACCTCGTCAAAGAGGGCAACGACCTCATCTTCGCCACGTCGTTCGGCTACATGGACCAGATGCTGGCTGTGGCCGAGGCGAACCCCGATGTCTGCTTCCAGCACGCCACTGGCTTCAAGACGGCTGACAACATGGGCACGTACTTCGGTGCGGCCGAGGAAGCCCGCTACCTGAGCGGCATCGCCGCGGGTCATGCGTCAGAGTCGGGCAAGATCGGCTACGTCGCCGCCTTCCCGATCCCCGAGGTTCTCCGCGGGATCAACGCGTTCACCCTGGGTGCCCAGTCGGTCAATCCGGACGCGACGGTGCAGGTCGTGTGGACCAAGACCTGGTTCGGCCCCGACGAGGAGAAGCAGGCGGCCGAGTCGCTGCTCGACGCCGGCGTCGACGTCCTCGCCCAGCACCAGGACACCCCCGCCACGGGCGAGGCGGCCGACGCCGCGGGTGCCAAGTGGTCCGGGTACAACGACGACATGTCGAGGTTCGCCCCCGACGCCTGGCTTACGGCCCCGGTTTGGGATTGGGGCCCCTACTACACGCGCACAGCAGAGGCCGTGCTTGACGGTGGGTGCCCGAACGATCAGTACTACGGCACCATGGCCGACGGTCTGGTCGGACTGGCCTCCTACGGCACCTCGGTGAGCGCGGATGTGCAGGCCGAGATCGACGCCAAGGCCGAGGAGATCAAGTCCGGCTCCTTTGCACCGTTCACGGGTCCGATCAACGACCAGGACGGCGCTGAGAAGTACGCCGACGGCGTGACCGCCACGCTGGGGGAGCTCCTGGGGATGGACTACTTCGTAGAGGGTGTGATCGGCAGTCCCACAGGCTGACCCTCGGCCATGACGGACTCACACGCGGTTCACCCGGGCCCCGGCGGTCCGGGTGAACCAGTCCTCGCCGCCCGTGGAGTGGTGAAGAGCTTTCCTGGCGTCCTCGCCGTCGACGCTGTCGACTTCGATCTGCTTCCCGGCGAGGTGCACTCCCTGCTCGGCGAGAACGGCGCCGGCAAGAGCACCCTGGCGTCGGTGCTCTGCGGCGCCTACCAGCCCGACGAGGGATCGGTCACCGTGCGAGGACACGGCGTGGAGCTGCGCAGCCCCCGCGACGGCCTCGATCACGGGATCGCGATGGTCCACCAGCACTTCCGGCTGGTGGAGCGGTTCACCGTGTCGGAGAACGTGATCCTCGGTGACGAGCGACTGCCGCGGTGGCTGGCGCGCGACCGCATCGACGACGAGGTGGCTCGGGTAGCCGCCGAGTTCGGGCTGCCCGTCGATCCGCGCGCCCACATCCATGACCTCGCGGTGGGCCAGCGGCAGCGGGTGGAGATCGTCAAGGCGCTCTACCGCGGCGCCGATGTGCTGCTGCTCGACGAGCCCACCGCGGTGCTCACCCCGCAGGAGACAGAGGCTCTCTTCGAGACGGTGCGCTCGATGACGGCGGCGGGCAAGTCGGTGGTGCTGATCAGCCACAAGCTGGGCGAGGTCGTGGAGATCTCCGACCGGGTGACCGTCATGCGCTCGGGTGCGGTCACGGGGGAGGTGCCGCGAGCCGACTTCGATCGCCACGAGCTAGCGCGGATGATGGTCGGGCGCGACATCGATCTGGATCGCCAGCGGTTCGCGGCCCGGACCACCGGCGCCCCCTGCCTGTCCGCCGAGAGCGTCTCGCTGGTCGTCGGCGACCAGACGCTCCTCGACACGGTCGATCTCGAGGTGCGATCCGGTGAGATCGTCGGCATCGCCGGGGTGTCGGGGAACGGGCAGCGCGAGCTGGCGGACGTGCTCGCGGGCATCGTCGCACCCACCTCCGGGTCGGTCACCGTGGCCGGCCAGCAGATCGGCGGCCGCGGAGCGCTCGGCGCACGCGCCGCTGGGCTGGCGTTCGTCCCCGAGGAGCGGCTCGGCACAGGGCTGGCGCCAAGCCTCACCATCGCCGAGAACATGCTGCTCACGCGCCGGCGGGGCTCTCTCGTGTCGCACCGCGCCGCTCGCGAGGACGCCCGTGCCCTCATCGAACGCTTCGACGTGAAGGCGCCCGGGCCGGACGCGATGTGCCGAGTGCTGTCGGGCGGCAACGCTCAGAAGGTCCTGATCGGTCGCGAGCTCATGGGTGATGGCGCCCCACCGACGGTGGTCATCGCCGCCGCCCCCACTCGCGGCCTCGACGTGGGTGCGATCGAGCAGGTCCGCGCCCTGCTCGACGAGGCTCGCGGCCGCGGCGCCGGTGTGCTGCTCATCTCGGAGGACCTCGACGAGGTGCTGGCGATGGCAGATCGAGTCGTCGTCTTCTACCGCGGTCGCGTCGCGCTCGTGCAGGAGCGCGACGAGGTGGAGCGCGGTGCCATCGGCAGGGCGATGGCGGGCGTCGCGTGACCGCGCTCCGCTTCGAGCGGCGCATGGAGCAGAAGTGGTGGCTTCACGTGATGGTGCCGCTCGGCGCCGTGGTCGGCGCGCTCGTCCTCGGATCGATCTTCTTCCTGTTCACCGACCGCCCCCCCTTGTCCGTGTACTCGAAGATGTTCGAGGCGGCCTTCGGCTCGCGCGACGGCATCACCGACACCCTCGCCACCGCCTCGCCGCTCATCCTCACCGGGCTGGCGGCTGCGTTCGCGATGCGCATGGGCCTCTACAACATCGGCGGCGAGGGCCAGCTCTACGCGGGCGCCATCGCATCGTCTGGCGCTGCGCTGCTCTGGACCGACGGGATGCCGACCCCGCCCGCGATGGCCGTGGTGTTCGCAGCCGGCGCGTTCGGAGGGATGGTCTGGATCCTGGTCCCCGCACTGGCCCGCGCCTACCTCGGCACCTCGGAGATCATCACCACCCTGATGTTCGTGCTGGTCGCCGACCGGCTCCTCGACTACCTCATCCTCGGGTCCAGCTCCTACTGGAAGGACCCGCTGTCGTTCGGGTTCCCCCAGGGCAAGGTGATCCCGGATGCCGCGCAGTTCCCGCCGTGGTTCGACTCCCGCGTCACGGTTGCGCTCGTGGTCGCAGTCGCGATGGTGCTGCTCCTCTGGTTCGTCTGGGCGCACACGTCCTTCGGCTACGGGATGAAGGTCGTGGGCGATGCACCCCACGCCGCGCGGTACGCCGGCATCCCGGAGCGTCGCACCGTCCTGGTCACGCTGCTCATCTCGGGGTCGCTGGCAGGCATGGCTGGCGCCGCCGAGATCGGAGCGCGGGCCTTCCGCCTCGACCCCGCCGGCCTGCGCCTCTCGATCGGGTTCACGGGCATCGTCATCGCCGCCCTCTCGCGCTGCAACCCGTTCGCGGTCGCGCTCGTGGCCATCCTCCTTGGCGGCCTTCAGAACGCCGGGCAGTCGATCCAGACCGCCTCGGACATCGACGTGCCCAAGTCGGTGTCGCTCATGTTGCAGGGCGCCATCCTGCTGTTCGTCCTCGGCGGCGAGACCTTCGTTCGGTACCGGGTGGTCCACGGACGATCGGCGCTCCGCGCCGCTGGAGCCAGCACGTGAACGCCAATGCCTGGGTCATCACGCTCGGAGCTGCGTTCGCAGCCGGCACACCGATCGTGCTGGCGGCGCTCGGAGCGATCCTGCACGAGCGCTCAGGAGTCCTGAACCTCGGCGTTGAGGGCATGATGCTCGTCGGGGCGGTGTCCGCCTTCCTGGCCGCCGATGCATGGGGCAACGTGTGGCTGGCGTTGGGCTGTGGCGTGCTGGCGGGCGGGGCCCTGTCGATGGTCCACGGTGCGCTCACGATCACCATGCGTGCCAACCAGATCGTCAGCGGCCTGGCCCTCACGCTGTTCGGCACGGGGCTGGTCAAGTACCTGGGGGAGCCTGTCAGCGGCGTGAAGATCCCAGCTCGGGTCGTCGAGCTCGACGTGCCTGGCTTGGGCGACCTTCCGATCCTCGGCCAGGTCCTGTTCCGTCGCGACGTGCTCGTCTACGCCACCTGGGTCCTGGTCGTGCTGGTCTCGCTCTACATCAACCACACGCGCCGAGGGCTCGCCCTGCGGGCCGTGGGAGAGTCACCGGCCACCGCCGACGCCCAGGGGATCTCGGTGACGGGCGTCCGCTACGGGCACGTGCTCGCCGGCGGCCTGTTCGCCGGCGCCGGCGGCGCCTACCAGGCGCTCGCGCGGGCCCCGAGCTGGAACCAGGAGTTCACCACCGACGGCATCGGCTGGATCGCGCTCGCGCTGGTCGTGTTCTCGAGCTGGCGACCTGGCCGGGCCCTGTGCGGCGCCGTGATCTTCGGGTTCGCGATCCGCTCTCGGTTCACGTTCCAGGCGCAGGAGATCACGGTGATCCCGAACGTGGTCCTCGAAATGCTCCCCTACCTGCTGACGATCGCAGTGCTGATCGTGATATCCACGGGGAGCACCCGCCAACGGCTCGGCGCACCGGCCGCCCTCGGCCGGCCGTACGTGCGCGAGGAGCGGTGATCGATCAAGTGCTAGTAAGGACCGCATGACGACCGTCTCCGGCCGGTCCAGCCCAACACCGCGGCCGGGTGTGACACCGGCCTCCGTCGGAGGCGCCTTCCTCGAGGCCCTCGCGTCCCAGGACTTCGACCGCCTCGCCTCGGTGCTCAGTGATGATGTGCGCCTACGTGCCCTGCTGCCAGCCGGGCCCAGCCAGTGGGAGGGCGTGGACGAGATCAAGGCGAGGTTCATCGCCTGGTTCGGGGACGCCGACGGCTTCGAGCTGGTCGACTCCATCGTCGGTGACATCGGGCCCCGCCTGTACCTTCGCTGGCGGGTTCGGATGCAGGCCCAGCGCCTGGGCCACGGGTGGTTCGTGGTCGAGCAGCAGGCCTACGCCGACACCGATGACGATGGTCGGGTTCGGCGCCTCTCTCTGCTCTGTTCGGGCTACCTCCCCGAGGCGCCCGGTGGCTGACAAGGCGACCATCTGGGGTGGGTGGGAACCTGCGGTTCGCGATGACCCGTTCCCGCACTTTGCGGCGATGGGCTCGCGTTGCCCGGTGCACCGGGTGCGTTTGGCCGATGGGCATGACGCGTGGGTCGTCCTGGGCCACGACGCCGCCCGGCAGGCGCTCAACGACCCTCGGATCTCGAAGGACATGGTCGCCGCGCTCCAGGACGATCCCGACGTCGTCGCGGAGGGCTTGCCCGGGCCGGCGTTCTCCCGCCACATGTTGAACGTCGACCCCCCGGATCACACACGGCTGCGCCGGCTCGTCGCGCGCGCGTTCCTGCCGACACGCGTCGCCGCGCTCGAGCCGCGGATCCAGCAAGTCGCCGACGACCTGCTCGACGACCTCGAGGCCGAAGGCCCGGATGTGGTCGTCGACCTCGTCGAAGGCTTCGCGCATCCCCTGCCCTTCCGGGTGATCTGTGAGCTGCTCGGCGTTCCCGAGGTGGATCGTGCGCAGCTCCACGACTGGTTCCGCACGCTGCTCCGGCCGTGGACGGGCGACCCGCCACCCGATGCGGTGGCGGCGTCGCAAGGCATCGTCGGCTACCTCGGCGACCTCGTGGCAGCCAAGCGGCGCTCACCAGCGGACGATCTGGTGAGCGTCCTCGTCTTGGCGAGCGACGACGACCGGCTGAGCGATCAGGAGCTGCTCTCGAGCCTCTTCCAGCTGATCGTCGCGGGCCACGACACCACCACGGCGCACATCGGGAATGCGGTCGTCGCCCTGCTCGACCATCCGGATCAGCTCGCCGCGCTGCGTGCCGACCTGGATCAGATGCCAGCCGCCGTCGAGGAGCTCCTGAGGTACTCGGCGCCGGTGCCCCACGCGACGTTCCGGATGACGACTGAGCCGGTCGCGTTCGGCGACACCGAGATCCCGGAGGGCCAACAGGTACTCGTCTGCCTCGGTGCGGCCAATCGGGATCCCGCGGCGCACCCCGATCCGGACGTCCTCGACATCGGGCGGCCGGCCCAGCCGCACCTCGCCTTCGGGCACGGCATCCACTTCTGCCTCGGAGCGCCCCTCGCCCGGCTGGAGGGGAGGGTCGCCCTGAGCACGTTGCTCCGGCGCTTCCCCGACCTGCGCCTCGCCGGCGCGCGCGGTGATCTCAGGTGGGCTCGCGGTGACGGTCTCGTGCTCCGCGGGCTCGACGCACTCCCAGTGACGCTCGGGTCGCCGAGCTGATCTCGAGCGAGCGACCGCGTCAGCCCCGGGTCGAGGCCTGACGATCCAGGAAGTCGGACAGCTCGACGATCAGCTCCTGGGCGTCGGCGCGGGCGCCGTCGATGAAGCTCGACTTGCGACGACGCAGGAAGGGCGCGCCGATCATGTACATCCCGGGCGAATCGACGACGCCCCCGTCGTGTCGGACCATCCCCTTGGGGTCGAGGACGTCCACGTCGAGCCAGGAGTAGTCAGGGCGGAAGCCCGTCGCCCAGATGATGGTCTGAACGGTACCGTTCGTGAGGTCCAACCCGAGCCGCGGTGTCTCGGGCACGACGGTCGGTTCGAACCGATGGGGCCGCAGGACCGAGTCGTCCAGGCCCGTGGCCGTCGCCCACTCGTCGATGGCGTCGAGCAACCGTCCGAGCTTGAGGTCCGCGAGCTCACACTTGTTCCGCAACGACCCGGAGAGCTGCGCGAGGTTGTCCCTGATGCCGGCGAGTCGACCGACCAGCTCGACGCCGATCCCCGTGAGCGCGTTGAGGTCGAACGTGGCCCGGTCGGGCGAGCCCGCGAGCTGCATGGACGGCACGCGGCGAGCGCGCGCGATGTCGTCCACCTCGTCGTATCGTTCGTCGAGCACCCCAGCCGCCTCCATCCACCAGTGGATGTCCCGACCTCGATACACGCGGGGGCCCCGCACGTGCTCGCCGACGGCCAGCGTGACCGGACGGCCCGAGCGTTGGATCTCGTGGGCGATCTGCACCCCACTCGCCGACGCGCCGACCACCAGCACCCCGCCCTGATCCAGCTCGTCCGGATTGCGGTACGTCATGGGCGTGAGCGTCCGCACAGACGTCGGCACCGCCCCCGCGACGACGGGCACGCGGGGCACGTTGAAGGCCCCCGCCGCCAGCACGACGGTCGCGCAGTGCCATTCGTCCTGGTCGGTCGTGACGCGGTACCCGCTGTCGATGCGGCGAACCGACGTCACGGTCGTGCCTGTCCGCACCGGGGCGCCGATCTCCTTCGCGTAGTCGGCGATCACCTCGACGACCTCCGCCATCGTCATGAAGCCGTCGGGGTCATCACCCTGGTAGTCGCTGCCCGGAAGCCGGCACTGCCAGTTCGGCGTGAGCAGGCGGAGCGAATCCCACCGCTCCGTCCTCCACGAGTTCGCGACTTCGCTCCGTTCGAGGACGACGTGGTCGATCGAGCGGTCGGAGAGGCAACGGCTCATCGCGAGCCCGCCGTGCCCGGCGCCGATGACGACAGTCGTGGTGCGCACTGAACCGCCGCGGATCAGCGGATCTCGACGCTGATGTCCGTGGGGTTGGCGATGATGTCGTACACGGCGGAGCGCTTCTGCGACTGTGCGACGACAGCCCTGATCTCATCGGGCGTCGCGTCGGCGTCGATGTCGTACGTCACCTTGATGCCGCTGAAGCCGTTGCGGACGTCGCTGTCGATGCCGAGGATCCCCCGCACGTCCATCGCCCCCTCGATCGTCGCCGAGACCCTGTTGAGCTGGATCTCCCGGTTCTGGGCGACCGCGGCGACGCCTGCCGTCAGGCAGCCCGCCAGCCCCACGAGCACGTACTCGACCGGGGTCGCGCCGTTGTCCTCGGAGGCGAAGACCTCGGGGTGGTCGACGTCGAACGAGTACCGGGTGCGGTGGCTCTGCTCCGCACCGAGTCCGAAGAAGCCCTCGACGATCGAGCTGCTGTGCGTGCCGTGCTGCCACTCACACGTGGCCCGCCACTGGAACTTGGCGGCCTCGGGTGCGTCGGTCAGCGCCTCTCGAGCGCCGAGCAGCGCCTCGACGTTGACGCCGTTGTTGACGGGGGTGTCGGTAGCGGTCATTGGTCAGCTCCTCCCTCGGTTTCCCACGAGGTTCCCTCGCGTGGACGAACCGCCCAGTCGATCGGGACCGGAGCCATGCGAGTCGCGCCCAGGACGAGCGCGGTCTGCTCCAGATCGACTGCACGCGGGTTCGCCATCGAACGTACTCCGCCTCCGAGCGCAGGAGAAGTGCAGGCGCGCCACCACGGCGCGGGAGGCTGTGCGCGCGGATGGTGAAGCACCTTGCCTGGCGATGGGTGCGGCGCGACGTTGGGAGAGGCGTGCGACCACGCCTGGTTGCCACGCCAGGCGAAGGGAGATGCACATGTACCTGTTCACCCGCTCCGGGAGGTTCGGGCCCGGGTCCATCCGGGACGCCATGGCGTTCACCGTGGAGGTCACCGAGAAGGTCCGTCAGGAGACCAGTCTCGATCTCCACGCCTGGCAGGCGAGCATGTCGCCGCAGCTCGGCACGGTGACCTGGAGCGCCTTCGTCGAGTCGCTCGAGGAGCTCGAAGCCGCGCAGGACAAGCTGGCCGTCTCCGACCAGATCACCGAGCTGGCCGACAAGGGCAGCAAGCTCTTCGCTGGACCGCTGACCGACGGGCTCGCCTCCGTCGTGCACGGCGAGCGGGATCCGGGCGCGCCGCTGCCAGCGTACATCTCGTCTGCACGAGCGACCGCCGCCAACGGCCGCCTCGGCGACGCCATCGCCGGAGGCATCGAGATCGCCGAGGCGAGCACCCGCATCACCGGGGTCAACACGATGTTCCTGATGGACTCCACGGGAAGCTACGGCGGCTGCCGGTGGACGAGCGGGTTCGCTGACATCGGTGCGCTCGAACGGGCTGCGGCAACGCTGGCGACTGATGCGAGCTGGATGACCCTGATCGACCGGGTGGGCACCGCGTACGAGGGCGGGGCCACGCAGTCGATCTTCCGTCGCGTCGTCTGACACTGACACGAAGCAGCGGGTCAGGACCCGGACCTGGCCTGCTGACATGGATCGCGCGCCCTCGATCGGTGGAGCGCGGTTTCGGTTGCGGTCTGCGCCTAACTAAGACAGAGTGCTCCTCACCGGGCGGCGGAACTCGCACCGGGACCGTCGGCGACGGAGGGCGATGTGAGACGAAGCAGTCGCGCGCGTGCCTTGGCGGCGGCGTTGGCGATCCTCGCCACCCTGGTGGTCCCGCGGGCGGTCCCAGCCGTTGGAGGTGACGAGCCGGAGCCGCCGAACGTCGTCGTGATCATGACCGACGACCAGACCCTCGAGTCCATGCGGGTCCTGCCCAGCGTCCACGCGCTCATCGGTGATGCCGGGGTGCGGTTCGACCAGAACATCGTCACCGACGCGCTGTGCTGCCCGTCGCGGGCCACCTTCCTCTCCGGTCAGTACGCGTTCCACCATCAGGTCCTGACCAACGATCCACCCGCCGGTGGCTACAGCGCCTTCGACCACTCGAACGCGCTGCCGGTGTGGCTGCAGTCGGCGGGCTACCGGACGATCCACCTCGGGAAGTACCTCAACCACTACAGCGACGAGCCGCCCGAGGTGATCCCGTCGGGGTGGGATGACTGGCAGGCCCTGTACCCAAACGAGTACTTCGACTACGCGATCAACGAGAACGGCGTGGTGGTGCCGTACGGCTCGGCGCCGGAGGACTACTCGACCGACGTCCTCGCGGCGCGCGCGGTTCGGGCGATCGAGCTGTCCAGCCCGGGCGGACCGTTCTTCCTGAACCTCGCTCCGTTCGCCCCCCACACGACCGACGACGGGTTCGCCGTCCCGCCCCCGCGCTACGAGGGGGCCTACGCGCCGGAGCCGCTGTGGCAATCACCGGCGTTCAACGAGGCGGATGTGTCCGACAAGCCCGCGCACATGCAGGATCTCCAGAGCCTGAAGCCGGCGGCGATCGCCGAGATCACCTCCGACTACCACGCGATGCTGGAGTCGCTGCTGGCTGTCGACGACCTCGTGCAGAGCGTCATGACCGCCCTCGTCGAGTCGGGAGAGCTCGACAACACCGTCGTCATCTTCACCGCGGACAACGGCTTCGAGTACGGCGACCACCGGATCAAGAGCGGCAAGGGGCGTCCGTACGAGGAGTCCGTCCGGGTGCCGCTGATGATCCGGGGGCCGGGGTTCCCCGCCGGGACGACGGTGGACGCGCTGACGGCGAACATCGACCTCGCGCCGACGATCGCTGGCGTCACGGGCGCCGTCCCGCTCCGGCCGATCGATTGCGTCGACCTGCGGTCCGTGCTCCAGGACCCAGGCTCGTACGCCGATCGCACCGTGCTCCTCGAGGGCTACGCGTCGAGCCCGAAGACGCCGTGCTACCTCGGGGTGCGCACCCCGCACGCGGCGTACTGGACGTTCGAGGACAGCGAGGAGCTCTACGATCTCGACGCCGATCCGTACGAGCTGGACAGCCTGCACGCTGACCCCGACCACGCGGCCCTGCGCGACGACCTGGCCACGCGAATGGCCGACCTCGGTCCGCAGACGAACCCATGCCAGGTGATGCCTCCGGTGGTCAGTGTCGGCGACGTCTCCATAGCGGAACCGACCTCGGGAGGCACCGCGATCGCCTCGGTCTCCGTCCGTCTCGACCACGCCCTCGACTACCCGCTCCACCTCCCGTACGAGGTGACCCTGGGCACAGCCAGCAGCCGCGATGCCGTCGCGAGCACCGGCGATCTGCTCATGGGCACGGGGAAGACGACCGCCACGGTCAAGGTCAAGATCAAGGCGGACGTGGTGACGGAGCCAGCGGAGACCGTGCTCCTGTCGCTGCTGCCTCCACCGGGCGCGACCTACACGGTCCTCCGGCCCACCGGCACCATCACGATCCTCGACCGCGGCGCACCGGCGTCGGCGGTGGTCGCGGTGGGTGACGTCACGGTCGTCGAGACCCACGCAGTGGGGGCCGGATCGGTGCTGGTCACGGTCACGCTCTCGCAGCCGCGCGCGGAGCCGACGCCTGTCGCGTACACCCTGGGCGACGGCGACGCGCTCCGGGGCAGCGACTACGTGCAGGCATCCGGCACGGTCCTCATCCCCGCCAACAAGCTGTCGGCCACGATCCTCGTGAAGGTCAGTCCCGACGTGTACGAGGAGCCGACCGAGTCGTTCTTCGTCATGATCACGCCGCCCCTGGGCATCGACGCAGACCGCAGCGTCGGGACCGTCACCATCCTCGACGACGACGTCGACCCGTAGGTCGGGCAGACTAGGGTGCACCCGATGAGGCGGATCATCGGGGTGCTTGCTGTCGTCGCGCTCGTGGGGTGTGGCGGCAAGGGCGGTGACAAGGATGCGTTCTGCGCCGCCGCGGTCGACTTCTTGGCTGCCGGTGACGACGCAGCCGCGCGCGCCACCGCCCTCGAGACGATGGTGGAGGAGTCCCCGAAGAAGCTGGATGACCCCGTCGGGGCCCTGCGTGACCTCGACCCGGGCTCGGTCGGCTACGAAGAGGCCTCGGATGCGCTGACGAGCTTCAGAGACGAGAACTGCGACACCAGCCCGTAGGTCCGTCGTGGCGGCATGACGCGGGGAGCCGTAAGATCCCGCAGGGCGAAGGCGGGGTGGGGAGAATGAACGGCGGATCAACCATTCTCGTGGTGCATCGGAAGGCGAGCGCGTGGAGAGGTCCGTGGCCTTCGTCTTCCTGAGGCACGATCCCTACACCCTGACGCTGGTCGGCGTCGCGGTGGTGGTCGTGGTCGCGCGGCTCGCCGGTCGGCTCTTCTCGCTGCTCCACCAACCACCGGTGATCGGTGAGGTCGTCGCCGGCATCCTGCTCGGACCGACGCTCCTCGGTGATGCCTCGACGGCGCTCTTCCCCGAGGACGGCAGGCCGTTGCTCAAGATGGTGGCCACCCTCGGCCTGGTCCTCTTCATGTTCCTCGTCGGGATCGAGCTCGACCTCAGCCACCTCGCGGATCGGCAGCGCCTGGTGGCCACTGTCGCGATCGTCGGAGTCTCGGTGCCGTTCCTGCTCGGTGTCGCGCTCGCCCGCGTGCTCTACCCGCACCACGACACCGGGCGCTACCTGCCCTTCGCCCTGTTCATGGGCGCCGCCATGTCCATCACGGCGCTCCCGGTGCTCGTGCGCATCCTGCGCGAGCGCGGGCTCCACGACAAGCCGCTCGGCGTCGTGGCGACCGCATGCGCGGCGGGCGACGACCTGATCTGCTGGTGCGGCCTCGCCACGGTCATCGCCGTCATCAGCTCGTCCGGCGGCTGGGATCTGCCCTACATCGCAGCGCTGTGCGCGCTCTTCGGGGCACTCATGTTCAAGGTCGTGAAGCCCGGGCTCGAGCGGTTCGCCGACCTGCCGCTCACGGAGACGGTCCTCTCCACGATCGTCGCCGGGATCCTGGCCTCCTCCTTCATCACATCCACGATCGGGGTGCACGAGGTCTTTGGTGCGTTCATCCTGGGGGTCGTGTTCCCGCGTGGGGCGCTGGCCGAGGCCGTCACCGCTCGGCTCGGCTCGATAACGCACTTCCTGCTGCCTGTGTTCTTCGTCACCAGTGGCTTGCACGTGGACATCGCCGCCCTCGGTCCCGAGCACATCTGGCAGCTCGCGCTGATCCTGCTCGTGGCCTGTGGGGGCAAGGTCGTCGGCGTCAGTGTCGGTGCTCGGGTGAACGGCATCCCGTTGCGCGAGTCGCTCGCCCTCGGCGTGCTCATGAACACCCGAGGATTGACCGAGCTGATCGTGCTGAACATCGGCCTCGACCTCGGCGTTCTCGACGTCGAGCTGTTCTCGCTCCTTGTGCTGATGGCGGTGATCACGACGGTCGCGACGGGTCCCCTCATGGCCCTGGTCAAGCCGGATCCATACCTCACCCGCGTTCCTCGTTCGGCGGCCAACGCAGAGGCGCAACCGCCGCTCGGTCTGATCCTCACTGAGCCACGGCTGGGGGTCACGCCTGACTCGCCGGGTCGATCGCCGTGGTGGCGACGGGGTCCCCGATGAGCGATGTCGAGCTGAGGCTGCGCTCGACCGGACTGACATGGCGGAACGTGGCGGGGGAGCTGATCGTGCTCGACCTCCACGGGTCGGTCTACCTGGCTGCCAACGGCACCGGCGCGCTCGTCTGGGACACCCTGTCGCGGGGGGCGACCCGAGGGGCGCTCGTCGAGCTCATCGTCGACCGCTACGGCATCGCGGAGGCTGCGGCCGCCATCGACGTCGACGACTTCCTCGGCCGCCTCAGCGCTCTAGGGCTGATAGAGACGTGACGTGCGTGCTCTCCCCACCCCCGGTGACGCCCGGGCTGCGGTCTGGGCGCTCCGGAGCCTTCGGTCGGTGCGGCAGCAGCTCGAGGCCGGATCGGTCGATGTGGTTCGGGTGGCCCGGCCGCCGCAGCTCCCACCCCGCGCCGCTCGCGCGATCCACCGCGTGCTCGGCATCAGGCACGCGACGTGCCTCGAGCGTGCGCTGGTGCTCCAGGCTTGGTTCGCCATGCGCGGGCACCCTCGACCTGTGGTGATCGGCGTCTCGGGCCCACGCGACTTCGCGGCCCACGCGTGGCTCGATGGCGAGCCTCAGTGCCATGGCGACGAGCTCCACGAGATCCATCGCCTCCCGGCTCGATGAGGGCGAGCCCGGTTCCCCGCCTGTCGCCGCTCGAGGTGGCCGCCGGCTTCCCCATCGGGGCGGCGGCCCCGACTCCGAGCACGGAGGTTCCCGCCGGTGGTCCGGTCGCCGCCCTCGAGGACGCGATGCTCCCGGCCCTCCAACGAGGACCGTGCGTCGTCAGCTTCTCCGGAGGCCGGGACTCCTCGGCGATCCTCGCCCTGGCGACGAGGCTGGCCCGCCGCGAGGGCCTCGCGGTGCCCGTGCCCGTGACCCTGCGCTTCCCCGAGGCCCCCGCCGCCGACGAGTCAGCGTGGCAGGAGCAGGTCGTGCGCCACCTCGGTCTGATCGAGTGGGAGCGCGTCGAGGTCACGGACGAGCTCGATCTCGTCGGACCGGTGGCCGGTGTGGTCCTGCGGCGCCACGGGCTGCTGTGGCCCCCGAACACCCACTTCCACCAGCCGATCCTCGATCGGGCGCGGGGCGGAGCCGTCCTCACCGGCATCGACGGTGACGGCCTGTTCGCGTCCTGGCGGTGGGCTCGTCCGGCGAGGATCGTGCGGGGACGCCTGCGGCCGCAGTCGAGCGACCTCCCTCGCATGCTGCTGGCGTCGGCTCCGACGACCCTGCGGGGCGCGGTCGAGCGTCGCCGCCCGCCCATCGCTCTGCGGTGGCTCAGCGCACGCGGTCAGGCGGACCTCGACGAGGTGCGAGCCGAGGAACGGGCCTCCGAGCCGGCGCGCTGGGACCGCTGGATCGACTGGTACGCGCGCCGCCGCTCGTTGCGCATGGTCATCGAGGGGCTGCGTCTCCTAGCCGGGGACGTCGACGTCCTGCCCGTCCACCCATTCGCCGACCCGCGCTTCCTCGGCACGCTGGCGCGTGATCGGCGGTGGGGTGGCATCGGTGATCGCACGCGGGCGATGGAGCTCCTGTGCGGGGACCTCCTCCCCCAAGAGGTGGTGCAACGCGGATCGAAGGCCGGTCTCGACGTGCCGTTCTGGAATCGGCACAGTCGAGCGTTCGCGCGTGCGTGGGACGGCGACGGCGCGGGGGAGCTCGTCGACGCGCGCGCGCTGCGCGACGAGTGGCGCTCTGCGACGCCGCACGCGTGCGCGTCGACGCTCCTGCAGGCGCAGTGGCTCGACGCGAGGCCGAGCCGATAGCTGCCCTAGCTGCTGGGAGGGCAGTCCCCACGGGCGTCGTCGCAGGAGATGTTCGCCTGGAACGACGAGCCGTCGTGTGACGGGCCCGACTTGCCGGGCATGAGGGTCAGCTCGCGGACGGTGCCCAACGTCCAGATGTTCGGTGCCTCATAGGTGTGCTGCACAATCCGCCTCCGCACTCGTCCGCCTTCGATGGAGGCCAGTGTAGCCCACAAACCCGGTCGGCTCTCTAGGCTTTCTCCCATGGCATCCGCTCCTCACGCAGTGAGCGGAGGCGCCTACGGACTGTCGTTCGCGATTCCCTTCGCCCCCGGCGCGCTCCTGCCGGCCGGGCCGGCGTGGCCGCTCGTCGCGCTCGAGCGGGCGGTGGGCCACGTGCCCGTGGCGCCGAACGTCATCGACGGCGAGGAGGCGCGCTTCCACTTCGCGGGAGAGGCGGGCCTGCGTGTGGATCGAGCCTCGAGCCGCGCGTTGTTCACGTCGCCTACGCGGCTGTCGGACGACGAGCTCCTCCACCCGTTCTTGGCGCCGGTCGGCGCCGCCTTTGCGTGGTGGGCCCACCGCGAGGCGTTCCACGCCGGCGCGGTCGTCATCGACGGGCGAGCGTGGGCGATCGTCGGCGACAAGGGAGCCGGGAAGAGCACGCTGCTCGCGGCGCTCGGGACGGCCGGGCACCCAGTCGTCTGCGACGACATGCTCGTCCTCGCGGACGGCATGGCCTTCGCCGGGCCCCGTTGCGTCGACCTGCGCGAGCCCGCGGCCGAGCAGCTGGGCGTCGGAGAGTGCACGCTGCGCCCTCCGGAGCCCCGGTGGCGGGTGCGCCTGGCACCGGCGCCACCCGTGACGCCGCTGGCCGGTTGGATCTTCCTCGCCTGGGGCGAGGAAGCCGGCACCGCGCCGATCCCCGCGTCGGTGCTGCTCCCTCGCTTGGCCGCCAATCGCAGCATCCTCGTGGCGCCCGGAGACCCGGCCGTACTGCTCGACCTGGCCGCGCTCCCCGCGTGGGAGCTCCGTCGTCCCGCCGAGTGGTCCGCCCTCTCAGACTCGGCGGACCGGCTCGTCAACCTCGCCGCGAGCGCCTGACCCGACGGTTCCGGTCTCCGATGACGGGGCGGGAGGGCGCAGGTCGAGATAGGCGGCCGCCTGGAGGGAGAACAGCCGCGCGTAGAGCCCGTCGAGCTCGACGAGCTCCTCGTGGGTTCCCTCTTCCACGACGCATCCCTCGTCGAGGACGTAGATGTGGTCGGCGGACCGGACGCTCGAGAACCGGTGCGAGATGAGCACCACGGTCTTTCCGGCGGCGAGGTCGCGCATCCGGTCGAAGAGGTCCTGCTCGGCTTGCGGGTCGAGCGCGGCGGTGGGCTCGTCGAGGACGAGGAGGGGGGCGTCGCGGAAGAACGCTCGTGCCATCGCAACCCGCTGCCACTGCCCCATGGACAGCTCCCGCCCTCCTTCGAACTGGCGGCCGAGCCGCGTCGAGTACCCATCGGGCAGCCCGGTGATCAGATCGTGGGCCCCCGCCTGCACGGCCGCCCGCTCGATCGCGCCGGCGTCGTCGCTGCGCTCGTGCCGGCCAACGGCGATGTTCTCGCGAACCGTCAGGTGGAACTGCGCGAAGTCCTGGAACACCCCGCTGACCGAACGACGGACTTCCTGCGGGTCGCAGTCGTGCACGTCGACGTCGTCCCACAGGATCCGGCCCTCCGTGGGTTCGTAGAGGCTGCAGAGGAGCTTGGCCAAGGTGGTCTTGCCCGAGCCGTTGCGGCCGACGAGTGCGACCACCTGGCCGCGGTCGACCCGACACGAGACGTGGCGCAGCGCCCAGCGGTCGGAGCCCGGGTAGCAGAAGCTCACGTCGTCCACTGCGAGGGTCGAGAAGCCCGGCGGCGCGGCCGTCGGCGGAGCGGCGTCCTCGAGGGTCGGCTCGAGGGCGACGAACGTGTTGAAGTCCTCGAGGAACAGCGCCCCCTCGTGGAGGCTCCCGGCGCTCGCATAGATGGAGCGGAGCCGGAGCATGAGCTGCTGCACCGCGATCGCGGCGATCGTGGCCGCCGAGAGCTCCAGCCGTCCGTCTAGGACCATCGACACGAGGATCGCCAGCGTGGCCGCGGTCAGGACGGCGGAGAGGATCCCCGCCGGCAGCAACCGGCGCAGGCGCGTGCGCACCATGACGCGGAGCTCGTCGACCCGGCGGTCGTAGAGCTGCTCGTACCGGGTCCGCAGCGGCGGCGCGAGGTCGAAGATCCGCACCTCCTTCGCGAACTCCCTCCCCATGAGCACGTGGGCGAGGTAGCGCCGCTCACGGTCCGTCGTGGTGATCCCGTAGGCGAAGGCGTGGGCGGTGTGGCTGTTCCGGAGGGTGGCGAGCCAGAGGGGGAGCGAGGAGATCGCCACGAGGGGGATCAGGATCGGTTCGATGGTCAGCAGGGCGATGCAGATGCCGGCGACCGTCACCAGTCCCGTCACGAACGAGAGGAGCGAGACGGTCATCTGCCAGGGTCGGGACTGCCCGGCGATCAGGGCGCGTTGAAGGCGGTCGAAGAACGCCGGGGTCTCGAAGGCCTCGAGGTCGACGGCCACGGCGACGCGCATGAGCCGGTCGTCGACGTAGCGCGTCACCAGCTCGGCCACGACGCGCTGCTGCTCGGACTGGAGGGCCGTCAGGACGGCGATGACGACCCCGGTGCCCACGACGAGCCCAAGCTCGGGGGCGACCGTGCCCAGTCCGCTGTCGGTCTCCGCGGCAGCGAACAGGGCCGAGAGCAGCTGCTTGCCGGCAAGCAGCTCGACCGCGATCGCGACGCCGCCGACGACCTGCAGGATGGCGGCCCACCCGCACGCCCCCCTGCTGGCCGCCCAGACCAGGTGCAGGCACTCCCGCACGGCGGAGGGCAGGCGTCGCAGCCGGCCGCTCTGTGGCTCGGACTGGGGTACCTCGTAGATCGAGAGCGCGCGGGACGGTCGCGAAGCGGGACCGTCCGGGTCCGAGCCGGTGCCGGGTGGCTCGCCGCTCAGCCGGAACCTCGCCTGGACAGGACCGCAGGGATGGTCTTGGCGAGCATCACGAGGTCGATGAGCAGTGACCAGTTGTGCACGTAGTAGAGGTCGAGCCTGGTGTACTCCTCGAAGGAGGCGTCGGAGCGACCGTTGACCTGCCACATGCCGGTGATCCCCGGGCGCACGGCCAGCCGGTCGTGGAGCTCCGAGCTCCAGCCCTCGACCTCGCTGGGCAGTGCCGGCCGAGGGCCGACGAGGCTCATCTCCCCGCGCACGACGTTCCAGAGCTGGGGGATCTCGTCGATCGACAGCATCCGCAGGACTCGGCCGACCCTCGTGATCCGGGGGTCATCGCGCATCTTGAAGAGGGGCCCGTCGACCTCGTTCTTGTCCCAGACGTGGGCGATCCGCGCCTCGGCGTCGCGCACCATGCTGCGGAGCTTGAGGATCTCGAAGCTGTGGCCGTCGAGTCCGACGCGGCGCTGGCGGAACAGCACCGGGCCAGGCGAGTCGATCTTGATGGCCAGGGCGGCGACGGCGAGGACGGGAGCGGCGATGATCAGCGAGATCGACGCCAGCACGACGTCGAAGATGCGCTTGGCGATGCCGCGCCAGCCGCCGAGCCGCACCGGCTCCACGTAGAGCATCGGGATGCGGCCGACGCGGTCGATGGTCAACCGCTCCGGAGCCACGTCGCAGAGACCGGTGCAGATCTGGACGTGCAGGTCGGCGGCCGTCAGGTCGAAGGCCAGCCGGCTCGACGCCTGGAGGTCGAGCGGCGTCGCGGCGATGAGCACGCTATCGATGCCATGGTGCCGAAGGGTCTCGGCCGCGGACGCGACGCCCCCGAGGACGGGCAAGCCGTCGACGGTGCCGCCGGTAGGAAGATCGTCGTCGATGAAGCCAACGACGCGGTGGCGCGGGGCGCGCGCTTCGGACATCATGCGAGCGAGGTCACGGCCCTGCTCGTTGGCCCCGATGATGACCACCGAGTGCTGGAGTCGGCCGCGGCTCCGCAGCGAGTCCATCGTCCGGCGGGCGATGTCCCGCGTGAGGCTCAGCGCGAGGACCCCGAGCGCGAACGTCAGGACCAACCAGCTGCGGGGGATGTACACCTTGGTCATCGAGGCCACCGCCGCGGTGGTCATGACGCTGGCGCCAGCGGCATGGACGACCCGCCGGAACTCGAGGAGCCGGCTGGACACGTAGTGGTCGTTGTAGAGGCGGTAGTGCGCCAGGAAGGCCATCCAGACGGGCAGCGAGGCGCTGCCGACCATCAAGAGCCTCGTCGGGGAGCTGATCGCCAACTCGCTGGGGAGCGAGTGGTGGAAGATCGTCGCCGCGGTCATCGCGATGACCACGGCGAGCAGATCAGCGGCCAGGCGGGCCACCTTCACGATCAGGAAGCGCCGAGATGGCCTGGAGGCCGTCTGGGGCCCGTCGTGATCCTGGCCGGGACTGCCCTCCGGGCGCACGCGGGCACCGGCGCGCGACGGTGTCGCCAGGCCGGTCCGTCGAGCCGCGCTGCCTGGGCGGCTGGGTAGGACCCCTCGCGCCGTGTCGCCCATATGCCCTCTCACCCCGCCTCGACTGATCGACCGCCAGCCGGCGAGCCGGTGATCGGCACGACTCGGCAGAGGTAGAAATCTAGACCCGCCGAGGGGCTCCTGCCAAGGGTCTTCGTCACGCTGAGCGCGTGATCAGTCACGACCCGGGTGACCTGGGGGTCGATCTGTTGTACCTTCGCTCGGAGTTGGGCGGGCAGGGCGCGGTCCACGGTGCACTGCCGAGGGCAGGCCCTGGGCGATCGTCCGGATCCGCCGTGACGGCGAACAGGGGAGCGGATCATGGCGGACGAGGATCGTGGAGCTGACGCAGGGGCGGAGCGGTGCTGAGCGGCCTGCTCGCGCAGGTGCCGGCCCCTGTCGTGGCGCTGAAGCCGGGCGAGGTGCTCGGCTTCGTGCTGGTGGACATCACGATCATCCTGATCGCCGCGCTGGTGTTCGGTGCCCTCGCCCGACGGCTGGGCCAACCCACCGTCGTCGGGCAGATCGTGGCCGGCGTGGTCCTGGGCCCCTCCCTGCTCGGACCCACGCTGTTCACCTGGGGCGGTTCGTGGGACCTCCTGCACTGCGACGTGAGCCTGGCCAGCACCCAGGGCGTCCCCAGCATCACGAGCTGCGTGTTCCCGCCCCAGGCCAGGTCGGCCATCAGCGTCATCGGGCAGCTCGGGCTGATCTTCTACATGTTCCTCGTGGGGACCGAGGTCGACTTCTCGAGGCTCCGCGGCAGGGGGCGGGCGATCGGCACCGTGGCGGTGGGCGCGGTGGCCTTCCCGCTGGGGCTCGGCCTCCTGATCGGGCCCACGCTCTACAACCAGCGGTGGGTGGCAGGGTTCGGCGGCGACGCACAGCCGTCGCAGATGGCCTTCAGCCTGATGGTCGGCGCGATGCTGGCCGTGACCGCCTTCCCGGTCATGGCCCACATCCTTCAGGAGAAGGGGCTCAGCCGGAGCGTGATGGGGTCGGTGGGCATCGCGGCCGCGGCCACCGTCACCGTGCTGATGTTCCTCCTGGTCGGCACGGCGGCCAGCGTGGCTCGCCATGCGTCCGCCGGTGACATCCTCCTCAAGGTCGTATGGGCGGTGGTCTACATCGGCGTGCTCTTCCTGGTCGTCCGACCGCTCCTCGCGCCCCTGGGGCGCGCGGCGGAGGAGCAAGGTGCGGTCACCCAGGGGATGTTCGGGGCGATCTTCGTCCTTGTGTTCGCGTCGAGCTACGTCGCCGATCGGATCGGGATCAACGTGATCCCAGGCGCCTTCCTCGCCGGTGCGATCCTGCCCGCCCGTGAGCTGATCTTCCAGGAGATGCGGGCCAAGCTGCGCGACCTCACCGTGGTCGTGCTCCTGCCCGTCTTCCTGGCCTTCAGCGGCCTCAACACGGACTTCACGACGCTCGGCGTCGCGTACATGGGCGGCATCGCGCTCTTCCTGGTCGCGGGTGTGGTGGGCAAGTGGGTGGGAGGCGCCGTCTCCGCGCGAGCCGCTGGCCTGTCGTGGGCCGAGGGCAACCTCCTCGGCGTGCTCATGAACTGCCGGGGCCTGCTCATCCTGGTGGCCGCGCTCATCGCCCTGCAGTCCAACGTGATCTCCCCGGCGCTCCAGACCGGAGCGGTGCTCATGGCCCTCATCACCACGGCGATGACCGGCCCGCTGTTCGACGCGTTCCTCCCCGCGGCGGTCGCGGCCTCGGAGCCAGCGGCCGTCGGATCCCCTGAGCGATGATCGCCACGGACAGTGGCGGAACGAACTCCCGTCGCATACGATGCGCCGCGCCGCGAGGCGACGGCTGAGATGAAGGGCGGATCATCGATGAAGACCGACGTGCTGATCATCGGGGGCGGCCCCGGCGGCGCCACCGCGGCGATGCGACTGATCGAGCGGGGCATCACCCCGGTGATCGTCGAGCGCGAGCAGTTCCCCCGCTACCACATCGGTGAGTCGATGACGGGCGAGTGCGGCGCGCTGCTGCGCCAGCTCGGCTTCGGCGACCGGATGCTGACGGCCAAGCACCCTGTGAAGCAGGGGGTGAACGTGTGGGGTCCGAAGGGCAAGGCCGACTGGTGGCTGCCCGTGATGCGCCGTGATGAGGACGACGGTCCGCTGCAGGAGCAGTTCACCTGGCAGGTCCGGCGCAGCGAGTTCGATGCCATGCTGCTCGACGAGGCGCTGGCACGGGGCGCGGAGCTCGTGCAGGGCCGGGCCTCGGAGCCCCTGATCGCCGAGGACGGCGTGACCGTGCGAGGCGCGCGGGTGCGCACGGAGGACGGCAGCGAGGTCGACATCGAAGCCCAGCTCACGCTCGACTGCTCGGGCCAGGCCAGCTTCCTCGCCAACCACCACGTCACCGGCCCGAAGTACCTGGGCGCCTACGACAAGCAGATCGCCATCTTCAGCCAGGTGGACAACTACGTCCGCGACAACGGGAACGATCGAGAGCGGTCACCCGGCAACACGCACATCTTCTACAAGAAGAAGTACCACTGGGGCTGGGCCATCCCGATCGACGACGACGTGACGAGCGTGGGCATCGTGGTGCCGGCCCAGTACTTCCGGGAGGCCGGCGAGTCGAAGCCCGACTTCATCGCGCGGGAGATCCGTGAGCTCAACGGCCAGCTCAGCGGCCGTGTGCCCGAGGTCAACCTCGTCGAGGACGCCCACGTCATCCCGAACTACTCGTTCCAGGTGCGGAAGTTCGCCGGGCCGGGCTACATCTGCGTCGGCGATTCCCACCGCTTCGTGGATCCCATCTTCTCCTTCGGTCTCTACGTGACGATCGCCGAAGCCGGCTATGCGGCCGCCGTGGCGGAGTCGTGGTTGGCGGGCGAGGGCCGTGACAGCGACAACCCCTTCCACGACTACATGGTTTCGATGGAGCGCGCGATCGACAACCTCGAGGACGCGATCGACACCTTCTGGGAGAACCCGCTGGCCTTCTCGGTCTTCGTGCACGACCGGTACCGCAGCCCGATGATCGACGTCTTCGCGGGTCGGATCTACGACGGCATGCCGAACGACGGCCGCGACAAGGCGCTCGGCGCCTTCCGGTCGCTGCTCAAGCGCGAACGCACCTACGACGAGGACGGGCTCTACTCGATGCCCATCGGTTCGCGGTTCCAGCCCGAGCGCGCCCCGCTCTGGGACAGCGCGCTCGACAGCGTCGAGACGACCGAGGCATGGATGCGGGAGTACGCAGCCGCGTCGGCCTGACGTCCCGTCAGCGCCGCCAGGCCGTGAGGTCCCGGTCGAGGAGCGACTCGAGCACGCCGAGATCGTCCGCATAGGTCGCTCGGAGGCGTGCTTCGAGCCCAGGCTCCACGGTCGGGCGGGGGGATCTGAACACGCGCGCGAGCACCGCTCGGTCGACGGCGACCACCCCGGCGCTCAACAGCGCCGCGACCGGGCGTCGCCTCCGGCGCGGCTGGTACGAGTACTCCGTGGCGGAGTCCCATGACCAGGCGAACCGGCGCCGAGCTCGCAGGAACCGCAGGCGCCGCGGATCGTGCACCCCCGCGTTCGTCGTGCGGCTCACCGCGGTCGGGCGGTGGGTGGGATCCACGCCCAGGAACTCGTAGACGCGGGCGAAGGTCGCAAGGTCCCCGAGGTCGTCGTCGAGGAGGGTGAGCACCTGATCCGCGCTGAAGGCATCGAGGTACCGGGACAGGTGACGGCCGTAGTGACCGAGCTCGAGGATCTCCGCGGCCCGCGGGTAGCTCGGGTCGGTCCAGCCATCCAGGAGCCGTGTGAGCCCCGCGTCGAGCGGGACCAGGGGTAGGAGCCCGAACTGGACGTACCAGGAGTAGGCGGAGATGGCGCGGGCGACCGGGTCGCGGAGCACCGCGAGCAGCCGGACCTCCGGCGCGAGCGAGCGGATGTTGGAGGGGCACTCGGGGCGAGCGAGGTAGTCCGGCCGCTGGATGCCGAGCTTCTGCGCCGCGGAGGCGTCGGCGAAGACGGCGCGGAGGGCTGACACTGGGCTGGACTCGAAGAACGGGTGCTCGAAGTACGGGACCTCGTCGCGGCACATGAACAGGCCGGGGTGGTCGCGGAGGCACGCGCTGACGTAGGTCGATGCCGACCGCTGGGCGCCGATCACGACGAAGTCGACCGGCGGGCGAGCATCGCTCACGGGCCGCTCTCGGGGTTCGCGGTCTGTCCGTCGACCTCGTAGCCGGCCGCTCGGAGCGCGGGTCGGCAGACCTGGTCGAACCGGTCGCGGATGTCGGGCTCGACGAGATCGGCCCACTCGAGCTCGGTGTCGGGGCGGACGAAGGGCGTGCCGTCGGTGGACTTCGAGGCCAGGAACGCGCTGTGCGCCTCCTTGGCCCGCATGCCGTCCTTCGTGTTGGCTGCGACGACCTCTTCGAGCGAGGGTCGGCCCGGCCCACGGTCTGCGGCGCCACAGAACGCGAGGACTCGGTGCAGCTCCGCCACGGTGTCCCTCCGAAGGTCCTCGTACCGGACGTGGAGCACGTCGGCACGCTCCGAGCGCTGGAGCGCGACCGCGGCGAGCACGTGATCGTGCCAGGGCCCGTAGTTGTCCACCCCCCCTTCGAGGAACCGCCGGACGAACTCGGACGTGCCGCCCTCGAACGTTCCGTAGCGGCGTTGGTGGGCCAGGTAGGACAGCGCGACGTCCCGGCCGTCCCGGGCGAGGTAGACGATCCGCTGGCCGGGTCGGGCGAGGAACGGCTCGACCGGCTCATGGGTGCGCAGGATGCGCCCCCCGTCAGGGAGCAACGAACGTGCCCGACGGTGGCGACCGACCCTCGGCACAGTGTCACGCACCGAGTCGAAGTCGGCGCCCTCGGCGGTGAGGGCGTGCGCGAGCAGGAACCGCAGCCACGTGCTCCCGGACTTCGGATAGGACACGAGCAGGACGTCCGTCGGGCGCAACCCGCGATGGCGCCAGCGCACGACGCGTCGTCGGACGACGGGCTGCAGGTGACTCGGGAGCAGCTTCGCTGCCTCCGACAGTTCCACCACGGCCGCCCTCCCATGTGCCACCACGAACCGCCTCCGCCCTCGGTGAGACTAGTCGGGTACGATGCCACGCGTCCTCGGCGGGCGTGGGCTACATGAGCGAAGGGAACCCTGATGAGCACGACCTCCATCGGGTTGGATGTCTCCGTTCCAGCACTCGTCACCGGCGGAGGCGGCTTCATCGGCGGTCACCTCGTGGCGCGACTGCGGTCCGAGGGCTTCACGCAGATCCGCTCGGTCGACTGCAAGCCGCTGGACGACTGGTACCAGCGCTTCGACGATGCGGACTCGCGGGTGCTCGACCTCTCGAGGCTCGAGAGCTGCCACGAGGCCGCCGAGGGGATGGGCTACGTCTTCCACCTCGCCGCCGACATGGGTGGGATGGGCTTCATCGAGAACAACAAGGCCCTGTGCATGCTCTCGGTGCTCCCCAGCACCCACATGCTCGTGGCGGCCCGCGACGCCGGCACGCAGCGGTTCTTCTACTCGTCGTCCGCGTGCGTCTACGCCGCCGACAAGCAGACCTCGCCCGAGGTGGTGGCCCTGCGGGAGGATGACACCTACCCGGCCATGCCGGAGGACGGCTACGGCTGGGAGAAGCTCTTCACCGAGCGCATGGCCCGGCACTTCTGGGAGGACTTCGGCCTGGAGACCCGCGCCGCCCGGTACCACAACGTCTACGGCCCGCTCGGCACCTACGACGGTGGGCGGGAGAAGGCGCCGGCGGCGATCTGCCGGAAGGTCATCGCGGCCAAGCTGTCCGGCTCGAACGAGATCGAGATCTGGGGCGACGGCGAGCAGACGCGCAGCTTCACCTACATCGACGACTGCCTCGACGGCACGCTTCGCCTCACTGCCTCCGATTGCCACGAGCCGCTCAACATCGGGAGCAGCGAGCTGGTGACGATCAACGAGATGGTCTCCATGTGCGAGGAGATCGGTGGCGTGAAGCTGGAGCGCAGGTACCTGCTCGACGCCCCGCAAGGCGTGCGGGGTCGCAACAGCGACAACACCCGCGTGCGGTCCGAGCTCGCGTGGGAGCCCTCGATCGGCCTGGCGGACGGCCTGGCGCGGACCTACGCGTGGATCCAGGACCAGATGACCGCGTCCGCGGGCTCCTCTCCGGCATCGGTGTCCTCGCCCACTTCGTGATCCGCCCGGCGTGGTCCTCCCTGGTCCGAGCCACCGTCGCCATCGCCGTCCTCGCGGCCTCGATCGGCGCGGCGGTCGTGCTGGATCGGGATCCCGAGCGGTCGGCGCCGACCACCACGAGCCCCGCCCCGACGCCTTCCTCGGGATCGCCCCAGGCCGACCGCCGGTACGTGACGATCGGGACCACCAACGGCCAGCAGCTCACCGACGCCGAGTACCGGGACATTGCGGACGGCTACTCGGTCGTGGTGCTCGCCAAGTTCCACGCGGGCTGGGACATCGCGCTGCACCACGAGGCCGTCCGGCGCCTCAAGGAGCTCAACCCCGACATCAAGGTGTTCGCGTACATGTCGACGAAGTACTGGTTCGACGCCAACCGGTGGGGGGACGCGGAGATCGACCCTGACTGGTTCCTCCGCGACGACGACGGCGACGTCGTCCGCGTGACCTCGGCCTCGTACGACCCGGAGAGCAAGGATCTCGGGAGCTACGTAGACGTCGCCGACCCCGACTACCGGGAGTGGCTGCTCGGTGTCGCCCGCTCATGGATCGCCGCGGCTCCCTACGACGGCATCCGCTTCGACGCGGCTGATCCGATCGGCGACCACGGTGACCGGGACATCGCGAAGTGGGAGGGCCTGCTCTCGCCGGAGCGCATCGACGCCTACAACGACGGGATCGTCACGTTGCTGACGGACCTCCGCGCGAGCCTCGCGCCGTCGCAGGTCCTCTTCAACGGCATCTCGCCCAGCCCGATCCGCGGACCGGGCCGCGACCTCGACATGCTCGAGTTCACGGACGGTGCGATGGACGAGGCCTTCTGCCTGTCCGGCGCCGGCGAGGTGCTCGACATCGAAGCGGACATCGAGATCATGCAGCGCCATCCCGACAAGCTCCTGCAGCTCCGCGTGCCGAGCCCTGGCGGCTCGCTCGACCCGGCCGAGCGGCGCCGGCTCGAGCGGCTCTGCGTCGCCAGCTTCCTGCTCGGCTGGCAACCGGGATCCACCTACTTCAACATGGGCACCGGCTACGGCACCGACCAGCTGTCGCAGCAGCCTCCCGACATCGACCTCGACCTCGGCGCGCCGACCGAGGCGATGCGCCGCGAGGGCGGTGCTCTCCGACGCCGGTTCGAGGACGGCGCGGTGTACGTGAACCTCGGCACCGCGCCCGTCGCGGTGGAGCTGCCGGCGCCGATGGTGCAGATGGACGCGGGCGTGGCGGTGGGCACTGTTCACGGTGCGGTCACCATCGAAGCCCAGGACGCCGTGCTATTCCTGTACGAGCCGTCCCAGGCCAGTTGAACGGAGCCCACCCGAGCATGAGGATCCTGGTCCACGACTACTCGGGCCACCCCTTCCAGGTGCAGCTCAGCCGGGCGCTCGCGGCGCGCGGCCATGACGTGCTCCACCTGCACTGCTCGTCGTACCAGACGGGCAAGGGAGCCGTGTTCCGCCGCGAGGGCGATCCCCCCAACCTGGAGATCGATGCGATCGACCTGGGCCGGTCGTTCGACCGCTATGTCCTCATCCGACGCTTGCGCCAGGAGTTCAGCTACGGAGCCGCCTTCGGCCGCCGCGCCCTCCGCTTCGACCCGGAGATCATCGTCTCGAGCAACGACCCGCTGTTCGCCAAGACCCGGGCGGCAGTTTGGTGCCGCCGCCACGGCGTCCCGTGGGTGTTCTGGCTGCAGGACATCTACAGCGTCGCCATGGCCGCCTACGCGAGCCGCCGGTTTGGGGCGCCCGGTCGGCTCCTCGGGAAGGCCTTCCAGGCGATCGAGCGCCAGCTGCTCCACGAGGCCGATGACATCGTCGCCATCACCGGAGACTTCCGGCCGGTGCTGCGGACCTGGGGCCTCTCCGAAGCGCAGTGCCACGTCATCGAGAACTGGGCCCCGCTCGAGGACCTCGACGTGCGAGCCAAGGACAACCCGTGGTCGCGCGCCCACGGTCTCCACGACAAGCGGGTGCTCCTCTATTCGGGCACCCTCGGCCTCAAGCACGATCCGCACCTGCTGACCGACCTCGCCCGCCGCTACAAGGACGACGGGGTGATGGTGGTCGTCGTGTCCCAGGGCGCCGGCGCGACTTGGCTCGAGCGCGAGCAGCGGGTGCAGGGCCTCAGCAACCTCGTCCTCCTGCCCTACCAGCCGTTCGACGCGCTGCCCGACGTGCTGGGCACGGCCGACGTGCTCCTCACGCTCCTCGACCCAGGCGCCGCGGTGTTCTCGGTGCCATCGAAGATCCTGACCTACCTGTGCGCCGGACGGCCCGTGCTGGCGGCGATGCCCCCGCAGAACCTGGGTGCCCGCACGATCGAGCGAGCCGGCGCGGGCGTCGTCGTGTCGCCGAAGGACGTCGCAGGGTTCCTGGCCGCTGCTGGCGAGCTGCTGGCGGATCCGGCGCGATGCCAGGCCCTCGGCGCCAGCGCCCGGGCGTATGCCGAGCGGACCTTCGACATCGACACCATCGCCGACCGCTTCGAGGGCGTCCTGGCCGGCGCGGTGGAGCGAGCTCGGAGCCGCAGCTGAGCCGACCGACCGCGGTGGGTCAGCGGGCGAGGCTGTCGTAGAGACGGCGCCTCCGCTCGACGAACGCCTCCTCGGTGAACCGCTCGTTGAAGACCGCACGGCATCGCGGCCGCAGCGCGTCGAACGAGCCGTGGGCGGCCGCCACCGCTCCCGGCACGTCGTCCCAGGATGCGACGACACCGGTCCCGTCCTCCGCCACGCTGTCCGCCACCACGTTCGGCGGGAAGGCGAGCGTCGGGAGCCCTGCCGCGAGCGCCTCCATGTAGGTCAGCCCGAACGTCTCGAACCAGCGGCTGGGGAACACGAGACCGAACGCTCGCTGCATCTGCTCCACGACTTTGGGTCGGCCCAGGCGTCCGAGGAGCTCGATGCGCTTCCCGATGCTTGCGGTCTTCAGCCCGCTCGCCAGCGGGCCATCGCCCACGATGCGGAGCGGCACCTCCGCGGGCCAGGCGTCGACCAGACGGTCGATGCCCTTCTCGGGTGAGAGGCGGCCGACGAAGAGCCACGCCTCGTCTCGGCGATCACCGGGCCCGGGGTCCATGCCGGCGGGGAGGAAGTGCCAGGCGCGGGTCATCCGCGCATCGGGGATCCCGGCGGCGGCGAACACCGAGCGCGCACGCTCGGAGAGCACGAGCAGGGCGGCCGCCGCGCGCAGCAGGCGATCGTGGGTCGGTCCGCGCCGCCCGGCCCAGGCGAGCGGCACGGTAGCGAGCGCGGAGTCCCGGTAGCACCCGTGGCGGACCCCTGACCAGCGGTGCCCGTCTGCGCACAGGGTGCAGACGGCACCGTCCCGGAACAGGTAGCCGTTGGCGCAGACCGGTCGGTAGCTGTGCATCGTGGCGACAACGGGGGCAGGGGAGCGGTCGACCCAGCGGTTCCCGAGGTAGGGGAAGAGGCTGTGGACGTGGACGACGTCGGGCTGGAAGCCGCGCAGCTCCTTCAACGGCGAGATGCCGATCCCGGTGGCCACCGTCATCGCCCCGGACAGCGTGTGAAGCGGCCGCCGGGCGAGGTCGTCGTTGCGCACCGCCGCCAGGTGCACCTCGATGTCGGCTCGCTCGAGGGCGGCCCGCTCCGCGTCGACCACCTCGTTCTCACCGCTCGGGACATCCCCGGCGTGGAAGTTGTGGACGATCGCCACCTTCACGAGCCCGTCGTCCCGTCGCTCCTGTCGAGGTAGCGCTGGCGGCGGTCGTAGCCCCAGAGAGCGGACACGAACCCGCCGGAGAGCCAGTACCCGAGGTTGCGGGCGTCGGACTCCCGCTGCCCGCCGAGTCGGCTGGGATCGAGGCGCACCAGCCGGTAGTCGACGCGCCGCCGCGGTTCGAAGAGGTGGCGGCGGGGGAGCCCGTCGCCGGTGGCGGCTCCGGCCAGCCCGCTCGTGTTCAGCCCCGCGAAGGCCCCGATCCGCTGCAGCTCCGCGTCTGGGTCGCGGGCGAGGTCCTCGTAGCGGCACAGCAGGTACCGATCTGATGGAACGCGCGCGCGCAAGAGCACGCCGATCAGGAGGTTCTTGACCAGCCAGGGCGCGAGGGCGATCGGGGTGGGTGGCAAGCGGCGGCCGTCGGCGCGCCGCTGCTTGGAGCGCAGGTAGCCGCGGCCATCGCGGACGATGTGGACCACCCGGACGTCGAAGCCGCTGTCGTGCACCAGCGCCGCGGCCCGCGAAGCGTTCTTCGACGAGTCGACGAGGACGGTGCTCTCGGTGGTGCGCGCGACTGCGCCGAAGATCGTGACGGCGACCCTGGCGTAGGCGACGCGCACCCGTGACCCGAGGAGCGTCCAGTGGGCGCGACGCTCCTTCAGTGGGAGCGGCGACAGGCGGTGAAGGTCATCGAGCTGGCCGATCGAGGCCAGTGCAGCGGTCGCGGCCGAGCACGGGGCGCACGATGCCGGCGGCTCGCCGCAGTCGCACTCGGTCGCGTCCCGGTACCGATGGAACCCGCCGACCTCACCGAGGCTGCGAGCCCCGGGAGCGTTGCCCAGGATGGCGTCGAGCATCGTCGACCCGCAGTGCTGAGCGCCGGCCAGGTAGATGATCCGGGGTCGGTCCATCGGCGCCGACCCGGGTTCGGCGTCGGTCATCGTCGACTGCCGACCTCGGTGTCGTCTTCGTCCGCGGTCGCGGCGTACCCGAGCCACGCGTTGGCCGGGAGAACGTAGGGAGACACGAGCGCCCGCTCCTCGTCGGACAGCGGGGCCCGTCGGGTGGCGGCTTCCCCTTCGTACTCGCTCGCGAAGCGCGCCAGCACCTGGTCGGAGCCCCGGAGCCCGCAGAACGACACCATGGCGTCGATGGCGTCGGCGTCGAGGTCTTCGAGACGCAGCTCGAGGTACCGCTCGGCGGGCAGGGTCCGCCCGAAGGAGCTCGTCTGCTCGACGCACGCACGCCACTGCATTGCGGCTGCCTCGAGGCGGCCGAGCTCGTCGGCCATCTGCTGCAGGCCGGCGAGCCGTGGCCCGTAGAGCGAGGTGTGGCGCCCCGCGCCGGTCGCCCGCCGGATCAGCTCGGGCACGTAGTGGCGCAGCTGCGACGGTCGGGCTTCCCGGAACCGCCGTTGGAGCTTTCGCATCTGCTTGCCGTCGAGACCGGTGCCGCGGCGCTCCCAGAACGACCGCATCGACGGCACCGCACCCCAGCCGTTGCGCGTGATGTGGACAAAGCGGGCGTCCGGGAACACGGCGTCCACGAACACGGGGCGCACGGAGTTCGCAGGTGTCTTCTCCGCCAGCCGGGTGCGGCCCTCGTCCCGCAGCAGCGCGGCGAAGCTGGCGTGGATGTGGTCGACGACCTCGGGCCTGGCGTGGGGAGCGCGCAGCTCGTCGGACCGGCCGTCGTTGCCGAAGCGCCACACCAGGCGCGGCTCGCGGGCGACCGCGACGTCAGGATGAGCTCCCACCAGGTCGGCCAGGAGGGTCGTGCCCGAGCGGGGTGCGCCGATGAGGATGATCGGCTCGGAGATCCGCTCGCCACCCATCATGCGACCCCTGACGGGGGCCGCCACAAGGCGAGGTCGAGGCCCGTGACCCGCTCAGTGAGCAGCACGTCGTCCTCGAAGTGCTCCCACAGCTGTCGGCGCTCGGCCTCGGAGAGGGCATGGCCGGCGCCCATCCCATCGGAGCGCTTCACCAGGCGGACGAGACCCGCCCGCTTGGCGGCGGTGATCACGGGATCCAGGTTGTGGCGTCGCAGCCAGCGCGCCCGGTTCACGGCCGCTCCGTAGAGGTGCCGGCTCCGCGGGGTGAAGGCCTCGTTCGTCGGACCCACCAGCTCGGTCGGGAAGCGCCCGGCGTCGAGACCCAGGTGGTCCGCGAGTCGCTGCCGGGTGCCGTCAGGATCCTGGACCGCCTGTTCGAACACCAGCACGAGCAGCTGCTCCGGGTTGAACTCGTCGAACCACGGGACAAGGTAACGACCGTAGCGACCCCAGTCGATCGCCGCGGGGTACCGCTCCACGAACTCCGCGAAGCTGGCGCGATCGTTGTCCTGGCGCTGCCGGAACCGATAGTGCGAGAACGCGCGATCGACGGGGTTCCGCAGCACGAGCACGAAGCGGTCGATCGAGGGCATCGTCCGCACCCGGGCCGGCACGGCCTCGCCGTAGAGGTAGTGGGGGGTGAACTCACCGATCGCCACGGGTGGACGGCTCGGGTCGACCTGGAAGAAGTGCTGGTACCAGTCCACGCCACGGTCGAAGTGGAGGTCGAAGTAGTGGATCTCCTTGCGGTGGGGCGACATGGCCACGTCCGGATGGCCCGTCAACAGCTCGGTGAGCCACGTCGTGCCCGCCTTCGGGGCGCCGATGCCGAGGAACGTCGGCAGCGATCGCGTGGCTGGCGCGCCTGATGACGTCATCGATCACCCCACCTTCGCCCGAGCTGCCCTGGCCGCCTCGTTCTGCTGACGGAGAGGGTACTCGCCGCCGCGTCGCGGCGTCTCAGCCCGGGGTGATCGTGCCCAAGGCGCTGAAGTCGCCGGCGGCCGCCCCCACCACCGCGGACAGGGTGACCTTGAACGTCTCGGCCCCCTCGCTGATCGCGTCGGCGTTCACGGTGACCGTGATGGTCTTGGTCGTCACCCCGACCGGGAGCGTCATCGAGCCCGATGCGGATGCGTAGTCGCCCGGCGCGACGGCAGAGGAGTTGGAGGTGGCCCAGTTGAAGGTCACCGCCCGGCCGACGGCTCCGGTCAGCGAGACCGTGAACCGCAGGGTCCGCGTGCCCGACGTGGGCTCCGAGACGCTGGCGTCGGTGATCTTCAGCGTGGGCAGCGGATCGTCGTCGAGGATGATGGCTGACGCCGAGTTGGTGATGATCACTGCCCCCGTGGCGTTCGAGGGCACCATCTGGAACATCTCGTCCGCCTCCGAGAGGGCGTCCTGCGCGATCGGCACCGAGATGTACGTGGCGGTCACGCCGGCCGGGATGACCAGTCGACCCGACGTGGCCTGGAAGTCAGCCGGTGTGGTGGCGCTCCCCCCGACGGCTGTGTAGTCGACGGACACCGCGGACGACGCAGCGGTCGAGAGCGTGACCAGGAACGTCGCGGCGGCCGACTCGGTGGTCGTGGTGTCCGCGATGTACAGCTTCGGCGCGACCGTCGGGTCCGTGATCGTGAGCACGGCGGTCCCGTCCGCCACGGTCGTGTTGGTCGGGTTCGAGAGCACGAGCGTCAGGGTCTCGCTCCCCTCGGTGTAGAGCGTGTCCGCGTTGATGGTCACCCCGACGGTCTTGGACGTGACGCCGGCCGCGAGGGTCACGGTCCCGGATGCGGCGGTGTAGTCAGCCGGTTGCACCGCTGTGCCGTTGACCGTCGTGTACTGCACGGTGATGTCGCGGTCGCTGACCTCCGAGAGCGTCAGGGTGGACGTGAGGACGGCGGTGCCGGAGCTGGGCTCCGCTCGGGTGGCGTCACCGGCGGTGATGGTGACCCCGGAGTCGTTGTCGAGGATGGTGCCGATGCGGCTATCCCCCGAGAGCGCGGCGTTCACGGGGTTCGACAGCCGCAGGAGCAGCGCCTCGCTGTTCTCCGAGAGCGCGTCGTCCACGATCGGTACGGTCACGGTCTGCACGAGGGAGCCCGCCGGGAAGGTCAGGTGTCCGGACACGGACGTGTAGTCGGTCGGCGCGACCGCCGTGACGTCCTCTGTCACGTAGTCGACCTCGACGGGCGACGGGCTCGGCGCGGACAGCCTGACGTTGAAGTTCATGGCGTGCGCCTCGTCCGAGAGCGTCTCGTCGACCAGGATCGAGCCCGGTCCGCATGCCATGTTGTCAACCAGACACCCGGACACGAGGTCGGCGAGTCGGGCGGGGTCCCAGGCGTTGAAGAAGTCGCCGTGCGCGGAGTACTGACCGCCCGAGGCCAAGGTGACCCCTGCGCCTCCCGTGATCGGGTAGAGGGCGAACAGCGTCAGGTTCGGCACGAGGACGGGATGGGTGCTTGGACATGATGCCGCCACGCTCGGGAGGTAGGCGAGGTGGGTCTTGTGGTTGGCGCTATCGAGGTTCGTGCCGTCCCAGCACTCGGGGAAGTGCACGCTCAGCTGCAGGCTGTCCCCGGTCGCGCACTTGGGGACGCTCGAGGCGTAGTCGCCCTTCGGCTGCCTGTCCGTGCCGACGCACCGCCACGCGGTCACGCTCAGCGACTGGGCCGTCGTGGCCATGCTGTCGCCGGCCACCAGGCGCAGGCCCTCCGGATACGGCTGCACGGAGCCCGCGTCGGCTCCCTGCACGGTGTAGTAGGCGGCGATCTCGGGCGACTGCACGGCGACGCCGTTGTGGTACAGCGTGGGAACCCAGTAGCCCGAGCGGTCCTCACCGAAGTTGCACGTCGTGCTGCCGGCTTTGAGGCTGTCGAGGGTCGTGAACGCGTTCACGGTCGTGTTTCCGAAGAAGTCGTGGCTGTGGGACGCGCCAGGCTGCCCGGGCTTGACGATCGGGTCGTCGGTGGCGGTGTGCGAGTAGCTGCACACGGACTTGATCACCCCGGGCGCGCTGACGGAGCCGACCCGGACCCCCTCCGTCTGGGTTTGGCCGAGGGGCGAGCAGGCGACGACGCCCGCGACGAGCAGCGCCACGGCGGCCACGGCCACCGGACGATGGGAGGAGCGGGCTCCCCGGGAGGGGGAGACCATGGGGGATCCGTCGGGCATGTGGTTGCGGGCTCCCGTGTGAGGCGACCGGCCGGGTCTCGAGCGACCCCTAGGTACTTCGGCCCATGCGCACGCCACCTTGACGGAAAGGTTGGGACGGGGCGCAGGGGACGGAGACGGCACGGCCGGCTACTAGGGGTGGCCAAGCAACCTGTACGATCCCGAGATGGATTCAAACCTGGCGGGCGAGCCCACGGAGCTGGAGCTCAGCAACTACCTCTCGGTGCTCTGGCGCCACAAGCTCCTCATCGTCATCACGATGCTTATCTGCGCTCTCGTGGCATACAAGGTGTCCTCGGGCGACAAGGGTGCCTATCGAGCCAACACCGAGGTGCTCCTGCAGCTCAGCGTCAGCGAGGACGCCTTGCAGCCTGACACGGCCGGCGCGTCGGCGGACAGCCGCAGCCGGGTCTCGACCGCAATGCAGGTGCTGCAGTCGCGGTCGGTGAAGGACGCCGCGGCCGAGGAGCTCGGCCACAAGCCCAAGATCACCATCGCGCAGGTCGAGGAGACCGACCTGATCACCATCGCTGCGGAGGCGAAGACCCCCAAGCAGGCGCAGACGGACGCCCAGACCTACACCGAGGTCTCGATCGAGCTCGCACGCGACCGGACGGTGAACGACGTGCTCGCGGCGGCGGCCGACGTGCAGGAGGCCCTCGACGGTGTCCGGGCCGACATCGCCACGATCGAGGCCCCGCTCACCGAGCTCGACAACGCGGTGCTGGCTGCCACGACCACCGAGGATCGCCAGGCGGCCCAGGTCCGCGCCGATGCCGCCCGGACCTCGGCAGCGGCCAGCCTGAACGCGCTCCGCAGCCGTGAGGCCGCCTACTCCCAGCAGGCCGACTCCCTGAACCTGTACATCAAGGTGACCACTACGGGTGGGCTGCAAGTGGTCTCCGACGCCGACATCGGCTCGCGGACCGGGCCCCAGCCCCGCCGGAACGCGGTGGTCGGCCTCATCATCGGGCTGCTCCTCGGCATCGTCCTCGCCTTCGGCTGGCACCACTTCGACGATCGGCTCCGCAATCGCCGTGATCTCCAGCTCGCGGCACCGTCGCTCGGCGTCCTCGCCGCCATCCCCGCCCTCCGGCCCGGCCCACCGAGTCGGAGGGCATCGGTGGCGTCGCTGACGTCACCGAGCTCGCCCGCAGCCGACGCGTACCGAGCCCTGCGCACGACGGTGCAGGTCATCCTCGAGAAGTCGAGCGGCAAGGTCATGCTGGTCACGAGCCCCTCCGGTCGTGACGGCCGGGGCGCCGCCGAGACGGCCGCCAACCTCGCGGTCGCGCTCGCCCGGGCGGGCTCGCGCGTCGTCGTCATCGACTGCGACCTGCATCGCCCGCAGATGCACACGCTGTTCGGGCTGTCGAACGACAGGGGCGTCACCTCGGTGCTGAACGGCGCCGACGCAGTCGCCACCACCCTGCAGCACCCGATCCCGTCGTCACCGCTCGCCGTGGTCACCGCCGGGCCCACCCATCCCAACCCGTCCGATGCGCTGGCCAGCGACCGGATGCGCGACGTGCTGCACGTCCTCGCGTCGGAGAGCGACTACCTCGTGGTCCACAGCGCGCCCGTCCTCTCTGTCACCGATTCCCTCGTGCTCTCGGGCACGGCCGACGGGGTGCTGCTGGTCGCCGCCGGCCGGCGGACCAGAGGTCGCAGCCTGACACGAGCCCTCGAGTCGCTCGAGCAGGTCAAGGCCCACGTCATGGGGACGGTGCTCACGAGCGCGCCGTACACGCGGCACCGCTACGGCTCCCGGTCGAAGGGCGGCCTCCACCGAGCGGTGCCCGTGGCGTCGAGCACGGGCACGACCACGGGCACGACCACGGGCACGACCACGGGCACGACCACGGGCACGCCCCTGCGCTGAGCGGGGCGCCTCGCGGTTACGCGGTCGGCGGCGGGGAACCGTCGGCCACACCCACCAGATGGGTCTCGATGGCCTCGACGAGCTCGTCGTTGAGCACGCGGCTCGACCGGTCGTAGTAGCGACCCGGGATCACCTCGACGGTGATGGCGCCGGTGTCGAGCAGCGCACGCAGGGGTCCCGCTGCGGCGGCCACCCAGTCGCGGTAGTCGTCATCGCCCTCGCCGTAGAACACGAGCACGGGGACCTTGCGCGCGACGAGGTTCTCGAGCGCACGCACGAGGCCCGGGCCGGCGAGCTCGTACTCGGCCGGGCCGCCGCCACCCTTGCCGCGGAAGAGGAACTTGGCCTTGCGGCGGGCTCTCGACACGTAGCGAGCGCGCCGACCCGGGTCGCGCAGGTCCTGCAGCGTCTGACGGCGCGCGAGCCGTCGGGCCACCTGGCTCAGCGGCAGCGACTCGAAGCGCTTGTCCTTGTCGTAGTCGCGAACGGGCATGTTGAGCAGCCCGACCCCCCGAACGTCCGTCGTCGTGGCGGCCTGCAGCACGGCGCGGGCGCCGCCGCACGTGCCGACGAGCACGAGGTTGCCGAGCCCGTTGCCGTCCAGCCACCCGGCGGCGTCGACGAGCTCCGCGGAGGGGAGGTCCGTCAGCGTCCACTCCCGCTCGAGCCCCGTGCTCTCGCCGGAGCCGCGCCAGTCGAGGCGGAACCCGTGGAAGCCGCGCGCCGCGAACGCACGGGTGAGCAGCACGGAGATGCGGCCCCGACCCACGGTGGAGGCGGTCGGGCCCTTGCCGTTGACGTGCACCACCGTGATCCCGCGCGGCGGCGTCATCGGGCTCGTCAGGATGCCGTACAGCTCGTCCTCGCCGGAGCAGAAGACCACGGGGGTCTCCCGTGGGTGGACGGCCATCAGGCAGCTCCTTCGGAGACGTTCCCCAGATGAGCCGTGAGCCACTTGACGATGCCGGCGGTCAGGTCGTCGACCGCCTCCAGCCCCTGGGAGCGGAGAGCACCGACGCCGACCGGGTCGCGCTCGTCCATGAACCACCACGCACTCCGGTCACCCACTCGGGCCACCTCCACGTCGCAGCCCTGGTCCCGCCATGTCGTGCTCAGGCGCTCGTAGTCCGGGCGCACGGGCTCGTCGGCCCCCAGCTGGATGATGAGGATCGGCCGTGGGTCGGAACCGAGCGCCGAGACGAGGGTGGTCTCGCGAGTGCTGTCGCACAGCGTCCACTCGAGCTCGTCGCCGAGGAGGTCGACGACCCCCTTCGCCTCGAGCTCCTGCATGAGACCGGCGACCGTGCCGGCGGAGCCGGCCCCCCTGAACCCGGACATGATCTTGGCCCGCAGCCCCTCCTTGAAGAACCGGGCCGCTTCGAGAACGGGCTCGATGAGCACGAGCGGCGCCCCGGGCGAGGTGGCTGCCAGCGACGCCGCCACGAGGCCCCCGAACCGGGTGCCGAGGTAGGCGAACCGAGCGACGCTCGTGGTCTGGTCGAGGAGATCCTTTGCGAACCGGGCGTCGGCGCACAGGCCCTCGAAGGTCATGTCGTCGCACTCGCTGCTGTTCCCCGTGCCGCGGTAGTGGAAGCGCTGGGCGGCGATGCCCCTCGACGCGAGCGACCGGGCGAGGATCACCTCTCGCCGGTAGTTCCGCAGCGCCTCGGTGAAGAGCGACGGGCAGATCAAGACGCCCGAGCCCGCGCCTTCGGGAGCGTGGGTCACCGCCGCCAGCACCGCGTCGTCGCGCTCGAAGAAGCCGGTGCGCTCGTGCTGCCCAGGTGTCGGCTCGCGCTCGGCGAACAGGGGGTCGCTCGCGCTCATGGCGTCCCCCCGAAGATGGCGTCCAGCACCGCCTCGCGAGACTCGGTCTGCGCCAGCACCTCATGCTCCATCTCCGGGATCTCCTCCTGGTGAACCATCGGTGAGCCTTCGGCTGCGAGCCGGTCGATGTACAGGCGGGCGTGGGCGGGGGCAGACGTGCGATCCTGTCCACCCAGCAGGAACTCGATCCGCGTCGTCGGGTGGACGTAGTCGTTGCCACCCGTGTCGACGCTGTCGGCGCGCCAGAGGTCGGCGAAGCTGGCGTCTCCCTGAGCACACGGCCCAGGGTCGTCGGGGTGCCCGTAGGCCGAGTCGATGTACGGCAGGCTGGCGCGCCCAAAGGCGAAGTCGCCCTCGCCGGCTCCCGGGAGGCAGCCCTGCTCGATGCCCGCGTGCGGGGGGCCGGACGTCAGCACGGCAGCATCGATGATCTCGTCGAGGCCGTAGAACGCCAGGGCGTAGGCGATCTCCGAGGCGCCGCCGCTGTTGCCGCTCACGCAGAACCCGCACACGCCCGTCGAGGGGTCCAGGTGCATCGGGAGGTAGCGCTGGTCGTGCACCCACTGCACGATCGTGGCCGAGCGACAGGCGAGCGCGGCGAAGCCGATGGCCTCGCCGGCCGGCGCCCCGGCCCAGCCCTGGTCCGGCCACGCGACCTCGACCGCGTCCAGGCCCCGGTCGGCGATGTCGGACACGACCTTCGCCTGCCGACCTTGGTCCGAGTTGGCCCAGAACGTCTTGCCCTCGGCCCCCGAGAACAGGACGACGACGCCTTCGGGTGTCCCGGCGGCGGGCTCGACGGCGACCGTCGCTGCGGCCGGCGGGAGGCCGGGGCACTCGACCTCCACGTCGGTGCACTCGGCGAGCGGGCACGATCCGGATGTCCCCGCGACGCGCACGCTGCCCAGCGCCCGCACCCCCGTGGGGGGCGTCGTGGACCCGCCGATGCTGGAGGACGTGGTCGAGCTGCTGGTCGTGGTCGTCGACGCGTTGCCGTCCGGCGTCGCACCGTCGTCGCCGCGGTCAGCCACGATGACCACGAGGCCCACCAGCGCGACCGCCGCCACCGTCCCGGCCGCGATCCAGCGCCCACGCGAGCCTCCCGCCGCCCGCCCACCGGTCTCCATCCCCGCATCATGGCAGACGCGCATCGGCACCCAGGGCGCGCCCCTGACCACGCAGAGGCCGGGGTAGCGTGACGGCTCCGGTGACCGCGAGTGGAGGTGCAGGCGCAGTGGGATCCCGTGGACGGGCTGGCGTGGGGACGATCGCCCGGCCCGCCCGGTGGCGGCGGGCCCTGGGGATCGCCGCCGTGCTGGGCCTCGTCGTGGCCGGCTGCTCCGAGAGCGGGAGCGAGCCGTCGGCCGGCCGTGACGCGCCGGGGACCACCACGATCGACGACGCATCGGGTTCAGGCGCGGCGGTCGTCGACGGTCAGCTCGAGGTCGACGGCCGACAGCGCTCTTACCGCCTCGTCGTGCCGTCGTCGGCCACGGGCGACGACCCCCTGCCGCTCGTCCTGATCCTGCACGGCAACGGCACGGATGCGACCTCGATCGCCGAGAAGACCGGGTTCGACGCCATCGCCGAGCGCGAGGGCTTCCTCGCCGTCTACCCCGAGGTCGCCGATGAGGCGGGCGTCTGGAACGGGGGCTTCTCGCAGCGGGCCGACGACATCGACGACGTCGCCTTCCTCCGTGCCGTCGTCGAGCAGGTCGGGAAGGACCACCGGGTCGACCCTGACCGCGTCTACGCCACCGGGCTGTCCGGCGGCGGGATGATGTCCTACCGACTGGCCTGCGAGGCCCCTGACCTGGTCGCGGCGATCGCACCGGTCTCCGCCACGATGGTCGGCGACTGCGACCCGGCGTCGGCCATGTCCGTCCTGCACATCCACGGCACGGAGGACCGCGGCATCCCCGTCGAGGGACGCGAGGACCGCGGGTTCCCCCCGGTGCGCGACGTACTGGACGAGTGGGGGGTGGTCGGCGACTGTGCCCCGGTGCCTGACGAGTCGACCGAGGGGAACGTGACGACGACCAGGTGGACCGGGTGCGCCCCGGGGATCGACGTCGAGCTCCTGCTGCTGGAGGGCGGCGAGCACGAGTACCCTCGGTCGGACCTCGGCGCCTCGATCGACGGCCCGACCGTCGTCTGGGAGTACTTCGCCGAGCACCCGAAGGCGGACTGAAGCGCCTGCGCTCAGGCGCCGGAGTTGATCTGGGCGAGCGTGACCAGGTTCTCGAACTCCGGAACGGACTCACGGAGCTGGTCGAAGGTGCCGACCGCGGCGATGCGCCCCGCGTTGAGGAAGTAGATGCGATCGCAGTGCTTCAGCGTGCTGAGGCGGTGCGCCACGCTGATGAGGGTGATCGAGCCGTGGAGCTCGGCGATCGTGTCGATGACCCGAGCCTCGGTCTCAGAGTCGAGCGCAGAGGTCGCCTCGTCGAGCACGAGGACGGACGGGCGCGCGTAGAGGGCCCTGGCAACGCCCAGCCGCTGGCGCTGGCCACCGGACAGCCGCACCCCATCCTCGCCGACGATGGTGTCGAGGCCCGCCGGCATCGAGGCCACGAAGCCGTCGACCTGGGCCTGGCGCATGGCGTCCCACACCCGGGTCTCGTCGATCTCGCCGTCGGGCACGCCGAAGGCGACGTTGGACCGGACCGTGTCGTCCACCAGGACGATCTCCTGCGGCACGTACCCGATGGACTGCTGCCACCCTACGGGGTCGTCGCGGAGCGGATGACCGCCGATGAGGATGCGGCCTTCCGTCGGTTCGAGCAGGCCGAGCACCAGGTCGATGAGCGTCGTCTTCCCCGACCCGGTGGTGCCGACGAAGCCCACGTCGTCGCCGGGCGCGATGGTCAGCGTCACGTCATCGAGCACGTCGATGTCCTCGGCGCCCTCGTAGGCGAAGCCCACCCCCTCGAGCTGGATGTTGGCCGACCCCTCCATGCGCGGGTGATCCTCGCTGCTGACCGAAACGGCCTCGAGCTCGCGCAGGTCGTGGTCGACCTGGCGGAGCGCGGGGGCGGCCGTTCGGCCCAGGGTGCCCATGCCCACGATGCGCTGGACGGGTGAGACGAGACGGAAGCCGGCCACCAGGAACACGCCGACGGTGGCGAGGGCCTCGGCGTCGGTGCGGGTGAGGAAGGCGAACGCCGCCACCACCACGGTGCCGAGCACGAGGGCGACGTCGAGCAGGTGGCGAGGTGCCACCAGGTAGAAGCTCAGCACGAGCTGCGATTCGACGAGGTCGAGCTTGGTCTGGTTGAAGCGATCGATGAAGCCGTTCTGCCGGTGCAGGACGGAGATCTCCTTCACGGCCCGCACGGGTTCCTGGACCTGCTGGTACCGGCGGGCGGTCTCGCGGTGCGAGGCCATCGCAGCGGTGCGCTGGCGGCCGCCGACGAGCGCCATGAAGGTGGCCCCCGCCAGCCCGAAGTAGATGATCACGATGGCGGCGACCGCGGGGTCGACCACGATCAAGACGAGCGAGATGCCCACCACGGCGAAGATGTCGGCGCTCGCGGCGAGGAGCCAGGGCATGGTGCGCCGGAAGATCAGCAGCAGCGACTCGTTGAGCGTCCGCTGGATCTCCGCCGAGTTCCGGTTGAGGTGGTAGGTGTACGGCGCTCGGAGGTAGGCGGTGAACAGGCGGCGCGCGACCCGCGCCTCCTGGAGCAGTGCCGCTCGCAAGGTGGACCGCAGCAGGATGATCGCGCACGCGGCCTTCACGATGAAGGCGATGACGACGATGATCGCGAGGATGAGGGTCACCCGCTTCGTGTCGGTCGTGTCGAAGACGTTGCCGACCCGTCGTGCCACGCCGGTCAGCTTCTGATCCTCTGCCCCCGTGAGCAGCTGGGTGAGCGGGAGCACGAAGAACACGCCGATCGACTCCAGGATCGCCACGCCGATGGCTCCGAGGCCGAACAGGATGAAGCTGCGCCGCGCTCGTCGGTCGATGATCTTGCCGAGGAGCCTGAAGAAGTTGACCACCTACGTCACCGATGTTCCTGTCGTCGACCAGCCGATCGGGAGGGGTCGACCGAGAAGCTGCTCGAGCTGGTCGTTGTGCTCCTGGAAGTGCGCCCGCAGGTCGCGCTCGACGCGCGGGTCCACCGGCGGGAGGGTGGTCGGCACCTCGTTGGTGCGCCGGTAGGCCGAGCGGACGGCTCGGCGCACGCGAGCCGGGATGAGGCGACGGACCCCGCTCTGGCGCCGTCGGGCCTGGGCGAGCTCCGGTCGGCGCGCCCGGATGGCGGCGTTGTCCTTCCGTGGCGTGTCCGGCAGCAGGGCCGGGTCGAGGGACAGGGTCTCCATGAGCTCGCCGGCGGCCGCACGGGGGTCGGCGACGAACTCGTCGAGGAAGATCACGTGCACCCGCTCCCGCCCGAACTCGTCGAACAGCGCCGACAGGTAGTGCGCGTAGCGGCTCCAGTCGAGGTAGGCCAGCTCCCGGCCCGTCCGGCTCCCGTCGAAGCGGGCCGGGTCCGCCCACACGGCCTCCTCGAGGGAGTCGAGCGGTTCGAGGCCCTTGGCCCGGCCGTACCAGTACGCCGAACGCGTGCGCTCGACGGGCTCACGGAGGATGACGGCGAGCTCGGCGTCCGGGCTCGTCGCCCGAAGCCGGGTGAGGCCGGTCGGCTCGTACAGCAGCCCCGCGGCCTTGCCCACGCGGAGGACCGGGTCATCGGCCGGCACGCCCCAGTACGCGTGGGAGAGGGTGTCAGGGTCCGGTTCGACGTCCTGGGGATCGCTGAACCAGGTGATCTCGGGTGTGGTCTGGGCTCGGAGGCCCGGATGCTGGCCGAGCTGGCGCAGCAGCGACGACGTGCCGGAGCGGCCGGCACCGACGATCATGACGTCGACCAGCCTCATGGTCGCGCACCCGAGCCGGTTCGATCGACCATCGCGGCGATGGCCGGAGCGATCCGCTGGGACATGACGGTGCTGGGGGTGTTGTAGTAGCGGCCACCGACCGTCTCGACCTGGATGAGGTCTCCGGCGCGCTCCAGCACGGGACCGGCCGGACCCTTCGTGGCCTGCTCCCAGTCGCGGAAGTCGTTGTCCTCGTCGCCGAAGAAGATGAGCGTGGGGATGTCCTTGGCCACGAGGTCCTCGAGGCCGTGCAGCGCGCCCGGGCCGATCCATTGGTACATCGGGTCCTCGGCGCCCTCCCGAGTGGTGCCGTCACCGTTGCCACGTCCGTTGCTGTTGGGAGAGCCCCTTCGCACCTTCCCCGGCAGGTTGCGCAGGATGTCCGTGCGCGCCCGCTCGAGGTACATGCGCCGGCGGCCCTTGTCACGCAGCGCGGCGAGGTGCCGCCGCTTGAGCAGCCGGGCGAGGAGGTGACGGGTGGGCAACGTGTCGTATCGGCGCCACGGTTCGGTGTCGCGAATCGGCGGCAGCAGCAGAACCACGCCGACCACGCCGTCCTCGTGCCGACCCGCCTCGAGCGCGACCCGCGATCCTCCGCAGGTGCCGGCCAGCACGAAGTGGGTCATGCCCTGGCCACGCAGCCAGCGCAATGCCGCTCGGACGTCCTCGGTCGGGGGCGGGGTGATGCTCCACTGCCACTCCGGGCCGAAGCTGTCGCCCGTGCCGCTGTACTCCGTCCGGAAGGAGTGGAACCCCAGGCTGGCGAGACGCCTGGCGAGGAGGGGGGACATGCGCCCGCGGCCCACGGTCGCGATGGACGGGCCCTTGCCCGCGAGGTGGATGACGCAGATCCCGTTTTCCTCCGTCGTGGGCCGCGTGAGGATGCCGAAGGTCTGGTCCGCTCCGACTGGGAAGTAGACGGGGATCTCGTCGCGCGCCGTCGCCACTCGAGCGTCGCTCATCGCGAGGCCTCCGTGGCGGCGATCCCGTCGAGCCAGGTGGTGAGCTGCGCCAGCAGGTCGTCGGCTTCGGCGAGCTCCTTGTGGCGGATCTTGCGTCCCTCTTCGAGCTGTTCGTGGAGGAACCACCACGTTCGCTTGGAGCCGAGCTGGACCACGCTGACGTCGGAGCCGTCAGCTCGCCAGATGGCCGCCAGCTTCTCGTACTCCGGGCGGACCGGGTCTTCCGTGCCGAGCTGCACGAGCAGGATCGGCCGAGGCCCTGTGAGCAGCTGGTCCTCGAGGCGCCAATCGCGACTGCTGTCGTAGAGGCTCCACTCGAGCCGGTGGCCGAGCACGTCAAGCTCGCCGGTCTCCTCGAGCTCCTCCAGGAGCTGGGCCTTCGTGCGTCGCCCAGAGCCCGACTGGAACGCCGCCAGGACCTTGCCTCGGAGCCCCTCGTCGAAGAACCGGACCGCATCCGTCACCGGCTCGATGAGCACCACCGGTGCCCCGGGCGTCGTCGACGCCACAGTCGCGGCGACGAGCCCGCCGAAGCGAGTCCCGCCAAAGGAGATGGGCGCGCCACCCAGCACCAGCTCCAGGAGGGTGGCCGCGACCATGACGTCGGCGACGATCGAGTCACGGTGGAAGTCGGTGTCATCGCTGTTCCCCGTCCCCCGGTACTGCGGGCGCTGAACGGCGATGCCGGCGGCCGCCAGCGAACGCGCGATCACCGTCTCCCGGCGGTAGTTCCGGAGGGCCTCGGTGAACAACGACGGGCACAGCACGAGGCCGGCTCGGGGGCGGTCGGGGTACGTCGTCGTGAGGGCCATGAGGTCCGTAGCGACCTCGACGAACCCTGTCGTCTCCGTGATGCCGTCAGGTCCGCGCCGGCTCACCTGCCTCCTGTCGCTCTGGTCCACGTGCACCTCCTTCCGCCTCCGGGCCTTCGAGCGCGGCAAGCTCGAGCGCGGTTCGTTGGCGCCGGTTCGCCTCGATGCAGCCGAGGAACAGGCCGATCGCCGTCCACTCCGTCATGTGCAGCCCGTTGGCCGCCGAGAAGAGCCGCACGATCGGTGCCACCCCGAGCGCCATCACCCAGAACTGCTGGATCGGCAGCACCCAGCCGGGCAGCGACAGCACGTAGCGCCGGAGCTCGCGCAGCCAGATCGCGATGAAGGAGCCCAGTGCCACCAGGACGAGGAGGCCACCGATCACGCCCGCGCTGAACCACGCGTCGAGGAACGCGTTGTGCGGCGGCGCGAGGATCTCGGACAGATCGGCCCCGAAGAGCGTCGCCGTGGACGCGTCGTCGACGAACGCCGTCACCGCCGTGATCCGACCAGAGTACGAGCCGGTGTCCTCGAAGAAGCGCGCATAGAGCAGCGTGCCGACGGGGGACACCACGATGACGACCGACGAGACCACGACGGCCGCGATCGCGATCGCGTGAGCCGGGCGCGCGCGCCCGGAGACGAGCGTCCGCAGGCCGTTCAGGACCAGCACGATCACGAGCGCGATCGTGATCGATCTGCTGAACGTGAAGATGATGACCCCGAACCCGTACGCGATCGCGCCCCAGAACACGGCGGCGCGCAGCGGGGTGCGGAGCGCGTGGCGTGACCGGAACACGAGGGACACGATGAGACCAAGCAGCAGGGCGGACGCGATCTTGTGGCGGAGGTTGACCTTGGCGTCCTCGAAGTCCTCGTTCGACTCGAAGGCCGTCTTGAGGAGCTGCTGCCCGATGATGTCGGGGTCGCCCTTGGCGAGTGCCTCCTTGATCGTGCTCACGGGTTGCGCACCTTGGCTCTTGAGCGAGACGAAGAGACCGAGCGACAGCACGACGCAGGCGACGAGCCCCGCCCAGGTGAGCAGCTCGCGCGGTCGTGTCCGCGCGGCGTACCGGGCGAAGTACCCGGCGACGACGAGACCCGTGAACGAGTAGGCCGTCTGGCGGACCAGGTCCTTGGTGTTCGCGTACGGGTGGCGGTGGAACCGCGCGAAGCACGCGGCGATCAGCAGGAAGAAGATCCACGGAAGGAAGATCGCGCCGTACCGCTGCAGGATGGGGAGCGCGAGGTCGGCGAGCCGGTAGCGGGCGGCGATGAGCGCGAGCAGTGCAAGGGCCCCGAAGTGGAACGGCTTGAGGACGCCCCCGAGCACGCCGCCGACCGTCATCCACTCGAGGGTCAGCAAGCCCACGAAGACGATGAAGGTGGCGATCGTGAGCCGTTCGAGCGGCAGCCAGGGCTCGCGCGGGCCCTCCCGGCGGTTCGACTCCGCGGCGGCCGCCAGTGACGGCGCACGCGGGGTCATCCCGTTTCCGTCGCTCACCATCCCGCCACCCATCCGAGTTCACCCACGGCCATCGTGCCCTTCAGCGCCGGTCAGTATGGCAGACAGGGCGTTCGCCCCGGCAGCCAGCCGCCTACGCTCCATCGGAGCCGGCCTGCTGGAGGGCCTGCCGATCGATCTTGCCCGTAGAGGTCTTCGGCAGTGCGTCGAGGATCGAAAAGGTCTCAGGGATCATGTAGGCGGGCACCCGCTCCGCGCAGAAGGCGGCCAGATCCCGCGCCGCGAGCGCGACGTTCGTCGCCACGAAGGCCTTGATGCGGTTCGTGATGAGGTCGTCGGGGATCGCGATGACCGCGCACTCGAGCACCTCTGAGTGCGCATTCAGCGCGCTTTCGATGTCACCGAGCTCGATGCGGTAGCCGCGGCTCTTGATCTGTGCGTCGCGCCGGCCGAGGAACTCGTAGGCCCCGTCGGCAGCCTCCTTGACGAGGTCGCCCGTGCGATACGCGCGGTCGGCCGCCTCGGGGTCGAACGGGTGGGCGACGAGGGTCTGGGCCGTCCGCTCCGCGTCACCCCAGTACCCGTTCATGACGGTCGTCCCCCGGACGTAGAGCTCCCCCACCTCCCCGACTGCGGCGCGCCGGCCTTCCGAGGTCACCGCGAAGACCTCGACGTTCTCGATGGCCTGCCCGATCGGGACCGGATCGTCTCCCTCGGGGATCGAGGTGACGTCGTGCCATGTGCAGACGTTGGTCTCTGTGGGTCCGTAGAGGTTTGCGAACCGCACCGCGGGGAGCAGCTCCATGAGCCGTCGCAGGTACTTGGTGGGGAAGACCTCGCCGGCGAACAAGATGGTGCGCAGGCTGGGGAGGTCACCGTCGCCGATGCCGCCTCGCTCCACCATCATGCTGAGGATCGACGGCACCGAGTACCAGATCGTGATCTCGTTGTCGCGGATGAAGCGCACGGCCTCGATCGGGAAGGTCGATGCCTTCTGTGGCACCAGGACCACGCTGGCGCCGCCGAGGTGCGCGGAGAACAAGTCGAAGATCGACAGGTCGAAGTGCAGCGGAGCGTGACTCGAGACGCGATCCTCCGGCTGCACGCCGAACGCGTCGGCGGCCCAGCGGACGAAGCCCAGCGCGTTGAGGTGCGAGAGCTTCACCCCCTTGGGCACGCCCGTCGAGCCTGACGTGTAGAGGATGTAGGCGAGGTCGAGATCGATCACCGGCACGACCGGAGGTGTGACGGGCCGCTGGTCCAGCTCGTCACGCGCGACCACCTGCAGCCCGGGCGGTGCCTCGGCGGCGGCGCCGTTCATCAGGACGACGGTCGTGATGGTGGAGCCCGAGGCGAGGAGGTCGGGCCACGCGGCCGCCTTCTCGACCCCGGTGAGCAGGCAGCGGATGTCGCAGTTCGCGGTGATGTACGCGACCCGGCTAGCCGGGGCACGGGGGTCGAGCGGCACGTAGGCGCCGCCCACCTTCAGCACGCCGTAGAGCGCGACGACCGACTCGAGCGACTTGTTGAGGAACAGCCCGACGCGATCCCCGCGCCCCACCCCCAGGTCACCGAGGAGGTGCGCGAGCTGGTTGGACTGCTCGTCGAGATCCCGGTACGTGAGGCTGCGCCCGCCGTCGACGACGGCTGTTCGCTCCGGGCCGCGGACAGCCGAGTCCTGCAGCAGGCCATGCAGGGTGTGGGGGGTCGTCATGGGCACAGGGCCCCTCGGCCGTCGACGGGCTCAGCCGGCGGCGAGCGGCTCGATCATGTTGGACATCGCGCGGATCGACGCGAAGTTCTCGGGCACGAGCTGCTCGTCGGGCACCTCGGTGCCGAAGCGCTCCTCGATGAGGGCGACGAGCTTCATGATGCCGAGCGAGTCGACGACGTCGTTCTCGATGAGGTCGTAGTCAGGGGTCAGGTCCTTGACGTTGCCCGTCCATCCCAGGTCCTTGACGATGAGCTCGCGGACGATGTCTTCGTTGGTCACAGTGCACTCCGTTCCGATGTGGGGCCCATCACAGGCCGAGGTGGTGGGCGGCGATGTTTCGTTGGATGTCAGACGTCCCCGAGTAGATGCGACTCCCCAGAGCGTCGCGCACCTCGCGCTCGAGCTCGTACTCGGCCATGTACCCGTACCCTCCGTGGACCTGGAGGCCGTCGAGGCTGTTCTGCACGTACACCTCGCTCAGGTGGAGCTTCACGAGGGCGGCATCGTAGGCCGTCGCCCGTCCCTGCTCGGTGAGCCAACCCAGGCGGTGCAGGAGGAGCCGGGCGGTCTCGAGCCGCAGTGCCATGTCGACGATACGGTGCGACACCGCCTGGAACTTGCCGATCGGGGAGCCGAACTGCGATCGGGACTTCGCGTGCTCGACGGCCCGCTCGAGGCCGTGCTGCATCGTGCCGACCGTGTTGGCGAGGATCAGGCTGCGCTCTCGCTCCATCCCGTGGGTGAAGACGGCCATGCCGCCGCCGGCGCGCCCGAGGACCCAGTCGCCCGGCACGCGGCAGTCGTCGAAGAAGACCTCGCTCATCAAGGATGTCTTGAGCCCCATCTTGTGGAGCGGGGGGCCGACGGTGAGCCCCAGGGTGTCGCTTGGGATGAGGAAGGCGGTGACCCCGAAGAAGCCGCGGTCGCGGTCGAGGGTGGCGAAGGCGAGGAACACGTCGGCCACTGGCGCGTTGGTCACGAACGTCTTCGACCCGTTGAGCACGAAGTCGTCGCCGTCTCGCCGGGCGGTCGTCCGGAGGCTGAAGGCGTCGGAGCCCGACTCCGGTTCGGACATGGCGTGGGCGGCGATCAGGGAGCCGTCCCCCATGCCGGGCAGCCATCGTTCCTTCTGCGCGTCGGTGCCGTAGCGCAGGATCGGGTCCTGGCACGCCCACATGTGCGCACCCAGGGCGAACAGCAGCCCGTTGTCGCGGCACCCGTAGCCGAGCGCCTCCATGGCGGCGATGAGGGTAAGGGCGCCGGCATCGGAGCCGCCGTAGGCCTCTGGCACCGGCAGGGCCTGGATGCCGTAGGCGGCACAGCGCTTCCAGGCCTCGTGGGGGAACGTGGCCGAAGCGTCCGCCTCGATGACGTCGCCCGACAGCTCGCGCTGCGCGAAGCGGACCGTCGTCTCAAAGAACTCGCGCTGCTCGTCCGCCCACTCGAAGTCCATGCACCCGCCTTACACCCTGCCTGCCGCCGCCGGCCACCGTACACCGAAGCGAGCCGGCCTTGTTACCCTGACCACGGTGCCCGCCGCACCCCCGCCCGATCTCGACCGCGTGCTCGGCGCGGTGGCTGCGTTCGGGCTCCCGAGTGCCAACGGCCGGCTCCCTCCGGTGCCCCTCGCTGGGGCCGCCTGGGACCGCCTCCTGCTCGCCGCCCGACAGCAACGCCTGACGTCCCTGCTGTCTCGAGCCGTCGCGACCGGGGGCCTGGCGGCGACGGCCGAGCAGGCTGCGGCAGCCGCGGAGGCGGAGCGCGCCGACAGCCTCCGGGTGCTGTCCATCGAGATGCTGCTCCTCGAGGTCGTGGATCTGCTCGGGGCCGCCTCGATCCCGTACCGCGTGCTGAAGGGGCCATCGATCGCCCACCTCGACTACCCCGAACCGGAGCTGCGCGGCTACATCGACGTCGACGTCCTCGTGCCGGGCGGTCGCGTCGACGAGGCGACCGCCGCGCTGGTCGGCGCGGGCCACACGCGATCGATCCCCGAGGTGTCGCCGGGCTTCGATCGCCGCTTCGGGAAGAGCGTCACCTTCGTGAGCCCGCTCGGCGTGGAGATCGACCTGCACCGGACGTTCGACCGGGGCCCGTTCGGGATCAACGTGCGACTGGCCGACCTGTGGGCGACCTCCGCTGACCTCCCGCTGGCCGGTCGCTCCCTGACCTGTCTCGCCCCCGAGGAGCGATTCCTCAACGTCTGCTTCCACGCCGCCCTCGGCAACACGCCGCCGCGGCTGGTCCCCCTTCGCGATGTCGCCCAGATCGCGAGCAACGGACGCCTCGACCTCGATCGCGTGCACTCGCTGTCCCGGTCGTGGCGCAGCGACGCGGTGGTGGCCCAGGCGGTCACGCTGGCCTGGGAGCGCCTCGGTCTCACCGAGCCGACGCAGCTCTCGGCCTGGGCGTCGACCTACGAGCAGACGGCGTGGGACACCCGGACGCTCGCCCTGTACGTCGACGGCTCGCACACGCATGCCACGCGAACGCTCGCCATCCTCCGGTCGCTGCCGGGCCTCCGGGCCAAGACCGGCTACGCCCGCGCCGTCGTCCTCCCCAGCCGCGCCTACTGCGAGGCGGTCGATCAGGCTCCGCTCACGCGACTGCGGCGGCTCAACCGTCCGTGGCGCTACCTCCAGGGTGAGGAGGCGGCGAGCGCGGGCGATCCCGGGGCTCGCTGACGAGTCGCCATGGTCGTGGGCCGCGAGCCGTGCGGGTAGCGTCCAAGCCCCATGGCTGACCGGACGCTCGTGCTCGTGGACGCCGGCATGGCGGCCGGCTTCCGTCTCGCGAAGCCCTCCCTGGGTCAGCTCCACCAGGCGCTCGTGCACCTCTACCGCCAGCACCCGGACGCGGCCGTGGCCGTCCTCGGCGACCCGGCCCTGAAGTGGGACGTCGCCACCGCCGAGGGCCCGATGTTCGAGGGCGACATCATCGCCGGGGCGATCGTGTGCGCTCCCGCTGGTGCGCTTGACGGAACCGCCGGGTTCCTCGCGCGCGCCGCCGCCAAGGCCCGGGCCGAGGGGTACCAGGTGGTCGCCTTCACGGATCGCGCCATCCCCGCCGTCGCGCTCGGCCGGCTGCGCAACGACGGCGGTCGCTGGCTGTGGGACCTCGATGCCACGCGCACGCTCGATGCCGACCAGGTCGGCCCGGCGCTCCCGCCGAACCGGCGGCGCCGCCGCACCCGGTGATCGTGGCCCGCCGCGCCCTCGTGCTGCTCGCGGTCATCGTGTGCGTGGTCGTGACCGCCGGCGGCGCCGCGGCCCAGGATCCCGAAGGCACGGCCACCACCGCCGTCCCGTCCCCGCCCCAGATCATCCCGCGACCCGACTCCGGGACGCAGCCCCAGGAGGCGGGCGACCGGGGCGGCACGCTCCAGCTCGGCCTGTTGACCCTGCTCGTGGTGGTGATCGCTGGCGTGGTGCTGGTGCTGGTGCGCCAGTCCCAGCGGGCTCGAGGAAACGGCTAGCGGCTAGCGCGGGAGCCCGAGGACCCGCTCGCCGAGGATGTTCCGCAGGATCTGGGTGGTGCCGCCCATGATCGTGTAGCCGGGCGCGTACGCGACGCTGCGGCTCACCCGGCGGGACAGGCCGGGCTCGGCCAGCATGGCGGCGGGCCCCAGCGCGGCCGCGCAGAACGAGGCGATCCGCTGCTCGAGCTCGGTGCAGAACGTCTTCGTGGCCGCGGAGAACTGCTTGGGGGCCTGGCCCATCACCTCGCGCAGCACCAGCAGACGCCCGATCCGGTACCCGGTCTCGATGGCCGCGATCTCCTGCCGGACGCGCAGGTCGGCCGCGTCGGCATGCGGGAGGACGTCGACGTAGAGCTTCCGGTTGCTCAGGAGCCGGTCGATGCCGCCGCGCTCGTGCTCCATCTGGCGCATCACCTGCCGGAAGCTCCCGTTGAGCTCGCCGACGAGGTTCTCAGCGGGAACGCGCACGTCCTCGAAGAACACCTCGCAGAAGTGGTCGTTTCCCGTCATGTCCTTGATCGGGGCGATCGTGATGCCAGGCGAGCGCATGTCCACGATGAGCTCGGAGAGGCCCGCGTGCGGCGCGGCGTCAGGGTCCGTGCGGGCGATCAGGTAGATCCAGTCGGCGGTGGCGGCACCCGAGTTCCAGATCTTCTGCCCGTTGACGACGAAGTCGCCGCCGTCGCGGACCGCGCGGGTGCGGATCGACGCGACGTCGGATCCCGCGTCGGGCTCGGACATCCCGATGCTCCACGCGGAGGTGCCGTCGAGGATGGCGGGCAGGTGGGCGTGCTGCTGCGCCTGCGTGCCGAACTGGAGGAGGGTGGGGCCCATCTGGCGGTCGGCGAACCACGAGGTGGCGAGGGGCGCTCCCTCACCGATCAGGGCCTCGAAGACGATGAAGCGCTCCAGCGGGCTACGGCCGCCACCCCCGGCCTCGACGGGCCAGGTCATCCCCAGCCACCCCCGCTTCCCGAGCTCCATCGAGAACGTGCGGTCGGGCGCCGCGATCCACGTGTCCTCGGTGAGGTCCGACTGATCGGCCGCCGCGCGACCGACGTCGCGGGCCTCCTCCTGCAGGGCCTGCAGCGCGGGGGACAGCTCGAAGTCCATCGCGGGCGAACCTACTGGCGTCAGCGCAGCAGAACGATCTTGCCGAGCTTGCCACCTGCCGCGAACTGCTCATAGGCGTCCGCCGCCTCCGCCATCGGGAAGGTCCGGGAGATCGGGAGCTGCAACCGCCCATCAGCGAGGAGCGGCACGACCTGGGCCTCGACGCGCCGCGCCGCGTCGGCCTTCTGCTCGAGCGGTCGGGTCCGGAGGGTGGACGCGAGGATCCGCGCCCGCTTGCCCATGAGGGCGAGCAGATCGACCTCGGCTCGGCCGCCGGCACCGACCCCGATGACGGAGATGCGCCCACCCACGGCCAGCGCGTCGACGTCTTCGGCCAGGTTCGGGCCCCCGACCAGCTCGAGGATGACATCGAAGGGTCCGTGGGCCGAGAACCCCTCGGGCGCGATGGCCGTGATGGCTGGGTGCAAGGCCGCCACCCCCGCCCGCCGGTCCGGGTCCCGCACCGTGGCGACCACGCTCGCTCCGGCCAGCGCGCCGAGGAGCACGGCGGCCGTGCCCACGCCGCCTGCCGCACCGTGCACGAGGAGCCGCTCGCCCATGGCCAGGCGGGCCTGGGTGAACAGTGCGTCGTGGGCGGTGGTCACGTTCTCGGGCACCGCACCCGCCTGCTCCCAGGGCACCGTGGCCGGCACCGGGATCGCGGCGCGCTCGTGGACGACGACACGCTCAGCCTGGCCGCCGCCGCCGAGCACCGCCATCACCCGGTCGCCGACGGTGAAGCGGGTGGTGTTCGGGCCGACCGCGACGACCTCGCCGGCCGCCTCGAGACCGGGGATGTCGGCGGGGGCACCGGCGGGAGCAGGGTAGAAGCCCGCCCGCTGCAGGAGGTCGGCGTTGCTGACCCCGGCGGCGCGCACCTCGATGACGACCTCACCGGCGCTGGGCTGGGGATCCGCGTGGGCGCGCCACTCGAGCGCGCCATCCGTGATCGTCACGGCGTGCATGGCGCTCAGCCGCGCTGCGCGAGGTCGACGTAGTCGCGCACGGCAGGCCCGACGTAGAGCTGCCGCGGCCGGGCGATCTTCTGGTCCTGCTCGAGCAGCTCCACCCAGTGCGCGAGCCACCCTGCGGCGCGCGGGATGGCGAAGAGCACCGTGAACATCTCGATCGGGAAGCCCATCGCCTGGTAGATGAGCCCGGAGTAGAAGTCGACGTTCGGGTAGAGCTTCCGCGACGTGAAGTAGTCGTCCGAGAGCGCCACGTCCTCGAGCGTGAGGGCGATGTCGAGCAGGGGGTTCTTGCCGGTGATCGCGAAGACCTCGTCGGCGGTCTGCTTGATGATGGCGGCCCGCGGGTCGTAGCTCTTGTAGACGCGGTGGCCGAAGCCCTGGAGCCGGCCGTTACCGTGCTTCACGGCATCGACGAAGGCAGGCACCTGGTCGATCGAGCCGATCTCGGTGAGCATGTGGATGACGGCCTCGTTTGCCCCACCGTGGCGGGGGCCGTAGAGGGCGGCGGCCGCCGAGGCCGTGCTGACGTACGGGTCGGCGTGGGCGGAGCCGACCGTGCGCATGGCCGTCGTGCCGCAGTTCTGCTCGTGGTCGGCGTGGAGGATGAACAGGACGTCGAGCGCCTTGGCGAGGGCGGGGTTCGCGGCGTAGCGCGGCTCGGCGACCTTCCACAGCATCGACAGGAAGTTCTCCGTGAACCCGAGGGAGTTGTCGGGGTACACGAACGGCATCCCCACGGAGAAGCGATGGCATGCGGCCGCGAGCGTCGGCATCTTGGCGATCAGCCGGACGATCTGCTTGTAGCGCACGGCAGGGTCGTG